>ERZ1029884.202-NODE-202-length-12793-cov-98.913566_pt1 | contig 12793 bp, 9 predicted proteins | sample MGYA00519233_ERZ1029884 | MGnify/ENA primary metagenome ERZ1029884 (study PRJEB33666, sample SAMEA4610931) | skin metagenome | biome: Human-associated habitat; feature: Malodor aspect; material: skin | place: Philippines | collected 2015-08 ...
ATCACCTTCACCGGCCAGTCCTACCGCATGGCAAACGCCCTCATGAAATAACCCCCGAAACCCCAGCAACGCTTAAACGGCCCAAAACCGTGCAGACCTGGCCTAAAAAACCGAGCCGAAATGGCCTACTACAACTTGACAAAACACACAGAAAGTGACGAGGGTGGCTCGGATGCAGAGGCGGCCGCGGAAATGGCCAATTTACGGTCAGATCAATGCCCCCCTCGTTGAGGGCCTAAAGCACCGTTAACCGCCGCAACTGCGACCAGACCTACCCAAACCCCGGCCGAACCCCAAACTCGGCCAAAGTAACAACCACTTGTCGGAGCCCAATAGCCACTGAACTCCGTGCCCAATTAGTCATCAGACTCCGTGTCCAAAATGGGGACTTAACTGGCAGGCAACCCTCCTAGGGTTGTAGCGGAATGGCCAGTAAGCCGACGCGCAGACCTCGCGATAAACAACATCGGCGCTACTTACCTCACAAACAGTGGTGGTGTGCGCGCCGAGAAATTGGACCAGAGAGCGCGGCCTCTGAATTCGCGGAGCACATGACGTGAGTTCCGCTATTGATTGCAGAATTGCTCGATTGTTTTGCCGCGTGTGGACGGGATCGAAATCCGCGATCTTTCAGCGTAACGGTGCCAAAACTGCAATCCGGCTATTCCACCGCGGTACTCAACAAGTCATCCGGCATCACCTATCCTAAATCACTGGATTACGGATCCAGAGAACGTCAAGACTTGACAGACATACTTCTCTGTTAGTTTTTTGCAAGGATTTGCTCAGCTAAACCCATGACGTCCCCGACAGGGGCGTGAATCATGTCAGGACCGTAGAGATCCTCGAATACCGGCAACTCAAACGCGGCGACCCGCAGCCCACACGCTTGTGCTTCACGGACCGCATAACCGAAGGACTCGAGCAGCGACGTTGATACATACCACCCACCTGCTGCGGCTGCTGACCTGTAAAGATCCGCAATCTCTGCAGGCGCTAAATTCATGTATAGCTTAACTCGGTCCCTCACGCCCATAGCGTCACATTCATATAGAAACTCGCCAGCTCTACCAGGAGCGTTCTCTAAGCTAAGAACGACATGCGCTTCGTATTTATTGGGGAGTTTTGCGATCAGCCTAGGTAGGTACGCCACACCCTTGCCCTTGTCGAAACGCCCCACCCACACCACGGGCTTTTTTGCCATTTCTCTGCCGCTTTGAAGTTCGGGAAAAAAGCGTGGTTCTAATACAGAATTGAAATTTTGCGTGTCGATCAAATTCTCTTCCACTCGCAGCCGCGCCCGCAGGCGGGGTTTGAGTCTGGGTGAGATTTGGCTCGCCATATCTTCAGAGGGCACTACGATCTCGGCGAGCCGATCGAGATCAAGCTGTTTGAGTTCCGATTCAACAACTCCCATGTCCGAGGAGTGGAACTCGTAAATAATCGCATTAGAGTCGTTCTTCGACAGATGGTTGGCAATCGTCGGCTGGCTCAGAACACGAATTTCGTCGTACTCCGCCATCGAGGTCAGATACTCGAGGTAGAATTTCGCACGATCCTCACGGACGATACGAAGCGAGAGATTTGGGACTCCATCGAAAGAGCCTCGCCCGCCGTGATCTCTGAAGAAGATGGCTTGGAATTGGACCTCTGGATTAGCCACCGCACGAGCGCGAATCACTGAGGTAACGCCACCTCTCGAGCAGTTGGGATAGATAATAAGCTGCTGCCGTTTCATAGCAATTCCGTTCCCCTCTAAAACTTAGCCAATTCGGTCATCTGAACTGCACGGTGATGCCAAGTGCACCGTTCAACAAATGTATTGAGAGCTTCAAGCTCTTCGCCCGTCATCGGCTGCTCGATAACTGTGTCCACTGCGTCCTCAAACTCAGAGATGGTGCGATAAACCCATGTGGAGGGATACTCGTCAACCATCCCCATCGGCGCGGTAACACAACGCAGTCCCCACGCATAATATTCATAGATCTTGTTGGGATCTACTGACCGCGTGAGAGGCAGATTTTTGAATGGTATTAGGCCAGCCTTCCAGTCACGGACAATCTCCACTAGTTCGTCGTGATTCTTCGGTCCGAGATAGGTGACGTTAGCGGGCAGCTCTACGCCGATGGGCATCCCGTGCCCAACTATTTCAAACTCAATCGACGGTAGGTTTTTGGCAGCTTCCGTCAGTAACGGCCAATCGAACCAGGATTCGGTGAGATGGCCGACGTACCCGACCTTCCGCGACTCGGCGCGCAACTCAGCAATGGTTTGGGTTCGCAACCCGGCACCATTTTCGAGGATTCTTTTATTCACACCGTTGGGCACAACGTGGTGCGGCGGCATATAAGGGACAATTGATGACAGCTTCTCGTCAAGAGCTTTACTGACACTTACGACGGTGTCCGCAATCTCGAGCATCTTCCGCTCAAGCTGGGGATGGTACCACTTCGAGTAACCGACGCGGTTAAATTCCTCCATATCGTCTCTGCACTCATAGACAATTCTCCACCCCGCCGCCTTCAGCCGCTCAGCTTTCGTGCATGCTTGAAGGCTCGGGAAAGAGCTACAAATATAAATCTTCGGAACCGACGGAGTTGCATCTAAGAGAGCCGTCATAACATCATCGAAGTCGCCCCGATCGAACTGAACGATGTTGGATGCGACTCGATTTTCTTCGCCCTGCAATGTCCCAAATGGGAAGAAGACGACTCCGTAACCCAATTCTGCGTAAGCTCGACTTAAATTGTTGGGCCTTAAAGCGAGCGTGTCATGCCCCATTGCTGGGGCCGTGGTGTCGATTACCAGTATTCCCCGGTACAGGTGTTGTTTTCCAAGAAACGCATTCAACTCTGACTTCGCTGTGGGTAGAGGATCTATTTCTACAGGACCAATTATTGTCACTGCTTTGGCCCCCCATTCCACACCACGCAGTTCCAGCTCCTGTGCGCCATTTGGAACCTCGATTTGTGCAGTTAGACGTTTGGCCCCGACGGCACTGGGTTCTAGCGCAATGAACGATCCGAATCGCGGGTTCTGAGGCAGATCCCCGCAGCCTGCCATTTCATTGCCTTCCCTGTCCCGAAAAACGACCTGCAGTGGTGAGGTGCCGACAACTTCTCCCGGTTCAATTGTCATCGATATCTGCAGCGCCGAGCTGTTGTCACTCAGCTCGTAGTGCGCTCGGAATACGGAAGACTTGTTAGGCAGCGGTTTCCCCAGCTCCGTTTCGGTGATAGAAACCCCACCTTCGCTTCGAGCGACTTCGAGCCGACCCACAAGGTTGGTACGACCGCTGTCATCCCATTGAAAACCCCGAATGTATAGGTCAGTACTTCCCACGGGCGGAACCAGTGAAACGACATCGACAGCCCTGCCACCGGCTTCACAGGATTTGAGATACTTATACTCACCTATCGACTTAGAAACTGCTGGCCAATCCGGATTCGAAAGCGGCTCGCCATTGGTGTCGAAAAATTGGAAAGCGAGAGCCGCCTCATTTACGAGACCTGTCTCGGACTCGTACTCAACGACGAGGTTGATTGGAACCTGCTCTTCAACCGAGAGGGCTTCCTCAAACTCTCCGATCGGCGTTCTCGCGCTAGTTCTCAAGTTGATGTCCTCAACCGCATCATCAGGCGCATCATCAGGGCCAAAATCAACTGGCGAATCCATAAGAAAAACCTTTCGTTTCCCTTGCTGTCAAATGTAGCCACGTCAAAATATAGCAGGATCATTTTATGCGGGCAGTCGTAAGCAACCGGTCAAAATAAGCCACCTAAACGGACACTTTGTCCTATGACCGAAAACAACACGCACGAATCTGCGAAGTGATGCGAAGATTGGGTACTCCGGTATTCGACGACTCTCGGCGATTGACGTTCAGCCCGATTAAATCTGACCACTTCTTCCGCTAATGTAAGCATGGCTGGAGCTTACGGAAAACTTATCCTTAATTGTCTGCACCTTCATTTGGTGGAGCTGTCTGCGAGTATCTTGCAAAAATTCGAACGCCTTCACCTCTGCCCCATTACGGAACAATTCGGAGAACTCCGCGTACTGCGCCGTTACCGCCTCAGTTGGCCCATCGGCGATCATGTCGCCCCGGTGGATCCAGATACATCTGTCGCAGTTCTGTTGGATTGTCGATAGCGAATGAGAGACCAGAAAAATATTTCCCGCGTCGGCCAAAAGCGAATTCATCCGCTCCTGAGCTTTGGCGCCAAAGGCCGAATCACCGGTGGATAGTGCCTCGTCGACAAGCAAAATTTCAGGCTTAACGGCAGTGGAGATTGCGAAGCTGAGCTTAGAGCCCATACCCGAAGAGTAGGTGCCCATTGGGCGCGTGGCGGCCTCGCCCAACTCTGTCCATTTGATGATTTCTGGGACTGTCTCCTTGGCTGCTTCCGGGGACATGCCCAGCGCCAGCAAGCCGAGGTAAGCATTCTGTTCACCCGTCAGCCAGCTCTGCAAAGCGGGCGCTACGCCTAGGAGCGTGGGCTGGTTGGCTACGTGGATCGTGCCCGCGGTAGGTGCCTCACTCCCCGCGATGATGCGAAGCAGCGTCGACTTTCCTGAACCATTGCGTCCGATGATGCCGATAGATTCGCCCTTTTTAGCAACAAAGGTTATACCCCGCAGGGCATCAACCGTTCGCGCGCGCTTGTGTTTCCAAAACGATCGACCATCCTCGGCGGCCGCGCCTTTTAGGATGTAGTCCTTGCCAACATTCAGTGCCACTACCGCTGGGTCATCGACCGCGTTCGAGAGTTGCGATTCATGAGCGAACATTGATGTACCTCTCTTCCGCCCGCCAGAAAAAGACAAGCCCGGCGATGAGAGTGCCGATGGCCCACGCAGAAAGGGTCAACCACGTGTGAAGTGAAGGCGCAGTAGCGTATAGGACACAGTCGCGCACCGCCGTGAGAAAGATGTACCCCGGGTTGCGCGAGAAGATCTGGTAGAGCGTGGGCGAATGGGCAAAGCGCTCCAGTGGGAAGAAAATGCCGGAGCCGAAGAACCACGCCCGGATTCCAACGTTAATAATCACTTTAAAGTCCGGGAGGAATGCGGTGATGCGAGCAACGATTAACATTAGTCCGGTTCCAAACGTCCACATGAGCAGTGTGAGTGGAACGACAAGGACGATCGTCCAAGAAAGCGGTTTCTCCCACTGCGCGATTAGGCCAACGACGATAGCCACTAGTAGTGCAGGGAGATTGTCAATGAGATACCTCAGCGATTGCGAGAATACCAGCGCTGCTTTAGGGAAAGAGAAAGCTTGGATGAAGTTCTTTGAGGTCTGAATCAGAGACTGGCCACCATTCACAAGGGCGGTCATGAACCCGAAGAACGTCACACCGAGAATCAAGAACCCGACAAAGTTGTCAACGCCCCGAGACGTTTTGAGTAAGTAACCGAAGATGAGGCCGTACATTGCTGCATCCAACATCGGTTGGGCAATAAGCCAAAACCGCCACAAGTTGTAACTCTTGGCCGTCCTGAAAGCTCGATACCGGGCATCTGTGAAAATGAAGTGGCGCCGACCCCAGAGCTGCTTCAGATACAGAGTCAACGGTGGGCGAACGTTGAGCTTACGCATCCCACGCATGTTCACCACTAGCGATTCGGTAGGAACGCCTTCTGGTGCAGCCTGGGTATGCGAAGATTCCGCCTTGGAGCGACTGCGACGCATTCCTGATCTCCTCTCAACATATGATCGAAATACTACTGAAGGTGAAGGAGTGAACCGAAATGGCCAAGTGCGCTTTTTCTCCCGCCGGAGCAGCGCGGTCCGCAACTACCTCTGTGAAGCGTCTCATCCTGCGTCGGGCACCGAAACCTGTTGTGTACCAGTTGCGCCGAGCGCAAAGATTAATGAAAGCTTCACGAACCCAACGTGCCTCCGCGGGCGGCTACCCGTCGGTTACGCCAGGAAGCCCCTTGGCTGCGCCGACGACTGCACCACATTCCCAGTTTACTGTCGGATGCATCCTTGACGAGTTCTCGTTCGCCGCTTGGGGCCCAGAGTTCACACTGGTACCCATCCGACCGGGTGAGACAGTCCCGTCGATCGACTTTCTGCTGGTGGAAGCCGCGTGGCAGGGCAATAGTGGCGCCTGGCAGTATCAGCTTGTGGGACCCAGTGCCCCCTCCCTTCCACTACGGGACGTCATCGAACAGTGCCGGCGACGGAGCATTCCCACGGTGTTTTGGAACAAGGAGGACCCAGCCCATTTCGAAGACTTCGAGGACACCGCTGCACTGTTTGATGTCATCGCCACCACCGACTCAAATAAGGTAGCGGATTACGAACAGGATTATCCCGCTGCGACCGTGATCGTCCTCCCCTTCGCAGCCCAGCCAGTGCTGCACAACCCTGCGCGCAACGACATTTCTCAACCGTCGGGCGATATCGCCTTTGCTGGCACATACTTCCGCCACAAATTCGTGGACCGGCGCGAACAGATGGATTTGCTGCTGGGTGCCGCGCACCGAATAAGCCAGCAGTCAGATGCCTCATTCACTATTTTCTCCCGCCACGCAGGGGGAGACCGTAGGTACCAGTTCCCAGCCAAGTGGGGCAAACATGTTGTGGGTTCGCTCCCCTACCCCGAAATGCTCGCCGCCTACCGTGCCTTCAAGGTGTTTCTCAACGTCAACTCAGTGACCAAAAGTCCGAGCATGTGTGCGCGTCGGATTTTCGAAATCGTTGCCTCCGGGACGACCGTCGTGAGCACTGAATCAACGGCGCTTCGGAACTTCTTTTCGGAGAATGAAGTTCCTACTGTACGTACCCAAGAGGAAGCCGAACTTGTCTTGCGCTCCCTCATCGGATCAGAACTTCCCCGACGCCGCACCGCGCACTTGGCCCTGCGCCGGGTGTGGGAGAATCACACCTACCGTCACAGGGCTGAGGTCATTTTGGACGTACTCGGGCTACAATCACCCTCGCCGAGGAAGCCTGTGGTGAGCGTCATCTGCTCTACCAACCGCGATTCAACGCTGGACCACCTGCTTTCACAAGTGGCAGCTCAAACCTACGAAAACGTTGAACTACTCGTACTGGGCCATGGAATTCAAATCGCTGACGACTTCAAGCAGCGCGCTCTCTGTTCAGGCATAGAGAAGGTCACGGTACTGCACGGTGACGAAGCACAAAGCCTAGGCGGGTGCCTGAACACGCTCGTGGACGCGGCGACGGGCGATATCATTGCCAAGTTCGATGATGACGACTTTTACCTGCCCAACTACCTTCGCGACCAGGTGAATACGCTCATCAACATGAACGCGGATTTGGTGGGAAAGGGGTCGATCTACTTTTACCTGCCTGGCGCCGATGTCATCGCTCGGCGGTGGAAGCACCAAGAACACATCTGGCGCAACTTTGTAGCCGGGGCGACTTTCGTGGGTTGGCGCGAAGTCTTCCTTGACACCCCCTTTGCAGACCGAACCCGTGGCGAAGACAGTGACTTCCTCCTCCGGCTCGAGCGTAAAGGATGCAAGGTGTATTCGGCTGACAGCTTCAATTACTTGTGCGTCCGAGGTAATGCGGAACACACGTGGGCGATTTCAGAAGTAGAAATTCTTGCGAATTCGGAGGTTGAAACCATCGGTATGAACTTAAAGCACGTGGAGGTGTAGGTATGCAACTGACTCATGCGCAGAAGCGGGCATACAGGCACCAGCTCTTGCACGCTCGCAGGCTCGTGTCGCGGACCTTGGCCGAATTTCAGACCCCTGAGCTATTCAACGCCCCGGAGAACTCGGCCCTCGCCCGAGATCGGAGCGTTGGTTTCCTGCCTCTCATTCAGCGAGCTTGGCCGGACCTAGACGCATTTATCCAAGCATCCCGGGCGGGTAGGGGCATTCACTCCGTCTGGCACAACGGATTGCCGATCGACTTCCAGATCACAAGGACTAGAGCGGATGTCATGCTCGTGGTCTTCCACGGCGCTTTGGAGCTCAACGCCACGCTGCCGATTTTCTCCGGGGCGAATGTAGCCAGAGGGCTGGGCGTGGCGCGGCTGGCGTTCACAGACCCATCCTTGTATCTCTCCCCCGACCTGCCCCTCGCGTGGCACGCCGGCAACATCCACCAGCCCGATTTGCAGGATGTATACACGAGGATCATCAGGAAAGTCGCACGTTCGGTTGGGGCCAAGCGCGTCATCCTTTTTGGATCCTCCGGGGGTGGGTTTGCCTCTTTGGTTCAAGCCGCCGCAATCCCAGAGGCGACGGCGCTGATCGCGAACGCCCAGACAGATGCCCTGCTCTATCACCAGGACCACGTACAGACGTACATTAACCTCGCATGGGAGGGCGACCGGGATGCTTTTCTTGCTGCAGGCAGTCATTCAGCCATCGAGAAGATCCGCAACGCTCAGCGCGTCCCCCGGGTGCTTTACATGCAGAATTCGACCGACACATTTCACATTAAGAGCCACCTGGATCCGTTCGTGCGTGAGTTCGGGCAAGATCCCAAGATGAGGTTGCTCTTCGGTGACTGGGGCGAAGGACACATCGCCCCACCAAAGAATCTGTTCCATGCGTCGTTGAAAGCTGTGGTTGATAACGACTCACTCGCCCTGGATCAGCTCGGGTTTATTCCGGCATCCAGCTACACACCGGTGTAGAGATCAAGGTGGGCGCGGGCTACTCCAGCCCACGACGGCAGCGGAGGCGGAGGAACGTCCTGAACTTGCAGTGCCGCGCTAATCGCTGCAGCAAGCGCTTTTGGATCTCCCGGTGGCACGTACCGAGCCTTCCCTCGAGTCACTTCTCGCAACGCGGGCAGGTCCGAAGCGACAATGGGGATGCCAAAGGCATGAGCCTGCAGGGTCTTCATGGGCGTAACTGTCCGAGTCAACGATGAATCCCGCCGGGGGGCGACAAACACATCTAAGACGCTGTAATACGACGCAATTGAAGCCGACGGCTGGCGTCCCGCGAAGATGACACGGCCCGATATCTTCTCCCGCTCCGCCAAATCTTTCAATGCAGGAAGATGAGTACCATCGCCGACAAGAAGAACGGCAACATCCTCGGGGAGGTGGTGCAGGGCCAGGATGAGGTCGTCAAAGCCCTCGTACTCCACAATCGAGCTCACCGCGCCAACGTAATGCTTGGGTTCCAGCCTGAGTTGGTGCCTCGCCTGCTCAGCGGGGATTCGCTTCGACGCCCAATCCGGAGACACGGCGTTTGGTGCAACCGCGATGCGCCCATCGATACCTCGCGCTCTTAGTGACGCCGCTGACGTCTCGCTCAGTGCCACTACCCCGGCGGCTGCGCGCATCGCCTCTTCCTCCTTCGACCGCGAGAGACGGAAGTACTCGGTCGATTCAGGACGAGAATCCGCGGGCTGGTACGCAGCCCAGGTCGCCTCGGGTTCACCACGAACCTCGTAGACCCAAGGAATCCCCAGCTGCCGGGCGGCAAGGGACGTCGCCGCCGCATTGGGCCACGGCGTGGTGGTGTGCAAGATGGTAGCCCCTCGTTTCTGGGCTTCTCGGGCAATCCATTTCGAGTGTTCGCGCACTTGGGCTGGAAACGTCAAGGGGAACACAGTGGGGAGGGCGCGGGAGTACCGGATGCCGTCGATAAGCTCGCAGGCTCCCTTCGGGATCTTGCCAACGCTGACCGGGTAACCAAGCCTCGTGATTGCGGACGCCTTGATGCCCTCGTCGAGCTGAGCTTTGAGGATCTCGTGGCTGCGGATCGCGTATCCGCCGGTGGAGTGCGGCAGCGAGTTTGTTAAGACATGCAAGACTGCGGCGGGGTGTCCCCCAGACGGGGAAGGGAGGATTGGTATCTGAAAGTCCCGAGGCTTGTGATCCGGGGAAGGCGACCTGTCCAGAGCTCGCCCGCGCAAGCGGGTGTTCACCTTCGAGGCGAACCCTGCCGGGTTGTGTACTGCCTGGGAGGCGAAATTCGTGGCGGCAAGCGGGAGGAATGCGAGATTCATCGGTGTGTGGCGTCGACCCACTCAAGGCATTCCACTAGCGTTTCGGGGGCTGCGGTCTCACGTTGCTCGTGCACCCAGCGCGCGCCTGTCTCGGAGACCTGGAGCCGTGACCGATTACGGGCGAGACTGACCCAAAGGTCAGCGAGAGCCTGAGGGTTCTCCGGCGGCACAACGTCGCCGGCACGAAGAGTTTGGATGATCTCTGCGGTTTCCCCTGTTACTACGCCTGAGATGTGCAGTCCTTGATCCATCAGCTCGTAGGTTTTGGAAGGGACAGCGTTGGCAAGCGGAACCCAATCCGTCAAGTGGACGAGAGCGGTGTCGGCCCATTCGTAACATTCCTGAAGGAGCTCCGCGCTGCGTCGTTGCTCAAATACCGCGTCGACTCCCAGTCGCTTCGCGGAGTCGATAAGTTCAGCCTTAGCTGCTCCTGCACCGACGAAGCGCAAGCGGACGCGTGTACCGGCTTCCTGAGCTTTCTGCGCCGCGTTGAGGGCATTGGCCAAGTTCTGAGCACGCCCCAGGGTCCCCGCGTATAGAACATTGAGTTCATTTTGCGGTCCATCTACACATGGTCGTTTGCTAATCAGGGTCTCCGGCGGAAAGACGTTTCTGACTGTGCACACCCGTTGCTGCCCCGCAGAGTGCTTCTGCAATTCTTTCGCGAGATAGCTGGAGGTAGTAACTACCGCCGCGGCTCGTCGGAGAACGCGGTTGAGCCACAGATCCGTCGCCTTGATCGCGGCCTGGAGCGGCCCCTTCGCGAGGATTCGCTGTCTAAGGGAGGGTTTTCCGGTGGACGCGTTCCACCGGTCGGCGACGGTGAGTAGCTCTGGCCAGGCATCCCGGAGATCGATGACGTAAGGAGCCTGGAACCGCCATGCCGAGATCGCCGTGACGAAGGCTGTAGGGATCGCGGGCACTGTGCCGACCACAATGTCGGGCTGAAAGTTCTTCAGCGCACCCGAGCGATGAAACACGACATGCAACCCGCCAGCAGCAACGGCAGCCTGGTTGAGCACCTTTTGGGTTATTGAAGTGCCCCCAGGCACGTATCCTGAGCGCACAATAACTTTTCGAGGGTCATTGCCCCGGAACTCCTCGCGCGCCCGGTACCCCTTCTGCGCAATCCACTCTTTCACTGACACATTGCGCAGGTAGTGAGGCGGCGGAGCCACAACCAGAACCTCGTGGCCGGCTTCTTCGAGTGCACCAGTTAGCCACGCCCAGCGACGCTGGGGAACACCGTTTTCTGGCTCCCAGTATTGGGTGATCAGGAGGATGCGCAGGGTGGTCCTCCTTAAACCGACGAACGACAGTGGGGCCAGCGGGGCTCGAACCCGCGACCAGCGGATTATGAGTCCGCGGCTCTAACCGACTGAGCTATAGCCCCAAGTAGCAAAATGCCATATTCACTATAGTGCCTGTAACCCAGTAGGAATAAAACGCTGGAATCTACCCGGCAGCCGCAGGGGCGAACTCCTCGATCCGTTCGCCAATACCTACGAGCTCCGCGATAGCGGCGACCGCACGTTCGGCGGCTTTACCGTCCCCGTAGGGGTTGACAGCATTCGCCATGGCGGCGTACGCGGCATCCTGGTCGAGAAGGTTCTTCGCTTCGGCGACGATGCGCTGGCGATCGGTTCCCACGAGCTTCACCGTCCCGGCCACAACGGCCTCGGGGCGCTCAGTATTCTCCCGCATCACGAGCACAGGCTTGCCAAGCGACGGTGCCTCCTCCTGCACCCCGCCGGAATCGGTGAGCACCAGGTAGGCACGACTCATCAACGCGGTGAACTGGTCATACGGCAGCGGGTCCGTGATGATGACATTGGGCAGATCCTCCACCTCCGGAAGAACCGCGTCCCGGACCTTCGGGTTGAGGTGCAGCGGAAGCGCGAAAATGTGGTCCGGGTAGGACTTTGCGAGGTCCTGGACTGCTCCGCCGATTTCTTTCATCGCGTCAAGGTTCTCGCGGCGGTGCGTAGTGACTAACACCAGCTTCTCACCAGTGTCGCGCAGCTTCTCCAAACGGGGATCCTCGAATCGAACATCCCACTCCGCAGCCGCCAAGAGGGCGTCAATGACGGTGTTGCCGGTGACCACGATGTCCTTGGAACGGAAGTTCTCCCGGCGGAGGTTCTCCCGTGATTCGCTGGTGGGAGCGAGGTGAAGGGAAGCGATCTGTCCGATGATTTTGCGGTTCGCTTCCTCCGGGAACGGAGAGAAAATGTTTCCGGTTCTCAGTCCAGCCTCTAGGTGAACGATCTTCACACTTTGGTGAAATCCCGCCAACGCTGCCACCATCGCCGTCGAGGTGTCACCCTGGGAAATGATTACGTCCGGGCGTTCCTGCTCAATGATCGGGTCGAGACCTTGGATAGCCCGTGCAACAAGCTCGTTGAGCGTCTGACCGGGCTTCATTAGCGCCATGTCATAATCCGGGGAGATCCCGAATCGCTTATTCACCTGTTCCAACATTTCTCGGTGCTGCCCAGTCGAGACCACAATGGACTCGAAACAATCATCAGTCTGCAGAGCGCTGACAACCGGTGCAACCTTAATCGCCTCCGGGCGGGTGCCGTAGACGGTCATAATTTTGGGCTTACCCGACATGGTTTCCTTATGGGTAGTTTGACGTGATGATACTCACTACAACTTAGTACAGAGCCGCGATCTTGGGGCAGCTGGCAACCCCCGTATTACCTAACCGCTGTACCCTAGACCACCATGTACCAATACGTTGTCGGGGCCGCCGCCGGGTATGTGCTCGGCACGAAAGCCGGCCGGAAGCGCTACCACCAGATCGTCAACGCCGCGCAGGCTGTC
>ERZ1029884.205-NODE-205-length-12586-cov-103.131594_pt1 | contig 12586 bp, 9 predicted proteins | sample MGYA00519233_ERZ1029884 | MGnify/ENA primary metagenome ERZ1029884 (study PRJEB33666, sample SAMEA4610931) | skin metagenome | biome: Human-associated habitat; feature: Malodor aspect; material: skin | place: Philippines | collected 2015-08 ...
CTGGAACGCGTGCGGGTTTCACGACCCTCGTGGGTTCAAATCCCACATCCTCCGCACTTTCCTGCCTCGCTCACGCTTTTTCAAAAGCGCGGGCGAGGCATCTTCAGTCTGGCAACGTCTCTGTTCGCAAGGCCATGCTACGGTGTCCGAGTGCAAAAGCCTGGCAAAAGTGGAAGACAACGACGGCTTGTCGATATGGCAGTCAGCCCGCCCGACTTTCACTACACCCGGCCGGCAAATGCAGAAAAGGTTTTAGACAACGCAATTGTGCTTCAACCTGAAGGCACCTGTACGCTGCACGTGGTTGCGTGGAACTACCGCGGAAAGATCGTGGACTTCGCGCTCACCCAGATGGCAGACGAGGTGGAGGATCCGCGAAATGGAGACGACCACGTCGCCCGATACGACTGTTGCCACAGCGAGGTTCATAAACACCAGTACTTTCGTTCTGGCCACCATTTTCAGACAGGGGCAAAAGAGCAACGCACGGTTATAGCCAAAATTGAATCTCAGGACACCTCTTGGGAAACTATCGACGCCGAGTATGATCGCTGCTACGACGACATGACTGAATCTTGGGCAGCGAACTACAGGAGGTGGGATTCGGATGGACGCGAGCAACAGTGAACGCATCAAATCAGGCAGAATGGCCGTTCGCCTGTTGGCAGATCCCCAAGTCCGTGAGAGCCTCCGTCGTGCATCAGTCCCGTTCGATGCCCCCGTTGTTGTCTGCGAGTGGGAAACTTCCATGGGGGAAGTCATGTGCATGATCGAGCGCGGGTGCGCAGCAACATCGGCACAGGTGGAGCACGTGGTCATTGCGTTCCGCCGCCAAGATGAGATGTTCACAATCATTGCCTCCAGCTCAGACGTTCAGGTTCTGGGGGACTACATCAGTGCGAGCGAAATACATGCCGCGAGTCCTATCGGGCACGTTTACGAGGCGCTTCAGCCGCATAAGAAGTGGAACCTCGACTTTGCAAGCACGGCCCCTACGGAGCCTGCGGTTGTCAGTCTGGCCGGATTCAACTTTGAACTCGTGTAGACCCCGCAGAGTTACCTCGGTGAACTCCGCGCGAACTTCGGGCGAATTCCCTGCTAAGTAGCCCTCCCCCGGTCGCGGGCGCACCGGTTCGGCCTCAATATATGGGGCGTGTGCAGCTACGAGCGGGTGAGGGAGCCGAAGGCCGTCGATAGGCAGACACGCGTTTCGCGGCGGAGGTTTCTGCGCACGGCCGCTGTGGCGACGTCGGCGGCGGGCGCGGCGGCGATGGTGCCCAGCGCGCAATCGCAAAGCCCCCTTCCCGCCAAACCCGTCCCCGCCGAGGTGGAGCTGCAGCCGCTGCCGTTCGTGCACGGCGTGGCCTCGGGCGATCCGCTGCCGGACGCGGTGGTGATCTGGACGCGCATCACCCCCGACGAGGCCGCCTTTCCGGGCTCCGGCGGCGGCGCGGCCACCCGGGTGCGCTGGCGAGTGGCGCGCGACGAGGAGCTGCGTGATGCGGTTGCGGAGGGCGAGGCGGAAAGCCACCCGGAGAGCGATCACACCATCCACGTGGACGTGCGCGGTTTGGACGCGGGCACGGTGTACTACTACGCCTTCACCGTGGTCGACGGCCCGCACGCGGGTGCTGTCTCCCCGCTCGGGCGCACCACCACCGCCCCCGCCGGCCACGTGGACCGGCAGCGCTGGGCGATCGCGTCCTGCGCGAACTGGGAGGCCGGGTTCTTCTCCGCCTACGCGGACATGGCGCAACGCGCCTGGGCGGGCCAGTTAGACCTCACCGTGTTTCTGGGCGACTACATCTACGAGTTCGCCCAGTACGAGTACGCCGGCTACGGGCCGGTGCGCCTGCACCACCCCGCCCACGAGACGGTGAGTTTGGCCGATTATCGCATCCGCTACGGCCGCTACCGCACCGACCCGGATCTGCAGGACGGCCACGCCGCGCTGCCATGGGTGGTGGTGTGGGACGACCACGAGGTAGCCAACAATTACTGGCGCGACGGCGCGGAGAACCACGACCCGTACGAGGGCGACTTTGGCACCCGCCGCGACGCCGCGATGCGCGCCTACTTCGAGTGGATGCCGGTGCGCCTGTCCGAGACCTCGGAGCAGGGCCGCATCTACCGCTCGCTGGAATTCGGCGACTTGGTGGAGCTGACCATCATGGACCTGCGCACTTACCGCGACGTGGAGTTTTGGAAGGGCGGGGCCCGCCAGCCCGGCGACGCGCGCTCCATGCTGGGGTCCGAGCAGTACGACTGGCTCACCGACACCTTGGAGCGCTCCACCGCCGCGTGGAACGCCTTAGGCAACTCCGTGATGTTCTCCCCGCTCCACGTCGGCGCCACGTTCAACAACCCCGCCACCCGCCCGGTCGTGGAATCGCTGAGCGCGAACATCTTGTCCACCAAGGTCCCCGTCCCGGAGCTCAACGAGCTCCCCCTCAACGGCGACCAGTGGGACGGCTACGACTTCGAACGCCGTCGCCTGATCAACACCCTTGGCCGCCTGGGCAAGCACCCCATTTTTCTCACCGGCGACATCCACTCGGAGTGGGCGCACACCATCACTCACGCGGGTGCTGAGATCGGCTGCGAGATCGTCTGCTCCTCCATCACCGCCCCAAACGTTGCGGAAGCGACGAAGATCCCGGCTGGCCACCGCGTCTTCGACGTGGCGAGCAGCTACCTCCGCGCCGCGAACCCCAGCCTGCACCATGTGGCGCTGGACACGCACGGCTACACCATCGTGGACATCACGGCAGAGGCGGTGGGCGTGGAGTTCCTCCGCGTCGGTGACATCCTGGCGGCACACTCCCCCGTCCGCTCCGGCGCAACCTTGACGTGGCGCCGGGGCGCGGGCTTCGGGCAGTAGCTTGCTTGACGACGCCACGTTCCGCCCCCGCGCAAAAAGGCCCAGCCACCCGGGCTGGGCCTTCAGGCGGTAACGGTGCTACTCAGCGGCGGGCTTGTCCGCCTCGTCCTTCTGGGACGAGCCCTCGGTGGAGGAGGACGCCCACTCCGGCAGCTCGCCGTCCTTGCACAGCGCGGCCAGCACACCGAGGCCCGCCGCCAGGCCGGCCAGGGATAGACCGATGGCAGCAGCCTGGGTGACCTCCGGGCCGAACTGCGCCTGCAGGCGGTTAGCCTCGATCTGGATCTGCGTCATCCACTCCGGCTGCGGGCGGCGCTCACCGCCGAAGCCCAGGTCCGCCAGCGGGTTGGGAATGTTCATCTGCGCAGACACATTCGCCGCGGCCTTGCCCAGCTCCTCACCGATCGGTCCGGCCAGCGGCGCCCCGATGGCGATGAGCAGGCCGAGCGGGACCAGCCACAGCAGCGGGTTGGACTCGGACGACATGTTGGCAAAGCACTTCTGCAGGTTGTCGGTGGAGCCCTGCTCGGCGACCACAACGCCGTCAGCAGGCTGCTTCACTTCAACCAGCACTTTGACCTCGCCGGCGCCGTCCTTGGTCTTGAACACGAGCTCGTAGGTGCCCGGCTTCGTGCCCTCCGGCACGCCGATGGTGAAGGTGTTGTCGCCGCGCTTGACGATGGTCCAGCCTTCCGGCAGCTTCGGGTCGGTGCCGTTGTCCGCGTTCTTCGGGACGTAGACGACCAGCGGGTCCTTCTGGCCCGGGGTGAACGGGATTGCGCCCTCGGCGATCTCACCCACCTTCACCGGTACCTTCTGGATCTCCTTCTTGCCGCTGGGGAAGGTGATCTCCACCGGAATCTCGAACTTGGAGCCCGGGGTCGCGTCCTTCGGTGCGGTGATGCTCACGTCGCCCGTCTTCGGGTCAACGGTGATGGTCCAGCCGTTCGGAATCTTCCAGCCGTCCTGGATCTTGTAGGACGGATCGCCCTCACCGCCGCCGATGACCTTCGGGGTCAGCTCCTTGGTTTCGCCCGGAACGATGATGATCGACGGCCCGGTCTTCTCTGGGGTCTTCGGCGTCTTCACAGTCACCGTGGCCGGAACCTCATCGGTCTTGCCGTTCGGGTCGGTGACCTTGACCAGGATGGTCTGGGTGTCGCCCGGCTTCGCGCCCTGCGGGATGGTCACGGTGATCTCGCCGGTGGTCCCGTCCACGGTCGGCTTCCACTCACCCAGGTCCTGGTTCGGCGCGATCTCGAAGGTAGAGCCCTCGACGACCTTGCCGGTCTGCGGCAGGGTGACCGTCTCGCCCGGATTGTCGGTGGCCGTGCCGTAGCCCGGCTGGTTAAGCACAATGACCTTCGCCGGGACCTTCTTGTCGGTGGAACCGTCCGGGTACGTCACGTCAACCAGGATGGTCTGGGTGTCGCCCGGCTTCGCGCCCTGCGGGATGGTCACGGTGATCTGGCCGGTGGTCGGGTCAATCTTCGGTTCCCAGTTACCCAGGTCCTGGCCCGGGGTGATGGTGAAGGTGGAGCCCCCGGGAAGCTTGGTGTTCTGGGTCAGGGTGACCTCGGTGCCCGGCTTGCCGAACTTTTCGCCGTAAACAGGGGTGGTCACGGTCGCGTCGAAGTCCACGACCTTCACCACGGGCGTGAGCGTATCCACGGAGCCGTCCGGGTAGGCGACCTCGACGGTGAACTCCGCGGTGTCGCCGCCCTTGGCGGTCGCTGGCGCGGTGACCTTCAGAGTGCCGTCGGCGGCCGGCTCGGCGGTCCAGCCCGTCGGGGCACCCGTGACGGTGTAGGTGGCGTCCACCGCCGCGCCGCGCACGTTGCCCGGCTGAGTCTTCAACGAAACGTTGATGGTGTTGCCCGGCTTTACGCTCTGCGGGGAGTTGTACTCCGGCGCGAACTTGGCAACGGGTACGTCCGCGTTGAACAGCGGAGACTGGTTGGTGACGGTGCCGTTGTCGCCCACGACGCGCAGGGTCTGCGGCGAGTTGTAGGACTCGTAGCGGTGGTTTGCGGTCTCCTTGCGCGGGTTGGCCGTGAGCTCAACGCTGACGTGTGCCGGCTTGTCATTGTCAACGTCCCCGGTGGCGCCCTTGGGGAGGGTGACGTACACCTTGCCGTCGGCGTCGACTCGGACCATCGCACCCGCGATGGTCTTGCCGCCGACGGAAACGGCGCCGGACAGGCGTGCAAAGTCGGAGGCGCTGCCGTTGGCGACGGTGATGCCGGTGTCGTACTCGGTACCGTCAGCGATGATCGGCTTGGATTCGGTGGAGGACGGGGTCAGCGGCAGGCAGTCGTCGTTCTCCATCGGCCACGGTGCGACTTCGGCGTCCACGCGGGAGGTGATGCTGGAGAGATCTGCGGCCTGAGTCGAAGGTACGGTGACGTCCCATGCCCACGTCTGCGTGTCGGTGTTCGCGTCGATGCCCAGGGTGCCACTCGAGGTCAACGACCCACCCGGGGCGACGGTGACCTTGCGTGGCGCGACCGGCGCCAGGTCGGTGACGTCAATCTGCGCGGGCAGCTTCGGATTGACGTTGGGGACGTCGTAGCTCCCCTTGGAGGTGGACGACAGCGTGAAATCCAGATTCTTCGCCGGCTTGGAGGTGTTGTTCACCTGAAGCTCAACGGAAGCCGATTCGACGATCCGGCCGCCGTCGCTGGAGACGGTAATCCACGGACGGTAGACGGTGTTGGCGGGGTTATTACTCGTGCCCAGGGTGATGCCCTGGTAGGTCTGCGCCTCTACCTGGCCTGGCTGGGTGTTGCTCACGTTGTTTTCAAACCGCACGTTGCACTTGAGAAAGCCCGGGTTCGAGCTCACGCCCGGCGGGCTGATGAAGGTGTCCGGCAGCGCCGACGCGTTCGGTGCGATGAGAGCGGAGGCGCCGAGCGCAAGGGCGACGGTGCCCGCGGTGATCTTCTTCGGGTTCACTAAAAATCTCCTCAGTTAGTTCGGTTACACCACTGCCGCCACCCCCGAGGGCGGGCAGAGGGCCACCGACAAATATGGAGAAAGCTGAGAGATTTAGCAATATTTTATTGTATAATCCGCAGATTATGTATTGAATACCCTTAAACAAGCTCAGCCTGAAAATACCCACGCATCCCGCGGGAGCCGCTCCGGGTCGAACCTCTCCAGCAACGTCTGCGCGTCGGATATCCCCACGTAGCCGAGCGATTCCGCGATTTTTTCCACTACATCCGCGGCGCTTGCGTGGGCCATCATTTCTCGCAGCGTCACGGCCCCATCGCGCTTCGCTAACCGACGTCCCTCCGGCCCAACCACCAACGGCACATGAATATAAAACGGTGCTGTGAACCCGAGACGGTCCGCCAAGTACGCCTGAGCCGGCGCTGAGAAGAGCAGATCGTCCCCCCGCACCACCTGATCGACGCCTTGGTATCCGTCGTCGACCACCACAGCCAGGTTGTACGCCCAGTCCCCCGCCTGCGCCTGATCAACCCGCCCGCCGCGTTTGAGAATCACATCGTCCACCGGGCCGGTGTACTCGCCCTTGTAGTAGTCGCGCACCGTCCACTCTCGCGCGTGCGCACGGAGCCGGATGGCGGGGAGGCGGCCCACGGCGTGGAGCTCGGAGCGTCGTAAAGCACGCTGCTCATCCGTGAGATCGCGGCAGGTGCCCGGGTACATCCCCGGCTGCGCGTGGGGCGCGGACGCCGCCTCGCGGATGTCGCGGCGGGTGCAGTAGCACTCGTAGGTGTCCAGCTGGGCGAGGGCGTCCGCGTAGGCGTGTCCGCGGTCGTGCTGGTACAGCACGGGCTCGTCCCACTCAAGCCCGATCGCCGCAAGGTCCTCCAGCTGGCGTGCCGCGGACTCCGCGCTGGAACGCTCCGAGTCGATGTCCTCCACCCGCATGTAGAAATTGCGGCCCGATTGGCGCGCAAACAGCCAGGCGAGCATCGCGGTGCGGAGGTTGCCAAAGTGGAGATCGCCGCTCGGGGACGGAGCGTAGCGTCCAGCTGGCGCGATGAAGTCAGACATGTGTGCCATGATAAAGCCCATGTCATCCCGCGTTTCCCGCTCCCCGTACCCATACCTGCTCGCCGTGTTCTGCGCGGTGTTTCTCATCTCCAACATCACCGCGCAGAAGGGCGTGCAGCTCGGGCCGCTGATCACAGACGGCGCGTTCTTCCTCTTCCCCATCTCGTATGTCATCGGCGACGTCATCGCCGAGGTCTACGGCTTCAAGGCCGCGCGCCGCGCGGTGTTTACCGGCTTCGGCATCGCCGTCGTTGCCGTTCTGTCTTTCTACATCGCAATCTGGCTGCCCGCCGCGGAGTTCTACGACATGGACGAGACGTTCTCCGCAGTCCTGGGGCTGCTGCCGCGCATCGTGCTGGCGTCGCTGACCGGCTACGTGGTGGGCCAGCTGCTCAACGCGTGGGTGCTGCAGAAAATGAAGGACCGCTTCGGCACCGGCAACCTGTGGGCGCGCCTGATCGGCTCCACCATCGTTGGCGAGTTCGCCGACACGCTGCTGTTCTGCTCTATTGCCGCCAGCGTGATCGGCATCGACTCCGCCGGCGCGTTTGTGAACTACGTGCTGGTCGGCTTCGTGTGGAAGACGCTCATGGAGGTCGTGCTACTTCCGGTGACCTACCCGACCATCGCCGCGGTGCGCCGGGCCGAGGAGCGCGCCGACTACTGCCCCGCGTAGTAGCGGCCCAGGAACTCGTCGCGGTAGGCCTCGTAGTCCCCGGCGTCTATAGCCGCGCGGATGTTGTCCACCAGCCGGATCATGAACTCCAGGTTGTGCATGGTGCACAGCGTGCCGGCCAAAAACTCCTTGGCCTTGAGCAGGTGGTGGATGTAGGCGCGCGAGTAGTTCTCCGACACGTAGCCGCCGAACTCCTCGTCCACCCCGGCAAAATCCCGTTTGAATCGAGCGCCGGCGAGATTTAAACGCCCGTCCAGGGTGTACACGCCGCCGCGGCGGCCCAGCCGGGTCGGCGCGACGCAGTCGAAGGTGTCGGCACCGGCCTCGACGGCGGTGAAAATGTCGTCCGGCTCGGAGATGCCCAGCAGGTGGCGCGGCATGTCCACGGGCAGCTCGTCGGTGACCCAGCCGACAATGGTGCCTAAGTTCTCTTTCTCCAGCGCGCCGCCGATGCCGAAGCCGCCGAACCCGCGGCGACCCTCCGAACGGGCCTCGTGGTCGAGGTCCAACAGGCCCCGCACTGCGTGGCGACGCAGGTCCTCGTACTGGGCGCCCTGCACGACGCCCCAGAGGCTCTGGAGGGGTTTGCCTGAACGCGCCGTCGTTAAGCGGTCGTGCTCGATGAGGCACCTGCGGGCCCAGCGGCGGGTGCGCTCCACGGAATGCTCCTGGTAGGCACGGGTGTCCACCAGCGTGGTCAGCTCGTCGAACGCGAACATGATGTCCGCGCCGAGGGAGTGCTGGATCTGCATGGACACCTCGGGCGTGAAGCGGTGGGAGGAGCCGTCGATGACGGACTTAAAATCCACGCCGTCGTCGTCCACGCGCGCCATGCGGTCCTTGTTGGCGGCGCGGATGTCGCCCTCGGTCAGCCCGGCTGTGTCCATGGCCAGGACTTTTTTGAATCCGACGCCCAGGCTCATCACCTGGAACCCTCCCGAATCCGTGTAGGTAGGCCCGTGCCAGTTCTCAAACGCGGCCACTCCCCCGGCCTCGTCCACGATGTCGGGGCCCGGCTGCAGGTACAGGTGGTACGCGTTGGACAGGATCGCCTGGGCACCGGTCTGGCGGATCTGCTCCGGGGTGAGCGTTTTCACCGTCGCTTTCGTGGCCACGGGGATGAACGCCGGGGTCTGAATCGCACCGTGCGGGGTGTGGATCACGCCCGTGCGGCCGTGGCGGCCCGGCGCGGGTTCGAGCTGGGTTTTCGCCTCAAACGTCACATCGGTCATGCGTGTTCCTTTTCTAGTTCGGTGCCCTCCACGTCCACTTCGGGCAGGATGCGGTCCAGCCATCTCGGCATCCACCAGGTGGAACGCCCGAGGATGTACATGGTCGCGGGCACGAGGGCCATGCGGATAAAGAATGCGTCGAAGAGCACGGCCACGCCGAGCGCGAAGCCGAAGATCTGGATGAACGGCAGCGGCTGGTCTAAAAACGCGATGAAGACGGCGATCATGATGATCGCGGCGGCCGTGACTACGCGCGCGCCTTGCGCGAAGCCTTCCACGGTGGACTCGTGGACGGCACGCAGCCTATCGACGTCGTCCCGCTCCCCCGCCTTCAAATACGCCTCCCTGATACGGGTGACAAGGAAGACCTGGTAATCCATGGCCAGGCCAAAGGTCACGCCGATCATGAAAATGGGCAGGAAGGACAGGATCGGGCCCGGGGTGTTGACCAGGCCGGTGAGGCCCTCCTGGAACACCAGCACCGTCACGCCGAACGCTGCGCCGACGGACAGGAGGAAGCCCAGCCCGGCCACCAGCGGCACCAGGATGGAGCGGAACACCACCATCAGCAGCACGATGGCCAGGCCCACCACGATGGTGAGGTAAAGCGGCATGGCGGCGGCGAGCTCTTCGGTGATATCCATCTGCACCGCCGTGAGACCGGTAAGGCCGATCTCGGTGCCCGTGGCGTCTTCGATCTGGCCGATCACGTCGCGCACGCCGTGGGCCACGGCGAGAGTGCGCTGCTCTTCCGGCCCGCCGTCCGGGGTGGCCAGGATCTGCGCCGCGGTGAGGTCCTCGTTGGCCGCAATGAGCTGCGCGTGCTGGATGCCGCCCACTGTGCCCACCTCGCCCACGGCGTAGAGGAAGCTGGCCAGGGCGGCCTTCTCCGCGTCCCCGCCGGCCCCGTCCGGGATGGCGTCCATGTAGGGCTGGAGGATCTCCGCGCCCGGGTTCACACTGTGCGCATCCACAACCAGCAGCAGCGGAGCGTTCACGCCGGGGCCGAAACCCTCCGCCATCAGCTCCGCGGACTTGCGTTGAGTGGTGTCCAGGTTGGAGGTGGTGTCTGACGGCAGGGCCATCTCCAAGTCCAGCACGGGGATGGTCAACGCGCCCAGGCCCAACACCACCACCGCCATGACCAGGCCTGGAGCCTTCTCCACGAAGCGGGCCCAGCGCCTGCCCATGGAGTTCTCGTCCAAGTTCTTCCCGGGCCGCGCACCCGGTCCGGGGTTGCCGGCGATGCCCGGGATCTTGCCCGCGAACGCCTTGGAGCCCCACAGGCCAAGCAGCGCCGGCACCAGCGTGAGCGCCACCAGCACGGCGATCGCCACCGTGGCGGCGGCGGCCAGGCCCATCCAGGTGAGGAACTCGATCTGCGCCAGGGCCAACGCCACCAGCGCCGTGAACACGGTCGTGCCGGCGAAGACCACGGAGGAGCCTGCTGTGCCCACCGTCATGCCCGCGGCCTCCTCCGGCGGCAGATCCCTCACCTCCTGGCGGAACCGGGAGAGGATGAACAGCGCGTAATCAATGCCTACGGCCAGCCCGATCATCACGGCGAGCACCGGGGTGACGTTGTTCAGCTCGACCCAGTGCGTGGCAAACAGCACCAGCAGGGCGCCGATGCCCACGCCCACCACGGCGGAGATCAGCGGGATCACGGACGCCGCCAGGGAGCCGAAGGTGACCACCAACACCACAAACGCCACGGCCAGGCCCACCAGCTCCGAGGTGGTCTTCACCGCGATCGGGTCGCCGAAGCCGGCGCCGCCCGCCTCCACCTCGAGGCCGGCATCGCGCCCGATTTTCATGGCCTCGGTCACCACATCGCGATCCGCCTGCTCCACGGACATGGAAGACGGGGCATTGAACTCGAAGGTGGTGTAGGCAATACGAGCGTCGTCGCTAAGCATCCGCACGTTGTACGCGTCCGCCTTAGCGCGCTCCTCGGGCAGGCCCATCCCGGTCATCTGCCCGACGATGGTGCGCTGCAGCTCCTCGTTCACCTTCACCGGGTTGCCGAAGCGCTGGCCCTCCACGCCCAGGTGGTCCCGGATGTAGCCGACGGTGGCATCCATCGCGGCCATGTTCTCCGGGGAATCAAGCCGCTGGCCTTCCGGCGCCGCGAAGACCAGGTTGACACCGGGCGCGGTGGCGACGTTGCCGGCGTCCGGGAAATTTTCCGCCATCGTGTCCAAGGCGGTGATGGCCGGGGTGCCTTCGATGGCGAACTCGTCCGTAAACGGCCTCATCAATGAGAACGCGCCGGCCGCCGTCGCGCCGAGCAGCAGCAGCCAGGCGACGATCACCCGCCACTTGTGCAGGTAGGACCAGCGCCCCAGTTTGTACAGCAGTTTCGCCACTTAAGAAACGTTTTCCTTCCCGCCCGCTACCCGCGCGAGCGTAACCCGGCCCATCCTAGTGGGCGCCCCGACATGCGAAAAGCCCCCGTTGCCGGGGGCTTCACAGTTGGCGGTAGCGGCGGGATTTGAACCCGCGGTGGTTTTACCCACACTCGCTTTCGAGGCGAGTACCTTCGGCCGCTCGGACACGCTACCGCCGAACAGATTAACGGCAGCGCAGCCGGATAGCCAAATTAGCGGTCAGCCTCGTCGCGAGCCTCGTCCGCCTTGTCTTCTACCTTCGCGGCGACCTCGTTGGCCTTGTCCTTGATGGCATCGCCAGCCTCGGACAGCTTCTCCTTGGCGCCACCGAGGAGCTGGTCAGCCTTGCCCTCGTTCTTCAGGGAGTCGTTGTCGGTGAGGTTGCCGAAAGCTTCCTTCGCGTCGCCCTTGAGCTGGTCGCCCTTACCTTCGAGAGCCATAATCATTCTCCTTTGCTCTAAGTGTTGAGTTCCGCTTGCCCACTATAGGCGCGAACCCGGCTGCATGGGATAACGATTCAGTTACTCCTGACCCCTTCAAAGAACTCCGACAGCAAACTGGCAGCTTCGCGCTCCAACACCCCGGCGCGGACCTCCGGGACGTGCAGGTGGTGCGGGTCCCGGATAGCGTCGAGCACACTGCCCACCGCGCCCGTCTTCGGCTCCCACGCGCCGAAGACCAGCGAGGACACCCGCGCACCCAAAATCGCACCGGCGCACATCGTGCAGGGCTCTAAGGTGACCACCAGCTCGCAGCCGTCCAGCCGCCACGTACCCAGCATGCGCGCGGCTTCCCGGATCGCCTCCACCTCAGCGTGGGCCGTGGGATCGCCGAGTGCCTCTCTGCGGTTCACCCCCCGGCCCACCACTTCCCCGTCGGCGCTGTAGACGACGGCGCCCACCGGCACGTCGCCGGCGGGCGTCTGCGCCGCGGTGGCGAGCGCCACCCGCATCCGCTCCTCGGCGCGGCGCAAGCTAGCCGACAACGTCGTCCAACTCGTCGCCGAAGCCAAGCTCGTCTGCGATGGTCTGGGCGAGGTCGGCGGGATCGGCGTCGTCGTCAAGCAACATGCTCATCTGCTCCTCGCTGAGCCCCAGATCCGCGAAGATGGCGAAGTCCCCGTCCGCCCAGGCGTCCACATTGTCCAGCTCATCCGGGTCGATATCCGGGACTTCAATGTCCGCCTCGTCGAGGATGTCCGCCGCGAAGTCGTCGTCCACCGCCATCGTCGCGTCCGAGATGAGCACGCGGGTCTGCGCGGGGCCGGGGCGGACGATGACCAGGTAGTCCTCCTCCACGTTCAGCAGCGCGAACGCGGCGCCCTCGGAGCGCAGGTTGCGCACGGCGGTGACGGAGGTGGCGAGGTCCGTGAAGTCGTCGT
>ERZ1029884.207-NODE-207-length-12572-cov-109.612207_pt1 | contig 12572 bp, 11 predicted proteins | sample MGYA00519233_ERZ1029884 | MGnify/ENA primary metagenome ERZ1029884 (study PRJEB33666, sample SAMEA4610931) | skin metagenome | biome: Human-associated habitat; feature: Malodor aspect; material: skin | place: Philippines | collected 2015-08 ...
GCCGATCACTGCGTCGATCCAACCGGCGAACGCGGACGCGGCGAGGAGGAAAACGGGCCCTGCAGGTCATCCGGCTGATCATGGTGATCCTCTTCGCCGGCTGGCTGCCCAAGATCCTTAGTGGTTCAGCACCTCGTGGGTGAGCATGTCCATGGGCATGGAACCTAGCTTCAGTGCCTTGACGTGGAACTCGTGCTCGGACATGCCCTGCGCCAACGCCTGGCGCCGCAGGTCCACCCAATCCTTGTAGCCGAGCGCGTACGACGGCGCCTGCCCCGGCCAACCCATGTACCGGTCCAGCTCGAACGCGAGGTTCGCTTCCGGCATGGCGGTGTTGTCGCGCAGGAAGGCCTTGGCGTACTGGGCGTCCCAGGTGCCGGTGCCCTCCGGAGTGGTTTTGCCCAAGTGAACGCCGATGTCCACCATGACGCGGGCGAGCCGGAGGCGTCGTGAGTCAAGCAGGCCCATGCGGTAACCCGGGTCCTCGAAGAAGCCGTGGTCTTCCATCAGGTGCTCGGCGTAGAGCGCCCACCCCTCGCCGTGGGCGGAGTTCCAGCACACAGACCGCCGCCACAGGTTCAGCTCGCTGCGGTTGAGCAGGGCGTAACCGTGCTGCAGGTGATGGCCTGGGACGCCCTCGTGGAAGACGGTGGCCAGCTCCTGCCACGTGTGGAAGGTGTCCTGGCCCTCCGGCACGGACCACCACATGGTGCCGGGGCGGATCATGTCGTCGCTGGGCGGGGTGTAGAAGATGCCGCCGGAGCCCGCCCGGTCGATGCCGCACGCCACCTGGTGCAGCCCATCGGGCACCTGGAAGGCTTCCGCGGCCTGTTCGTTGATGCCGCTCATCCACTCGATGAGTGCGTCCGTGCCCCGCAGGATGTAGCGCTCGTCCTGGTCGAGGTTGCGGTAGGCGCCGGTCACGGAGATGTCGCCGTAGAGATCGTGCGCAATCGCGCGCTGCTGCTCCACTGTCTGCGCCAGCTGGTCCTGCGCCCACTCGTAGCCGGCGTCGAGGTCCACCTCGCGGCCGTGGAAGAACTCCGCGAAGAGCTGGTAGCGCTCGCGCCCCACCCCGTCGTTGTGGGAGGCCTGCGGGGACAGCTCGGTGGACAGCCAGTCCGCCATCTCCAGGAACGCCTCTTTGGCGTGGCCCACCACGTGGGAATCCGGGGACAGCCCCAGGTGGTCGAGCTGGGATTCCGTGGCACCCAGGACTTCGCACTGGCTGATTACCGCGTCGATCTGCCTGTGCGACGCGACGTCGCCGCTGGCCGCCGCCTCGGTGAGGGACTCGCGGTAACCCGCCAAGGCGCCCGGGATGCGCGACATGCGGGAGGCGATGTTGTCGAAGTCCTCCTCCGTCACCTTCGGCATGAGCGCGAACGAGTCGCGGATGGTCTGGATGGGCGAATCGATGTTGTTCAGGCGGCACAACAGCTCACCGCGGTGGTGGAACTCCAGCTCGGCGCTCATCCGGTCGCGCAGGATGGCGGCGGTGAGGTTGTCCACGTCGTCGAAGTCGTCCTCGTCGTCGGAGGCGTCCGTGCAGTCGTTCAAGGCGTCCACGTCCGCGACTAGGTCGCGCATCCTGTCCGCAAGGCGGTCCCAGTACTCGGGGGAGAAGTCCTGCAGCTCCCCGTCGTGGCCGTCGATGCCGATCTGGGTAGCAAGAGTTGGGCTGATCTCGGCCAGGTCGTAGACGAAATCTTCACAGGTGGCGTCCAGCAGGGACGGCTCTCGTCCGCCCATACCACTATCCGCTTCGTTGGTCATGCCGAGCGATTGTATCGGAGCTGGCCAAATGGACAATTCCGTCGGCAGACAGGTAAATATATTCATCATGAATTTCTCACGTCCCCGCACACCGGCAGCGAAGTGCCTGCACTTGATTCGGTTGTACGAGACGACGTCGAGAAGCGATCTTGTGAAAGCTACCGGACTTTCACAGCCGACCGTAACCCGTGCGATCGCCGCGCTCGTCGACGCCGGCTACGTCACGGAACGCAACGATCTCACCCAGTCCAAGGGGCGCGGCCGCCCAACCATCCCGCTGGAGCTGGCCGAGATGCCGGGCGTGCACGCCGGCGTGTCCGTGGGCACGGATTCCACTTACATAGCGCTGTTCGACCTCAAGGGCCGCACGCTGCTGTGCCGCGACATGGACATCACGGTCTCCGAGGTCAGCGAGGACGACTTCATCCAGTCCATGATGGCGGGGCTGAACCAAATGACCACCAAGGTGGACCGGCCCCTTCGCACGGTGGGCGTGACCACCTCCGGCACGGTGCGCGACGGCGGCAAGGTATTCGCCCCCAACCTCGGCTGGGACGGGGTGGACATCGGCGAACAGCTGCGCGAGCAGTTCTCGGTGCCGGTGGAGGTGTCCTCCATCAGTAGCGCGATCGTGGGCTCGGAGATGCAGTCCACGCCGTCGCTGGACACCCCGTCCGTGATGGCGCTGTTCGCGGACGATTCCATCGCGTGCGCCATCTCCCACCCGGACGGCGTGGAGCCCATCGAGGTAGAGCAGGGGGAGCTGACCACCCAGGGCTTGATCGACGCTATCGGCGTCGAGGGCATCCGCTCCCTGCGCGACGCGGTGACGGACAGCCGCGAAGACACCCGCTACGCGCTGGACAGGCGCGCGCGTGGCCTGGGCTCCCTGGTGGCGGGCCTGTGCTCGCTCCACTCGCCGGCCACCGTGGTTGTTGCGGGCAGCGCGTTTATCGACGACCCGTTGTCCAGCGCCCCCTTCGCCCGCACCGTCCGCACCGAATCGCATTACTACCCGGACCTGCGGGTTATCCCCTCCCACCGCGAGGTCGTGCGCGACATCGCCCGCGCGGTGGCCCTGGACCGCGTGCTGCGCGAGCCGCTGCAGGTGACGGGCAAGTAGATGAGGCGCGTCGCGTGGATCCTCGCGCCGCTGCTGCTCGCCGGCTGCGCCGCGGAAGAATCGGAGCCGCTCCACACCGCCGTGACGACGGTGCCGGCCCCGGACCCGTTTGCGGAGCTGGCCGAGGCGGTGGCCGGCATAGAAGAGGACACAAACACCGAAGTGGGCGTCGCGCTTTACGACGGCTCCGCCATGACCGAAGCCGGATCCCTCGACTGGCTCCCCGCGTGGTCCACCATGAAGATCCCGATCGCCCGCGCGGCCGCCGAGCACTGCGAATACGGCGAGGAGTATGTCTCGGAGCTGACGGAAGCGGCTATCGAGTGGTCCGACAACGACGCCGCCCGCGCCCTGTGGGACTGCATGGGCAGCGATAAGGAAGCCGCGGAAAAGGTTGGCGCCGAAATTGCGAAATCGGGCTCGCACGTGCGGGTCAACGGCGCCTTCGGCACCACCCGCTGGTCCTTTGCCGGCCAGGCCCGCTACGCCTACTACCTCAGCCAGCAGGACCAGGACAACCCGGTGTTTGCGGACATGCACCACATCGCGGAGGACCAGGCCTACGGGCTGGGCCAGCTCGAGGGCGTGCCCTTCAAGGGCGGCTGGTCCGACTACGAGAAGGACGGTTCCTGGCACACCCGCCAGTTGGGCTGGTTCGGCGGTTTCGGGGTGGCCGTCGGCGCACGCTCAGCCGACGGCAGCTACGACGACACGATGGACGCCCTCGACCAGGTTGCCCAGCTGCTGAAAACTAGCGCCCCAGAAACTGGTTGATCTGCGGTTCGGCGAACCTGTACAGCGTCTGCAGCAGCGACAGCACCGTCAGCACGGTGGCGATGATGCCCAGGATTTCGCGCGGGGAGGACGAGGAGCCGCCCCCGCCGAACACCAGCTTCTTCGGAGTGGTGCTCGGTTTCTCCCCACCGTTGGCCGGGCGATGCAGCACGGTGTTCTGAGCACCCTCGATGCGGTCGGACCCGGCGCCGACACCGCAGGTGGAGGTCACGCTGGCCTCGCCTTCTGCGGTGACCACGCTGGCGAAGCCGTAGGCCCGCATCCGCGGATCGATCAAGTTGTGCAGGTGGCCGTTACCGCTGTTGAACTGCCCGTTGGCCCGGACCAGCGCGCCGACCTCGCCGTAGCCCCAATCCTGCATCGCCTTGCCCATGCTGCCAACGGAGTGCAGGTTCTCGCCCGGCGCGGCCTTGCCCTTGTACGTGGCGGTTGTGATGTCGCCGCAATTGTTCGTGCACGTCGAGTTGTACGGGCGCTGGTGGCGGAAGAACTTCGCCGCCTCGGCGCCGCGCTGCAGGGCGATGCGGGACAGGCCGGCGTCGTACTGGGCGGCGTCCACGTAGGCCTGGCGGGAGGTCAGCCCCTGCTTGGCGGCGGCCGTGCGCAACGGCACCCCGTCGAACGGCACGTTGCGGTCCCACATGTCTCCGCGCAGTTTGCGCAGCTCCCGCATGGCGGTCTCTTGGTCGGACGTGAGGTTGAACTTCGCCTCCACGGCGATGACCTGGTCGGCGGGCTGGTTCAGCTCCACGCCGGTGACAGGTGCCGGGTCAGCGGCTGCGAAGGGGGCGAGGGTCAGGGCTGTGGCGGCCGCGGTGGTGGCGGCGATTAGACGAGTGCGCATGACCTGAGCGTAGCGTGTACCAGAGCATGAAGCCGACTGGCACGGAGATAAAAACCACATCGGGGATTGTGAACAGGCCAGCTGAGATGTTCGCTGCCGCGTACGGGACCATACATAACGCCAACGCAAGCGAACCCCAGCGCTGGTAGACGTACACCAGCATGGGCACGATCCACACCCAGTGGTGGTACCAGGAAAACGGGCTGACCAGGCAGGCCGCCGTGCCGATGAAGGAGGCGGCGAGGGGGGCGGGAGCTCGTCGAGAAGCAATGAGCGCAAGCGCGGTAGCGGCGGCGGCGAGGATGAGCCACAGCCAGGGCGAGTCCATGCCGGCGCGGGCGAGGACCTGGCGGATGGATTGCGCGCCCGGGTTGTCATCGGTGCCGATGCGGGAGGTGGTGAAGATGGCGTGCGTCCAGAAGTGTTTCGCATCTGCGACCTCCGCGAACCCGGTGGCCACGGTGCACAGGAACGTAAACGCCGCGATGAACACCGCGCCCCACCGGCGCTGCTGGATGAACAGGAGGACGAAGAACGCCGGGGTGAGCTTGATGCCCGCAGCCAGGCCCACGCCGATGCCGGGCAGCTTCACACGCGGCAGGAAATCCAGGCACACCAGGCCCATGAGCAGCAGGTTTATCTGCCCGAAATAGAGGGTGCCCTGCACGGGCGACAGGCACAGCACGAACACCGCGGTGAGCAGGATCGCGTGGCGGTCGGTGCCAGCTCGCACCACCAGCAGCAGCACCAGCACGGAGGCGGCCTTCCACGCGACGCCCAGGACAGTACTTTCCGCGAGCCAGGAAAACACCACGCCCGCAAACGGCGGGTATGTAAACGGCAGGCCGGGCAGCAGGTCGGCCTCGTAGAGCGGCTGGTGGTGCGCCACCTTCTCCCCGCCCAGCAGGTACACCTTCAGGTCGCTGGGGAACTCGGTGGTGAGGGCGTTGGGCAGGTCGCTGGCGGTGTACCGCCACACCGCGAACGCGAGAAGGACCAGCAGGCCGATCACAGGCCCAACCCGTCCAAGACCTCGTCGAGGGCGTCGGCGATTCTCGCCCTCCACAGCGTGTCCACCTTGGCGTCCGCGCGCCCCGGCCCGCCGTTGATCACGGCGGTGGGTTTGCCCTGCTTTTTCGCGTCCAGGATGAACTTGTAGCCGCTCATCACCGCCAGCGAGGTGCCGATGGCGATCACGCCGGTCGACTCCGCCAGCCACTGTGCAGCCGCCTCTCGACGCCCCTTCGGCACCCCCTCACCGAAGTACACCACATGCGGCTTGAGCCTGTGGCTGTGGCAGGTCGGGCAGGCGATCATGCGGAAGCGCTCCACATCGGCCTGCCTGAGCTCCACGTCGCCGTCCGGGTTGAGCATGGAGCCTTCCACCTCCACGGACTCGAAGTAGGTGGGGTTGGCGGCCGTGAGGAGGGCGTCGATAAGCGAGCGCTCATGCAGCGTCTTGCAGTCCAGGCACACCACGTGCTCCATGTCGCCGTGCAGCGCGATGACGTTTTCGGAGCCGGCCTGGGTGTGCAGCCCATCGACGTTCTGGGTGACAATGCCGCGGATCAGCCCCGCCCTCTCCAGCTCCACCAGTGCGAAGTGGGCGCGGTTGGGGCGGGCCTGGCGCATGTACCGCGTGCCCACAAACGCGCGCGCCCAGTAGCGGTGCACCTGCGCCGGGGAGTGCGCGAACTCCTGGAACGTCATCGGGCGGCCCTTGGTCAGGCGGCCGTGCTTCGAACGGTAGTCCGGGATGCCCGAGTCGGTGGAGATGCCCGCGCCGGTGATGACCAGCGTCTTCGGGTCTTGGAGTTGCTCGAGGATCCTGCCTGCCGCGTCCGGGGTCGGCGGGGCGGTCTCGGCGACGACCCGCTCGATGGAGCGCACGGCAGAGCGGTGCGCCATGGCGATAGCTGGGTCGTCGAAGTTCGGTTCCATCGTCTGGGCAGTGTAGACCGCAGCGCCACACCAGACCGTGTTGTCTACGGTGCCGATTTGCGAACCGGCGGGATAAGAGTAGGTTGTCCACGTCTTTATCAAATGAATGGACAGTTCTGTCTAGAAGGAGCCCCTATGCCTAAGTGGGCGACAAGCTTCGGCGCGCAAGTGATCTACGGCCTGATCATCGGCCTCGTCCTCGGCTTCATCGCCGTGGACGCGGAACCGCTGGCCGCCACCCTGGACTGGGTCGGGTCCACCTACGTCAAACTGCTGAAGTTGCTGATCCCGCCGCTGGTGTTCACCGCCGTGATCACCTCCGTAGCCAACCTGCGGCAAGTCACCAACGCCGCGCGCCTGGCCGTGCAAACCCTGGTGTGGTTTGCCATCACCGCCTTCTTCTCCGTGCTCATCGGCATCGGGGTCGGCCTGCTGGTCAAGCCCGGCGCGAACACCTCCGTGGACGCCGCGGCGGCGGCCGAGCCGTCCTCCACAGGCTCCTGGATGGGCTTTCTAGACTCCGTCGTCCCTGCCAACATCTTCGGCTTGGGCGTCTCCGGTGAGTCCGTGAAGTTCAACGTGCTGCAGATCCTGGTGGTCTCGCTGCTCTTCGCCATCGCCGCAGTGCGCGTGGGCAAGCCCGCCGAGCCTTTCATCGCCTTCAACGAGTCCCTGCTCAAGGTGGTCCAGGAAGTGCTGTGGTGGATCATCCGCCTCGCCCCCATCGGCACCGCGGCGCTGATCGGCAACGCTGTGGCCTCCTACGGCTGGGACGCGCTCGGCTCCTTGGGCAAGTTCGTGCTGGCCATCTACATCGGCCTGGCGCTGGTGCTGTTCGTGCTCTACCCGATCATCCTGGCCGCCCACCGCATCCCGGTACTGGAGTTCTTCCGCCGCGTCTGGCCGGTGACCACCCTGGGCTTCGCCACCCGCTCCTCCATGGGCGTCATGCCGGTCACCCAACGCACCACCGAGGAGGCGATGGGCGTGCCGTCGTCGTACGCCTCCTTCGCCATCCCGCTGGGAGCGACCACCAAGATGGACGGCTGCGCCTCCATCTACCCCGCCGTCGCCGCCCTGTTTGTGGCCCAGTTCTACGGCGTGGACCTGTCGCTGTCGGACTACGTACTCATCGTCGTCGTCTCTGTCCTGGGCTCCGCGGCGACCGCCGGCACCACCGGAGCGACCGTCATGCTCACCCTCACCCTGTCCACCCTGGGCCTGCCGCTTTCCGGCGTGGGCCTGCTGCTGGCGGTGGACCCGATCATCGACATGGGCCGCACCGCGGTGAACGTCACCGGCCAGTCCGTCGTGGCCACGGTCGTGGCCAAGCGGGAGAAGATCCTGGACGAGTCGCGCTGGTAGGCCCTACCTAAACGGCACCTCGCCGATCGCGCGGCGTAGCTTCCTGGTGCGCAGCCGCTCCGGGTGCCGGGCCAGCTTCTCCATCGCGCGCACCGCGCACATCACGTGCGCCTCCTTCGAGTTGGAGTAGAACGCCTGCGCACCAGCCGGCAGCTTCGGCACCGCGTGCAGCGGCAGGTCGGACACGGCGAGCAGGGTGCCGTAGGGCACGCGGTAGCGGTACCCGTTCGCGGCGATGGTGCACGACTCCATGTCTACGGCCGCGGCGGTGGATCCGCGCAGCCACTCCCACAGGTCGCGGGGGGCCTTCCACTCCCAGTTCCGGTCCCCGGTAGAAAGCACAGTGCCGGTGCGCATAAGCGACGCGTCCGCGCCGTAAACCTTGCTCACCGCCTTTTCCAACGTGCGCTGGATCTCCGGCACGGCGGGGATGGGCAGCTCGCGGCGCAGGTAGTCGTCCAACACGTGGTCGTGCCGCTCGTACGCGTTGCCCAGGATGAGGTCGCCGATGCGCATGCGCGCGTCCAGGCCAGCGCAGTGGCCGATCATGATCCACGCCTCCGGGCGCAGCACCGCCAACGAGTCGGTGATGGTCTTTGCGTTGGACGGCCCCACGCCGATGTTGATCATGGTGATGCCGTCGCCACCCTCGGTGACCAGGTCGTAGCGCGGCATCTGGAACTTCGAGCCCAGCTCCAAGTCCTCCAACGCCACTGTGTCCGAAACCGTTTCCCCGCTGGGCAGCACCAGGCGTGTGTAGCGCGAGGATGGGTCGGACAACTCCCGCAGCCCGAACTTCACAAACTCGGTCACGTGCATGGCGTAGTTCGTGAACAGGATGAACCGCTGCAGCGAGTCGGCCTCGATGCCGGTGTAGTGCTCGAGCCTGGCCAGCGCGAGGTCGAAGCGCTGCGGCCCGAAGTGGAACAACGGTTTTTCCGCCCCGTTGAAGGCGTCCCAGTGGCCGTCCACAATCGCGTCGTGCACCTCATCCAGGGTGGGTCGCGGCAGGTCCACGGTTTCGTCGATAGGCGGCATGCCCTTGATGTAGGCGGGCGGGATGAGCTCGTCCGAGTACCCCACCTCCACCTCGCACGGGTAGTTCGAGGTCAACGCCTCGAGCTGGGCGGTGAGGTAGCCCTCCATCAGGTCGGGCCGCGAGATGGCGGCGGAGTAGGTGCCGGCCTCGTCGACGTAGCCGAACGGCTCGGAACGGTCGATCGGGCGCCACTGGCGCACCTCCACCGTGAGTTTGGGGTAGCGCACCTCCCCGTAGCGGCTGAAATCCCCCGAGCGTGCGATCTCGCACGACTCTTCATACAGGGCTTTAAGCTTCTCGACGGCCTCCGGTACCCGACTCATACCCCCACAGACTACTCACGGATCAGCACGCGCCGCACGAGTTCGACGCGCCGCCCGATCTCCTCCGGCGACGCCCCCTCGCGCACGCCCTCCTCGAGGAGGTGCTGGCAGCCGGCGATGTAGAAGCTCGCCATGTCGTCCAGCAGCTGCTCGTCGGCGCCGTCCCACTCGTCCGCGCGGGACCGCAGTTCCTCGCGCATAGTGGGCAGCATGATGGCGACGACCTCTTGGTCGAGCATGCTGTGCACCGGCGAGTCGATGATGTGCACCGCAGCCTCGTAGTGGTCCGTCAACGTCGTCATCAGAGCGGTGACCGCGGCCTCGAAGTCGCGGTCGCTGCTGAAGCGTGTGGCAAAGCCCTCGTACGCCTCTTTGATCATGTCCTGGGCGGTGGCCAGCACCAGGCCGTCGCGGTCCGTGAAGTGCTGGTAGAACACCTGGCGGCTCACCCCAGCTTCTTTCACGATTTGGGAGACGTTGAGCTCCGCGACAGGGTGCGTCTTCAACAACGCAACAGTGGCACCAACAAGAGCTTTGCGGGTGCGCAGGGCTCGCGGGTCGGTGCTTTCAGACCGGCGGCCAGGAACTACTTGGTTCATCCAGGATTCTCCAGATGCTCGGGCGTTAGGCTTCTGCGGTATGAGCCTAACCGATACCACCATCGCCCTGTTGCAGAACCTCATCCAAAATGGATGCGTCAACTACCTCACGGCAGATTCTGGACAAGAGACCAAAAACGCCGACACATTGGAGGCCTTCTTCGCAGGTACGGACGTGCGGGTCGAGCGTTACGAACCGCACCCGGGGCGGGTGTCCATCGCCTTCACCGTCGAGGGCACCGACCCCTCCGCCGAACCCCTGACGCTGCTGGGCCACACCGACGTCGTGCCGGTGGACGAAGACAAATGGACACACGACCCGTTCGGGGGCGAGATCGTGGACGGCCGCGTTTTTGGCAGGGGCGCCACCGACATGCTCTACATCACCGCGGCGATGGCAGCCTGCGTCCGCGACGTGGCACGCGGCGAGCGCCCGCGCGGCACCCTGACCTTCGTGGGCTGCGCCGACGAGGAGGCGCGCGGGGGCTTGGGCGCGGCGTGGCTCGCCGACCACGCGGACTTCTCCTGGGCCAACTGCCTCTCCGAGGAGGGCGGCTCCCACCTCCCCGCCGCCGACGGCTCCGACGCGCTGGCGGTGGTCGTGGGCGAAAAGGGCGCCGGCCAGCGCCGCTTGACCGTCCATGGCGACGCCGGCCACGGCTCCGCCCCGTTCGGCCGCGAGATGGCGGTGGCGAAGATCGCCGAGGTGGCCCGGCGCGTCGCCGCCATCGAGCCGGACCTGCGCAGCGACGACATCTGGGAGGGCTACGTCCGCGCCTGGAAGTTCGACCCGGACACGGAGGCGGCGCTGCTGTCCGGCTCCGGCTACGACGCGTTTGGCCAGCTGGAGAGCTACTCGCACGCGATGAGCCACCTCACCATCTCCCCCACCGTCCTGCGCGCTGGCGGCGCCATCAACGTGCTGCCGTCGGTGGCGTGGATGGAGCTGGACATCCGCCCCCTTCCCGGCCAGACGCAAGAGGAGATCGACGCGCTGCTGCGCGACGCGTTAGGCGAGATCGCCGACGACGTCGAGATCACCCACCTCATCACCGAGGATGGGTCGGTGTCCCCCACGTCGGGCCCGCTTTACGACGCCATCCTGTCCACCTTCAACGAATTCTTCCCCGGCGTGCCGGTCGTGCCCACCATCGCGGCCGGCGGGTCGGACTTGCGCTTCGCCCGCCGGAAAGGGGGCGTGGGCTACGGGTTCGCCCTGCACGGGCGCGGCGAAACGTTGGGGTCGGTGCTGGGCGAGCTGCACAGCCACGACGAATCCGTCGCCGTGGAGGACGTGGACCTGACCGTGCGGGCGTACCGCTCCCTGATCAGGCGCTTCGTCGGGGCGTAATAACTGCTCTCAAACAGCTGTGAAATAATTAGGAGCGTGAAGAAATCTCTTGTATCTGCGATCACCGCAGCTTCCCTCGCCGCCGGTGCACTCTTCGTCCCCACCGCCAGCGCCCTAGAACCCACTGCCACGCCGTCTACCTCGGCACCCACTTCGGTAGCCGTCACCCCATCCCCGACTGAAACCGCTACGACTTCCCCCTCTGCTCCGGCAGTCGATGAAGAACTCACCACACTAGAAATCGTTCTCGGCGTTGTGGGGGTCATCGCCGTCGATGCGGCGATCGCTGGTGGCGTGTGCTGGGCGATGAAGCAGGGCATTATCCCGAACCCGGCACCACAGCTCATTCCGTGCCACCCGGCGGCGAAGCCAGCGCCAGCGCCCGCACCAGCCCCTGCGCCTGCACCAGCCCCTGCACCGCGCCCGGCACCAGCCCCTGCACCTGCACCAGCCCCTGCACCGCGCCCAGCACCAGCCCCTGCGCCTGCACCAGCCCCTGCACCGCGCCCGGCAGCGACATCGAAATCGTATCCGAACTGCCGGGCAGTTTGGAATGATCTTGGCCGCCCGATTCGTCGCGGAGAGGCAGGGTATGGATCCCACCTGGACCGCGACGGCGACGGCGTGGGATGCGAAAAACGCCCAAAGTAGGCCGCCTCTGACTAGATCCAGCTAGTAGGACTCAGCTAACAGCCCCTTTTGGGGCTGCGGACAAATTTTTGGAGTGCATTTCGGGGACTTTGTCTCGTTGTTATGCACTCAGTGCTTGTCGGTGTTCGGCGATGGTGGTGTAGCTGTCGCCGAGTGTCGACTTCAATCGTCTGTGAATGTAGAAGTCGATGTAGGCGTCAATATACTCGCGCATTTGTGCCACCGTCATCGTTGACACCACAGGTCTGCCGTTGATCAGTTCTTGTTTCATCGTGCCGAAGAACCCTTCGGTGCGGGCATTGTCGCCGCTGGTTGCCTTTCGCGACAGTGACGGGATGTAGCGCCACCTGTTGGCGCACCACGCATCGGCTTGGCAGTTTGGGCAATCCGGGATGTTGTGGGTGTGGTCGGTAATCAGGCTGACCCAGCGTGGGCTGCGGTAGAGCCCACCACGGTCGGAATGGATGATTGGTTGTGCCCCGTCGGGTTTTACCTCGTCGATTCGCGCGATCATCTCGGCGACAAGATCGTGATTCGGTGACGTCGACATGGTCACTGCAATGGGCATCCCGTCGTAGAAGTCAATCGCTGCCGACAGGAACAACTTGCCATCCGAGCAGGGGATTTCGGTGACGTCGGTGCCGATTTTCTCCCACGGGGCATCCGCGTGGAAATCGTGGGTAAGCCCCTTGGTGTCGGCGTGATCGATAAAGTACTGCGACGGTTCGATCACCGGCCGAGCCACATCCGAATCCCGGTCATCGT
>ERZ1029884.208-NODE-208-length-12562-cov-10.374350_pt1 | contig 12562 bp, 10 predicted proteins | sample MGYA00519233_ERZ1029884 | MGnify/ENA primary metagenome ERZ1029884 (study PRJEB33666, sample SAMEA4610931) | skin metagenome | biome: Human-associated habitat; feature: Malodor aspect; material: skin | place: Philippines | collected 2015-08 ...
GCGTCAACCGGTGCGTGCCGTACAGGCTCGCCAAGCACTTCGGCGCGTTCCCGTGCCTTGCGTTCTTCGGCCCGGCGCGCCTTCTCCTCGGCGTCTCGGGCGTCCAACTGGTCGCTTTGTCGCTTGGCTAGGAGGGTCCGCACCTGGTCGGCGTCGAGCAGCCCGGGAAGGCCAAGGAAGTCCTGCTCCTCTGCCGAGCCCGCCTGAGTTGCTGTTCCGTAGGTGGATCCGTCGAAGATTAGCGAGTCTAGCTCCGCCGATGCACCGATTGATTCGTACGCGGGGAGCTCGTCGGGCTCGTTCTGCGTGCGGTTGGCTTGCTCCAGCAGTTCGTCGGACCAGCCGGACTCCCGGTGCGGCTTGCCCAGGACGTGGTCGCGGGAGACTTCCATCTCCTCTGCCAGCCGGAGCAGGACCGGCACCGACGGCAGGAAGACTGAGGCGGATTCGCCCGGCATGCGGGAGCGGACGAAACGGCCGATCGCCTGCGCGAAGAACAATGGCGTGGACGCAGAAGTGGCGTACACGCCCACGGACAGGCGCGGCACGTCCACGCCCTCGGACACCATGCGAACCGCAACCATCCACTCGTCTCGCGATGCGGAGAACTCGTCGATGCGGTCGGAGGCGCCGGCCTCGTCCGAAAGCACAACAGTCACGGGTGTGTTGGATAGCGTCTCGAGGATCTTTGCGTAGGCGCGCGCGGTGGTCTTGTTGGTGGCGATGACCAAACCCCCGGCGTCCGGCATGTTCGCTCGGATCTTCATCAACCGGGTGTGCGCCGCGGTAAGCACGGCGGCGATCCAATCCCCTTTCGGGTCGAGCGCGGTGCGCCATGCGCGGGAGGTCTGCTCAGGGCTAAGCGGCTCTCCCAGGCGAGCCGAATACTCTTCGCCGGCGGAGTCTTTCCACTGGGCCTCTCCCGAGTAGGCCAGGAACACCACCGGGCGCACGACGCCGTCGGCGAGCGCATGCGAGTAGCCGTAGGTGTAGTCCGCCTCCGAGACCAGGTGTCCTTCACCGTCCTCGACGTAGCGGACGAACGGGATTTGCGAGTCATCTGAGCGGAAGGGGGTGCCGGTCAGTGCAAGGCGGTGCTCGACGTCGTTGTACGCCTCATACACGCCATCGCCCCAGCTCTTAGAGTCACCCGCATGGTGAATCTCGTCCAAGATGACCAGGGTGCGGCGGGCGGATGCGACCGCGTGGTGTTTGAACGGGTGCATCCCCACCTGCGCGTACGTGACCACGATGCCGTCGTACGACGCGTTTACCGCCGAGGAGTTGGTGAAGTTCGGGTCTAGCGACAGCCCGAAGCGCTTCGCGGCGTCTGACCACTGGTGCTTCAGGTGCTCCGTGGGAACAACAACGATGATGCGTTGCACGGTTTTGTCTTCAACCAGCCGCGAGGCCAGGGTCAACGCGAACGTGGTCTTACCGGCGCCCGGTGTCGCAACCGCCATGAAGTCGCGCGGTTTGTCCCTGAGAAACGAATCGAGGGCCTCCTGCTGCCATTTACGCAGCTGGGGCCCAGTGGACGCGGAGCTCACTTGCGGCGCAGCCCCTTGTAAATGCGCTCGCAGTCAGGGCAGACGGGAGAACCGGGTTTAGCCTGCTTTTTCACGGGAAATGTTTCGCCGCATAGTGCCACCACCATTTTGCCGGAAATGGCCGAATCGACGATTTGGTCCTTCTTGACGTAGTGGAAGAACTTCGGGGTGCCATCGTCTGTGGTCGACGAGGTGTCTTCTCTGAGGTCAGTGCGCTCGAGCGTCTGTGTCGTCGTATTCACGGCGTCCATCATGCCCCAATTTGTGCGAGAGGTTAAGCCGGAGGGCTAACCTCGAGGTCCATGAGTTCCCACGATCGCACTGCCCCTGAGTCGGGCCCAGAGTCGGGCCCGGAGTCGGGCCCTGAACCGGGCCCAGAGTTGGGTCCGGAAACGGTGGACGCGGAACCCGATGCGCTCGACGGATCGCCCCAACCCCGTGGGGCGTCGCGACGGGTGTCGAAGCATCGGCGCCACGCACGTGCGTCCCGGGCGTTGATTACGGATGCCTCCTACACACCGGAGCAAAACCGACAGACTCGCGAGCGGCAGTATGCCGTGCTCCAGGGGCTGCGCATACCGTTTATCTTGGGGGCGTTTTTCGCAGCCCGGTCGCACCTGTGGGTGCTGGCCAGTGTGTTGTTTGTGGTCTCAGTGCCGCTGCCCTGGATCGCGGTAGTGCGCGGCAATGCCCAGGGCGAGGTGCGCGATAACCGCGAAAAGAACGTGTACAAGCCAGCCGCCGCCCGTCAGCACATGCTGGCCGAGCAGCAACGTGCCGCGCTTGACGCTCCCACTTCTAGCGCTCGCAACTCCCCCGCTATCATCGACCACGACGAATAGCCCAACCTCACCGCAGGAGCCCCGCGTGACCAATCCCGGCGACCTCTCCCCCACCTTCCCGGAGCTTGCCAGGACGCTGGCGGACGAACTGTCGCGGGCGGGCTTTACCGCCGACGGGATTACCGCCCACCTTGGACCGGAGGCCACCGAAGCGATGTACCGGCGTGAACCGGGGGTGGTTCTCGCGGCAACCGCCGATGGCAGCCGCTTGTCCGCCCTCATCCGGTTCTTCATTCTGCGGCGCCCGGCCACGGCAGAGGCTCTCGGCGACATGCTCACTCCGAAACTCGCGCTCGCGCTTATCGACGCCCATACGGTCCTCCCCGTTGCCGGTGCGAGCACCTACCGCGTCGCCGTTGACGTGCGCGCCCACGTTATCGCTGGCAAACCCCGGGTGGTGTTTTCCGACCTCGACGCCTCGATGACAGACATCGTCCCGGGCCGCGATCACGTACTCGGTGTCGGCTCCGCGTCACTGTCGCTGCTTTCCGCTACCCCGTGCACCCCTGTGGAGTCGGTGCTAGACCTTGGCACCGGCTCTGGTGTCCAAGCGCTCGCGCAAGCGGATGCAGCAACCACCGTGATCGCTACCGACGTCCACACCCGCGCGCTTTCGTTCGCAGAGGCGACTATGCGCGCTAATGCGGTCGACAATGTTGAGTTGCGCCAGGGCAGCTGGTTTGAACCGGTGGCGGGTGAGCGCTTCGACCGCATTGTGGCTAATCCGCCGTTCGTGGTCGGGTTGCCAGAGGTTGGCCACGTCTACCGGGATTCCGGCCTGGACTTAGACGGTGCTACGCAACGGGTGCTGCAGGACGCACCCGGGCATCTCGCACCCGGCGGTCGGGCGTTCATCCTGGGATCGTGGGTCCACGTCCTTGACGAGCCGTGGCAGTCCCGTGTCGCCTCATGGTTGCCATCGCGCGGCGTCAACGCATGGGTGCTGCAGCGCGACGTGGTGGACCCTGGGATGTATGTCTCCACCTGGCTGCGGGATGAATCCATTGATCCCCGCTCCGACGAGGGGGTGAATCGGACGCTGCAGTGGCTCGACCACTTCGCCGACAACGACGTCCATGCGGTTGGGTTTGGCTGGGTGATGCTGGAAGACATCGGCGATGCCCCCAGTGAGATCACCTGCGAGGAACTCACCCACGTGTTTACCGACCCGCTGGGGCCGGAAGCAGAAGAGTATTTCACCCGCGCGGCATGGCTGCGGGGCAAAGACCGTGACGCCGTCCTCGACGCAACCTACCTGGTGCGCCCTACCGTCGCGGTTGAGGACATCAAGCTGGCTGATGCCGAGACAGGGATGGGCTTTGCGGACGAGGCACTTCGCATCACTCGCACCGACGGCCCGCGGTTTTCCCACACCGTCGATGCGGGGGTTCTCTCGCTGATTTCGGGGTTGTACCCCAACGGGTTGCCGCTGCGCGACGTGGTCGGCCTGTACGCCGCCTCACAGGGTGTCAGTGCACCGGAGGACGTCGAGAAGCTTGAAGCTGATGCGGCGGCTGCGGTGGTCGACCTTGTGCGCCACGGCTTAGTTTTGCCGGCCGAGATCGCCCAGTTGACCCACCTCTAGGAGCAACCATGAGAGCAGTACTTACCCGTGTCACCAGCGCAAGCGTGACCGTCGACGGGGCGACGGTTGGCGAAATCGAGTGCCCAGAAACCGGCGGGATTCTCGCGCTGGTAGGTGTAGGCCGCGAGGACGCTTCTGACGCCTGGAAAACGGTGGCGCGCAAAATTGCGGAGCTACGGATCTTAGGCGGCGAGCGTTCCGTCGAAGAAGTTGGCGCACCGGTGCTTCTAGTTAGCCAGTTCACACTCATGGGCCGGACCGCGAAGGGGCGCAGGCCGTCATGGAGTGACGCGGCGCCCGCTGACGTCGCCGCACCAGTGATAAACGACATCGCTCGGGAACTGCGCTCCCGGGGCATCGACGTCGCAGAAGGGCGTTTCGGAGCCCACATGCAGGTATCCAGCGTCAACGATGGGCCGTTCACCGTCATCGTCGAAGCGTGACCGTCAACGGGAATGAATGAATTTCGGCCGGGTGGGAACATCACGCGCCTGCGGGACGTTTCCTCACTAGACTGCCCAGCTGTTCCACCTAGTCCGAGGAGGCGTTGCACATGACCCAGCCGGATCACGCTGCACAGGGTACGCAAGATTCTGCAGAAACCGTTGACCGCGGCAGCCGCAGGAACCAAACCAACGACAACCCTTCAGCGGACCTCGTCCGCGTTTACCTCAACGGCATCGGCAAAACGGCGCTTTTGGACGCGGAGGAAGAGGTCGAGCTCGCTCAGCAAATCGAGGTCGGCCTGTACGCGCAGCACCTCTTGGACGATCCGGACGTCAAGCTCACACGGGCGAAGAAGCGCGACCTGAAGATCTTGGCCAAGGAGGGCCGGAAGGCACGCGCTCACCTTTTGGAGGCCAACCTCCGTCTGGTGGTGTCCCTTGCCAAGCGGTATACCGGTCGCGGCATGCCGCTGCTGGACCTGATCCAAGAAGGCAACCTGGGCCTCATTCGCGCGATGGAGAAGTTCGACTACTCCAAGGGCTTCAAGTTCTCCACGTACGCGACCTGGTGGATCCGCCAAGCCATCACACGCGGCATGGCAGACCAATCGCGCACCATCCGCCTCCCAGTGCACCTGGTTGAGCAGGTGAACAAGCTCTCGCGCATCCGCCGCGAGATGTACCAGTCCCTTGGGCGCGAACCAACGAACGATGAGCTTTCGGAGGAATCCGGCATCGAAGAATCCAAGATTGAGATGCTCCTGCGCCAGTCGCGCGACCCGGTGAGCCTAGATATGCCGGTTGGTGCCGACGAGGAGGCTCCGCTGGGAGACTTCATCGAGGATGCAGAGGCGACCGATGCGGAAGACGCCGTGGTTACCACGCTGCGGCACGACGACATTCAGGACATCATCAATGGTCTTGAGCAACGGGAACAGGATGTCATCCGCATGCGCTACGGCTTGACGGACGGCGTGCCTCGCACCCTCGACCAGATTGGTCGCCAATTCGGGTTATCGCGCGAGCGCGTGCGCCAGATCGAACGAGAGGTCATGGCCAAACTGCGCGCCGGTGAACGCGCGGACCGCCTGCGCGACTACGCCTCGTAGTTCACCACCCGTATCTACCCAGTCCAGCGCCAAGTCCAGCGTTCCCGGTATCGCTGTGGGCGCTGGGCTACGATGTTGCCCGAGAGTGTACGGGCTGGAATCCGTCGCAATTGGAAGGGAGCGTCACCGTGCGTGACCTCGTTGACACCACAGAGATGTACCTGCGCACCGTCTACGAGCTGGAGGAAGAAGGTATCACGCCTCTTCGAGCCCGTATCGCGGAACGCCTGGAACAATCCGGCCCCACCGTGTCCCAGACGGTCGCCCGCATGGAGCGCGATGGTCTCATCGTGGTCGAGCACGACCGCTCGCTTTCCTTGACCGAAGAGGGCCGAAACCGGGCGACGGCCGTCATGCGCAAGCACCGTCTTGCTGAGCGCCTGCTCACCGACATTCTTCAGCTCGACCTGGATCAGGTCCACGACGAGGCGTGCCGCTGGGAGCACGTGATGAGCGAGGAAGTCGAGCGCCGCGTTGTGGCGGTCTTGGACAATCCCTCCCGCTCACCGTTTGGTAACCCGATCCCGGCACTCGATGAGCTCGGCGCCTCCCCGGTTGATGCCGGCCCAGAAGGCATCCGCGCAACCGATCTTCGGTTGAAAGAGCCGACGCGGGTGACCGTCGTGCAGATCAGCGAAATCCTCCAAGACGGTGCCGTACCAAAAACTGCAGGCCAGATCGTCGGAAAGACCGTCACGCTTTTTCCTCTCGACGGGGGTGCGCTCGAGGTGACAACCGAGAACGGCAGCAGCTTCCACCTCCCCGCCGAAACCGCCCACGCCCTGCGCGTGGAACGCGAGGGTGAGACGGGAACTCGGCTGTGAGGCTCGTTGTCACCGGGGGCGCCGGTTACGTAGGAAGCGTGTGCACCGCCGCATTGCTGGACGCGGGCCACGACGTCATCGTCGTCGATGACCTAAGTACCGGGAACCGCTACGCGGTTCCGGAGGCCGCGACGTTCGTTGAGGGCGCGATCCAGGACGTGATTGACGACGTGCTCGCAGATACCGCGGGCGGGCCAGTGGACGGTGTCCTGCACTTCGCCGCAAAATCACTCGTGGGTGAGTCCGTGGACGATCCGGCGAAGTATTGGCACGGAAACGTTGATGTCTCTCTCGCGCTCCTAGACTCGATGCGCCGTCACGGAGTGGACTCGCTGGTCTTTTCGTCCACCGCCGCGGTCTACGGCGAGCCGGACACTGTGCCGATCACCGAAGACGCCGCCGCGCGCCCGACAAACCCGTACGGCGCAACCAAGCTGGCCATCGACAACGCTATTACCTCCTACTGCCACGCATACGGGCTCGGCGCCACGAGCCTGCGGTACTTCAACGTCGCGGGCGCGTACAACGGCATCGGCGAGAACCATCTGACCGAGACACACCTCATCCCGATTGTGCTGCAGGTGGCTATGGGCTACCGCGACAAGATAATGATGTACGGCGACGACTGGCCTACAAAAGACGGCACCTGCGTGCGCGACTACATCCACGTACGGGATCTTGCGGACGCGCACATCCTCGCGTTAGAAGCCAACACCGTCGGCACCCACCAGATTTTCAATCTTGGCTCCGGCGACGGGTACTCGGTGCGCGAGGTCATCGAGGTTTGCCGTGACGTCACGGGCCACCCCATCCCGTCGGAGGTAGCCCCGCGGCGTGCCGGCGATCCTGCAACGCTCATCGCCTCGTCGGGAACAATCCGGCGCGAGCTTGGGTGGGACCCGACCCGCACCCAGCTGCGCACTATTGTGCGCGACGCCTGGGAGTTCACGCGCCAGCTCGGCGATAGGTCGCATTCCGCCCGCTAGCGCTCACCCCTCGAGACCTGCCCACGTATCAGCGCACCCCTGGCGGCACAGCTCCAGAAGCGCGTGGCCTTGCCCTATCCCCAAGACACTTGCGAGTAGGCCCGACAGGGAGTGACCGGGCACTTCCTTCTGCGCGGATGCTAAGGCAGCGCTCGCCCAGCCAGTGAGCCCGAGTGAGACCGCCACCATCGCCCAGAGACACAGCGCGTTCGCGCGGATCCGCCCGCTGAAGTTGCGTGCGATGGTGAGCAGGACCGCAGCCGCGGCGCGGGGGTGGTTTAAGGCGTCCACAATGAGGCAGTCGCGCAGCGCATTTCGGGACAGTACCGAGGCAAGCAGCTCCACGTCTTCCACGCAGGTGAACACGTCGGCGATGATCAAACTCCCGTCGTTGTCAATCACGCTGGTGTTGGGTGCACCGAGGAAAATGTCGCATGCGCGCTCGAGCCTCTCTCGTGCAAGGGCCGGGGCTACGTCCACCAGGTCCATCAGCTCGGCCCCTCGGCGGCGGGCGTTCGGGGCCAAAGCCTCGCATTTGAGCGCGTCAGAGGTGGAGACGGGATCGAAGTGCGCGAACAGCTCGTCTTTATGCAGCTCGGGCAGTACGCCTTGGTCAATGAGCGGGCGCATCGGCTCGGCAGCGACGATCGAGGACACGGTGCCGCATTGGTAGGTGTCGTCCCAGCCCCAAAGATTGCGCGCAGAGCAAACGTCCGGGCCGAAGACGAGGTGGTAGGGCGTACCGTCAGCGACTTCGGAGACAATCCAACATGCCTCCACAATCTCACCGAACTCATCTGCGGCTCGGCGCAACCCTTCCACGGCCGCCGCAACCATCTGGGAGTCTGGCACGCGGGTGACGACCGCGGCGAACGTTGCCACGTGCCTGCCCACCGGGATCAGCTGGAGCGCGCGCTGGATGCTTTCGGTGTTTCCTACGTCGGCGTCGAGGTAGGTTCCAATGTCGAGCGCTTGGTCGGCAGCGGGGCGCGAGTAGACGTTGATGAGCACGACCGATTCGTTTGGAAAATATCCGAGTGCCCCCGGAATGGTGGCGATCAGGTGCGACGGTGAGCGGAGAGCTGTTTGCCCCTGCTCCGGCAAGTTCGCACTGGCTGGCTGGTTGGTCTCGTTTGGCTGAGGCTGTGTATCCATAACGATTAGACCGTGCCTAGTCAGCTGCGGTTCCCCGCGCCGAACAATCTGCTCATCCCGCGCGGCCATCTCACCCGACCTGCACCGGCCAGAGGCACCGGCCGCGGCACTCGGGCACAATGGAATGATTGCGCACCGAGATCCGTTGTGCTGGTGGAGCAGAAAGCCCGGCCGAACTGCCGGCTGGGCGAGCGAATGTAGGAGGCCACAACCATGACGCAGGAACGTCGCATGTACGAACTTGAGTACCCCGCGCCGCAGGTGAGCGAGGACACGCAGAACGGCCCAGCGCTGGTCATCGCCATGCACGGGTATGCAGACGCGGGTCACGCGGTCGAGGCCGCAGCTGACCACCTCAAGGCCGCGCTGGAGTCGCGCACCGTCGCGACCTTTAGCAACGACGAGTTGATCGATTACCGGTCCCGTCGCCCCACTGTGACACTGGACCACGCCGAGATCACTGATGTCGCCGACCTGCAGTTGGACATGCGCGTGCTGCGAGATGAGAAGGGCGCATCCTTTTTGCTCCTCTCTGGTCCGGAGCCGGACCTGCGCTGGGAGGCATTTGGAAGCGCAGTGGCCGACCTCGTGGAGCGTTTCGGCGTGAGCAAGACAATCTGCTTGTACGCGGCACCGATGGGCGCGCCCCACACGCGCCCGCTGGTGGTGTCTGCCCACGGCAACGACCGCGAGCTTGTCGGGTCGATGTTCACCTTTGACGGCATGGTGAGCATCCCCGGATCCGCATCAATCCTTATTGAGCGCGAGCTGCACAAGCGTGGCCGTTCGGTGGCAGGGTATACAGCGCACGTGCCGCACTACGTGGCTGCCTCCCCATACCCCCACGCAACGTTCCAGCTACTGCAGTCCGTTGAGGATGCGACTGATCTGACGTTCCCGTTGCGTTCCCTGGAAGCGGACATGCGCAGGGTGTCCCAGCAGCTTGCGGAGCAAACCGGTAACTCCGAGGAAATCACCCAGGTCGTCCAGGCCCTCGAAGAGCACTACGACCGTGAGATCCAGGAATACCGCGACCGCCACCCGCAGGCGATGATGCCGGGGGAGGCGCAGATGCCCAGCGGCGAGGAGATCAGCGAGGCATTTGAAAACTACCTTTCGGCCATCGAGGATCGCGACCGCAACCGTGCGGACCAGCGTGGTCTCCCCCACAGCGAAGAGACGGCTCGGCGGCTGCGCGACCACTTTGTGGTCGACCCGGATGAGCGTGAGCAACCGCTTGATGACGACCAAGGGGACACCCCGCGCGGCGAGAGCTCCGACGGGCAGGACGGCGACCCGAGGTAGCCGTGTCGTGCGGTCGGCTACGGTAAAAGCTGTGATGCTGACCGATTTGCTTGACGACATTGCGCACGCCCCAGAGTCGCTCTTCGAGGATGCTGTCTGGGACTCTTTCACCGCGTGGACGGCTTCGAGAGGGATATCGCTCTACCCCGCGCAGGAGGAGGCGTCGCTCGCGCTGCTGGCGGGCGACAACGTTATCTTGGCCACCCCGACCGGGTCGGGAAAATCCATGGTGGCCAATGCTGCGCACTTCATCGCTTTGGCCCGTGGTCAGCGGACGTTTTACACCGCCCCGATTAAGGCCCTGGTCAGCGAAAAGTTTTTTGCGCTGTGCGAGATTTTCGGCGCGGAGAATGTAGGCATGATGACCGGCGACGCGACGGTGAATTCGAATGCGCCGATCATCGCCGCCACCGCAGAAATCGTTGCCAACATCGCGCTGCGGGAAGGGGCAAACGCCAAGATCGACCAGGTTGTGATGGACGAATTCCATTATTACTCCGAACCCGACCGCGGTTGGGCCTGGCAGGTGCCGCTACTTGAGTTACCGAAGGCGCAGTTCCTCCTCATGTCCGCCACGTTGGGGGACACGGCTTGGCTGGAGGAAGACCTCACCGAGCGAACCGGCCGAAAGACCACCTACGTCGGCGGCGCCGAGCGCCCGGTGCCGCTGGACTTCCACTACGTGTTCTCCCCTGTCCACGAGACGATCGAGGAGTTGCTGGAAGACAATAAAGCGCCGATATACGTTGTCCACTTTTCCCAGCGCGAGGCGACGGAACGCGCCCAGGCGCTGACGAGTTTGAACATCATCACGCCTGAAGAAAAGCAGCGCATCGCTGAGGAAATCGGTGACTTCCGCTTTACCACGACGTTTGGCAAGACCCTCTCCAAGCTCGTCCGACGTGGTATCGGTGTCCATCACGCCGGCATGCTGCCAAAGTACCGCCGCTTGGTCGAGCGGCTTTCCCAAACCGGGTTGCTCAAGGTCATCTGCGGAACGGACACTCTCGGCGTCGGTATCAACGTGCCCATCCGCACGGTCCTCATTACCGGCCTGGCCAAGTACGACGGCACACGCCAGCGGATCCTCAAGTCCCGCGAGTTCCACCAGATTGCCGGCCGTGCTGGCAGAGCGGGGTACGACACTGAGGGCACGGTTGTCGTCGAGGCGCCGGAACACGAGATTGAAAACGTGAAGCTGCGCCGGAAAGCGGGAGACGACCCGAAGAAACTAAAAAAGCTTAGGAAAAAGTCTGCCCGCGAGGGGGAAGTGAGCTGGTCCGAGAACACCTTCGAACGGTTAAAGGTGGCAGAGCCCGAGGAGCTGACCAGCCAGTTCAAGGTCTCGAATTCCATGCTGCTGAACGTGGTGGCCCGGCCGGGAGATGGCTACGAACACATGCGCCACTTGTTGCGCTCGAACCACGACCCGCGTGCGAAGCAAAACCGGGACATTATCCAGGCGGTGAATCTCTTCCGCGGATTGATTACCGCGGGCGTAGTGGAGCGCACTCCCGACTCCCCTGCGTTCCGGCCGTACACGCTCACCCAGGAGCTGGACCGGGATTTCGCACTGAACCAGCCGCTGTCCCCCTTCGCATTGGCGTTCCTCACGTTGCTCGACCCTGAGTCGGACACGTACACCCTCGACGTCATCTCAACGTTCGAGGCGATTCTGGACGACCCGAGACAGCTGCTCCAAGCCCAGCAAACAGCGGCTCGCGGCGAAGAGATCGCGGCTCTGAAAGCAGAGGGGGTGGACTATACGGAGCGGATGGCCATCATTGAGGACGTCACCTACCCCAAGCCGCTTGCTGACGAACTAGAGGAGGCGTTCGCCACCTTCACGGAAGGCAATCCGTGGGCGAAGGAATTCGAGCTGTCGCCGAAATCAGTTGTGCGCGACATGATCGAGCACGCGATGACGTTTTCGGACCTCATCGCCACCTATGGTCTGGCCCGCTCGGAGGGCGTGGTGCTGCGCTACCTCACCGATGCGTGGCGCACCCTTTCCTATTCCATCCCGGACACCTACATGAACGATGATCTTGAGGACATCGTCGTGTGGCTCGGTGAGCTGATCCGTCAGGTCGACTCGTCGCTCATTGACGAATGGGCCCACATGACCGGCGACGACCAGCCCGTGAGCCAAGACACCATCGACCGCGAGCTCGCGTTCGGCGTGGAGGACCCCACCGCGCTTACCGCCAACCGCCGCGCCTTTACCATCATGGTGCGCAACGCAATGTTCCGGCTGGTGGAGCTGTTTGCCTACGAGAAGGAGGACGAGCTGGCGGAGATGCTCGATTACCTCGACCCGGAGAACCGGGTGGACTGGCCAGCTGCAATGGACGACTACTTCGACGAATACACGGATGTGGACTTGGGCCCCGACGCACGCGGCCCGGAATTCTTCCGGCTGGAGGACTCTGCCGGCCGAGCGTGGAGGGTCACCCAAATTATCAAGGACCCCGAGGGGGACAACGCGTTCCAGCTGCACGGGGTTGTGGATCTGGACGCCTCCGACGAGGCAGGTGAAGTACGGCTCTCCTCGTTAGAAATCCGCGAAGGGTAGCGCGGATAGCCAATTGTCAAAGCCGGGGCGACGGCGCGGATTTTGCGTTAAATTACCCCCAACACGTTTACATAGTTGTTGTGAGGAGGAACACACGTGACCCGCACTATCGTCGTCGGCGCCGGCATGACAGGCCTCGCCACCGCGTGGCACCTACAAGAGTACGGACATGAGGTGGAGGTGCT
>ERZ1029884.209-NODE-209-length-12544-cov-424.286092_pt1 | contig 12544 bp, 8 predicted proteins | sample MGYA00519233_ERZ1029884 | MGnify/ENA primary metagenome ERZ1029884 (study PRJEB33666, sample SAMEA4610931) | skin metagenome | biome: Human-associated habitat; feature: Malodor aspect; material: skin | place: Philippines | collected 2015-08 ...
TAGAATTATTAGGCACACGTTCACGACCTAAGCAATCAAGACTTGGAAAAAAAGAACGATTTAAAGCTGACAATCCGTTCTATCTTAAAGAAAATATAGATATTACAAATAAAAATATTTTACTGATTGATGATATCTATACTACAGGTTTGACAGTTCATTATGCTGGAAGTGTATTATGTAATAAAAAAGTCAGAAAATTCAAAGTGTTTGCGTTTTCAAGATGACTTAAACATGATATTATAATAGTAAGAATTACCAATATTAGAGGTTAAAGGAGAGATAACTATGATTAGATTTGAAATTCATGGAGATAACCTCACTATTACAGATGCTATCCGCAACTATATTGAGGAAAAAATTGGTAAACTTGAACGTTATTTTAATAATGTGCCAAATGCAGTTGCACATGTAAAAGTTAAAACGTATCAAAATTCAGCTACTAAAATCGAGGTAACAATTCCTTTGAAAAATGTTACATTGAGAGCTGAAGAACGACACGACGATTTATACGCAGGAATTGATTTAGTTACAAGCAAATTAGAACGTCAAGTTCGTAAATACAAAACGCGTGTGAATCGTAAGAATAGAGATAATGGAGAACAAGAACCATTTATTGCTGAGCAACAAACAGTAGTGAATGAGGATGTGGAAGATACTTCAGAATCATCAAATGAGAATGAAATAGAAATTATTCGTTCTAAACAGTTTAGTTTAAAACCAATGGATTCTGAAGAAGCAGTATTACAAATGGATTTATTAGGGCATGATTTTTACATTTTTACAGATCGTGAAACAGATGGTACAAGTATTGTGTATCGACGTAAAGATGGTAAATATGGTCTGATTGAAACAACTGAATAGTTGAATGTAGACGTTCTTTGCGAAAGTTAAGTATGAGGAGCTATGACTAGAATTGAAAATACATGACATAAGCACGTGTTCAATTCAGTCAATGACTACTTCCTTGTTTAAAGGTACCTGAGACAAGTTGATGTCCCAGGTACTTTTATTATTTAGAAGAGAATAATAAATATTATATGTATCGTACAATGTGAAGAATAAGTATGAAGCTACTATCGACTAGCTACTTTTACACTTATTCATGGACGGTATAATCATGCTATGCTAATGTAATGAGGTAATTAAAAATTAAAGGGATAGTAAGTTTTTTAAAATAGAAAGAAAGTATAAATATAAAAGTAATTATTGTACACAATTAAGCATATCATTTATATGAGTATTTAAGTATAAATTTGAACTTATAAATGATATTATAAATTGTTGTAGGCCAAACAGTTTTTTTAGCTAAAGGAGCGAACATAATGGGATTTTTATCAAAAATTGTTGACGGCAATAAGAAAGAAGTGAAACGTTTAAGTAAAAAAGCTGATGAAGTACTTGCTTTAGAGGAAAAAATAGCGATTTTAACTGACGAAGAAATCAGAAATAAAACGAAACAATTTCAAGAAGAAGCACAAGCAATTGAAGATGTAAAAAAACAAAATGACTATTTAGATAAAATTTTGCCGCAAGCATTTGCATTAGTACGTGAAGGTGCAAAACGTGTATTTAACATGTCACCTTATAAAGTTCAGGTTATGGGTGGTATTGCTATTCATAAAGGTGATATTGCAGAAATGAGAACTGGTGAAGGTAAAACATTAACTGCGACAATGCCAACGTATTTAAATGCTTTAGCAGGTCGAGGTGTTCATGTTATTACAGTCAATGAATACTTATCTAGTGTTCAAAGTGAAGAAATGGCTGAATTATATGAGTTTTTAGGTTTAACAGTTGGTTTAAATCTAAATAGTAAATCTACAGAAGAAAAACGAGAAGCATACGCAAAAGACATTACTTATAGTACAAATAATGAATTAGGCTTCGATTACTTAAGAGATAATATGGTGAATTATGCGGAAGAACGTGTAATGAGACCATTACATTTTGCGATTATTGATGAGGTTGACTCTATTTTAATAGATGAAGCAAGAACACCGTTAATTATTTCAGGTGAAGCTGAAAAGTCAACGTCTCTTTATACTCAAGCGAATGTTTTTGCTAAGATGTTAAAAGCAGATGAAGATTATAAATATGATGAAAAAACAAAAGCTGTTCATTTAACAGAACAAGGTGCAGATAAAGCAGAACGAATGTTTAAAATCGATAATTTATATGATGTTCAAAATGTAGATATTATTAGTCATATTAATACTGCTTTAAGAGCACATGTTACTTTACAACGCGATGTCGATTATATGGTCGTAGATGGAGAAGTATTAATTGTAGATCAATTCACTGGTCGTACAATGCCGGGACGTCGTTTTTCTGAAGGATTGCATCAAGCTATTGAAGCTAAAGAAGGCGTGAAAATTCAAAATGAATCTAAAACAATGGCTTCAATTACTTTCCAAAACTACTTCCGTATGTATAATAAATTAGCTGGAATGACTGGTACTGCTAAAACTGAAGAAGAAGAGTTCCGTAATATCTATAATATGACAGTAACTCAAATTCCAACGAACAAACCTGTTCAACGTCAAGATAAGTCTGATTTAATTTATATTAGTCAAAAAGGAAAATTTGATGCAGTTGTAGACGATGTAGTTGAAAAACATAAACAAGGACAACCAGTTTTATTAGGTACTGTTGCAGTAGAAACAAGTGAATACATTTCAAATTTATTGAAAAAACGCGGTATACGTCATGATGTATTAAATGCGAAGAATCATGAAAGAGAAGCTGAAATTGTAGCAAATGCAGGACAAAAAGGTGCAGTTACTATTGCTACTAATATGGCTGGACGTGGAACAGACATTAAATTAGGTGAAGGCGTAGAAGAAATAGGTGGCCTTGCCGTAATAGGTACTGAACGACATGAATCTCGTCGTATTGATGATCAATTACGTGGTCGTTCAGGTCGTCAAGGAGATAAAGGGGATAGTCGTTTCTACTTATCATTACAAGATGAATTAATGGTTCGTTTTGGTTCTGAAAGACTTCAAAAAATGATGAATCGTTTAGGTATGGATGATTCAACGCCAATAGAATCTAAAATGGTTTCACGTGCAGTTGAGTCAGCTCAAAAACGTGTTGAAGGAAATAACTTTGATGCACGTAAACGAATTCTCGAATATGATGAAGTATTACGTAAACAACGTGAAATTATTTATAATGAACGTAATAGCATTATAGATTCAGAAGATAGTTCAGAAATTGTTATGGCGATGATGCGTACTACTTTACAGAGAGCTATTAACTACTATATTAACGATGAAGATGATAATCCTGATTATGGACCATTTATAGATTATGTTAATGATGTGTTTATTCAAGAAGGAGAATTAACTGAAGAAGAAATTAAAGGTAAAGATTCTGAAGATATTTTTGAAGTGGTATGGGCTAAAATTGAAAAAGGTTATGAAATCCAAAAAGAAAAAATTGGAGATCAAATGCCTGAATTTGAACGTATGATTTTATTACGTTCTATTGATACTCATTGGACTGACCATATTGATACAATGGATCAGTTACGCCAAGGTATACACTTACGTTCATATGCACAACAAAATCCACTTCGTGATTACCAAAATGAAGGACACGAGTTATTTGACTTAATGATGCAAGCTATTGAAGAAGATACGTCTAAATATATATTAAAATCTGTTATTCAAGTAGACGAACAAGTTGAACGTGAAAAAACAACAGATTTTGGTAAGGCACAACACGTATCTGCTGAAGATGGCAAAGAAAAAGCAAAAAAACAGCCTATTGTAAAAGGTGAAAAAATTGGACGTAATGATCCTTGTCCTTGTGGTAGTGGTAAAAAATATAAAAATTGCCATGGTAAAGAAGATTAATATCAAGTAATTATAATTAGGCGAGATCGAGACGTATATTGCTTATCATTTAAAAGCTTTTGTCACGATCTCGTATTTTATTTAAAGAATTTATAAATAAAGGAGACATATATAGTGGAATTATCAGAAATCAAACGTAATATTGATGAATATAATAATGATTTAGAACAAATTAGGGGGTCTCTTTGACTTAGAAAATAAAGAAACAAATATTCAAGAATATGAAGAAATGATGACAGAACCGGACTTTTGGGATAACCAAAATAAAGCTCAAGATGTTATTGATAAAAATAATGCATTAAAATCGATAGTTAATGGTTACTATGAACTCAACCATAAATTAGAAGATATGGATGCAACATGGGAATTACTTCAAGAGGAATATGATGATGAAATCAAAAAAGATTTAGAACAAGATATTGTAACATTCAGAGAACAAATCGATCAGTTTGAATTACAATTATTATTAGATGGCCCACATGATGCAAATAATGCTATTTTAGAGCTGCATCCTGGTGCTGGAGGGACCGAATCTCAAGACTGGGCTAGCATGTTATTAAGAATGTACCAAAGATATGGTGAACAACAAGGTTTTAAAGTAGAAACCATCGATTATTTACCAGGTGATGAAGCGGGAGTAAAAAGCGTCACATTATTGATTAAAGGTCATAATGCCTACGGTTACTTAAAAGCAGAAAAAGGAGTACATCGACTTGTAAGAATTTCACCTTTTGATTCATCTGGAAGACGCCATACGTCATTTGCTTCTTGTGATGTTATACCAGAATTTGATAATGATGAAATAGAAATAGAAATTAATCCTGATGACATTACAGTAGATACATTTAGAGCATCAGGTGCAGGTGGACAACATATCAATAAAACAGAGTCTGCAATCCGTATTACTCACCATCCAACTGGAATTGTAGTGAATAACCAAAATGAACGTTCTCAAATCAAGAACCGTGAAGCTGCAATGAAAATGTTGAAATCTAAATTATATCAATTGAAGTTAGAAGAGCAAGAACGTGAAATGGCAGAAATTCGTGGTGAACAAAAAGAAATAGGATGGGGTAGTCAAATTCGTTCGTATGTATTCCATCCATATTCTATGGTAAAAGATCATCGTACAAATGAAGAAACTGCTAAGGTAGATGCAGTAATGGATGGAGATATTGCGCCATTTATAGAAGCTTATTTACGACAAACGATGTCACAAAATGATTGATTGAGTTGTTTATTAATAAAAAATAAAATTTTAAAATCTAAATAAATCTAACTTTAAAATGTAATTCGTGACTTGTAATATTACTAATTTAATCAATTTAAACTAATTTAGGAGTGTTATTTAACCTTTATATTACAAGGTTTTAACATTCCCCTTTTTTAATGTTGTTTATGCTAAAGTATTAATGAACAAGAATACACTACAGCAAAGGAATGACAACATGTTAAAAAAATCAATAACTGTAACATTTGCTTCTATTGCAGCAATTACAGGTTTAAATACGTTAGCACATGCACAACAAACACACATTGTTAAAGAAAAAACAAATGTAGAAGCAGTGGCACAACAATTTTCTACAACTGCAGATGAGATAAAAAAATTAAATCATATAGGTAATGATGAAGTTGAAAAAGATGTTTCAATAGTTGTACCTGATAAAGATATTGTTGAAGTTAAATCTGGTGATACATTAAACAAAATTGCGAAAGCTCATCATTTAACATTAGATGAATTATATGCATTTAATCCAGGAGTAAAACCGTTAATTCATCCTGGTGATTTAATCGCAGTAAGTGACAAAGGTTCAGCAACATTAGAAAGTCACTTGATAAGTGATAGTAGTGTATATGCTACGCCTTATTCAAGTGAAACTGCACCATTAAGTTATAATAGCGCTGAAACTGCGCCGTATGTAGCGTCTCCATCATATGTTACTAGTAGTAATGACAATACAGAAACAGTCAGTGCACCAGTATATTATAATAATAGCGCTTTAAATAACCAAGGTAATCATTATTATTTTGGTAACTGTACATATTATGCATTTGATCGTAGACAACAATTAGGACGTTCAGTAGGGAGCTATTGGGGAAATGCAAATAATTGGGCAAGCTCAGCTAGAAATGCTGGTTTAGTGGTCGATCATCGTCCTGAAGTAGGAGCGGTTTTCCAAACATCAGCGGGTTACTATGGTCACGTAGGTATCGTAGAACGTGTGAATAATGATGGTTCGTTTTACGTTTCAGAAATGAATTGGAATGGTCATTTCAATGATGTTACAAATAGAACAATTTATAATTCGTCTAGTTATAATTTTATACATTAAATTTTTCAAAGGATTTATAATGTTAAAACATCAACAAAGCTTATGTTTTGTTGATGTTTTTTAGTTATTAATAATGCAATGTATTATTTAAAAGAAGAAATAAAAGTTACGAAATTATCACAATTAAAAATTTTTATTAAACGATTGATTGATATAATAAATACAAGTATAATTTCTATTTAATAATATAAGGAGGTATAACCGCATTATGGGGGTTCATCAATACTTTAAACGTTTATCTGATCTTGAAAAATTAATAAGATTGCCAGGAAAATTCAAATATTTTGAGCATAATGTTGCAGCACATTCATTTAAAGTGACTAAAATAGCTCAATACTTAGCAACAGTTGAAGAATATCATGGTAATTCAATTGATTGGAAAAGCTTGTATGAAAAAGCCCTTAACCATGATTTTGCAGAAGTATTTACAGGGGATATTAAGACACCAGTTAAATATGCAAGCAGAGAATTAAAAATGTTATTTTCCCAAGTCGAAGAAGAAATGGTAGATACGTTCATTAATGAAGAAATTCCGAAGCCATACCAAGATATTTATCGTAAAAGACTTCAAGAGGGAAAAGATGATTCTTTAGAAGGCCAAATTTTATCAGTAGCTGATAAAATTGATTTATTATATGAAACGTTTGGTGAAATTCAAAAACGTAATCCGGAAGATCTGTTTTTTGAAATCTATGAACATAGCCTAGAAACAATAATGCAGTTTGATCATTTAAGTTCAGTACAAGATTTTATCGATCACGTTATACCGGAAATGCTTACGGAAAACTTTATTCCTCGTGCTGAACTACGTGAAACAACAATGTCAATCTTAGAACGACGAAGACGAAATGAGTGAATATAATGATATGGTATACTTTAGCTGCCTTCTTTCCATGTATCTTAGTTATTTTATTCAGTGTAATTACCAGAAGTAAATGGGTAGGCGTCATTGTAACATTGATGTTAATTGCCGCTTCAGTGTATAAAGGATTTTTTCATAATGAATGGATTATATTTTTAGATGTAGTATCTATCCTAGCTGGTTATGTGATTATTGATAATTTAGAATTTCACAAACATCAAGACTAAGCTAAAAAAATTGCAGTACGATACCATTTGTTTTATATTATTAATACATATCTAATAAAAATACGTCAACATATTAAGATGAGGCATAAATATAGAAGTGAATTTATATTTGTGTCTCATCTTTTATATATGTATAAAAAGTGATGGCAAACGTAAGCGAACAAACGTTTGTTTTTTTATTCGCTTTTTTGTTAAGATAAGTATAAATAATATTATTTTTACTGAAATAAACATTTAATAAAATAAACTGAGGAGGCGCTTGAAAGAATGGTAGAACATCATCCTTTTAAATTAAATTCTGAATTTGAACCACAAGGGGACCAGCCTCAAGCCATAAAAAAAATTGTTGAAGGTGTTAAAGCTGGTAAACGTCATCAAACATTACTTGGTGCAACGGGTACTGGTAAAACATTTACCATGAGTAATGTAATTAAAGAAGTTGGAAAACCTACATTAATTATAGCGCATAATAAAACGTTAGCAGGTCAATTGTATAGTGAATTTAAAGAGTTCTTTCCTGAAAATAGGGTAGAATATTTCGTAAGTTACTACGACTATTATCAACCTGAAGCATATGTGCCATCAACGGATACATTTATCGAAAAAGACGCCTCAATTAACGATGAAATCGATCAGTTACGACATTCAGCTACAAGTGCTTTATTCGAACGTGATGATGTGATTATTATTGCAAGTGTAAGTTGTATTTATGGTTTAGGTAATCCAGAAGAATACAAAGATTTAGTTGTTAGCGTTCGAGTAGGGATGGAAATGGATAGAAGTGAGCTTCTTCGAAAATTAGTCGATGTTCAATATTCAAGAAACGACATCGATTTTCAACGTGGTACATTTAGAGTAAGAGGAGATGTTGTAGAAATCTTTCCTGCTTCAAGGGAAGAAATGTGTATCCGAGTAGAATTTTTTGGCGATGAAGTTGATAGAATCAGAGAAGTAAATTATCTAACTGGTGAAGTGATACGTGAAAGAGAACATTTTGCTATATTCCCTGCTTCCCACTTCGTTACTAGAGAAGAAAAAATGAAAGTCGCTATTGAACGTATTGAAAAAGAACTTGAAGAGCGATTAAAAGAATTGAAAGCTGAAAATAAATTATTAGAAGCACAACGTCTAGAACAACGTACAAATTATGACTTAGAAATGATGAGAGAGATGGGCTTTTGTTCAGGAATAGAGAATTATTCTGTTCATTTAACATTAAGACCACTTGGTTCCACGCCTTATACGTTACTTGATTATTTTGGTGATGATTGGCTTGTAATGATAGATGAGTCGCACGTGACGTTACCACAAATTAGAGGTATGTTCAATGGAGACCAAGCACGTAAAAAAGTACTCGTAGATCATGGTTTCCGTTTACCAAGTGCTATGGATAACCGTCCACTTAAATTTGAAGAATTTGAACAAAAAACTAAACAGCTCGTTTATGTTTCTGCAACACCTGGTCCATATGAAATTGAACATACTGATAAAATGGTAGAACAAATTATTCGACCAACTGGTTTATTAGATCCTAAAATTGATGTTCGACCTACGAAGAATCAAATTGATGATTTACTCAGTGAAATTCAAGAAAGAATTGATAGGAATGAACGTGTGCTTGTTACAACCTTAACTAAAAAAATGAGTGAAGATTTGACAACATATATGAAAGAGGCAGGAATTAAAGTGAATTATCTTCATTCTGAAATCAAAACACTTGAACGTATAGAAATCATACGTGATTTAAGAATGGGCACGTATGATGCTGTAGTAGGTATCAATTTGCTTAGAGAGGGTATTGATATACCTGAAGTGTCGTTAGTAGTTATTTTAGATGCAGATAAAGAAGGATTTTTACGTTCAAATCGTTCACTTATTCAAACTATCGGACGTGCTGCACGTAACGATAAAGGAGAAGTTATCATGTATGCCGATAAGATAACAGACTCTATGCAGTACGCAATTGATGAAACACAGCGTCGTCGAGAAATACAAATGGCACATAACGAAAAATATGGTATTACTCCTAAAACAATCAATAAAAAAATACATGACGTCATTAGTGCTACAGTGGATAATGATGACACAAATGAAAAACAACAAACTGAAGTACCTAAGAAAATGACAAAGAAAGAGCGTCAGAAAACAATTGAAAATATTGAAAAAGAAATGAAAAAAGCAGCTAAAGATTTAGACTTTGAAAGAGCAACAGAATTGAGAGATATGTTATTTGAACTAAAAGCAGAAGGGTGATTATTAAATGAAAGGTCCAAGTATCGTAGTTAAAGGTGCAAGAGCACATAACTTAAAAGATATCGATATTGAGTTACCAAAGAACAAACTTATAGTGATGACTGGTCTCTCTGGATCGGGAAAATCATCACTTGCATTTGACACAATATATGCTGAAGGACAACGTCGCTATGTAGAATCGTTAAGTGCCTACGCACGACAATTTTTAGGACAAATGGATAAGCCGGATGTTGATACCATTGAAGGACTATCACCTGCAATTTCAATTGACCAAAAAACGACAAGTAAAAACCCACGTTCTACAGTAGCTACTGTGACTGAAATATATGATTACATTCGATTATTATATGCACGTGTGGGGAAAGCATTTTGTCCATATCATGGAATCGAAATCGAATCGCAAACCGTGCAGCAAATGGTAGATCGTATATTAGAATTAGAAGAGAGAACTAAAATTCAAATTTTAGCTCCTTTAGTTTCACATAGAAAAGGAAGCCATGAAAAATTAATTGAAGATATTGGTAAAAAGGGATATGTCAGATTACGTGTCGATGGTGAAGTAGTCGATGTAAACGACGTTCCTGCACTAGATAAAAATAAAAATCATACTATTGAAGTAGTTGTAGATCGTTTAGTTGTAAAATCAGGAATAGAAACAAGATTAGCAGATTCAATAGAAACAAGTTTAGAGTTAGGTGAAGGAAACCTTATTGTTGATGTCATTGGTGGAGAAGATCTCAAATTCTCTGAAAATCATGCTTGTCCAATTTGTGGATTTTCTATAGGTGAATTAGAGCCTAGAATGTTTAGTTTTAATAGTCCATTCGGTGCTTGTCCAACATGTGATGGATTAGGTCAAAGACTTACAGTGGATCTAGATTTGGTTGTTCCTGATACTAATAAAACTTTAAATGAAGGTGCGATTGAACCTTGGGAGCCTACAAGTTCCGACTTTTATCCAACATTATTAAAACGAGTATGTGAAGTTTATAAAATTAATATGGATAAGCCATATAAAAAATTGACTGATAGACAAAAAGGTATTCTTATGAATGGGTCAGGCGATAAAGAAATTGAGTTTTCATTTCATAGTCGAAATGGAGGCACACGCCGTAGAAAAATGAAATTTGAAGGCGTAGTCGCTAATATAGATCGACGTTATCACGAATCACCATCAGAATATACACGTGAAATGATGAGTAGATATATGACTGAACTTCCGTGTGAAACATGTCACGGTAAACGTTTAAGTAAAGAAGCACTTTCAGTATATGTTGGTGGATACAATATTGGAGAAGTTGTAGAATATTCAATTAAAAATGCACTCAAATTTTATGAGAATATAGAGTTATCAGAGCAAGACAAAGCGATTGCTAAACAAATTTTAATTGAGATTATTTCAAGATTAACATTTTTAAATAATGTAGGCCTTGATTATTTAACACTGAATCGTTCTTCAGGAACATTATCAGGTGGAGAAGCACAACGTATTCGTCTTGCTACTCAAATTGGATCACGATTGACAGGTGTGCTTTATGTATTAGACGAACCTTCTATCGGGTTACATCAACGCGATAATGATCGTTTAATCAATACATTAAAAGAGATGAGAGATTTAGGTAACACACTAATTGTCGTTGAACATGATGATGATACGATGAGAGCAGCAGATTACCTTGTTGATGTCGGACCTGGTGCAGGTAACCATGGCGGCGAAATTGTCTCAAGTGGGACTCCTAAAAAGGTAATGAAAGACAAGAAATCCTTAACAGGTCAATACTTGAGCGGTAAAAAACGTATTGACGTACCGGAACATCGCAGAGAAATCACGAATCGTAAAATATCAATAAAAGGTGCAAAAAGTAATAATTTAAAAGATGTTGATGTAGATATTCCATTGTCTGTAATGACGGTTGTAACAGGTGTTTCTGGATCAGGTAAAAGTTCATTAGTTAATGAAGTGTTATATAAATCATTAGCTCAAACAATTAATAATTCTAAAGTTAAACCTGGAGAGCATGAGGAAATTAAAGGTATTGATCAATTAGATAAGATTATAGATATTGATCAATCACCTATAGGAAGAACACCACGTTCTAACCCGGCGACATATACAGGTGTATTTGATGACATTAGAGATGTTTTTGCTCAAACGAATGAAGCTAAAATTAGAGGATATCAAAAAGGACGCTTTAGTTTTAATGTTAAAGGCGGTCGTTGTGAAGCTTGTAAAGGCGATGGCATCATTAAAATAGAAATGCACTTCTTACCAGATGTATATGTTCCATGCGAAGTGTGTGATGGCAAACGATACAATAGAGAAACTTTAGAAGTCACATATAAAGGGAAAAATATTGCAGATGTATTAGCAATGACAGTAGAAGAAGCGACTTATTTCTTTGAAAATATTCCTAAAATTCATAGAAAATTACAAACACTTGTAGATGTAGGATTAGGCTATATTACTTTAGGACAACAAGCAACCACACTTTCTGGTGGAGAAGCACAACGTGTGAAACTGGCTTCAGAATTACACAAACGTTCTACAGGACGCTCAATTTATATCTTAGATGAACCTACTACAGGTCTTCATGTTGACGATATCAGTCGATTATTAAAAGTATTAAATCGTCTTGTGGAAAATGGAGATACAGTGGTTATTATTGAACATAATTTAGATGTTATTAAAACAGCAGATTATATTATAGATTTAGGACCAGAAGGCGGAGAAGGTGGCGGTACTATCGTTGCAACTGGAACGCCAGAAGACATTGCAAGTGTGGGAGCTTCTTATACTGGTAAGTATTTAAAAACAGTGTTAGAACGTGATAAAGTGCGAGATGAATAAAATAGCATTTAATGTGCGATAGTGTTTTTTTAGAGTACAAATGAAGTAGAATATCATTTTACTGATTTTGAAAAAAGGAGTAGAAAAATCATTTTCTACTCCTTTTTTATATAACATATTGTTATATTTTTGATATGATAAGAGATGAATTAATTCAA
>ERZ1029884.213-NODE-213-length-12237-cov-8.940240_pt1 | contig 12237 bp, 9 predicted proteins | sample MGYA00519233_ERZ1029884 | MGnify/ENA primary metagenome ERZ1029884 (study PRJEB33666, sample SAMEA4610931) | skin metagenome | biome: Human-associated habitat; feature: Malodor aspect; material: skin | place: Philippines | collected 2015-08 ...
CCGACAGCACCTTGATTCGGGTTTGCACCAGATCCGCCGCGATGGCGAACTTGTCTTCCGGGTAGTCGGCCGGGAAATCGGTGTACTCGGTCAGGTAATCACGCAGACGCTGCGCGAAGACCTCGGGTTCCAGCAACCGAATGTGATCGGCGTTGATAGCCTCCAACTTCTTCTGATCGAAACGAGCCGGGTTACCCAGAACGTCTTCCACATCGAAGTTCGCAACGAGCTCGTCCACGGAGAAAATGTCCTGATCCGCAGACAGAGACCAGCCCAGCAGGGACAGGTAGTTGAGCATGCCCTCCGGGATAATGCCGGCGTCGCGGTGATTAAAGAGGTTGGACTGCGGGTCACGCTTGGACAGCTTCTTATTGCCCTCACCCATAACGAATGGCAGGTGGCCAAACTCAGGGGTCTGCTTAGCGATGCCGAGTTCCTTCAGCGCCTCGTAGAGCGCCAGCTGACGCGGTGTGGAGGAAAGAAGGTCCTCGCCGCGCAGAACATGCGTGATGCCCATGAGCGCGTCATCGACCGGGTTAACCAGAGTGTAAAGCGGCGCGCCGTTGGAACGTGCAACAACATAGTCCGGCTGGGTCTCAGACTTGAAGGTCAAGTCGCCACGAACGAGGTCATTCCAGGTCCAATCCTGCTCCGGCATGCGCAGGCGCCACACCGGCTTGCGGCCCTCGGCCTCGAATGCATCGATCTGTTCCTGGGTGAGGTCACGGTCGAAGTTGTCGTAGCCCAGCTGCGGGTCGCGCCCGGCGGCCTTGTGGCGCTCTTGGACCTCTTCGTTGGTGGAGTACGCCGGGTAGACCTCTCCGGCCTCGATGAGCTTGTTCAGGACGTCCGTGTAAGTCTCGGAGCGCTGGGACTGGCGGTATGGCTCATGCGGCCCGCCGACGTTGACGCCCTCGTCCCAGTTCAAGCCGAGCCACTCCAGCGAATCGATGATGGCCTGGTAGCTTTCCTCCGAATCACGCGCCGCGTCCGTGTCCTCGATACGGAACACGAAGGTGCCGCCGGAGTGGCGGGCCTGCGCCCAGTTGAACAGCGCGGTGCGCACCATGCCCACGTGCGGGGTTCCGGTCGGTGACGGGCAGAAACGTACGCGCATAGAAGAGTCAGTCATGTGCGCAATGGTAGCGCGCCACGCACGCCGCCTATCGACGTCCTCCGGCAGCGTCCGGCACGGAGCCCTGCACGAAGCCCGGGCGAGCCGGAGAGGCGGAACCCCGATTCACACAAGGTGAGTTCAGGATGGTGAATTCGCCCCGATCCACCGCACTTTCACCATCCGAGTCTCACCATCTGTGCCCCCGCCCAACAAACGAAAAACCGGCCACCCGAAGGCAACCGGTTGCGTTGTGGCAAACCCCTACTTGGAGTGCCGGGACAAAAACGCCCACATCTCGTCCGCAGCGGACGGCGAGTACCACCAGAAGTGGTTGGACCCGTGCACCTGGATCACCTCGACGCCCTTGCTGCAGCCGCGGGCAGAAACGCGGGTGGCGTTGTTGCCAGCCGGGGTGCGGTCCAGGCCCGGGCCGCAGCCGTTGCGGGCGGAGTAGGAGGCGAACAGCTCCGGCACCGGCATGACGCGTACACCACGACGGGTGGTGCCGTAGTACGGCGTGAGCGTGTCGTTCATGCCGTGCAGGGCCATGAACGCGATGGGCAGGTTCTGGCAGCCCTGGTTCACCGGCGCATAGTAGGCACCGGACACACCGGCCACACCCGCGAACAGGTCAGCCATGTGGCAGGCCGACACCGCAGCCATACCGCCGCCGGTGGACATGCCGGTGGCGTAGATGCGGCGGCGGTCGATGTTGTAGTAGCGCTGCACATCGTTGATCATGGCCCGCACGAACGCAATGTCCTGGCCGGGGCCCGTAGACGCTGTCGGCGAACCCTCCCAGGAGGCGCCAACTGCGCGCGGGTAGACGATGATGGCGTCGCGCCCGACCGAAGACTCACGCAGCCGGGAGTAGTTGCGGAAGTTCTCGGTGGAGTCCTGGAAGGCGGAGTACCCAACCATCACGGGAGTCGGGTTCGCTGGGTTGTAGTTGCGCGGCACCCAGATGAGGTAGCTGCGACCTGCGGCCCGAACTTCGCCGTTCGTGCCGTTCGCTACAGGGGCCGGCGCCTGCGGCGCCCACGAGCGAGGACCAGCTGGGGCCGGCACCGGGGCCGGTGCTGGCAGCCGGGGAATCTGCGGGGCCTGGACCGGGTTGTGCGGCAGCGAGGAGCCGTTGGGCAGCGACTGGTTGGCCATGTCCACGAACTTGTTCCACTCGGCGTTTGCCTGGCTCGTGGCGTCCGATGCGGCTCGGTTAGCGTTGTCGATAGCCGCGTTGACTTGGCCGGTGACTTGGCCTGGGATCTGAGAGGAGAGGTCCTGGGCACCAGCCTGTGCCGGAGCTGCAACGCCGCCCGCGACTAGAAGGGCCGCGAGACCACCCGCAATGGTTTTAACAATTCTCACACAGGCAACGATAAACGTACTCACATGCTCCGGCAAGCGATGCAGAAGTGTGGCATAGCGGTGCTGCGCGATAGAGTAACGCCACATGCGCACATCCAGACCCGACAGCGCCCCGGACTTCCTGCTCTCACGCGGCGACGGCTCAGTACGGACGCAGCGTGCACTGCGCACGTTCGACGATGCCTGGGAAGCCGCAGACGCGATCGACCGCGGCGAGGCGGAGATGGTTGTCGGCGCCCTCCCATTCGATCAGGACTGTCGTGCAGCGCTGACTGTCCCGGAGCACATCATCCGCGAACCGGGTCCTTTGGAGCCGCACCCCTACTATCGCGTCGGCGAGGGCTCGAAGTTGCGGGCAAAGCTTATCGACGTCGACCCCGCCCCGGAAGAGCACTACCGCAGGGTCGAGGCCGCCATCTCGACGATTCAGGGTTCCGCGCTGGAGAAAGTCGTCCTCGCTCGCGCGGTGGATATCGCGTTCGACCCTCCCGTAGATCCACGCTTGGTCGCGGCGCGCCTGATCGATCTATCCGTCACCCGAGACGGCTTTATTGCAGACCTCACCCCGTCGGGGCGCGACGGCCATTTCCTCGTCGGCTCCTCACCGGAGGTGCTGGTGCGCCGCCGCGGCAACCGCGTGTGGTCCTTTCCCCTGGCGGGCTCCGCAGCGCGTCTACCGGCTGACCCGGTGGCAGACCGCGCAGCCGCAGATGCGCTCTACAATTCGGCGAAGGATTTGGACGAGCACCACTTTGTCGTGGACCACATTCGCCACGTGCTGCAGCCCCTGTGCAGTGAACTGCGCATCCCGGAGCGCCCGACATTGGAAAAGACCAGCGAGATGTGGCACTTGGCGACCCCCATCGAGGGCGTGTTGAAAGACCCCGCCCCGAGCGCCCTCGACCTGGCGCTGCGCCTCTACCCCACGCCTGCAGTGTGCGGCACGCCGCAGGCAGCGGCCGAGGCGTTGATCACCACCGCGGAGTCTGATCGCGGGTTCTACGCGGGAGCTGTGGGCTACACCGACGCGGCGGGTGACGGCGAGTACATGGTGGCGATTCGGTGCGCCGAGGTCAACGGCCACGGCACCCGCGCCCGCGCCTGGGCGGGCGGGGGGTTAACGGCGGACTCGGACCCACAAGCCGAGCTGGATGAAACGTCAGCCAAGCTGCGCACGATTATGCGCGCGCTTGGCCTGTAGCGCGCTTCGGCTACGCCCGCTCGACCGGGTTGCCCAGCGTGCCAATGCCGGGGATTTCCACCTCGATGTAGTCGCCCGGAACCATTTCGGCGGTCCCAGCCGGAGAGCCAGTGGCAATCACGTCGCCCGGCAGGAGCGTGAAAGACTCGGAGACCCACTCCACCATTTCGCCGAGGGACTTGATCATCTGGTTCGAGTTGGAATCCTGCTTCGTCTGCGTCACCCCGTCGTGGGTGTGGTGCGCCTTGATCGGCAGATTAGCAAAATCAAACGCGTCCAGGTCCGTCTCGATCCAGGGGCCGATCGGGCCAAAGGTGTCGATGCCCTTTGCGCGCGCCCACTGGCCGTCGGCAAACTGCAGGTCGCGGGAGGAGACATCGTTGATAATGGTGACCCCACGGATGACCGTCTTCCAGTCCGCTGCCTTGACATTCTTGCACGGCACGCCGACAACGAGCGCGAGTTCACCCTCGAACTCGACGCGGGTTGCAAACTCCGGAATCTTAATCGCGGCTCCAGGACCCACGACGGCGGTAGAGGGCTTGATGAAGATCGTCGGCGGGAGATGCTCAGCGGATTCCTTGAACACTTCCGCAACGTGGTCGGCATAGTTGCGGCCGACTGCCACCACTTTCGACGGGAGGGTCGGGGCGAGCAGGCGGACGTCGTCCAGCGCGTACTCTTTGCCCGTGTATTCGGGTTCCGTGAACGGGGTGCCCGCGATTGCTTTGGCGGTTTCCCCCTCGTTATCAATGACGGCGAAGGTCATGCCTTCGGGTGTTGCAATTCGTCCAAAACGCATGTGACCGAGCATACAACTTTTTCCGAAAGTGGCATTACTCGGACCTTCGCCCCGCGGCGGAACTCTACTGGTAGCTCACAAACCACGGGCGCGGCTCGACGTCCCGGTAGGTCTGCTCCGGGGTGAACGTGGGGAAATCCTCGTCGATGAAGTTCTTCCACGCCATGAAGAAGTTCGGGTCCAATCCCTGGCGCAGCACATCCCACGTCTCAAACTTCTGCTCCGGGACGCCGTGGCCGTCCGCGTGCAGCACCCACGCCAGTTCCGGCTGGCCGGTCACGATGTTTTCGCGGTCCGGGAACATCGCAACGTTGAATTGGTGAATCACCAGCGCTTTTTGCGGCAGGTTATTGTCGCGCACGAGCTGGGCAAGCCAGTCCGCCACCTCGTTAATTTCAGCGGCGGTGGCGCTGCCGATGCGCGACAGCGGGGCTTCACCCGGATTGAGCTTCCATTCCGCATCCAGTGCAAGGCCGACGTTGGGACGCTCCAGCAGATCCTGGTAGAGCTTCGCCTGCTCTAGGAAGCTGCCCTGCCCCGGCTGAAGGTCGATCACAGCGTAGCCCCCGGCGTCCACGATGGCGTCCACGTACGGGACCAGATCCTCCATCGGGGTCTCGTTGGAGTAGTTGCCGTCGTCGCCCGGGAATTCGGAGGCGACGGACGCGATGACTTCAAACGCGGGAACAATCGGCTGGTCGTCGAGCGGTTGGTACTCGGCAGCATACTGCTGCGCCAGAGCAACTGCGGCGGCGGGGTCCTGCTCCCCCATGACGCCCAGCTCCGGGCCATACGGGTGGCCGTAGAGCGCGATCATCCGGCGGCCCGGGAACACCAGCCCGCCGCCGCCGGGCAGTTCGCCGTTGCCGGCCAGCGCGGCACGGTCCTGGAAATTCTCGTTCGAGCCCCACTGGCTACCTAACGCGAGCGTGTCCTGCTCAGTGACTGCGCGCATGCTCTCCGCCGTCGCACGCGGGTCAGCGGCAGCGAGCACCTGGACATCCGCGCCCGCGGCACGCGCGGTGGCAACGGACGCGCGGGAGGATGCTGAGGTGGCGAACACCGGCGGCAGGACCAGGTCCTCAGGGCTACCCGGCTCCAACCCGGCAATGGCCGCGGCGTCGTCCTCCGGGTCCACCGAGGAAACAGGCTCCGTGCTGGACACCTCGTCGTCTTCGCCCGGCACCGTCACAACGCGCGCGGCCCCCAGCCGTTCAATCTCGGCGTCGACGGCAGCGTCGGCGCCATCTAGACGCACGAGCATGGGCGCGCCCAGTTTCACCGCGATGGCGGCGGCCTTGAGTTGCTGGTCGCGCTCCTTGCCGGAGACTACGACGGTATCCGCAGATTCAAAGAGGCGTTGAGATACCTCGACGCCGGTGCCATCCGCGTCTTGAATGACCTCGTCCCCGTTTGTTTTCAACACCTCGGGGCCGCCCGCACCCCCTTCCCCGGTGTTGCTGCAGCTAGTCAATGCCAGTGCGGTTGCTGCGAGTACGGCGGGGATGGAGCGGGTCACATGCATACGAACCAGCCTACTTCAGCGCGGCGGCGATCCTGTCACCTACCTCGGAGGTTCGCGCCCGAGCGCCTTCGCGTTCCGCCACGTCGCGCTCGACTGCTGCCTCAATCCGCGCAGCATTGTCCTCGTCGCCGAGGAAGCGCAGCATCATCGCTACGGACAGAATCATCGCAGTCGGATCCGCGATTCCCTGCCCCGCGATGTCCGGGGCCGAGCCGTGGACAGGCTCGAACATGGAAGGGAACTCCTTCGACGCGTTGATGTTGCCGGAGCAAGCTTGGCCGACCCCACCTGCGACGGCGCCGGCGAGGTCGGTGAGAATGTCGCCGAAGAGGTTGTCGGTGACGATGACGTCGTAACGCTGCGGATCCTGCACCATATAGATCGTGGCGGCGTCGATGTGGTTGTAATCCACCTCCACCTCTGGGAATTCCTCGGCCACCTCATCAACGACGCGCTGCCATAGGCCACCTGCGTTGACCAGGACATTGGTTTTGTGCACCAGGGTAAGTTTCTTGCGGCGCGTCATGGCGAGTTCGAATGCGTAGCGCACAACACGTGCGACGCCGTGGTAGGTGTTCTGCGACACCTCGCAGGCAACTTCGTGCTCGGTGCCTTGGCGCAGGGTGCCGCCGTTTCCTGCGTAGAGTCCTTCAGTCCCCTCCCGGACCACGACGAAGTCGATATCGCCCGGGTTGGACAGGGGGCTCACTGACGACGGGTACAGGCGCGAGGGGCGCAGGTTAACGTAATGGTCCAGCTTGAAGCGCAAGGGAAGAAGCAGACCGCGCTCGAGTACGCCGGCCGGCACGCGTGCCGGGTCGCCGATGGCGCCCAGCAGGATCGCGTCGTGCTGCTTGAGCGCTGCCAGGTCCGCGTCAGTAAGCAGCTCGCCGTTGCGCAGGTAGCGGCGCGCCCCGAGGTCGAAATCGGTGGTCGCTACATCATCGCGCACAGCGTTGAGGACTTTGAGGCCCTCCGCCATCACTTCTTGGCCGATTCCGTCGCCAGCAAGTACAGCAATTTTCATACTCTGAAATCCCTTTCCCACATAGTAGAAAACGGGTTCAGATTATCATCCGTGGATCGCGCCCGGGACCGTTTCCCCGCGCAGGGCGGCCAGCACCGCATGTGCGACGTCCACACCAGCCCTTGCTTGCGCCTCACGCGTCTGTGCGCCGAGGTGCGGGGTAAGCACCGCGTTGTCCAGCCCCAGCAACGGCGAGTCCTGGGGTGGCTCCGTGGTGAAAACGTCGATTCCGGCCGCAGCAATCGGCCCGTCCTGCAAGACAGCGGCCAAGGCGAATTCATCCACCACCCCGCCGCGGGACGTGTTCACCAGGATCTGCCCGGGTTTGGCTGAGCGAAGCAGTCGTTCGTCGAAAAGCGACTGCGTCTCAGGCGTCTTTGGCACGTGGATGGAGACAAAGTCGCTGCGCGCGACGAGTGTGTCCAGATCCACCAGCTCGACGCCAAGGCCCTCGGCGGCAGCATGGTCCGGGTACGGGTCGAAGGCGAGTACGCGCGTACCGAACGCCGAAAGCCGCTCTGCGACGAGCCGGCCGACCCGGCCGAAACCGACAACACCCACCGTCTTGCCGTAGATCTCTATGCCATGGAACCGGGAGCGCTCCCATCCCCCGGCATGGGTGGAGTCGTTTGCGGTCGGGATGGCGCGCGCGGCCGCGAGCAGCAATGCGATGGCGTGTTCGCACGCGGAGTGGATGTTGGCCGTTGGCGTGTTCGCCACCGTGATACCGCGCGCGGCTGCTGCATCGACGTCGATGTTGTCTATGCCCACGCCTGCGCGACCGATGACCCGCAAACGCTCGGCTGCGTCGATGACCTCGCGGTCCACCATGGTGGCCGAGCGGACGATCAGCGCATCGGCGTCGCAGACCGCCTGGAGGAGATCGGGGCGGCGGGTCCCGGCGACGCGGCGGATTTCCACCGCATCGCCCAGGGCCTGTTCTGCTTCCGGCGCGAGCGGGTCCGCAATGAGCACGATTGGTGTGAGCGAGAGCACTGGTTCTCCTTCGGGGATTTGAAAGGTAAGCGTCCGCTTATATTAAGCGCGCTAGTATGCGTCTTCCGCTTCACGGATGCGCTGCTGGAGTTCCTCTGAGCTTCCGAACTGGCTGCCGAGGGCTACCAGCGGCAGGTCCGACAATCCGGCCATCGCGTAGAGCGTTTCTTCACTCTGGCGGGGGTCTGCGAGCGGTACGACGGTGACGGTTGCGCCGTAACTGCGGGCGTTCGCCACCGACGGGATGGACGATTCCCAGGTAGCCACTACACGGGGCGCCATGTTGGCATCCCGGCGCGACTGGATGGGAAACGGATCCGGTCGCGCGCCCGGCAACACCACCGGATCCGCCCACACCGCCCGGAGCCACGTTGGTTCTTGCTGGTCTTGCTCGGCCACCTCGCGCACCGCGTCTGCGGGGTCCTCCACGGCACGCTCCTGAAACCGCAAAGCGGTCATTTCACCCAGCGCCCGCAGTCCCCCGGGGTCTCTACGCACGCGGACTGCGCCAGACGACGGCGCGATTGACACGTCGCCGACAGTTAGCACGGTGACGGTGCGCATGTCCGCGATCATGCTGACGTACTCAGCGTGGCGGCCAGGGTCGTAGACCATCATCGGGGCGTTGGTGGCCACCGCGATAGACGCAGCCCGCAACTGCGCCTCCACAGTGGCGTCGCTGAGAATGAGCGTCTCGGACGTGGGGAAAAACAGCTTGGTTGTTTTGATGCCCAGCACGTCGTCGACCACTTCAGGCTGATCCGCAAACAGCTGCGCGACGTGTTTGGACTGGTTCACCCCTTTGGCACGCTCCAGCGGGCTGAGCTGCGCTTCCGGTGCGCATGCCACGAGCGCTGCCGCGCCTGCCACGACGGCGGCGCACGCGAGAACGGCTGCCGTAGTTTTCCTTGGCCCCACTACGCTTCGTCCAGCTCCCAATCCCGAATGGCCGGGCGATCCATGGCGTACTCGACCATGCCGACAAAACGCTCGCGGCGGTCCGCCACAAACCCTGCCCAGTCAGAAGCCTGCAGCAGTGCAGGATCCATTTCGTGCCCGGAAAGCAGGTCGTCGAATTCACGGTCGTCCAGCAGCGACTTCGACTGCAGGCGCGGCAAGTACCGCTTCGGCTCGTTGTGCTCGATCACCACGTCGGTGCGCCTACCCATTGGCGTGCGGTTGAGTACCGAATCCGCCAGCTGCGGATCAGCGAGGCCCGCTGTAAGCAGGTACTCCCGCGGGAACACACGGTGGAACCGTGGCTGCAGCTCGAGCGCTGTCTCGGCAGTGAAGGGCTGCGCTGTGCGCCAATCTCGGGCGCCCCGAGCCATGAGCAGCGCGTAAATCCCGCGGTACACCCCGCTCTCAGGACCGGCGCTGCACAGGCGTGCCTCGCGGAAACGCGCGTCCGCGACCGTCCGGGGAAGCTGCTCGGTCTCTCCCCGCAGCCACGGGGTGACTTCCGCTACATCGAGGCCGATACGGATCGTTGGCGCGTGAGCGCCGTACAGTTCCCCGAATACGCCGGACCAAAACCACCGATTCAGACGGTCTTCGGCGCCATCGCCCTCGAGCGCACCGGGATCCTCCGCCAGCCTCGCCAGGATCACCGCCAGCGGGATCAGCTGCGCGGCGTACGGTACCTGGTCCGGTGCAACAACATGCCGTTGCTCCAAGAATGCCGCTGCGGCGATGAAGCCCGCCACCATCTCCCCCGCGTGCTGCCGGTAATCCCCGAGCGAGATGTTCAAAATGTCGCCCCTGTGACCGAGCGCGGGGCCGTGCCGGCTGGTCAACAGCAAAGACAAAGCGCGGAGAAACTCCACGCGCCCCACGCCGTCCAGCACGGGGTGAGCGCGGAGCTGCTCCTCCTTCAGAGCCCAGTCCTCCGCCAGTCTGAACCCAGGGTCCTCGGCCGCGAAGACCGCCGTGAGCAGCTCAAAGACATCCATCTGCACACCCGCGGAGTTGGAAAAGGCGAATATCTGCCCCACCCCCGCCTGCGCGGTATCGCGGTCCACGCGGGTCATCGGCACGTCGTAAGCCGGCAGCCCCCGCAAGACCTGGTTGATAAAGCGCTTGACGGCGTCGCGCAGCTCCTCGTCCAGGGCTTGGGCAGCCATGTCCACCAGCAGGTCATTCCCCTCGTGCCGCAGCAGGATGCTCACCGGGATGACGCCGTTGCGAATACATGCCTCACTGGATGTCAGCGCTTCGTCTACGGACGGACCGAAGTGGGAGCGCACGACGCCGTCTTCGTCGACCGCGAACACGGCTTCCACCGGCATCGGCTCCGCAGCAACGGCAGCGCGCACGTCAACAAAGAACCGACGGCGAATAGATTTGCCCAGGTAATCCACCGTGCGTACCTCACCGTCGTGAGTGAACGCCTGGTAGAGCGTGGTGAGCCGCTGTTGCCCGTCCAGCAGCAAAAGGCCCGGCGCCACAGCGCTTGGCTCGACCCCTTCGAGAGGGCGCGGCCTGAACCGCTGTTGGGCCTTGCGCGTGTCCAGCGCAAGAAAGGAACCGATGGGGTACCCGCGAAGTACCGAGGTGATCAGGGCGCGGACTCTGTCAACGTCCCACACGTAATCGCGCTGAAAATCAGGCAACTGCAGCTCGGCCTTTTCCGCGCGGGAAAAGAGATCTGTCAGCGAGTAGCTCGGCGTGGTGAAACCCATGGAGCCAAGGGTAGATCAGAGTTCGCAGACCGTCTCGTGCGAGATGTGCTCCGGGGGCTCAATTTGCACTGTGGCGTGCTCCACCCCGAGGCCAGCCAAAGCGTGTTGGACGCGGTCTAAAAGCAGGTCCCTGTCCACCCCGGGAGCGGCTACGACGTGGACGGTGGCGATCACACTCACCCCGTCGAGCGACCATAGGTGCAGGTCGTGGGTTCCCGCGGCGCCGTTGACATTACCGAGCGCCCGCTCCACCTCTGCAACATCGAAGCCAGTCGGCACGTGCTCCAGCATGACGCGTGCAGAGCGCACCATCAGCTGCCAGGCGCGCGGTAGCACCAGCGCGGCGATGACAAGCGAGGCAATCACGTCGGCCCCAGTAAACCCGGTGAGCGCGATCACTGCTCCGGCGGCCAACACTGCCACCGAGCCGAACATATCCACAAGCACATGCAGGTACGCACCCTGCACGTTGATGGACCCCTCGCGGTGACGCGATAGCACCCATGCGGAGGCGGCGTTGGCAAGCAAACCGATCACGGCGATCGCCATCATCGGGCCGGTTTCCACGGGCTGCGGGTCTCGCAGCCTCCGCACCGCTTCGACGACGATCCACACTGAGATAGACAGCACCGCGACCGCGTTGATCAGTGCCGCTAGCACCTCGACCCGCCGGTGACCGTACGTCGCCGTCGTCGACGCCGCCCGCTGCCCCACAACGATGGCAACGAGGGAGATGATCAACCCCGCGGCATCGGAAAGCATGTGCATCGCGTCGGCCAGAAGCGCCATCGACCCGGAAAGCACGCCGCCGACAACTTCCGCAACAAAGACGACCCCAGTGATGCCGAGCGCCGCGCTCAACGCTCGCCGGGAGGCTGCCGGGCCACCGTGTCCGTGTTGACCGTGATAGTGGGCGTGGTCGTGCATCCGAGCTCCCTTCGCAATGCGTATCGACGACCAATGGTATCTGCCGCAATCCTTATTGACAACTAATTGAAAATCACTGCAGTAACACCCCTTGCAGCTGCAAGAACAGCGAAAACACCGCCGGCCTGGCTCGGAGTACTACACGATTCGCGGAGGCAACTGCCAGTTCTTTGTTACAGTTGGTGCGTGTTCACGGAGAATGCTGGCTCAGCCACGCGGCCTTCGCGGACGCTAGCCAGCATGTGAATTAGCACGAAAGGAATTTAGGATGACGAACCCGAACGATCCGAACCGCAACCCCAAGGACATTGCTAACAGCGCAAAGGACTTTGGCGAAGACAAGGTTAACGACCTCCGTGGCGCCAAGGACGCGGATGTCGACCCGGTCGGCACGACGCGCGTTCCGGGCACCAACACCGAGCGCACCACCGCTACCCCGGCTCGCTCCACCTCCGGCTCCACCGCTGTGACTGAAGAGAACAACGGCGGCGGTTGGTGGAAGTGGCTGCTCGGGATCATCGTCGCACTGCTGCTGCTGTGGCTGCTGTGGTCGCTGTTCTCCGGCAATGACGACGAGGGCACCACCGAAACCT
>ERZ1029884.214-NODE-214-length-12235-cov-8.929639_pt1 | contig 12235 bp, 9 predicted proteins | sample MGYA00519233_ERZ1029884 | MGnify/ENA primary metagenome ERZ1029884 (study PRJEB33666, sample SAMEA4610931) | skin metagenome | biome: Human-associated habitat; feature: Malodor aspect; material: skin | place: Philippines | collected 2015-08 ...
TCGCGTTGGTCACGCGCTCGATGGAGCGCAGCATGCGGCGCTCGCGCGGGGTGACGAAGAGGATCGCCTCGCCGGAGCGGCCCGCGCGGCCGGTGCGGCCGATGCGGTGCACGTAGGACTCGGTGTCGTTCGGGATGTCGTAGTTGAGCACGTGCGAGATGCGCTCGACGTCCAGGCCGCGGGCGGCGACGTCGGTGGCCACGAGGATGTCCAGGCGACCGTCGCGAAGCTGATCGACGGTGCGCTCGCGCTGCTGCTGGGCGATGTCGCCGTTGATGGCGGCTGCGGAGAACCCGCGGGCGCGCAGCTTCTCGGCGATTTCTTCCGTCTCGTTCTTCGTGCGGACGAACACGATCATCGCCTCGAACTCGGTCACCTCGAGGATACGGGTGATCGCGTCCAACTTGTTGCGGTGCGCCGTGAACAGGTAGCGCTGGCGAATGTTCGTGTTGGTGCGGGTCTCCGACTTAACGGTGACCTCTTCCGGGTTGTTCAGGTAGTCGCGGGAGATGCGGCGAATCGCGTTCGGCATCGTCGCGGAGAACAACGCCACCTGCTTCGTCTCGGGCGTGTCCTCGAGGATGCGCTCCACGTCCTCCTGGAAGCCCATGTTGAGCATCTCGTCCGCCTCGTCGAGGACAAGGAACTCCAGGTTGGAGATGTCCAGCGAGCCCTTTTCCAAGTGGTCGATCACACGACCCGGCGTGCCCACGATGACCTGGGCACCTCGACGCAGGCCGGAAAGCTGGATGCCGTAGGCCTGGCCACCGTAGATGGGCAGGATGTGCACGCCGCCCAAGTGGTCGGCGAAGGACTGGAAGGAGTCCGACACCTGCAGCGCCAGCTCGCGCGTCGGTGCCAGCACGAGCGCCTGCGGGTAGCGCTTGTCCGGGTCGATCTGGGACAGCACCGGCAGCGCGAACGCTGCGGTCTTGCCGGTACCCGTCTGGGCCAAGCCGACCACGTCGCGGCCCTGCATCAGCAGCGGGATGGTCTGCGCCTGAATCGGCGAGGGTTGCTCGAAGCCCACGCGTTTGACGGCCTCAACCACGGCATCGGGCAGGTCCAGCTTCTCAAAGCCGTTCTCGGGCTCCGCTTTCTCAGCAGGGGCTTCCTGCTCGGGGGCTTTCTTGGCGGTGGGTTCGGCCGAAGGCTCGTCGCTAAGCTTCAGCACATCGTTGTTCTCTTCAATGGCCACGGCATCCGCGGCGCCGGTCTGGTCAGAAACTCCCGCATCCCTGGTGTCCTCTGCGACGGCCTCGACGATCTCGGCCGCGACATCCTGCGGGTTTTCCTGATTTTCCGACACATTCATATCCGGCTCGTTCTCGCCGCCGGTGGCGTTTTCGGAATTGCTCATCGCCTGTCAACCCTACGGCACAACCCCCGTGTTCTGCTATTTTCGCCCAGCTGCCCGGGCCCGCGGGCACTGATTAGAGCCACCCGCGGTACCCCGCTGTTGATCACGCTGGGCACCGCCGCGATCGCGATCGTGGCGCACCTGGACGGCTCCGGGTCCACAACATTCCTGCTGACCATCCCCGCGCTGCTGCCGCTCTACGAGGCGATGAACATCTCGCGCTACGTACTGCTCACCATCGTTGCGCTTTCGGCCTCGGTGATGAACATGCTGCCGTGGGGCGGGCCGGTTGGCCGCGCCAGCTCCGTCATTGGCCCCTCCCCCAACGAGATCTGGACGCATCTGCTGCCTGTGCAGGGTATAGCGATTGTGCTGGTGTTCATCGTCGCGGCCATTTTCGGGCTGGTGGAAAGCCGTCGCTCCGGCGCCGGCCAGGCGGCGGGCACGGTGAACGTCAGCGCCATCGCCGAGAACTTCGCCCGCACCCAGCAGGAAGAGCGGTCGAAGCTAAAGTTCACCCAGCGCGCGGGCGCCTGGGTGTCGTGGGTGAACGCGCTCATCACCGTCGCGTTGATCGGCGTGCTCGTCTCCGGGCTCGCCTCCCCCGCCCCCACATTCTTGGTGGGCACCGCGCTGCTGCTGGTGGTCAATTTCGCGTCCCTGGAAGATCAGAGCGACGTGCTGCGCCGGCACGCCCCCACCGCGCTGTCCATGGCCGGCGTCATCCTCGCGGCGGCGATGTTCCTTGGCATTCTGGACGGCACCGGCATGCTGGAGCAGATCGCGCTGTCTCTCATTGCGGTCCTGCCGGAGGCCGTCGGCCCGTACATCCACATCATCGTCGGTCTCCTCGGCGTGCCGCTGGACCTGGCCACGTCCACAGACGCCTACTACTTCTCCGTGCTGCCTATCGTGCAGCAGACCGCGGAGGCGCTCGGGGTTTCGGGCATGGGCGCCGCGTCAGCAATGATCGTGGGCAACGTGATCGGTACCTTTGTCAGCCCGCTCTCCCCCGCGCTGTGGCTGGCGCTCGGCCTCGCCCGCGGCGAGATGGGCAAGTACATCGCCTGGCCTTCCCGGTGTGCTGGGCCTTCTCCATTGCCTTGGTGCTGGGCGCGTGGGGGTTTGGCATCTTCGCTTAACGACGATTCACCTCCGGAACCCCCCGTTCCCGAATACAGTCAACCCCATGAGAAAGTCCCATGCCGCTTTGGCCGCCCTCCTGTCCGCAACAACGGTGGCCGCTTGCGATTCGGACGATGTGATCGAGGTGACGTCCACGGTCACGGCGCCCGTCGCAGAGGACGCAGCGGTCACCGAGAGCGCTACGTCAACCGGCACACCAACACCGACCGGCCCGCTCGTGCGCGACGCGCAGGAGTTCCGAATCCTTCCGGACGCTGCCCACCCCGCCTACGCCGTGCAGGTCTCCCCCACCACGATGTGCACGTACTTCGACAAGGAGGCGGCACAGGACGCGTACTTCGACTGCACTGTGGAGCTCACCGGCAACGTCCCGCCCTTGGATATCGACCACGGCATTGGCGGCAGCACGGATGTGTTCTTGTGGGACCCGGTAATCGGGTTCGCCGCGACCCACGATGTCGGCGGCGGCGAGGGCGTCCCGCCAGCTGTGAAACTCCACCCCGGTGAGCAGGTGACCATCGCGGAGTACACGTTTACCCAGTTTGCAAACGGCACGGCGCGCGTCGAGCGCGAAGGCCACTGGTTTGAGGTGGACCAGGTCGGGCAGTTCTCATCCGACCGTTTCTAACCGGCGATTTCGCTAATTCCCCCACGGCGCCGAAAACGCCATGTATATTCATCGGCGTGATCATCAGCAGCGCTCCTAATACCTCGGCCGCACCGGCCGAGTGTTTTGCGATGCTGACTACCCAGCCGGCCCGCCTGCATCATCATCTGTAGCGCGGTGTCGGCCGACTCCAGCCCCCTGCGCTAACAGCCTCCGTTGCTCGCTGCACAGGGGGTTTCGCGTTAGCGCAGGCACTAGCAGGCTCATGTCGTTCGCGCCGCGCCCCCGGGCTCGTCCGCGAGGTGGCACACGACCACCGCCCGCAGCGACAAACCGGGAAGATACCGCCCCTTAAGGGGCGCAACCCCAACTCACTCTGCGCGCCGATTCGCGCATTGCTTCCCGAAAGAGCACAGTAAATGTCTGTTATGACTGCACCCTCAGAAACCTCATCGCAGCCCAAACCGAAACGCGCTGGTTTAAACGCCCGTCACATCCACTTCATCGCCCTCGGCTCGGCGATCGGCACCGGCCTGTTCTACGGCTCCGCCGGCGCGATCCAGGCCGCCGGCCCGTCCGTGCTATTGGTCTACCTGCTGGGCGGCGCGGTGGTGTACTTCATGCTCCGCGCGCTGGGCGAAATGAGTGTGCGCAACCCGGTGCGCGGCTCTTTCGCCGTGTACTGCCGCAAGTACTTGGGCGGCTGGGGCGGCTACATTACCGGCTGGATGTTCGCTTTCGAGATGATGATTGTGTGTCTAGCGGACCTCACAGCCATTGGCATCTACATGAAGTTTTGGTTCCCGGACACAGCGGCGTGGGTGTGGATCGCCGTCACCTTGCTCATCATCGGCGCCGCCAACCTTGCTACCGTGCGCTGGTTTGGCGAGCTCGAGTTCGCGTTCACCATTATTAAAGTCACCGCTGTGGTGGCGATGATCATCGGCGGCGCGGCTATCCTGGTGTTCAACCTTGGGCAACAGCCAGAGGTGTCGCAGATTAGCAACCTTTGGAACGACGGCGGCTTCTTCCCCAACGGCATCGAGGGCATGATCGCATCCTTCATCCTCGTTCTGTTCGCCTTCGGCGGCACCGAGATCATCGGCGTGGCGGGGTCGGAGGCGGACGATCCGGAGCGCTCCATCCCGAAGGCCGTCAACACCGTCCCGGTGCGCATCCTGCTGTTCTACGTGCTGGCGATTTCGATCATCTTGATCCTCAACCCGTGGCGCACCATTACCGGCGAGGAATCCCCCTTCGTCCAGATCTTTAACACCCTCGGCGTGAACTGGGCGGCTGGCCTGCTCAACTTCGTGGTTATCACCGCCGCCCTGTCTGCCATCAACGCCGACCTGTTCGGCACCGGCCGTGTGCTCACCGGCCTGGCCAAAGAGAACTTGGCCCCGCGGCGCATGGCGAAGACCTACCGCGACGTCCCCGTCATGACCATCGCTACCCTGCTTGCGGTCTTGGTCATCGGCGTCGTCCTCAACGCTCGCTACCCCGACGTCTTCGAGACCATTGCTGCGCTGGCCACCTTCGCCACCGTGTTTGTCTGGCTGATGATCCTCCTGGCGCAAGTAGCCATGCGCAAACAGATGACGCCCGAGGAGCAGGCTGCCCTGAAGTTCGCCGTGCCCTTCTGGCCGTATGGGCAGTACTTCGCCATCGCGTTCATCCTCTGCACCTTCGGCATCATGGCCTGGCTGCCGGACTTCCGCCTCGCGCTCGGCATCGGCGTGGCCTTCACGGTGATCATGACCGTGCTGTACTTCGCCACCGGGCGCCCCAAAGTTATCGAGCAGTCCCCGAAGTGACAAACGCCTCCTCCACGCGGGAGGCGTTTTGCGGTTTTCGCCTCACCCCACCGCGCACAATTGCCACCTGTCTGCCACACTTGCACACATGACCGTGACACAAGGCAATAAGGTTGTACTCATCGGCGCCGGCGCTGTCGGCACCGCTTACGCATATGCCCTTCTCAACCAGGGGCTGGCCGACCACCTGGCCATCATCGACCTCAACGAGGATCTTGTCTGGGCCCAGGTGGAGGACCTCAACCACGCCATCCCGTTCTCCGGCCAGCACATGAACGTCACTGTGGGCACGTACGAGGACTGCCGCGACGCTGCGCTCGTGGTCAACTGCGCCGGCGTGGCCCAGCGCGACGGCGAGACCCGCATCGACCTCATCGCCCGCAACGCCGCGATCTTCGAATCCATCAACTCCGAGATCACAGCCAACGGCTTCAACGGCATTTATCTGGTTGCCACCAACCCTGTAGACGTGCTCACTTACATCACCTGGAAGCAAACCGGCCTACCGGCAAACCAGGTCATCGGCTCCGGCACCGTCCTGGACACCGCGCGCTGGCGGCACAACTTGGGCCGCCACTTCGACATCGCACCCTCCGCCGTCCACACCCACATCATCGGCGAGCACGGCGACACCGAACTGCCCGTGCTCTCCACCGGATCCATCGGCGGCGTCCCCCTGCGCGCCATGCTGGAAGCGGAGGCCAAAACCAACCCGGAGATCTACTCCCAGATCGACGACATGTTCATCCGCACCCGCGACGCCGCCTACAACATCATCAAACGCAAAGGCAACACCTCCTTCGGCGTCGGCAACGCGCTCGCCCGCATCACGCGCGCGATCCTGCGCAACGAGGACGTGGTCCTGCCCGTCTCCGCCCTCCTCCAGGGCGAGTACAGGCTTAACGACCTCTACATCGGCACCCCCACCGTCCTCAACCGCAGCGGCGTGCGCAACGTAGTCGAGCTACGCCTCGACTCCGACGAGCTGGACAAGTTCCGCCACTCCGCCGCTACCCTCCGCGGCGTCATCGACCGCGCCGAGTTCTAGGGGCCTTCGCTTATCGACGGCAGCTTCGCGGAGCTGCCGTCTATTATGTCCGCATGACTAAACGGATTGAGGTCGTCGGCGCTGCTCTCCTTCGCGACGACCGAGTGTTCGCTGCGAAGCGAGGTCCAATGAAGTCAATGGCCGGCTACTGGGAGTTCCCCGGCGGAAAAGTCGAGGCCGGCGAGACCCCGCAGGAGGCGCTGGTCCGCGAGCTCCGCGAGGAATTGAGGATCGAAACCCGGGTCGGAGAATTCCTCACTACAACCGCCCACGATACCGGGTCCGGCATTATCGAGCTGTCGACTTATCTATGCGAACTTATCGCGGGCTCCCCCGTGCTTACAGAACACTCTGAGTCTCGTTGGATCCCGGTCTCGGAACTCGCGGGCCTTGAGTGGGCGCCGGCCGATATTTCCACCGTTGAACTGCTTCAGGAAAGGTTTGCGTAGCCCATTGTCCACCGACGACGCAATGCTCCCCCTCGGCGCGTACGAGCTGCCCGTAACTCGCCGCATTCTCGAGCGCCTGGAGATTACTCGGGCCCAAAACGAGCGCATTCATGCTGCGCGCGAGCTCACAGGGGCAGCTCATAGAGACCGCTACGCAACCGCCATCTCAGAACTGATTAGCAAGCACCTCACGCAAAAGCTTCTACGCACTAGTTCTGCGGAGGAGCGCGTGGACCTCATCAACGCACTCGCCCACCTCATCGACCCGGATGACGCCATTGATTCCGAGGAAATCCTCCATGCTGTGTACGAGGCGTCGCTTGCGGATCCCCCAAAGTTGCCGCGGACTCCGCTTACTGGTGCTTCATTGCTTACCAACGCCAGTACGGATCTCAGCATGTCCGCTGAAATTAAGCGGGAAATTCTCACCGCCGATAGCGTTGATCTCATCTGCGCATTCGTAAGAAATGCGGGCATCTCAACGATCCGCAAACCACTCCAGTACCTGCGTGAGCACGGGATTCCGCTGCGAGTTATCACCTCGACGTACTGCGGGGGCACTCAGGTCGAGGCGATCGATGCTCTCGTCAACGAGTTCGGGGCCGAGGTCAAGGTGACCTATGAGACAACCGACACACGACTTCACGCAAAGGCCTGGCTGTTCCGGCGCAATTCGGGTTTCGATACCGCCTACATCGGTAGTTCCAACCTTTCCAACTCTGCCCTCATTGACGGCATCGAGTGGAATGTCCGCACTTCCCGGTCCACGACACCCGAGGTATTAGATAAGTTTGAGGCGGTTTTCGATACATATTGGAACGACCCCCTGTTCCACGATTACACACCATCCGCCGACCACGACCGATTGAAAAGTGCACTCTCTCTCGAACGCACCGGTGGAGCACGGGACGTTCGTATCGAGCTGTCCGGTCTCGACGTAGAGCCCAGGCCGCACCAGCAGGCAATACTCGAAGCGCTCCAGTCGGAGCGTGAGGTACACGACCGACACCGCAACCTCGTTATCGCAGCGACGGGGACAGGTAAGACAGTCGTGGCCGCTCTGGATTACAAGAGGCTGGCGAAGTCGTCCCAAAGCCTGCCCCCTCTGCTTTTTGTCGCACACCAGCGGCAACTTCTCACCCAAGCAATACGTACGTACCGAGAAGTCTTGCGCGACCCCAACTTCGGCGAATTGCTCGACGGTGCCCATACTCCCCAGTTCGGCACGCACGTCTTCGCGACCGTGCAAACCCTGCACAAGCGCCTCAATGAATTAGCTCCTGACCATTTCAAAGTCGTGGTGGTTGATGAGTTTCATCACGCCGAGGCGAGTACGTATAGAAAGATCCTCGACCATTTCGCACCTGAGGAATTGCTCGGCCTGACCGCTACTCCAGAGCGAGGTGACGGCGTCAACATTCAGCGCTTCTTCGACTATCGAGTCGCCTACGAACTTCGACTCTGGGATGCGCTCAAACTCGGTCTCGTCGCACCGATGCGCTACTTCGGCATCAACGATGAGACCGATCTCTCCGGTTTGAAATGGTCGCGATCAAGCCGCGCCTACGACCAAAAGTCGCTTTCCGAGTTTTACGTCAAGCAAGGCGACTCGCGCGTCAAGCTCATCCTGAATGAACTTCAGCAGCGGGTGCTCAACCTATCCGAGCTGACCGCGCTCGGGTTTTGCGTGAGCATCGATCACGCGCATTTCATGGCTGACCGATTCACCTATTTCGGCATCAAATCCGAAGCTGTCACGTCGAAAACCGCCCCGGTTGAGCGAGACCAAGCGATCCGACGACTGCAAAGCGGTCAGCTCCAGGTGCTGTTTACTGTCGATCTCTTCAACGAAGGTGTCGACATCCCGGAGGTGAACACCCTTCTCATGTTGCGACCAACAGAAAGCCCCATCATCTTCCTACAGCAACTCGGCCGCGGCCTCCGTAAATTGCCAGGGAAAGTGTGCACCGTGCTCGATTTCATCGGTGAACAGCACGAAGAGTTCAATTTTGAGCCCCGCTACGGCGCGCTAACAGGCAAGCGCGGGAAGCGGTTGACAGAGGCCACGGAGGACGGCTTCCCATCACTGCCGGCTGGCACCCACATCGAGCTTGACCGGGTCACACAGGAACGGGTGCTGCGCAACGTAAAAAGAGCCACGCGAAGCAGCATTCGGAAGTACCGAGCGCTAGTTCAGCAAGAGGCAACCAGGGATCTATCCCGTTTCTTGGCCAACACCGGGCTGGAGTTGGAGAACCTATACCGAAACAAATCGGAGGGTGGGTGGACACGGTTACTACGTAGCCAGAATCTGATCCCTGCACCGGAAAATCCCGAGGCAACAGAGGACTTTCTTCTCGGACGCGTTCGATCACTGCTTCACGTCAACGACCCGTTGAGGGCAGCACGTTACCTAGCCATCGCAGATGCATCCGGCGAGGCATACGCCGAAATGTCTCAGACCGACCAGACCTTCACCCGGATGCTCGTCACGCAGATCTGGGCTAACCAAAGTGGCACCAAACCGCCATCTGACTACGCCGAAGCACTCGATCGCATCCGAAGCTCGCCAAATTTCGTGTCTGAACTCAGCCAGGTATTTGCTTATCGCATCGATCAATCGAGAACCACGCCGGAACCTGTTTCCGGCCCAGGCAAGGAGGTGCTGTTCACTCATGCGGACTACTCCACCGCTGAACTCACTGCTGCACTCCGTTCGGCCCCGTTGCGGAAGCTTCTGAATTTGCCACGTGAGGGCGTCTACTACGTCAAAGAGGCCGAGGTGGACCTCTTCTTCGTTACCCTTTTGAAAGAGGAAGCCGACTTTTCCGAGAGCACCCGTTACGCTGACTTCCCTATTTCTCGAAACCTGTTCCAGTGGGAATCTCAATCCACCACGAAACTGACGTCCAAGGATGGGCAGCGATACATCCACCATGAGGAGAACGGCCACTCTATCTATCTCTGTGTGCGAAACGCTCGCGAAAACGCAGCAGGAGTAGCAGCGGCGTTTACCTTGCTCGGCAACGTTTCTCACGTCAGCCACTCCGGAGAAAAGCCTATCCGTTTTGAGTGGCAGCTCCACCGACCGATGCCGGCCGAGCTGTACGAGCAGGGACGCGCTGCAATTTAGGACCTAACTGCCTCGTCAAATGCCCGATTCAGGAGTCCTCTACGACAGCCACTGCGGCGGCGCAGAGTTCAGGCTCACTGATGTAGCCATCTTGATATCCGTGGTAGGTCTGGATCTCGCCTGAAGTGAGGTTGAGCTTCCGAGTTTCGTCGTAGCCGTAACCACGCACCGCTGCCGGGCCAATACATCCTCTTTTGGCGGGTGCTACAACCACCCGAAGCACGGCAAAATCACCACGGCGTTCTACATCTGCGAACACGTTTCGATCCGGCTGCATTGCAGCGTTGTTCTCGTAGCACCTCGCGAAAGTTGGTTGAACTACAGGCTTACTTTGGACCGCCGCAGAATCCTGCCCCGTGCTCGCAGCGGAAGGCACTTGCTTAATCGTGGTCACCGCCGTCGTGAAGCCCGGCGGCTGCGTGCTGGATGTAGTAGTTATCGCGATATTTGGAACCTGAGAAGCCTCAACGATGGGGCTGCATCCTTCAATCAAGAACACGGCAGCAGCTCCAGAGAGCAGGACAGGGAAACGCGTACTAGGAAGCTATAGTTCCGAATACGCTAAACATGCATACTCCCCCACCTCCGCCGCGAACGTTTCATCGTGGCAGGTGAAGATCACCGCCTGGCCGCGGCGGAGTCCTTCGGCGATCAGCGCGTGGGCCCGGTCGCGGGAGGAGGCGTCGAGGCCGACATCGGGCTCGTCGAGGAGCACGAGCGGACGGTTCTGGGCGAAGACTTGGGCGAGCTGGACCAGGCGCAGGTGGGCAGCCGGCAGGTCCAGCGGGTGGGTGTCCGGGTCGAGGCCCAGTGCTACGACGGCATCAAAATCCCCGACGAACTCCCCCACCGTGGATTCGGCGAGTTGGTCGGCGGCGCGCTGCAACGCGAGCGAGACGCCAAGGCCGTGTGTCTGCGCCAGGCCCGGGTTGCCGTCGAGGCCGGCCATGGCGCGCAGCAGCGTGGTCTTGCCGGCGCCGTTGTCGCCGCGCAGCCACGCCGCTTCCCCAGGGCGCACGGCCAAGTGGACGGGACCGGCGGTGAAGGTGGGCTGCTCGGCGGCACGGAACTGCCACCACTTCCGGGGCTCGCCGCCGCGGGTAGCGGAGATTTCGCCGAGGTCAATCGGATCACCGGCAGGCTCCACACGCGCGGGGAGGCTGCGCGCGTGCTTGGCAGGGGGCGTGGGAGACAGGATGCCGTCGATAAGCCAGAGCACTTCCAAGTCGAGGCGGGGGCGGTTATTCAAGAGCACGATGCGCGACGGGAGAGCCTCCAGGAGTCGGATCATGGAGCGTGCGGAGGTGGGGTCGAGGCCGGCGAAGGGGTCGTCGAGAAGCAGGATGTCCGGCTCGAGGACGGCGACGGCCGCGATGGCGAGGCGGCGTGTTTGGCCGCCAGAGAGGTGTGCGGGGTGGCGCTCGGCGAGATCGGTCAGGCCCGCGGCGCTGAGGACGCGCTCGCAGCGGCGCCGCATTTCGGGGATGGGAGTGCCGCGCTGTTCGAGGCCGAGGGCGACCTCCTCGACGACGGTGTCGCGCAGGTAGGACACGTGCGCGGTGGCGTCCTGCTGGACCACGGCCGCGCCCGGCCACTCGTTGTGCGCCTGGGCGGCGAGGGTGGTCAGGCCCGCGCCTGAGTTGCCGATGACCTGGACGGCGCGGTGCTGCTCGAGGGCGTGCGCCAGTGGCGTTAGATCCATGCGACCACCGCCACGCAGGCCAGCGGGATCAGGATGCGCGCGACTCGTTGCGCGGTGCTGTCGTGGACGGGGCGCAGGACGGTGCGGCGCCCGGTGAGGTCGTACCCCGCGGTCTCCAACGCCTGGCCGCGGGCGCCGGCTTGGGTGAGCAGCTCGGTGAGCACAGGCATGACGAGGTTGGGCACGACGGTTTTCAGCGTGATGGGGCGCTGCTTTAAGCGGTTGGCGTCGCGGACGGCGCGGATGCGTTGCGCGCCCTGGGGTCCGAGCTGCAGCGTAGTGCCCGCGATGTAGCCGAGGCGGTTGCCGCCGGGCGCGGCCTGGAGTGCCTTGGCCAAGTCGGGTGTGCGTATCCACGCCACGGCCGCGAGCAGGCAGGCGATCAGCGCGGTGAAGCGGGCGGTGAGGTGGGCAGCGTCCGCGAGCCCGTCGGACGTCAGCAGCGGGGCGATACGGTGCTCCCCGTAGGGCGCGTGGATGAGCAGCATCGATAGCGCGACGGGTGCGGCGAGCACTGCGGTGGCTGCCATAAGGGAGGGGTTGCGCGTGCGCCAGGTGCCGGCGATGAGCGCGATCGCGATGACGGCGAGCGAGGCCGCCGGGGAGTTGAGCCCCAACACGAGAATCCAGCCGGACGCCCCGATGACCAGCGCGGTCAGCGGGTTGAGTCGCGGCTGGGTGGTCAACACGGCCTACGCGTGCTGCGGGGCGAATGCGGCGACGGTGCGCTTCGGCAACGCCTTGACGGTGGCGTAGGCGACGAGCATGACAATGATCTTGTCCACCGGGTCGGAAATGAACGCCTGGGTGGTCACGGACGCGATGAGCGATCCGCCCATCTCACGGAACAGGCTGACCAGCGCGCCGGTACCCACGCCGGCGGTGCCGCCGTAGACGTAGGCGGCGACGGGTGCTGCGACCATGCCGCCGACGATGCCCAAAACGATGCCGAAGCCGATCACGGTGGCCAAGT
>ERZ1029884.215-NODE-215-length-12218-cov-9.214996_pt1 | contig 12218 bp, 13 predicted proteins | sample MGYA00519233_ERZ1029884 | MGnify/ENA primary metagenome ERZ1029884 (study PRJEB33666, sample SAMEA4610931) | skin metagenome | biome: Human-associated habitat; feature: Malodor aspect; material: skin | place: Philippines | collected 2015-08 ...
CGACGCCGGAGACGTAGGTGTACGTGCGCGCGCTGCCCGGCAACGCGTCGGGCACAATGCCGTCGAACGGTTCGGGCTTGGCAAAGTGCAGCACGCCTGCACCGGCGAAGAGGGGGACGAGGAGTTTCTCAAGCAACTTCATTTGTCTGAGTTTACGTGGGCAGCGCATAATCGACCGCAACCCCGTAGATTCGAAGAATATGTTCGTTCTCTGTGTCGCACCGCTTCGGGATGCCGATCCTTACCAAGTAAAAGGCAGGGATGTATTCGGTAACTCCGACTTTGATACTGCGTTTTCGAGTAGGGCTGGCGAATCGGCCAGTTTGACGCGCCCTCGTGTGAAGCGAACCATCGCTTCGCGCACCGATATGAGCAAGGTTGCCACCCAGTTCGACGGAATTCTCGGAGTGAGCCCGCCTACGTTGTACGACCAACAGGGAATGCATATTTTGGTCTCGCTAGTTGAGGTCCGTGATGACTCGCTATTACGACCACACCAGATCGAGAAGTTCGAGCGGATAACCACACGGCTGTTTGAAGAATTCACTGCAAAGCATTTCCACGCGGATGCGGTTTCCGCTCCTTCTGTCCGGTGGGTGAACCGAACGTTACTTCTCCCACGTCGCAAGCTTGCGCTCGCGCATGAGGCTGGACAACCAGAGTTGCCAAAACGCTGGTTTCAGCAGGAAGGGAAACGAGAGGTGGCTCTGGGTAAGGGTGCGATGTTCTATGCGAGTTGGGGCAACAACGTTCTGGTTTACCACCCGGATCACGGACCAGACTTTGGGATCGATTCTGTGGTTGAGCCGCTTATCCACGCACAATACTTGTGGTGCTACCTAACGGATATCGAACGAATTTCGCTGGGGTATCTGGAATTGCTGAGCTCGGGGAAGAAGGTGCGTGACCGGCTTATCCGTGGCGTGATCGATCTCCATTTCGAACTGGCGATGGAATCGGTAATGCGTGAAAGAACTCGAACGGAATCGCAGCCGCAGTTCCGTGAGATTGTTGAGGCAGTCCTCGCGGCTTGGAAGTATGAAGAAGTGCATGAGGATGTGGACACAAGACTGCAGCGACTCGAGCATATTGTGCAGGGCCGTTCCGAACTCGTGCAGCGCACCCAAAACAAGGTAATGGAAAATACGCTGTTCGCCCTGGGTGCACTTACGTTGGTATCCTTGGCGATCTCGCTAATCCAGACAGCCTTCGCTGAAGTGTCCTTGGATGGGGAAGGACTACGGCCTGGTGGGTCGATGTTCGAGTGGATGAGAAGTGTCGACGCGTCGATTTTGGTGACGTGGTCTCTCGTTATAAGCGCGCTCGTGGTGCTAATCGCGGGACTATGGCCAAAAGCCGTGGATCAACGGGAAAGGAATCAGCTAAATGGCATTCACGTTGAGTGAGCTGCGCAAAGCTGTGCAGCAGATTGAGTATCCGCAGACATGGTCGAGTAGGGCGAACGCGCTGGCCGCCGAACGGCATCGCATTGAGCAGTTCGTAGCATCCGGCGGCCAGGCATACGGATTCACCACATTATTTGGTCACTTGGATGCGATTAAAAGGGAGCGCGAAGCCATAGCAAATCTCTACCAGGGCCACCTGGTTGGTCATCCGGATCGACTGGACCCCGTAATAGCGCGTGGGATTGTGGCCGTAAAGCTTTGCCAGCTTTCTAACGGCGGAACGGGGATCTCTCTGGCGTCCTACGAGAGCCTCCGCGAAGCTTGCGCCTCCGGGTTGGACGATGTGCAGGTAGATTTGTGTGCCTCGTACGGCAGTGGCGACGTCGTCCCCGGGACATGGCTCGTTAGTTCGATTTTCGGCGGTGTTGACGACCTCCAAAGAGGCGACCTCATGGCGCTCATCAACGGGTCCTACATTCCCGCCGGAGTGCTATTGGGGGCGTTAGACCAACTCGAAACGGTCGCGTCGCGAGGACTCTCACTCATCGCTGATGCGCAGAATGTGTCGAAAATGCTCCGAAAGTCTTCTGACGTTCAACTTCCAGTGTCGTTGCGGGACCTAACCCCTTTGCACGAGGCCGTCGCTTACGCCCGAGATCAAATAGAAGCAGCGTTGCTCAGAGCAGCCAACCGCCGCAGCGGTAACCCAATGTTCCAGATAGAGCGCGGGGTCGTGCAGCCGTTGAGTAATTCTTCGTTTCTTGATTTCCAGATGACGTTCGCGTTGAGTGCAGCACGCGAAGCATCGCTGGTTATCGCTGCGTACGCTACCTCGGCAACAAGATGGGTGTGCGGATCAGCTGAACTGATGGCGGATGAACTCCGGCGCCCTCTTTTTGTCCAACTGCCCAAGGTGGCTAAAGCGTACGAGGACAAGTTGCTTTCTAAATCAAAAGGAGTGGGTTACTCGCAAAACGAATCCCGGGGAGTAGAAGATATATCGGATTCCTCGTTGCGACGGGTGCTTGACTTGATCGAGAGCGCCCCGGTGTTAGACAGCATCAGCGATCTTCTTGAAGAAGCGCTCCGAATGATTTGAGGTTAATTGCCGGTCTTGATGTCGTCGTATGCAGCGAGCGCGGTCTTCCGTGACGCTTTGATGTCCACCATCGGCTCCGGGTAGCCGGGCAGCAGCGCCTCCGGCGCCCAGCGCGACACGTATGCGCCGGCGGGATCGAACTTCTCCTGCTGCGTGAGGGGGTTGAAGATGCGGAAGTACGGTGCGGCGTCGTCGCCCGAGCCCGCCACCCACTGCCAGTTGAAGGGGTTGGAGGCGGCGTCCGCGTCGACGAGCGTGTCCCAGAACCATTCCTCGCCGTGGCGCCAGTGAATGCCCAGGTTCTTGGTGAGCCAGGATCCCACCACCATGCGCACCCGGTTGTGCATGGTGCCGGTGCGCCACAGCTCGTGCATGCCTGCGTCGACAAGCGGCACCCCGGTAGCTCCCCGCTGCCATTGGGCAAGTTGGTCTAAGTGCTGCGCCGCGTCTGCATCCGGCTCCATCGCGGCGCTCGCAAACGCGGCGGCATGCTTCCACGGTGCCGCGTTGGCGCTCCACGCCCACTCGAAGCGGTTGAACTGCTCGCGCACGTTGTGCACCGCCAGATCCGGAAGGTGGTAGTAGCGGTGCCAGGCGAAGTCACGCCACACGAGCTGGCGCAGAAACGCCCACGCGTCTGGCGCGGCGTTGGGGTGCTCCTCGGCGAACGCGACGGTTTCCGCCCAGACGTAGCCCGGGGAGAGCTCGCCGAAGCGCAGGTGGGCGCTCAGCCCGGACGTCGCGCCGGGGGTCAGGTCGTTGTTGTCGTAACCGTGCCCATCGGCCAGGCCGTCCAGGAACTCATGGAATCGGCGCAGCGCTGCGTCCTCGCCGGGTGTGTTGTGCACAGCCAGTTCCTCCGCCCACGACGGCGGGGCCGAAACCTCCAGGCGCGTGCCCCCTGGGAGCGACGGCGCAGCCACCGGGCGTGGGGGATGCGCCGCTACGTGCTGCTGCATCGCTTTGTAAAACGGCGTGAACACCCGGTACGGCGTGCCGGACCCCGTGGCGATGTCCCACGGCTCTGCCAGCAAAAACCCGGGGAAGGTGCGTGCGTCGACGGCTCGCTTGACCTCGGCGTCGAGCTCGACCGAGTCGTAGCGACGGTTCCACACCACCTCAGCGTCCATCTCGCGGGCGAGGCGAGGCACGATTTCGCGCGGGTCGCCCACCTCGCGGATGAGGGGCAGCTTCTCGCTGAGGGCAGCGGCGCTGCGCTCTCTCCACCAGGCGGCCGCGCGACCGAGGGGCCGGGGCCCGAAGGAATCGTCGATAAGCACACCGGCAACATCGCCGCGCGACGCGGCGTACGCGAGGGCGGGGTTATCGGTGACGCGGAGGTCGTCGCGGAACCAGACGAGCGTCGTTGGGGTGGTGGGCACGGGTGCGTCCCTTCAGTACAGTTGGGGCCATGACTGATCGTATGAATGTTGAATCGTTCAACCTCGACCACACCAAGGTAGCCGCCCCGTTTATTCGCCTGGCGGACCGCAAGGAGCTGCCCCACGGTGACACGCTGGTGAAGTACGACATCCGCTTCAAGCAGCCCAACGCGGAGCACTTGGAGATGCCGGCGGTCCACTCGCTCGAGCACATGTTCGCCGAGCACGCGCGCAACCACGCCGACAACGTGATCGACTTCGGCCCGATGGGGTGCCAGACCGGCTTTTACCTGATGCTTTCCGGCGACCCGTCGGAGGCTGAGGTGGCGGAGCTCGTCGAGAAGACCTTGACGGACATCACCGAGGCAGACGAGGTGCCGGCCGCCAACGAACAGCAGTGCGGTTGGGGCGCAAACCACGACCTCGCTGCCGCGAAGCGCGAGGCTCAGGCGTTCTTGGACAAGCGCGCCGAGTGGGGCACCGTGTTCAAGTAAACCGGTTCCCGCAGCCGGGACGTTAGGTATTCGGATCCACCACGCGGATCTCAAGGGGCGCGGTGCGCAGGCGGTACACGCCTGGCACCGCGTCGAATACTGCCAGCAGCTCGTGCGCGAACGCCGTGGTTGCGGGCACAATGATGTGGTCGTCCGCGAGCTCGGCAGCGGGGCAACGGGGATCGAATAACAGCCACGTATCGCCGTTGAGCAAAGCGAACGTCCGGCCGTGTAGCAGGCGGTGGCGCGCAGCCCGCACCACCGCGCGAGCGGCCGCGGTGTCCATGTCCACGCGGCCCGTCGCATCAACGTCGAGGAAGCGCGCGTGCATCGCGCCTATCGACGACCCTTCGGCCCCCACCACCCTGTCCAGCATGTCGCGGTCGTCGGGATGTGCACTGAGCGGCGCGCGATCTGCGGACGTCATGGATAAAGGGACGCGGTCGCCGACGAGCGCCGCAAACTTGCGCGGGTCCCACGACAGCATCCGTTCGAAGTCGTCTCCGGCCAGGCCCACGGCGCAGGTGAAGCGGATGAAGCCGGTCGGCCCGTCCAGCACGCCGAGGAGCGGGTCGGTGACGAACACGAATCCCGTCAGCGTTCCCCGGGGAGTATCCAGCGACAGGTAGTGGCCGGGCTCGATCTCGTCGCGCGCTGCGCCGGCGAGCACGTCAGCCGGCCACTGCTGCGGGAGCGCAGGCGCGCCGGGCACCCGCATCGTCAGCTCCGTCTGCGTACCCGCGGACGGCTGCGACGAGGCGACTCGGGACACACCGAACGTGGTGTAAAGGACGTGGGGGACCGGTTCTGCGAGTACGTAGGCGCGGACCTCAAGGCTGCGGTAGGCAAACACATACGCGTCGTCGCTGCCGGTGACGTTGCGGATGTGCTCGCGCACCGCGTCGCCGCCTGTCCGGGGACCGCGTCGCGCATTCTCAAACACACCCATGGGCCCACCATATCGCCGCCTGGATGTCCGAGCGACACAGTTGCGGGAACCTTTTAACAACGTGTGGCGTTGTAGACATTGAACTCTTCGGGCCGGGTGCCCGGTCCGGGAATGACGGTACGCAACTTTATGGAAAGGATCGGTGCGACGTGAGAAGCACTAACCCCGTTCTGCGCAATCTGCCGGAGGCGGAGGCGAATAACGGCTACGGCTACCAGGCCGGCCAGACCGCCACCCTGCCGGGGCATGCGCCCGACATCAGCCAAGACCGCCCGATGACGGTGGATGACGTAGTGACCAAGACCGGTATCACGCTGGCCGTCATTATTGCGTTTGCCGCCGCCAACTTCGCCATCTACGCCAGCGGCAACATCGGCCTCGGCTCTATGCTCACCATCGTCGGCGCCATCGGCGGGTTCGTCACCACCCTGGTGCACGCGTTCCGCCGCGAATTTGGCTCGCCCGTTGTCACCCTCATCTACGCCGCGTTTGAGGGCTTGTTCCTCGGCGGCTTCTCAATTTTGGTTTCGGGTTGGTTCACCGTCGGCGGCGCCGACGCCGGCCAAATGATCTTCCAGGCCATCCTGGGCACCGTCGGCGTGTTCATCGGCATGCTGGTGGTTTACCGCCGTGGAGCGATCCGCGTTACGCCGCGATTCAATCGTGTGCTCACGGGCGCCATCTTCGGCGTCGCGATCATGGCCCTGGGTAACCTCCTGCTGGCCATCTTCGCCGGAACCTCCCCGCTGCGCGACGGCGGCACCCTGTCCATCGTCTTCGGCGTGGTTTGCATTGTGCTCGCCGCGCTGTCGTTCTTGCAGGACTTTGACCTGGCGGACAAGCTCGTCCGCACCGGCGCGCCGGAGCGTGCGTCCTGGGGCGTCGCTCTGGGCCTGGCCGTGACCCTGGTCTGGCTCTACACCGAGATCCTGCGCCTGCTGTCTTACTTCTCCAACGACCGCTAAACGGAGCACAGCAAAGCGCCTCGCACCGGGTTCTCCGGCGCAAGGCGCTTTACTCATATTGGCTTAGTACTCGTTGTCAGGGACCACCGGCTGGCCGTCGACAGAGATGGTGGTGAAGACCACCTCACCGTCAATCATCTCCGGGTTGCCCAGCACAACCTTCACGCCTTCCTCGCGGTTGTCGGGGGAGACCACCACGCGGGTCGCGGTGCCCTCGGCGAGGTCCTCGCCCCACTGATCCCAGACGATGTCCTCGAGGAAATCGTCCTGCTTTTGGCAATCCACGGTCAGGCGCTCCGGACGCACCAGCCCGATGGCGCCGCAGTTGTTGAACGCCGGGGTGCCAGCAGCAGCGGTAGTAGTGCGCTCCTGGCTCAGCCCGTTGGCCTCGGTGACGTTGGTCGCCTCCGCGTTCGAGCTCGCCTGAGCGGTGGTGGTGCGGCCGACACCCTTGAGGGAGGTGGGGTCCTGGCTTGTAGCAGTGTCAACCTTGTCATCGGACGGGTTCTGGTGCGGAGGGGTGCAACCTGCCAAGGCGAGCGCCGCCAACGCGGCGACTCCGGCTACTGCTTTGCGGGAAGAGGAGGCAATCACAGGGATATTCCTAACGTTGAAAACGGGAAAAGGTTTGGCTACTTTGCGCGTGGCGTGGAGGCCTTGTCTGAATCATACGGCTCGGCGGAGACGACGGTGACAGAGATCTCGCGGCCGTTTGGCGCCGTGTACGTGCGGGTCTCACCCTCGGAGGCACCCACAACAGCTGCGCCGAGCGGGGAGTTCTCCGAGTACGTCTCCAAGTCTGCGTTGTCCGTGGAGGCCGCGCGGGTGCCGATGAGGAAGGTCTCGCGGTCGGCTTCATCGCCGTTGTAGTACACGTGCACCACGGAACCCACGTGGGCTACACCCTCGACCACGCCGGAGCGCTCGGTGGTGGAGTTAGACAGGATCTCGGAGATTTGGTTGATGCGCGCCTCCTCCTGGTCCTGCTGCTCACGGGCCGCGTCGTAGCCCGCGTTCTCCTTCAGGTCGCCTTCCTCGCGGCGCTCGTTGATCTCGGCGGCGATGACCGGACGATTGTCAATGAGCTGCTGTAGTTCGGCCTCGAGCTTGGCCTTCATCTCGGGAGTGATGTACTGCTGCTGGGTTTCAGCCATAAAGGTCTCAACCTTCCCTGATACGTGAAATAGGCCCGCCGCTAGCGGGCCGAAGTGTGCAGATATACGGGCGAAAGATTACCACATGGCGCGGTGCCGAAACCCGCTAGCGTGCTGCGTAAAACGTGCTTTCCGGGTCCATGTAGAACGGCAGGTTCTCGGAGCAACCGTAGATACGTCCTGACACGAGCGGTTCGCGCACCGGGAGGTCCACAGCGATGCGGGAGTGCTCTTCGGCACCGGCGGGCAAGATGACCTCGCGCCGGCCCACCTCCGCGTGCGAGTAATCCACCGCAGTGACGATGCAGTACGCGGGAGTGTCAGGGTGCTTGCGGGTGACATCGATCCAGAGCCTGCCGGTGGTGTCGTCGAGACGCTCCTGCGAAATGAACTCGGCCCGGACGGGTTCGTTGAAGCGGTCCATGATTGTTCTCACGCCGAAGAACAGCAGTGCGCCCACGAGGAGGACGGAGACGACGGCGACCACCTTGCCGCCGATGGAGCCGGATCCGGCCTTCGAGCCGTAGCGGCCGGAGGGGCGGGGGGTGGTGGCTGGGCTCGTTGTACTCACAGAAACGGCTCCTTGCAGGTGGTAAGGACTTCGGGGTCGATCGTACTAAGATGACGCGAAGGTAAAGAACTGGCCCTACAGACGTTGGAGTGATCGAGTGACCGGCTTGCGTTTGATGGCAATTCACGCCCATCCCGACGACGAATCCTCCAAGGGGGCGGCCACCATGGCCAAATACGCCGCTGAGGGCAACCGGGTGCTCGTGGTGACCTGCACCGACGGCAGGCGCGGCGACGTGCTCAACCCCGCAATGGACCGCCCGGGGGTGCTGGACAACATCTTGGACGTGCGGCGTGAGGAGATGGCCCGCGCAGCCGCGGCGCTCGGCGTGGAGCACGTGTGGCTGGGTTACGAGGATTCTGGTCTGCCGGAGGGTGACCCGCTACCGCCGCTGCCCGAGGGATCGTTTGCGGTCCAGGATCCGGAAGTCGTGGCGGTGAAGATTGTGGAGCTGATCCGTGAGTTTCGCCCCCACGTGATCATCACCTACGACGAAAACGGCGGGTACCCGCACCCCGACCACCTCATGGTGCACGCGGTGTCCATGATCGCTTGGGAGCGCGCGGGGGATCCGGATTTCGCGCCCGAGGCCGGCGCACCGTGGACTCCGCTCAAGCTGTACTACTCCCACGGCTTTATTCTGCAGCGGATGAAGCTGCTGCAGGAGCGGTTGATCCAGCGCGGCCAGAAGAGCCCGTACGAGCTGATGATTAAGCGGTGGGAGGAAAACGAGGGCGATGTGTTCGACCGAGTGACCACGCAGGTCGAGTGCGCCGCCTACTTCCAGCAGCGGGCAGATGCGCTGACCGCGCACGCCACGCAGATCGACCCGGCCGGGGCGTTCTTGGCCAGCCCCGTTGAGGACCAGCAAGAGGTGTGGCCCACCGAGGAATTCGAGTTAGCCGCCAGCCGAGTGGAAACGACACTGCCGGAGACGGACTTGTTCGCGGGCATCGAGGAGGAGAAGTAAATGACCACGTTCACCGTCGCCGCCGCAAACGCCGCCAACTGGGTCCTCGCGCAAGCTCCGGGGGAGACCCCGGTGGGGCCGGACTTTGGCAAGGCGTCGCCGATCGGTCTGCTGCTGCTTGTCATTCTGGGTGTGGTGGTGCTGTTCATCGGCTGGTCGTTCCACCGCCGGTTCTCCCGCTTCAAGCGCCGCCAGGCTTTTGCGGAGGCGCGTGGCATCGACCCGTTCGATGAGAAGGCCATTGATGCCGCTATGGAAAAGGCTGGACTTAAGGACCAGCGGAAGAAAAGTGCCTTCTAGCTGGCTAGAGTTGCAACCGTGTCTGTCCTTTCCAAGCTGCGATACCCGCTCTACCCGCTCTACGAGGCGCGCCTGAAACGCGAGCTCCGCGGCAAGAAGCGCCCGCGGCACATCGCTGTGATGGCGGACGGCAACAGGCGGTGGGCGCGGGAATCCGGCTTCACTGACATTTCGCACGGCCACCGCGTCGGGGGCGCAAAGATCGGCGAGTTAGTTCGCTGGTCGGCGGAGATGGACGTGGAAGTACTTACCATCTACCTGCTGTCCACGGAGAACCTGCAGCGCACCACTGAGGAGGTGGAGCTGCTCTTCGACATCATCTCCGGTGTAATCGAAGACCTCGCCACGGAGCATTACACCTGCCGCGTGCGCTTGGTGGGGCATCTAGAGCTGCTGCCGGAGGACGTTGCCAAGCGGATGCGCGACAGTGCCGCTACCACTGACGAAAAGCCCGGGCTCACCGTCAACATCGCGGTGGGCTACGGCGGGCGGCAGGAGATCGTGGACGCGGTGCGCTCGCTTATCGACGCCAAAGCTCACGCCGGAGTCGCCGCCAAGGACATGGCGCCCGAAATCACCGTGGAGTCCATCTCGGGGCACCTGTACACCTCGGGCCAGCCGGACCCCGACTTGGTCATCCGCACCTCCGGCGAGCAGCGCCTGTCCGGGTTTTTGCTCTGGCAGGCGGCGTATTCAGAGATTTGGTTCACGGATACCTACTGGCCGGCGTTTCGCAAAATCGACTTTTTGCGCGCGCTGCGCGACTATTCGCAGCGCTCCCGCAGGTTTGGCAAGTAGCTACAACTTGCGCATGCGTACGCGCTGGACTGTGTGGTCGTAGTCTTTGCGCAGCACGAGCGACGCGCGCACGCGGGTGGGCAGGATGTTTTCCATCAGGTTGGGCAGGTTGATGGTTTGCCACAGCTCGCGCGCGGCGTACGCGGCGGCGGCATCGTCCATTGTGGCGTAGTCGGCGAAGTGGTTACCGGGTTCGCGGAATGCGGTGTCGCGCAGTTTGAGGAAGCGCTCGATGTACCAGCGCTCGATGTCCTGGGTCTTCGCGTCCACGTAGATGGAAAAGTCGAACAGGTCGGAGACCATCAGGGTGGGCCCTGTTTGCAACACGTTGAGCCCCTCGAGGATGAGGATGTCCGGCTGGCGGACCTCGATGCACTCGTCGGGGAGGATGTCGTAGGCCTCGTGGGAGTAGATCGGGGCCTTGACCACGGGCTGACCGGATTTCACCTCGGTGACAAAGCGCATGAGGTTGCGGCGGTCGTACGATTCCGGGAAGCCCTTGCGTTGCATGATCCCGCGTTCTTCCAGCACCGCCTTGGGGTAGAGAAAGCCGTCGGTGGTGACCAGGTCCACCCGCGGGTGCGAGTCCCACCGCTGCAGCAAGACCTGCAGCACGCGCGCCGTGGTGGACTTGCCCACAGCCACCGATCCCGCCAACCCGATGATGAAGGGCACGTGCCCGGGGTCTCCACCGATGAAGGTTTCGGTCGCTTTGGTCAGCTTTTGCCGCGCCCGTACCTGGAGGTGAATCAGGCGCGACAGTGGCAGGTAGATGTCCTCGACTTCCTGCAGGTCGAGGTTCTCGCCGATCCCGGAGAGCGCCTCCAGCTCCGCCTCCGTGAGCACCTGGGGCATGGTGGCGCGGCGTGTGCGCCAATCCTCGCGGTGGAAGTCGAGGTACGGCGACGAATCGGCTCGAGACATAGCCACCATTGTTACACCCAGGGTAAAAGGGGAATGAATCTCGCTTCTTGGCGCACCGGGTTTCCTATACTTCGACATGTTGTTACCAACGCGAGAAGAAAGGACCCGGTCGAAGTGTCTGAAGACCTCCGTTACCAGGATCTAGCCACCTACGACCCCGAGGTGCACGCCGCAATCGTGGCCGAGCTGGCGCGCCAGCGCGACACCTTGGAGATGATTGCCTCCGAAAACTTCGTGCCGCGCTCCGTGCTGCAGGCGCAGGGATCTGTGCTGACCAACAAGTACGCGGAGGGCTACCCGGGCCGCCGTTACTACGGGGGCTGCGAGCACGTCGACGTGGTCGAGGACCTTGCCCGCGACCGTGCCAAAGAGGTGTTTGGCGCGGAGTACGCCAACGTCCAGCCGCACTCGGGCGCCCAGGCGAACGCCGCGGTGCTTATGGCACTGGCTGAGCCGGGTGACACCATCTTGGGCCTCGACTTGGCGCACGGCGGCCACCTCACCCACGGCATGAAGATCAACTTCTCCGGACGTCTCTACAACGTGGCTGCCTACCAGGTGGAGGAGGACACCCACCTCATCGACATGGCCAAGCTGCGCGAGCAGGCCCGGGAGGTCAAGCCGAGGGTCATCATCGCCGGCTGGTCCGCGTACCCGCGCCACGAGGACTTCGCGGAGTTCCGCTCCATTGCCGACGAGGTCGGCGCCTACCTCTGGGTCGACATGGCGCACTTCGCCGGCCTCGTGGCAGCGGGCCTGCACCCGAACCCGGTGCCGCATGCCCACGTGGTGTCCTCCACCGTGCACAAGACGCTGGGCGGGCCGCGTTCCGGCTTCATCCTCACCAACGACCTGGAGCTGCACAAGAAGCTGAACTCCGCGGTGTTCCCGGGCCAGCAGGGTGGGCCGCTCATGCACGTCGTTGCAGCAAAGGCCACCGCGTTCAAGATCGCGGGCACCGAGGAGTTCAAGGACCGGCAGCAGCGCACCCTCGCAGGTGCGAAGGTGCTGGCGGAGCGTCTGCTTGCCGACGACGCGCGTGAGGCCGGCGTCTCCGTCGTGTCCGGCGGCACCGAGGTTCACCTCGTGTTGGTGGACCTGCGCAACTCGCCGATGGACGGCCAGCAGGCCGAGGACCTGCTGCACTCAGTGGGCATCACCGTCAACCGCAACGCCGTGCCGTTCGACCCGCGCCCGCCGAAGGTG
>ERZ1029884.216-NODE-216-length-12203-cov-11.344913_pt1 | contig 12203 bp, 12 predicted proteins | sample MGYA00519233_ERZ1029884 | MGnify/ENA primary metagenome ERZ1029884 (study PRJEB33666, sample SAMEA4610931) | skin metagenome | biome: Human-associated habitat; feature: Malodor aspect; material: skin | place: Philippines | collected 2015-08 ...
CTCCTCCAGCTGGGTGACGTGGCTGTCCTTGCGCAGGTCCGCCAGGATGCCGGAGTGCACGCGCGGGTGGAGCGTCTTCACGCGGCCGTCGAGGACCTCCGGAAACCCGGTCAGTTCCGCAACCTCGGTCACGGCAACGCCAGCATCAGCGATGCGCTTGGCGGTGGAGCCGGTGGACACGATTTCCACGCCTGCCTCGCCCAGCGCACGGGCCAGATCCTCCAGCCCGGTCTTGTCGTACACACTGATGAGGGCGCGCTTGATGTCTCGCTTCGCCTCAGTTGACATTGAACACAGCCTTTCCGTTGACGATGTCGGCGTTGTGCAGCAGCTCCACAATTTGCTCCCGCTCGGCCTTCTTAATGCGTTCGTGTAGCTCCGCTTCAGTGTCCCCCGCGTCCACCTCGATCGCTCGCTGGGCGATAATTCGCCCGCTGTCCAACCCGGCATCCACATAGTGCACGGTGCACCCGGTCACCTTCACCCCGTGCGCCAGCGCGTCTTTCACGGCATGAGCGCCCGGGAAGGAGGGCAGCAACGAGGGGTGGGTATTGATGGTGCGCCCCTCAAACTGCTCTAGGAACGCCGGCCCGAGGATGCGCATGAAGCCCGCGGAAACGACGATGTCCGGCTCGGCCGCGGCCACCGCGGCAGCGAGTTTGGCGTTCCATTCGTCGCGGTTGGCCTCAATTGGCACCACGGCTGTGCGGATTCCGGCGTCTTCCGCACGCTGGATTCCGGGGCACATCTGGTCCGCCACTACCAGCTCAACCCGGTAACCCGCCCCTTGGGCGTCGAGAATCGCTTGTAGCAACGTGCCGGTACCCGAAACGAGGACAGCCACCGATTTTGCAGAGTCACTCACGGCAAACATTCTAACTACCGCTGCGCGCGGTCGCGCGTTGCCTCACTAAGGCCACCCCGCGCACGAGCGCACCCGTCAGCGCCACCCACACAAACAGCAGCGGCGCGAGCGCAAACGGCTCCGCGCCCACAATGCCGTACGCCCCGGCATCGCCCGATGCGAAGACACCGATGAGCGCGCCGAAGAGCGCGGCCCACGTTGCGGCTGCAGCGACATCCTCGAGGCGCAGAGGCTTTGCGACGAAGGCCAGCGCAAGCACCGTCACCGGTACGACCAGCACCACTGGTGCCCACTGCGGCATGGTTGCCGGGATTGCGGCGAAGAGCGGCAGTGGCGGGTATGGCACGTTCGAGGCGGCGAAGACGCTGACGTCCGCTCCCCCATATTTGAAACTGCCTCCGAGCATAAGGGCTAGCTGGGCTATGACCGCATTTGGCAGATACAGCACGCTAAGTAGTAGCAGCGCGACCGTGCCACCGGCTCCGAGCTGAGGATACTGCGCGAGCAGGTCACTGACCCGGTTGTAGCCCAGCGCAAGAGCGACCACGTATACAACACCCGCTGCGACGAACAGGCGCGTACTCAGGCGAGCCGCACTCGCCGCGGCGTCAACCGCCTCCACCGGCACCCCGCAGCGCTTTGCCAGGGCGCGCCACACCACGCGGCGCATGCCGAGGACGAAGCCGACGAGATGCACAATCACCGGGCACATAAGCGCGAGTGCCACCGGCGGCGATTCTACCGCGTACACGTGGGAGGCGTCGAAGACCATAAACAACGCGACGACGCTCAAGACAAGTGGCACCCCCAGCACAAAGCCGAGCAGTGCCAGCAGATCCAAAACGCTGACGCGCCCCGCGGTCGCCTTTCGTACCTGGGCCGCAACCACGGCCACCACGCCGATGACGGGCAATAAGGGCATCGCCGACAACGTGACGCCGTCGATGCGAAGCGGCACACCATGGAGCGCCAGCCAGGCCTCACCCACCGCACCTGGCAGATACGTGAGGCTCCAGCCGCCGACCAGAATCACCGTGAAACACACTACGATAACACCGAGCACGATCGCGAGATTCGGCACGAGCGCGCTCGGCGCGTAGTGGCGCAGCCGTTCCTGTGCAGTGGCGGGCGCCGCGTCTGGCTGCGCCGTGCGCTTGATGCCGGTGATCTTGCGGGTCGATCCGCCCCTACGGCTTTGGCGGCGGGCTTCCGGCTGACGGGGCCTCTGACTGGGTGTAGTGCTCATCGTGCTTTACTCTGCCACCCTGGCTTTCCGGCCTTGCACAGTGACACCCGAGCCTCAGTTCACGCCGCCGTGACATGTAACGCTTCGCGGCCAGCCAGCGATGTACAAGAACTTTCAGTTTCTATCTTGCTCCGGTGAAACCGATTCGTTACAGTAACCTCTCGTAGATAACAGGAAGGTCACATTCCACCTGTGAGCAGCAGAAGAAAGTGACCAACGCAAGATCTCGAAGAGGGCACATGTTCAACTCCACAAAGCAGGGTGGCAAGCACCGCAAGCAATCCGCCAACAAAGGGCGCGTTGCCGTTGTCGCGGCAGCAACCGGTGCCGTTTCCACTGCTGGTTTTTCTGGTCTCGTCGCCGGTGCCATCACCAGCAACCAAAGCGATGATCAGGATGTGAACATCGAGCTCGCGGCTGACACCGACGAACTACGGACGAACGCCACCACCGAAACTGCTTCTTCCGCAGAAGCAGCTCCGCAGATCTTGGCCATCGCCGAGTACAAGCCGGTAGAGAACCTTTCCGAACAGCTGGACAAGGCCGTCCACCACTCTGAGCTGGTCGCCCGCCTGGACGAGGCCGCGCGCGCGCCGCTGTTTACCAAACCCGCGGATGGCGCCTACACCTCGGGGTTCGGCGCGCGCTGGGGCACGTCGCACAACGGTGTCGACATCGCGAATGCCTTGGGTACCCCGATTCACGCCGTCGCCGGCGGCACCGTGATTGACTCCGGCCCGGCGCAGGGGTACGGCAACTGGATCCGCATCCGCCACGAGGACGGTGCGATCACCGTTTACGGCCACATGCAGTCCCTCTACGTCTCCGTCGGCGACGTTGTGCAGCCCGGCCAGATCATCGCCGGCATGGGCAGCGAGGGCTTCTCCACCGGCTCGCACGTCCACTTCGAAATCTGGCCCGACGGCGTAACTCCGATTGACCCAGCCCCGTGGCTGGCGGCCCACGGTATTACCTTGTAAGACACAACGGCGCCCTCTCACGCGTTTCGGCATGTCGCGGGGGGTAACCGCGGCACCCCCCGGAAATAACATTGGCAACTTTTTTCACTCCAGCAACACGCGTGGTGAGCTGTACGGACGCGAGAATTTCTCCGATTTTTCGAACAAACGTGCACGTCACAGCGTTGCGACACGGGCTTTCAACCGTTAGATTCGAAGCCTGTGTGCGTGGCCGAGACCGCGCCTGACCCGTTTACAGCGTGAGAAAAGGTATCCCTCCACTATGAACCGACGTCTCTCTTCGAGCCTCGCAGCCGTCTCGGCCGCGGTGGCGATGGCACTTGTCATCGCCCCCACCCCCGCCAATGCCGTGACCATCACGATCGGCGGCACCGCCATCTCCGACCCGAACCAGGCTCTCGACGCCGCAACCAAGGCCGCGAACGCGATTAAGGACAGTGGCGCAACGGTCACCGCTGGCGAATACAAGGTTGTGTACGACCCCCGCGCCCTCGATGCCCCGCTGGCAGCCGCGTTCGCGCCGGCCCAAAGCAGCGACTGGGTTGCGCCGCAGCGCGGGCGCACTGCTGACGGCCGCACTGTTGTGCTTCCTGCATCCGGCCGCTACACCTCCGGGTTCGGCCCCCGCTGGGGCACCGTGCACCAGGGCATCGACATTGCCAACTCTCTGGGCACCCCGATCTACGCGGTAATGGACGGGACGGTAATTGCCGCTGGTCCGGCCCGCGGTTTCGGCAACTGGGTTGTCATCAAGCACGACGGCGGCGAAGTGTCGGTCTACGGCCACATGCGCTATTACGACGTGTCCGTTGGACAGCGCGTGAGCGCCGGGGAAAAGATCGCCTCCATCGGCAGCGAGGGCCAGTCCACCGGCCCGCACCTCCACTTCGAAATCAAGCCTGACGGGCAGACCCAGGTGGACCCCGTGCCGTGGTTCGAGGCCCAGGGAATCCGGATCTAACCGAACTAGAGCTTCTCCATCGGCACGCCGCCGATCGTCATCAGGCGGACCGTGCCCGAGGAGCCGAAGTCGATGGTGACAGTCTCGCGAACGCCAGTACCCTCAACCGCCATTACGGTGCCAAGCCCGTACTTGGCGTGGTTGACCCTGTCACCCACCGCCAGGTTGAGGTTCTTGTGCACCTTCGTGCCGGTGCCGCCGCGTCGAGCACGGGTCTGGGGGCGGGTCCGCGAGGTTGCTGGGGCGCCCCATGCGTCCGAACTGAATGAGCGCTCCGGTTCCAGGCGGCGCCAGTCGATGAGATCCTCCGGGACCTCTGCGAGGAAGCGGCTGGCAGGGTTTGTCACCGGCGAACCCCACGACGCGCGCAGGATGGCCCGGGTGAGGTAGAGCTGCTTCTTCGCGCGGGTGATGCCCACGTACGCCAGACGGCGCTCCTCCGCGAGCTCTGCGGGGTCTCCGAGGGCGCGCAAGTGCGGGAACTGCCCGTCCTCCCAGCCGGTGACGAACACTACCGGGAACTCCAGCCCCTTCGCAGTGTGCAACGTCATCAGCGTAACCACACCCTGCTCGTTGTCCGGCAGCTGGTCTGCGTCCGCAACAAGTGAGACCTTCTCCAGAAACGCCTGCAGCGAGCCAGGAGCGGGCTCCCCTTCTTGCATGACCTCCTCGAGCTCCTCATCCGTCATGTACGCCACCTGGTTCGCAGCCTCGGAGGAAAACTCGCGCGCGACGGAGACCAGTTCGTTCAAGTTGTCCAAGCGGGCGCCGTCCTGCGGGTCGCTGGACGCCTCGAGCTCCCCGCGGTAGCCGGTGTCGTCTAAGACACGCGTGATCAGGGCGCCGAGGTCGGGCATGCCCGTCACCTCGTTACGCATATCTGGCATGGCCTCGCGAATCTGCTGCATCATTTCGACGAAGCCGCGGATGGCGTTGACCGCGCGTGCGCCTAGCATCTCGACGTTGCCCTCCGAGGCGTCGATAAGCGCCCGCCCGAAGCTCACGCCTGCGTTGTCGGCGTGGAGCGCGACCATGGCCTGCGCCTTGTCGCCGATGGCGCGCTTCGGCACGTTGACGATCCGCCGCAGGCTCACCGTGTCATCCGGGTTTTCCAGAACCTTCAGGTAAGCGACGATGTCGCGGATCTCGCGCCGCTCGTAGAAACGTGTGCCGCCGACAACCTTGTACGGAATCCCCGAGCGAATGAAGATGTCCTCCAGCGCGCGGGACGCATTGTTGGTGCGGTACATCACCGCCATATCCGAATATGGCACCCCCTTGTCGGCGAGCGCATCGATCTCGGAGGCCACGAAGCGCGCTTCATCGTGCTCGTTGTCGGCGACGTACCCGACGATCTTTTCGCCGGATCCTTGATCGGTCCACAACTTCTTCGGGCGGCGCCCCTCGTTCTGCGCAATGACCGCATTCGCGGCGCCCAGGATGTTCTGGGTGGAGCGGTAGTTCTGCTCGAGCATGATGGTGCTGGCATTCGGGTAGTCCCGCTCGAACTCCTCGATATTGCGGATGGTCGCGCCGCGGAACGCGTAGATCGACTGATCCGAATCGCCCACCACGGCGAGCTCCGGCGCGTCCGGGCCGTCGCCAACGAGGGTATGGATGAGCTCGTACTGGGCGTGGTTGGTGTCTTGGTACTCGTCCACCAGCACGTGGCGGAAGCGGCGGCGGTAGTAATCCGTCACCTGCGGGTGCTCCTGGAAAATCCTCACGACCTCCCCGATGAGGTCGTCGAAATCGAGGGCGTTCGACTGGCGCAGGCGGCGCTGGTACTCCACGTAGACCTTTGCCACGGTGGTCTCGAACGGATTGTGGGTGCGCTCCGCATTTGTCAGTGCCTCGTTCGGGCCAACCAGCTCGTTTTTCAAGTTTGAGATCCCGTTGGCCAATGTCCGCGGCGTGAACTTCTTCAAATCCAGGTTGAAGTCCTTAGCGATCATGCCGAGCAGGCGGCGCGAATCGTCCGAGTCGTAAATGGTGAAGTTGGTATTCAGCCCAGGGACGAGCTGCGCTTGTTGCCTCAAAATGCGCACGCAGACGGAGTGGAACGTGGCCACCCACATCCGCTCCGCCTCTGGGCCGACAAGCTGGCTCACCCGCTCCTTCATCTCAGCCGCGGCCTTGTTGGTGAAGGTGATAGCGAGGATCTGCCACGGCGCAACACCACGGTGCTGCAGCAAGTAAGCGATGCGCCGGGTGAGCACCGCCGTCTTGCCGGAACCCGCGCCTGCGACGATGAGCAACGGGCTGCCTTCGTGGACCACGGCCGCCTGCTGCTGCGGATTCAAACCCAGAGTCAGATCAGTCATGGCCGTTACTGTACTAACGCCACCGACACGACCCGCGCGGGTGTTCGAACTGGCATAATCATCTGCCATGAGCGAGCTTGAAATCCGCATGCCTTCCGGCACAGACGACCCACTTTCGGACGCGGAGATTCAGGCGTACCGCAAGGAGATCGACCGGCTAGACCGCATCATCCTCGACGCGGTGAAGCGCCGCAGCGAGATTTCCCGGGCGATTGGCAAGACCCGAATGGGCTCCGGCGGCACCCGACTCGTGCACACCCGTGAGGTGGCCATCATCAACCAGTTCCGCGACGAGCTGGGCGAAGAAGGTCCCAGCTTGGCGCAGATCCTCCTGCGGCTCGGCCGGGGCAAGCTGGGGTAGATCCCGGGCGTAGCTCTGGGCGGCGGGGAGCGTTGGTTACCCCTCGTCCAGCGAGTCGAGGACGACGTCGAATTCCAGCAGCTCGGCGGACTGAGACACCGGCTTGCGGGGCTGCTCCCCTGCGCTTTCGCCGTGCCCGGCGCGGCCTGCGCCTTCCCACCACGCCTGGTACGACTCCTCGTCGGCCCAGCGGGTGACCACGAAGTAGCGCTGCTCGCCCTTGACAGGCCGCAGCAGCTGGAAGCCTTCGAAACCGGGGTGGCCGTCGATGGAGTGCTTGCGGGCAGCGAAACGGCGCTCCAGCTCCTGGCCGGCCCCCTCTGGGACAGTGATTGCGTTGATTTTCACGATGCTCATGGTCGCCATTATCCACGCGCCGCGGCTCCCGTACGCGCTCTCCGGGTTTTGACTACCTTTGTTCCAGGATCAACCAACCGCCACCTGGAAGGCCGACATGCACAACATCACGTCCACAAAAAGCTGGGGAGCGCTGGAAAAACTCCACGCGGAAAAGTCCCGCACCACATTGAGAGACCTGTTCCAAGCGGATGCACAACGCGCCCAGCGCTACACCTTCGACGCCGCGGGCCTGCGGGTGGATCTGTCGAAAAATCTGGTGGACGACGACATTGCAAGGCACTTGCTCGCGCTCGCCGATGAGGCGGACCTGGGCAACCGCATCGCCGCGATGTTCACCGGCGAGCACATCAACGCCACCGAAGACCGGGCTGTGTTGCACACTGCCCTCCGCGCCCCGGCTGGCACAGAGCTCACTGTGGACGGCCAGGACGTCGCCGCAGACGTGCACGAGGTGCTCGGCCGGATGCGCAATTTCTCCAGCGCGCTGCGAAGCGGCGAGTGGGTTGGCCACACCGGCAAGACAATCACCAAGGTGGTCAACATCGGCATCGGCGGCTCCGATCTCGGCCCGGCGATGGCGACGCGAGCGCTGCGCACGTACGCCACCGCGGGGATCACCGCAGAGTTCGTCTCCAACGTGGATCCGGCGGACATGACCCGAGTACTCGGCGAGGTGGACGCAGAGCGGACGGTGTTCATCGTCGCGTCCAAGACGTTTACCACCCAGGAGACGCTGGCCAATGCGCACGCCGCGAAGCGCTGGCTGATGCAGCAGTTCGACGGCGACGAGTCCGCAATTGCGAAACACTTCGTGGCTGTGTCCACCAACGAGGAAAAAGTCGCCGAATTCGGCATCGATACCGCCAACATGTTCCCGTTCTGGGACTGGGTCGGTGGGCGCTACTCCCTGGATTCCGCAATCGGGCTGAGCCTCATGGCTGTCATCGGCCCCAACGACTTCACGCGGATGCTCGACGGGTTCCACGCCATGGACGAGCACTTCCGCCTCGCCCCGTTCAGCGAGAACGTGCCGGTCCTGATGGGGTTGCTCAACGTGTGGTACCGCAACTTTCACAAGGCGCAGACGCATGCCGTCCTCCCCTACTCCCAGGATCTCGCGCGCTTCCCTGCGTATTTGCAGCAGCTCACCATGGAGTCGAACGGCAAACACACGCGTATCGACGGCGCAAGCGTGGACCACGACACCGGCGAGATCTACTTCGGCGAGCCGGGCACCAACGGCCAGCACGCGTTTTTCCAGCTCATCCACCAAGGCACCACGCTCGTGCCGGCGGATTTCATCGGCTTTGCCAAACCGCGCCAAGATCTTCCCACCGCATCCGGTGAAGGATCCATGCACGATCTCCTGATGGGCAATCTGTTCGCGCAGACGAAGGTGCTGGCGTTCGGCAAAACCCAGCGAGAAATTGAAAACGAGGGGGTGCCGCACGCGCTGGCACCGCACAAGGTCATGCCGGGCAACCGACCGAGCACCACGATCCTCGCGGAGGAGCTTTCCCCGCACAGCCTCGGCGCGCTCATCGCGTTGTACGAGCACATCGTGTTTGTCGAGGCAGCCATCTGGGGCATCAACGCATTCGACCAATGGGGCGTGGAGCTGGGCAAATCCCAAGCCAACGATCTCGCTGCAGCCGTGGCTGGGAAAGAACAGCCCGCGACGGGCGATGCATCCACAGACAATCTGATCACCTGGTACAGGGAGCACCGTTAATGGGCGACGCAATTTCATCCGAGTCCTACACCCCGCGTCAACGCACCACCTACAGGCGCCGGCTCGAAGATGAACTGGAGCGTTTTGACCGCCACCTGCAAGGCGCGGAGTTTGTGGACCACGGCACGATCGGGCTGGAGCTCGAACTCAACCTCGTTGACGACGCCATGCGGCCGCACCCCAACAACCAGGCGGTGCTGGCGCTGTTGGACGACGAGTACCAGTCCGAAATCGGCGCGTACAACGTGGAGATGAACCACCCGCCGTTGAGCATCGCCGGCGACGGCCTGGCGCGGCTGGCCGACGGCGTCGCCGAGCGCCTCGCCATCGTGCGTGATGCCGCCGAAAAGGCGGGCTCGCACCTAGCGATGGTGGGCACGCTTCCCACCATGAGCTCGCAGTTTCTGGACAGCGACGCGTGGATGACCCGGGAGAACCGCTACGCCGGGCTGAATAACTCCATCCTGGAATCGCGCGGCGAGCTGGTGAAAATCGACCTCAGGCGCGACGAGAAATACACGCACTACTTCGAGACCATCGCGCCGGAATCGACGTGTACCTCGATGCAGCTGCACCTGCAGGTAGCGCCGAACCGCTTCGCAAACGCGTGGAACGCCTCCCAAGCGATTGCGGGAGTGCAGGTGGCCCTGTCAGCGAACTCGCCGCTGTTTATGGGCCACAAGCTCTGGCACGAATCGCGCATCCCGGTGTTCAAGCAAGCCATCGATACCCGCACCAAGGAGCTGGTCAACCAGGGCGTGCGTCCGCGGGTGTGGTTCGGCGAGCGCTGGATCACCAGCGTGTTCGACCTATTCGAGGAAAACGTGCGCTACTTCTCTCCCCTGCTGCCGGAGGGGCGCGCGGAGGCAGGCGCGCCGTTCATGAACGGCGACAACCCGGGCTTGCACTACCTCAACCTGCACAACGGCACGATCTGGCGGTGGAACCGGCCTATTTACGATCCGAATGGGGAGGTCAGCCACCTCCGCGTAGAGAACCGACTGCTGCCCGCCGGGCCCACCGTGACCGACATCGTGGCAGATGCGGCGTTCTACTACGGGCTGGTCAAGGCGCTGAGCAACCAAACCCGCCCGGTGTGGTCGCGTTTGAGTTTCGACGCGGCGGAGCGCAACTTCCTCGCTGGCGCCAAGCACGGCATCCAGGCGGAAATGGAGTGGCCGACGCTGGGGTCGGTTGGCGTGGCGGAGCTCGTCGAGAAGCATTTGCTGGAGCTGGCGTCCGAGGGCCTGCGCTCGCTTGAGGTCGATCAAGCGTGCGCGGACGAGTACCTCGGCGTGATCGAGGGAAGGGTGCGCACCCGCCAAAACGGCGCTGCCTGGCAGCTCGCCGCGCTGGAGCGGGTGGCGGCCGAATCGAAGCCGCTGACGAAGGAGCGCACCGAAGGTTTGGCCCGTGTTGTGCGCCAATACCTAAAAAACTCGCAGGCAGACGCGCCGGTGCACACTTGGACGCTCGAGGTTGAGTAGGGCAAGATAGGCCCAATGCAGAGCATCATCGACTGGATTGTGGGTCTGATGGAGACCCTCGGCGCGCCCGGCGTGGGTGTGGCGATCCTTTTGGAGAACCTCTTCCCGCCGATCCCCTCCGAGGTGGTGCTGCCGCTCGCCGGCTTCACCGTTGCGCAGGGCTCGCTGAACATGGTGAACGTGTTCATCTGGTCTGTCCTGGGCTCCGTCATCGGCGCTTACGTGCTGTACGGCGTCGGTGCGTGGCTTGGGCTGGAGCGCCTGCGCAAGATCGCGGACTGGATGTGGCTGGTGCGCGCCTCCGACGTGGACGCGGCGATGAACTTCTTCCACAAATACGGCAAACCCAGCGTGTTTATCGGCCGGCTCATCCCCGGCGTGCGCTCGCTCATCTCCATCCCCGCTGGCCTGGACAAAATGAACCTGCTCACCTTCGGCCTGTGGACGACGCTGGGCTCCGGCATCTGGAACGCCATCCTAATCTGCCTGGGCTTTATCCTCGGCGATAACTGGGAAAAGGCTACCGGCTACGCGGACACCTATTCCAGCATTATCTACGTGGTGCTGGCGCTGATCATCCTGGGCTTCCTGGTGTTCTTCATCCGCCGTGCGGTGAGGGAGCGCCAGGCTCAGGCTGGCACTGCGGGCACCACCAAATAACCCGCTCGAGGTCCCCTTCCCCGCCAAGGAAGCCCTTGGTGATTAAGGTGCCGCACCGCCTGCACGGCTTATTGTTGCGGCCGAACACGTAGCTCGTCTCCCCCGCCCGCTTGATCCCTGTGGTCACGCGGACGGGGGCGTCTTTATTGGCCCACATCAGGCGTCGTGCCAGGCGCACATGCTTCTCGACGTCCACGTTCCGCACCAACTCTGCCGGGTGGGTGCCGGCGAGGAAGTTGATCTCCGCTCGGTACTCGTTGCCGATGCCGGCCAGCTTCCGCTGATCCAGCAGCGCGCGCCCAATCTCGCGGTCGGGTTCGGCCTGGATGCGCCGTACCGCCTCCTCCTCGTCGAAGTTCGGGTCGAGCAGGTCCGGGCCGAGGTAGCCCATCTCCTGGTCGTACTCCCTCGCCGGAAAGACGCGGACTAAGCCGAGCCAGAAGCCGACCAGTTCGATGTCGGCCTTTGGCGCGTCGCTCAGCCTGAGCACCACGCGCGCGGCGTGGCCGGGCTTTTTCCACCTGGCGCCAGCGCGGTGCATGGACCAGGTGCCCTCCATTTTCAGGTGGGTGTGCAGGATCTGCGGCTGGTGGCCTGGAGCGCCGAACTGCATGAAGAGGTGTTTGCCGTAGGGCCAGACGCGCTCGCAGGTCATGCCCGTGAAATCAACGGTGGCGTAGCGGGGAACGCGGATGCTAGTCGCAGTGACCTCGCGGTGTTGCATCCACTGCAGGCGCTTGGACAGCTGATAGACGGAATCACCTTCGGGCATAATGACGTCTATGTTCCGCTTTCTGCGCAATATCTTCAACACTGGCCCGACGCCGGAGGAATCGCTGGTGGGTTTCTTCCCGGACATGGACGCCGCGACCGAGTGGGCGCGCGGGGTGCTCGCGGAGACCGGCACCGACCCCAAGGAGCAGTTCGTGCGCGCGGTGAAAGACGTGCGTGAAGCGAACCCGCGACTCGGACTTGCGGCTGCTAACGACCTGGTCAAGCAGCTAATTTAGAACACCTGTTCGCACACTAGTTCGTGGTGTCGGCTGCGTTGTTACATTGACCCCATCACCCGCGAAAAGTGCGGAAAGGAGGGTGCAATGTACGACGTTGCCGAGCTCGTGGACCAGGTCGTCGACGGCTTGTCGCAGTTGCGTCAGCTTCTCGACGATCCTTCGGCCCTCCCCCTCGCCACCATCACCCGCGACATCGCGCGCCTCGAACGCGCAA
>ERZ1029884.217-NODE-217-length-12164-cov-8.685110_pt1 | contig 12164 bp, 9 predicted proteins | sample MGYA00519233_ERZ1029884 | MGnify/ENA primary metagenome ERZ1029884 (study PRJEB33666, sample SAMEA4610931) | skin metagenome | biome: Human-associated habitat; feature: Malodor aspect; material: skin | place: Philippines | collected 2015-08 ...
GGGATCCCGTCGAGCTTGGTGTCCAGCTGCAGCGCGGTGATGAACTCGCGGGTGCCGGCGACCTTGAAGTCCATGTCGCCGAACGCGTCCTCCGCGCCCAGGATGTCGGTCAGGGCAACGTACTCGGTCTCACCGTTGACCTCGCCGGAGACCAGGCCCATGGCGATGCCGGCCACCGGTGCAGCGAGAGGGACACCAGCGTTGTACAGGGACAACGTCGAGGCGCACACCGAGCCCATGGAGGTGGAGCCGTTGGAACCAAGCGCCTCGGAGACCTGGCGGATGGTGTACGGGAAGTCTTCTCGCGACGGGATCACCGGTACCAGCGCGCGCTCCGCGAGGGCGCCGTGGCCGATCTCGCGACGCTTCGGCGAGCCCACCCGGCCGGTCTCACCCGTGGAGTACGGCGGGAAGTTGTAGTGGTGGATGTAGCGCTTGGACTCCTCCGGGTGGAGGGAGTCCAAGTGCTGCTCCATCTTCAGCGTGTCCAGGGTAGTTACGCCCAGGATTTGGGTCTCGCCACGCTCGAACAGCGCGGATCCGTGGGCGCGCGGGACCAGCTGTACCTCGACCTCAAGGTCGCGGATGTCGGTCACGCCTCGGCCGTCGATGCGGAAGCCCTCGGTGAGGATCTTCTCGCGGACAATCTGCTTCATCACCGCGTTGTAGGCGGCACGGATCTCCTTGGATGCCGCAGCGTACTCCTTGCGGTCATCGTCGTCGATGTCGAAATCATCAAGCAGGTCGTGCTCGATCTCTTCCATGTAAGCGTTCGTGGCATCGTCTCGCTCCGCCTTACCCTTAATGGTGAGCAGCTTGGAAAGCTTCTTCGCAGCCTTCTTCTCCACGGCGTTGAAAACCTTGTCGGAGTAGGCGGGGAAAAGCTCGAACTCCTTCGTCTCCTTCGCCATCTCTTCGGCGAGGGCGCGCTGGGCCTGGCACAGCGTTGCAATGAATGGCTTGGCCGCCTCGAGACCCTCAGCGACGGTTTCCTCGGTTGGAGCAGGGTACCCGGCTTCGATCTGCTTGACGACGTTCACGCCGGCGCCTGCCTCCACCATCATGATGGCGACATCTTCCTCGGTCTTACGGCCGCGTTTGCGCTCCACCATTCGGCCCGCTACAACCATCTCGAACAGGCAGCGTTCGTGCTGCTCGTGGTTGGGGAACGCCACCCACTGGCCCTCGGGGTGCTTGTCGTCCGCGAGGAGTGCCATGCGCACGCCACCGACCGGGCCCGACACCGGCAGGCCGGACAACTGGGTGGCCGCAGACGCGCCGTTGATGGCCACGACGTCGTAGTACTCCTCCGGGTGCTGCGACAGCACCGTGATGACTACCTGCACCTCGTTGCGCAGGCCTTTAACAAAGGTGGGGCGCAGCGGGCGGTCGATCAAACGGCAGGCGAGAATCGCCTGGGTGGAGGGCCGGCCCTCCCTGCGGAAGAACGAGCCCGGGATCTTGCCTGCGGCGTACATGCGCTCTTCCACGTCAACGGTGAGCGGGAAGAAGTCGAAGCCTTCCCGGGGCTGGTTGGACGCGGTTGTGGTGGCGAGCAGCATCGTCTCTTCGTCCAGGTACGTCGTGACGGAACCGTCCGCCTGGCGCGCAAGCTGGCCGGTTTCAAACCGAATGGTGCGGGAGCCGAAGTCGCCGTTGTCCAGGGTAGCTACTGCCTCGGTGATGCCGAATTCTTCGTCCACCTGGACGTCGAACGCATTCTTGGGCTTAAAGTTGCTCAAAAGATCCCTCTCCTTGAAGGTTCATGGCGATCATCGGTGCCGCCAGTGTCGTGTGTTCTCGTGCAACGGCCAATGATGATAACAAAAAAACGCCCCACCGTGCAGGTGAGGCGTGATTTCGGGCCATGGCCCGGTGCTGTCTTAGCGGCGCAGGCCCAGGCGTGCGATCAGGTCGCGGTAGCGCTCGACGTTGTTCTCGCGCAGGTACTTCAGCAGACCGCGGCGGCGACCGACCAAGAGCAGCAGGCCACGGCGGGAGTGGTGGTCGTGCTGGTGATCCTTGAGGTGCTCGGTGAGGTTGTTGATGCGCTCGGTGAGCAGGGCAACCTGCGCCTCCGGGGAGCCTGTGTCAGTCTCGTGCAGGCCGTAGGACTTGAGAATCTCGGCCTTCTTCTCAGTGGACAGTGCCATGAGGTACTCCTTGGTTGTTTCAGTTCGCGTTCTGCGGAAAAAGTCGTGCTGCGCCTGAACTGCCGCGAACCACAGTCGGCTGGCGCAAGACCTCGGAAAAGGTTACACGACCGGTGTCTCGCTGGCCAAACCGGTCAGACGCCGCATGAACTCCTGCAAAAACCGCGCGACGTCCACGCCCACGGACACCCGGGCCGATTTCACTGGGTCGTTCAGACGCGTCTCGTCGCCGATCGTGCGGCCTCTCGACGCCCCTTCGGTGTCCACCTTCAAGTTGATCGGCAACGTCTCCACCAGCGATGGGTCCGCCGCCACGGCGACAGCCAGCGGATCGTGGAGCCCGCAGCCGCCGAGGTGCGGGGACGTTGTCTCGTACGCCTTGATGTAGTAATCGGTCGCATCGGCGAGGAAATCTCCACCCGCGGTTTTCAACGCCCTCCACTGCTTCGTTTCTACGGTGGTGAGCAGCGTCTGCAACGTGACGTCCAGGCCAATCATGGTCACGTCCTCACACTGACGGAACACCAGGTCGGCGGCTTGCGGGTCCTGGTTGATGTTCGCCTCCGCGAACGGGGTGACGTTGCCCGGCACGGTCAGCGCGCCGCCCATACACACGATGTGGGCGCATGCCGCGAAGTGGTCGTCCTTCTCAACTGCGGCGGCCACGGTGGTTAGCGGGCCCACCGGCACAATGACCAAGTCGTCGCCGAAGCGGTGCACGGATTGAACCATGAAGTCGACGGCGGAGATCCGCTCGGGGGCGCGCGCGGCGTCGTATAGCTCTACCTCCCCGATTCCGTTCACGCCATGGATGAACTGGGAGATCTCCATGACCTCGAAGCCCTCGCGCTGCGGCCCCGCGTACACCGGCACGTCCGTCCGGCCGAACAGCTCCAGGATGGCCAGGGAGTTGCGCACCGCCTGCGCCACGTCCACATTGCCGTAGGTGCAGGTCACGCCGATGAGTTCCAGCTCCGGCGACGCCAACGCGTATGCGATCGCCAGCGCGTCGTCGATGCCGGTGTCCACGTCGAGAATGAGCTTTCGGGCCATTTAGGCAACTCCTAGTATCTCGCGGGTCGTTCCCACGTCGCGGGCCATGTTATCCAGCAGCTCGTCCACGGACGTGAATTTCACCATGTCGCGGACTTTGCCCACGAACTCCACGCGCGCCATGCGCCCGTACAGGTCCGCGTCACGGTCGAGCACGAAGGACTCCACGCTGCGGCGGGCATCTCCAAACGTCGGGTTGGTGCCGACGGAAATCGCCGCCGGGTACCGCACGCCGGGCTCCATGTCGCCGCGGATGTCGCCGTCATCGATGATGGTCAGCCACCCGGCGTAGACGCCGTCCGCGGGGACGGCCGCCGTGTCGGAGGCGTACTGGTTCGCGGTGGGATAGCCCAGCTCTTTGCCGCCACGGCCTGCGCCTCGTTCGATCGGGGCGATGACGGAAAACGGCCGCCCCATGAAGTCGGTGGCGAGGTCGACGTCGCCGCCGGACAGGTGGTCGCGGATGGCGGTGGAGCAGATCCGCACGTCGCCGTCGCCGAGCAGCGTCACCACAGACACGTCTACGCCAGCCTGCTCGCCGAGCTGCGCCATCGTGGTCGCTGTGCCGGCGGCATCGCGCCCGAACGTGAAGTTCTCCCCCACCAGCACGTGCCTGGCGTGCAGGGTATCCACCAGTACCTCGCTCATGTACTGCGCAGGCGTGAGCCCGCCGATCTCTTGGCGCAGGTCGATCACCAACAGCGCGTCGACGTCTAGGTCGGCGATGTGGCGGGCCCGCTCCTCAAGCGGCATCAGTGCCTTTGGTGCGTGCTCGGGGGCGAAAATCGTCACCGGGTGCGGATCAAACGTCATGACCACGCACGGCGTGCCGGCCTCGCGGGCGGTCTCGACCGCTTTGGAGATGAGCAGCTGGTGGCCGCGGTGTACCCCGTCAAACACACCGATCGTCACCACCGTGCCAGTCTCCGCGAAGGAATCCGGCACACTCGCAAGCCCACGCAGAATATCCACGGGGCATTAGCGTACGGCATACTCGGCAACCATGAACGATCCCCTCGCAACCTCCGGAATCGTCGTCGTGGATAAGCCGGCTGGCATGACCAGCCACGACGTTGTGGCCCGGCTTCGCCGCATCTTCGGCACCCGCAAGGTCGGCCACGCTGGCACGCTCGACCCCATGGCCACCGGCGTGCTCGTGGCGGGCATCGAGCGTGGCACGAAGCTCTTGGCCCACCTGGTCGCGCAGGACAAGGTGTACGAGACCACCATTCGCCTCGGCGCCGCGACGACGACGGATGATGCCGAAGGTGACGTCGTCGAAAAGCACGACGCTTCCGGCGTGACAGGCGACGAGATCCGCGCCGAAGCTGCAAAGCTCACCGGCGCGATTATGCAGGTGCCGTCGAAGGTCTCGGCGATCAAGATCGGTGGGCGCCGGGCACACGAACTGGTGCGGTCCGGCGAGGAAGTGGAAATTCCCCCGCGCGAGGTGACCATCCACTCGTTCGATCTCGGGGAGATTCGCCGCAACGGCAAGTTCGTCGATGTGGACGCGCGGGTGCACTGCTCCTCCGGCACCTACATCCGCTCGCTTGGGCGGGACATGGGTACCGCCCTTGGCGTCGGGGGGCATCTGGTTGCCTTGCGACGCTCACGCGTCGGATCGTTCTCCCTCGACGACGCGCGCACGCTCGAGCAGCTCGAGGACGCTGCGGCGCTGTCGCTCGGGCTGGACGAGGCGCTGGTCCGTGCATGGCCGGTGCTGGACGTGACGGCCGAGGAATACGACGCGCTAGCGATGGGCAAATGGCTCGAACCGCGTGGCCTGCGCGGAGTGCACGCGGCGAAGGGGCCTGACGGGCGCGTTGTCGCGCTGGTAAAAGAACAGGGCAAGCGTCTCGCCACGGTGTTCGTGGCGCGGCCGTCGACGCTGTAGGTCGCAGCGTGCTTGGCCCGGCGAAGATGCTTACCCTGGAGTAAGCATCTGGCACCTAGCGCACGTAAGTGGACGCGACCACGTAGCCGTGGCGGTGCACCCACCGCCCCTCAAACACCGGCGCTGGGGCCGGGCGCGCCAGGAGCTGGGAGATGAACGTGCCGTCGGGACGCAGCTCAATCTCGGCCTCGTCGAAGCCCAGCCACCGCCGCGTCATGGGATACCAGCACTTGTATGTGGCCTCCTTGGCGCAAAACAAGAGGCGATCCGCCCAGCTGTAGCCGTCCGCCTGCATCTGGCGCACCATTGCGGCTTCGGTCTCGCTCGCGATGGAGCGCAGCACCCCCTCGGGCAGCGGCTCGGCCGGCTCGGCGTCGAGGCCCAGGGATCGCACGTGGCGGGTGGAGGCAGCCACGGCCGCGCGCAGCCCGTCGGTATGCGTGAGCGAGCCGGTGTACCCGCGAGGCCACAGTGGCATCCCCCGCTCCCCGCGCAGGATGGCACCGGCGGACTTTAGACCGAGCTCCCGCAAAGCCTGGTGGGCGCACCAGCGGGCGTCGCCGAATTCGCCCTTACGCACGTCCACAGCCGAGCCGACCACGTCGCGCTCCGCGGGGTGCAGGTGCTCGTACCGGGTGAGGTCCACTGCGCGTCCGGCGTTGCCGGTGAGGTAGAAGACGCACCGGGCTTCAGGAGGAAAGAGAGCAATGTCTTGCATCACTGCTCTACCTCCATAACGGGATACGGGAACGGCCGGGCGGACGGGTAACGCTCCCACTCGCGCGGGTAGCCGAGCGAGACTTCAATGTGCGGAACGCCGTCCACCGTTGTCACCCCCGGCATGTGCAGGTGCCCGTAGACGACGGCCTGCGCGCCGTACCGCTGCGGCCACGTCCGCGTGTGCCGCGTGCCGCACCACAGCGCGATGTCGGACCACCGCATCTGCTGCACCGGCTCCTGCACCAGCGGCCAGTGGTTGATCAGGATCGTGGGGCCGGTAATGCGGGAGAGTCGTTTCGTGGTATACGCGAGCCGGTCCCAGCACCAGGCGCGGATATCCACGAAGGGAGCGATGGCCATTTCGTCCGTCATCACCACATTGTTCTTGTGGGCGGCCGCTAGTGCTTCGTCGACGGTGAGGTCGCGGGCGCGGAACGAGTAATCGTAGAGGGTAAACAGCGGGCAGATGGTCACCCCGCTGAATACCGGGTAACGGTCTTCGGGCGTGATCACGCCGATGGAGCGCATGGCTTGGACCAACATCGTGTACCTGTCACGGCCCCGGTGCCGGTCCGCGGAGCGGCAGAACAACTCGTGATTGCCCGGCACCCAGATCACGGTGTCGAACCTGTCCGCCAGCTCCTGCATCACCTGCACAACCAACTCCGGGCGCTCGGCCACATCGCCGGCGACGATAAGCCAGTCCGACGGGTCAGTGGGCCGGATGGCGTCAATCTGCGCGGCGTTGCGTTTCACCGCCGCGTGCAGGTCGCTGACGGCCCAAAGCGTGGTGGTCATTCCTCATTCCTACCATCGGCACCAGACACGGCCCACCGCATGGACCTAAAGCGCCACACCACACCAACCAGCCGGACAACAACCTGGGCGAGTTGCCCGACCCAGATACCGGTGAGCCCCCATCCGAAGATGCCGGAGGCCACAATGATCGGTAGTGCGACGGCGAGCAGCGAAAACAGCGTGAGGTTGCGCAGAAACGCCGCATCCGAGGCGCCGAGTAGCACCCCATCGAGGGCGAAGACCGCCCCGCCCGCAACGATCATGGCGATGAGCAAGAGCCAGGGCACCCGCAGCGTATCCATGACCTCCGGGTCCGAGGTGAACAGCCCTTGAATCTGGGCACCGAAGACCGCGAACACGCCGGACAACACCACAGCAAATATCATCGAGTACCGCAGTGCCTGCAGTCCCACCGCCCGGGCCTGCGCCGCGCCCCCGCGGCCGAGTGCGGCACCCGTGAGCGTCTGCGCCGCGATAGCAAGCGAGTCCAGCACGAGGGTGAGGAAATTCCATAGCTGCAGCATGAGCTGGTGCGCGGCCAGCGCCACCACACCGAAACGCCCCGCCACGGACGCTGCGGTGAGCAACGACACCTGGAACGAAAGCGACCGCAAGATCAAATCCCGCCCGAGCACGAGCTGCTGTTTAATCACATCCCACCGGGGCGCCCAGCTCCCGCCGTAGCTGTGGTGCTCGCGGGCAAGCACCACAAGAAACAGCAGCGACGTTATCCCCATGCCGATGACGTTGGACACCGCCGACCCGACCAGACCGTAGCGTCCCACGAGAACCGGCAGCAACGCGGCGCCTGGGACGAGCCCGCAGAGGGTGAGGAAGAACGGCAAACGGGTATTTTGCACGCCGCGCAGCCACCCGTTTCCCGCCATGATCACCAGCGTCATGGGCACAGCCAGGGCGGCCACACGCATCCATTGCGCGGCCCGAACACTCGTGTCGTAATTCCCAGTCAGCGCCTGCGCAAGCGGTTGGGCGAACACCCCTACAACGAGGGCCAGCAGCGTGCCGACGCCCAAGGCCACCCACGTGGACTGGACACCCTCCGCCACTGCCTTGTCGCGTTGTCCCGCCCCGTAGAACCTGGAGCTGCGGGCAGTCGTGCCGTATGACAGGAACGTCAGCTGGGTAGTCACCGTGGACTGGATTGCCGCACCTGCCGCCAGGGCAGCGAGTTGCGCAGTGCCGAGGCGCCCGACGATGGCCGTATCCAGCAGCAGGTACAGCGGATTGGCGGCCAGGACACCCAGCGCTGGCAGCGCGAGCAGGAGAATGTCGCGGCCGACGGAGCGGCCTGCTCTAGAACGCGGTTTAGTCATGGGCCGAGGGGTGCTCCGGGAAGGCGTCGATAAGCTCGCGGATGATTGCGTCGCGGCTGCCAGCGGCGGAGTAGCCCGCTGCCGCCCGGTGCCCGCCTCCGCCGAGGCGCTGCGCGACAGCGGAGACATCCACCACGGTGGAGCGCAGGGACATCGCCCAGAATCTCGGGGCTTGCTCTTTCAGCACGACGCCCACGTCCGTGCCCTCGAGCGAGCGGGCGTAATCGGTAATCACCTCCACCGCTGTCTGGCTCATCCGGGAATGTATGCCAACCGGGATGGTCAGCACCGCGAGCGAGAACCCTTTCGTGGGAACGATCTGGGTTTTGGAAAGCACGGCCCCCATCAGCTGCAGATCCACTGGACCCATCGTATCCATGAGGTCCATCGCGATCTGGCGAGTGTCCAGACCAAATTGCATCAGCTCTGCCGCCAAGTCGTGCATGCGCGGCGTGCCCCAGCGGAAGCTACCGGTGTCCGTGACAAGGCCCGCGTACAAGCCGTAGGCGATGTCCGGGTCGAGCTCCGCCCCGAGGTAGCCCAGCAACTCGCGCACCATGACGGTGGTGGACTCGCTTTCCACAATCAGGTTTGTCCCGCCGAACCCTGGGTTGGTGTTGTGGTGGTCGATCACCACCACCCGGGAAGGGTCGCTCAGGATAGCTGGCATGTGCGACCCCGTGCGGTCCGCAGAGGCGCAATCGACGGTAACCACTAACCCGTCCGCAGGCAGCGGTTGGCCGTAGAGGATCTCGTCCGCGCCCGGGATGGTGCGCATATTCGACGAGTGTGGCAGCGGCTGACCGATGTAAACCTGCGCGTCCGTGCCTAGTTTCCGCAAGCCTGCAGCCAGCGCGCATGCGGAACCGATCGCGTCCGCATCCGGTTTGATGTGCGCGACCACGGAGATTTTGGCAGCACGGCGCACACGGGAGGCGACGGCCTCGAACTGCGCCGCCGCCTCCGGGAGATACCTTGGGAGTCTAGGCATCGTCGCCCGAGTGTTTGTAGGGGTTGCTCTCCCCCGCCGGCTTCGCGTTCGCGCGCAGCTTGGCCAGCTCTTCGTCGCGCGCGCGAGCCCGGTTCAACAGCTGCTCCATGTGGGCGGAGGACTCCGGGACGGTATCGCGCTCGAACGAGATGGTTGGCGTGAACCGCACGCTGAGCTGATCGCCGACGATCTTGCGGATCTGGCCGCGGGCACGGTTCAGCGAGACCGCCGCCTGGTCGTAGTCCGGCTCGTCGTTGATGCCGCGGCCGCGCACCGTGTAGTACACGGTGGCGTCGTGGAGATCTCCAGTGACGCGGGCGTCGGTGACGGTGACAAGCTCCAGGCGTGGATCCTTGATCTCGCGCTCGATGGCGGATGCGACAATCGTCTGAATGTGCTTGGCCAGACGCTGCGCGCGCGGGTTCTCAGCCATACTCAACTCCTTTGTCCAAAACTTTCAATAGTGTAACCCCCGCCCAGCGCAACCATGCGCCGGACGGGGGCCCGCTTACTGCCTCAGGCGTGCAGGCGCTAGTCGCGCGGCACCTCAACCATCTCGTAGGTCTGGATGAGGTCGCCCACCTGAATATCCGGGTAGGACAGCACCATGCCGCACTCGTAGCCCTTGGCCACCTCGTTGGCGTCGTCCTTCTCGCGTCGCAGCGACTCGATGGTCGCGTCCGGCGTGATGACGTTGCCGTCGCGGACCAGGCGCAGCTTGGCACCGCGCTTGACCTTGCCCTCGGTGACCATGCAACCGGCGATGAGGCCGACGGCGGAGGCCTTGAAGATCTGGCGGATCTCCGCCTGGCCCAGATCGCGCTCTTCGTAGATGGGCTTGAGCATGCCCTTGAGCGCGTTCTCCACGTCCTCGATGGCCTGGTAGATCACCGAGTAGTAGCGGATTTCCACGCCCTCGGCGTTTGCTTCCTCGGTGGCCTTGCCGTCAGCGCGGACGTTGAAGCCGATGATGATGGCGTCCGACGCCGCCGCGAGGGTGACGTTGGTCTGAGTCACGGCACCGACACCGCGGTCGATGATGTTGACCTCGACCTCGTCGTCGATCTCGATCTTGAGCAGGGCCTCCTCCAGTGCTTCCACGGAACCCGCGTTGTCGCCCTTGAGGATGAGGTTGAGCTGGCTGCGCTCCTTGAGCGCCTGATCCAGGTTCTCCAGGGACACACGCTTCTTGCTGCGCGCCTGCATCGCCGCACGGTGGCGTGCGTCGCGCTGCGCGGCAATCTGGCGTGCCACGCGGTCGTCCTCTACCACGAGCAGGTTGTCGCCCGGGCCGGGGACACCGTTGAGGCCCTGGACCTGCACCGGGCGGGACGGGCCCGCCTCTTCCACGTCGTTGCCCCACTCGTCGACCATTCGGCGGACGCGGCCGAAGTTACCGCCGACCACGATGGAATCGCCGACACGCAGCGTGCCACGCTGCACGATGACGGTGGACACCGGGCCGCGGCCGCGGTCCAGGTGGGACTCGATGGCCACACCTTGTGCGTCCATGTCCGGGTTCGCCGTCAGCTCGAGCGCAGCATCTGCGGTGAGCAAGACGGCCTCGAGGAGGTCGTCGATGCCCGTGCCCTGCTTCGCCGAGATGTCGATGAACATGGTGTCGCCGCCGTACTCCTCCGGAACCAGGCCGTACTCAGTGAGCTGACCACGGATCTTGTCCGGCTGAGCCTCGGGCTTATCCACCTTGTTCACCGCGACCACGATGGGCAGATCCGCCGCCTTGGCGTGGTTGATCGCCTCAACCGTCTGCGGCATCACGCCGTCGTCTGCCGCCACAACGAGGATTGCCAGGTCCGTCGACTTCGCACCGCGGGCACGCATGGCGGTAAACGCCTCGTGGCCCGGAGTATCCAGGAACGTGATCTTGCGGGGCTCGTCCTCCAAGGTGACCTCGGTCTGGTACGCACCGATGCCCTGGGTGATGCCACCGGCCTCGCCGCGGCCTACGTTCGAGTGCCGGATGGAGTCCAGCAAACGGGTCTTACCGTGGTCGACGTGGCCCATGACGGAGACCACCGGCGGGCGCTGTTCCAGCGCCTCTTCGCCGCCCTCGTCCTCGCCGAACTGCAGGTCGAAGGACTCGAGCAACTCGCGGTCCTCGTCCTCAGGCGAGACGATCTGCACCTCGTAGTTGATCTCGGCGCCCAGCAGCTGCAGCGTCTCCTCCGAAACGGACTGCGTCGCGGTCACCATCTCGCCGAGGTTGAACAGCGCCTGCACGAGCGACGATGCCTCGGCATTGATCTTCTCAGCCAAGTCAGACAGGGTCGCACCCTGACGCAAACGAACGGTCTTGCCGCCGCCGTCAGGCAGACGAACGCCACCAATGACGTTCGGCTTGTGCATCTCTTCGTACTCGGCCCTCTTCTGGCCCTTGGACTTGCGGCGCTTACCCGGCGCACCACCTGGGCGCCCGAAAGCGCCAGCGGTTCCGCCACGGCGACCGCCGCGTCCGCGGAAACCACCACCCGGGCCGCCGAAGCCGCCTCGGTTCGGACCACCCTGGCCGCCACGACCACGGCCACCACCCTGGCCGCCGCGACCGCGGCCGCCCGTTGCCGCCTTCGACGGCATCTGCTTCGGCGAAGGCCCGGCAGCCATATCAGCCGGGGACGGCCGAGAGCCGCCGCCCTGGCGTGCGCCACCCGGACGCGGACCACCCTGGCCCGGCCCCGGGCGACCCTGGCCCTGGCCCGGACGTCCACCACCCGGACGCGGCGGACGCTGCCCGCCACCGGCGTTAGAGGAGAACGGGTTGTTGGCCACGCGCGGACGCCCCGGCTTGGCTACCGGCCGCGGCATCGCGCCCGGCGTCGGACCGCCGTTCTTCGCAGCCGGTTTCGGTGCCGCAGGCTTCGGCGCGCCCGGCTTCGGTGCTCCGGACGGCTTTGGAGCTGCAGGCTTCGCAGCCGCCGGCTTTGCGGCAGGCTTCGGCGCGCCCGGCTTCGGGGCGCCAGCCGGCTTCGGCGCGGCGGGCTTCGCACGGTTCTGGCCGGGCTTCTTCAGCGGCGGCTTCTTCGGCGCGGCTTCTTCCTTGTTCTGGTCAGCCGCGTCCCCACCACCGTTCTGCTTGGCGTAGTGGGCCTTCATCTTCTTCACAACGGGCGGCTCGATCGTCGACGACGCCGTCTTCACAAACTCGCCCTGCTCCTTGAGCGTGGCGAGCAGTTCCTTACTTGTTACGCCGAGCTGCTTGG
>ERZ1029884.218-NODE-218-length-12163-cov-17.305335_pt1 | contig 12163 bp, 8 predicted proteins | sample MGYA00519233_ERZ1029884 | MGnify/ENA primary metagenome ERZ1029884 (study PRJEB33666, sample SAMEA4610931) | skin metagenome | biome: Human-associated habitat; feature: Malodor aspect; material: skin | place: Philippines | collected 2015-08 ...
CGGGCCGGCGAAGATGAAGGAACCGGACGGACGGTTCGGGTCCTTCAAGCCAGCACGGGTGCGGCGGATGGAGCGGGACACTGCCTTGACGGCCTCGTCCTGGCCGATGATGCGCTTGTGCAGCTCCTCCTCCATGTTGAGCAGGCGGTTCGACTCGGACTCGGTGAGCTTGAACACCGGAATGCCGGTCCAGTTGGCCAGCACATCCGCGATCTGCTCCTCGCCGACCTCGGCGATGTCCTCCAGGTCGTCGGAGCGCCACTTCTGCTCCTTGGCGGAGCGCTCCTCCCCCAGCTTGCGCTCGGTGTCGCGCAGGCCGGCGGCCTTTTCGAAGTCCTGTGCGTCGATCGCCGCTTCCTTCTCCTTGCGCACCTCCGCAATGCGGTCGTCCACCTCGCGCAGGCCCTCCGGCGCGGTCATGCGCTTGATGCGCATGCGTGCGCCAGCCTCGTCGAGCAGGTCGACGGCCTTATCCGGCAGGAACCGGTCGTTGATGTAGCGGTCCGACAAGGTTGCGGCCGCCTTCAGCGCGTCATCCGTGTAGGAGACTCGGTGGTGCGCCTCGTAGCGGTCGCGCAGCCCCTTGAGAATCTGGACGGTGTCCTCCACGGACGGCTCGTCCACCTGCACTGGCTGGAAGCGGCGCTCAAGCGCGGCGTCCTTCTCAATGTGCTTGCGGTACTCGTCCAGCGTGGTGGCGCCGATGGTCTGCAGCTCGCCGCGGGCCAGCTTCGGCTTGAGCAGCGATGCAGCGTCGATAGCGCCCTCGGCGGCACCTGCGCCGACGAGGGAGTGGATCTCGTCGATGAACAGGATGATGTCGCCGCGCTGGTTAATCTCCTTGAGCACCTTCTTCAGGCGTTCCTCGAAGTCGCCGCGGTAGCGCGAGCCTGCAACCAGGGAACCCAGGTCCAGCGAGTAGAGCTGCTTGTCCTTCAGCGTCTCGGGGACCTTGCCGTTGGCGATGTCGAGGGCTAGGCCCTCCACCACAGCGGTCTTGCCCACGCCGGGCTCACCGATGAGTACCGGGTTGTTCTTCGTGCGGCGCGACAGCACCTGCATGACGCGCTCGACCTCCTTGTCGCGGCCGACAACCGGGTCGAGCTTGCCTTCCTTGGCCGCGGCGGTGAGGTTGCGGCCAAACTGGTCCAGCACCAGGGAGTTGGAGCGCTCTCCGCCCTGCGGGCCGCTGCCGCCCCGTGATGCGCCGGCACCCGCGCCTGCGAAGCCCGGCGTGCCCTGCTGGGGCGCCTCCGGGTTCTGGCCCTCGCCGCCCTCGTAGCCGGAGAGCAGCTGGATAACCTGCTGGCGCACGCGCGGGAGATCCGCGCCGAGCTTAATCAGCACCTGCGCTGCAACACCGTCACCCTCACGGATCAGGCCGAGCAGCAGGAACTCGGTGCCGATGTACTTGTGGCCCATCTGCAGACCCTCACGCAGGGAAAGCTCTAAGACCTTCTTGGCGCGCGGGGTAAACGGGATGTGCCCGGTCACCGGCTGGGTGCCGTGACCGATGATGTCGATGACCTCGCGGCGCACATCCTCGAGGTTGATGCCCATGGACTCGAGGGCCTTCGCAGCGACACCCTCGCCTTCTTTAATCAGGCCGAGCAGGATGTGCTCGGTGCCCATGTAGTTGTGATTGAGCGCGCGCGCTTCCTCCTGCGCTAGGACGATGACGCGACGGGCCCGGTCGGTAAACCGCTCGAACATGTGGCTGACCCCTTCTCTTGCTAAAAATCGTTGTCCACAACCATAACGCCGGGGCGCGACATCACTTCCAGCGTTTTGGGGTGCGGGGGCGTGGGGTCGTCGATAAGCACTGCTCAGAGGGGATGTTCACCCTTAGCGAACAGGCAGAAAGTACACGTTTTCATGCAGCTTGCAGCCCGGATTAAACGGGTGGCCGCACGAGGGGCACGAAGCACCGTACTCGGCGTAGGTCATGCGGTGCCCGCACGCGCCGCACATGATCGAGCGCGCACGCTTATCGACGCCCGCAAACCGGTGATCCGCCAACTCGTCGTGGCACAGCGAACAGGCCCACAACTTGTTACACGCCCCGCACGTGTTGGCGACGACATCAACCTCCGAATGCCAGTGCGCGCACCGGCCCTGCTGGTCGACGTCGACACCGTGGATCACAGCAGGTCCTTCAGCACGGGATCCGCAAGCGCGAGCACGGCCTCGCGCGCCTCGGCGGCGGTGCGGGCGTCGAGGGCAGCTTCCGCCATCTTTTGGCAGGTTTCTAAATCATGCAGTGCCAGGGCGGCGCGCACCGCGTTGACCTTGCCCGCCGCCATGGACAGCGACTTCACGCCAAGGCCCACGAGCACGAGCGCCGCTGCTGGGTCGCCGCCGGCCTCGCCGCACACGCCGATGGGTTTGTCCGTGGTTTTACCGCCACGGCAGGTCTCGCGGATCATGGCGAGCACCGCCGGCTGCCACGGGGAGAGCAGCGCCGCCAGCTCGCCTTCCATGCGGTCGGCGGCCATCGTGTACTGGGACAGGTCGTTGGTGCCGATGGAGGCGAAGTCGACCTGCTCAAGCAGGTGCGTGGCGCGGATCGCGGCGGCCGGGGTTTCCACCATGATGCCGACCTGCTTCAAGCCGGCGGCGCGGGCGCGCTCGGCGAACCATTCGGCTTCCTCCACGGTGGCGACCATCGGCGCCATGACCCACAATTCGGCCTCCGGCACGTTGGCCGCGGCGGTGGCGAGCGCCTGCAGCTGCGTGTCCAGCAGGTCCTCGCGCGCCTGGGAGAGACGCAGGCCGCGACGGCCGAGGGCCGGGTTTTCCTCCTCGCCGAGATCCGCGAACGACAGCGGCTTGTCCGCGCCAGCGTCCAGAGTGCGCACTACGACGCGGCGGTCGCCGAAGGCCTGCAGCGCCTTGGTGTAGGTCTCCGTCTGCTCCTCCAAGCTCGGCGCGGAGTCGCGGTCGAGGAAGAGGAACTCGGAGCGGAACAGGCCGGAGCCTTCCAGGTCGTGGCCTGCGGCCTTCACGGCATCGTCTGCGGTGCCGATGTTGGCCAGCAGTTTCACGCCGTGCCCGTCACGCGTCTGACCTGCGCCAGCGGAGCCTTTCAGCGCTGCGGCGCGGCGGCGGGAGCGCTCGTCGAGTTCGGCCACGTCCTCGTCGGTCGGGGCGACGATGACCTGCCCGGTGGAGCCGTCGATGGCGAGGCGTGGTTCGTCGACAATTGCGTTGGAAACGCCTTTGACCTGCACCGCGGCGGGAATGCCGAGCTGGGCTGCGAGGATCGCCGTGTGCGAGGTCGCGCCGCCGGCTTCGGTGACGATGCCGAGTACCATCTCCGGATCGAGCGTCGCCGTCTCCGCCGGCGCGAGGTCGTGCGCGATGAGGATCGACGGCTCGTCGAGCGCCGGCACACCCGGCTCCGGCAGGTTGCGCAGGCGGGCGGTGGCGCGGTCGCGGATGTCGTACAGGTCAGTGACGCGCTCAGCCATGTAGCCGCCGAGTTTGCGCAGTTTATTCGCGTAGAGTTCCACGGCGTCGTGGACCGCCTTGGTCACGCCGCTGCCCTTCTTCAGCTCCTTGTCCACCCCGCGGATCAGGCCTCTATCTGTGGCCAGGTTCGCCGTCGCGAGCAGGACATCCTTCGACGCCTTGGAATTCGCATGCTCGGCGCGGTTGCTTAGCGACGACGCCACCTCACCCAACACATCACGCACCCGCTGCCCGTCAGCTTCCGGGTTCACAGAGGCGGGCTCGTACTGGTCGATGCCCACCGCAGGTGTCACCACCGCGACAGGGCCGGAGGCGGTGCCAGCGGACACACCGATGCCGTGAAGGATTACGCGCTCAGTCATGCCCCCGAGCCTACTCGCCGCTCGCTAGTAGTAGTCAGGCAGCGTCCACACAGGCGGCTGATCGAGCTGGCCGTCGGTGGTGATCTCCCCGTCGCCGTGGACGGTGAACGAGTTCGCGCCGGAGACGCAACGCAGGGTTTCGTCGTCCGGGTAGGCACACGAGTTCTCGTTAATCGTGATCGACTGGCCCGGATCGATGCGCCCCTGCGATGGGCCGACGCCCTCAAACACGGTGAAGTGCATGCCGTCCTCACCGGCGTAAATCGCGTCCGCCTTGCGCGGCGGCAGCGGCACAGCGGTGACCATCGGCGCGTCGTCCGGTGTTACACCCTGGCAGGTCGCGCCGTGCGGGGAGATCGCACACGTGCCGGAGAAATCCCCGACGTCGTAGGTGAACACGCTCATCCCGGCGCGCTCATAGTTTGCGGGATTGACCGGGGTATCCGACTTGCGGGTCGTCGGCGGAGTGCTGGACGACTCGGTGGTTTCCTCGCTCGTCGTTTCCTTGATTTTGGTGAACTCCGGCGCGCTCGGCTCGGCCACGTCGCTGCCCGCGCAACCGGCAAGCGTGCCGACGGCCGCAAGCGCCGCCAGCGCCTTCATGCTCTGTTTCATCAATTCCCGATCTAGCACAGCGGGAGCTGCGCCCGCATCTTGTCGGCGTTCTTCCCGTTGACGAGCAGCAGGTAGTTCGCCTTGTCGCCCTCCGGCGCAACGAAGTAAGCGGGCAGGTCCTGGCCTTCGAGCTGCGTGGAGGAGAACTCGCAGTGGTCGTTGCCGAAGCGCTCCACCTTGTCGCTTGCCGGGATCATCGCGTCGCGGGCCTGGGCATTTTCGAACTTGGTGATGCTGATGCCGGCGTCCGGGCTCGCGCAGCGGATCTTGCCTTGCGCATCGCCTTCCGCCTCCACGGTGCGGCACGTCAGGTTGTCGAAGCCGCGGCCACCCTCTTCGTCGGAGACGACGTCTGGAAACGCCTGGGCAATCTCGGCCTCCGTGTCGCCCCACGGCTCAGTCGAGGTGTTCTGCCAGTACCAGTAGCCACCCGCGCCGGCACCCGCGAGCAATAGGACACCGGCGGCGACCCACGGCCACACCGGCTTCTTTTTCTTCGCCGGCGCGGCGAAGTCGGGCTGGGCGTAGTCGTCCGGCATGCTCGGGTCGGTGTCCGGGAAGTGCTGCTGTGGCATTTGGGTGGTCTCCCACTCCTGCGGTTGCGGCGCCGGGGCGGGGTTGATCAGCGTCTTCAGGTACTCGGTGGCGGAGCCGGTCTGCTCGAGCAGGGTCTCGTCGACAGGCTGCCCAGTCAGCTCGGCGACGATGTCCGCGAACTGGTGGCGCAGTACGCTGTCGGACACCGAGTTACCGGCGGCAGTGGGACCGACCAGGGCAACCTTCACCGGAGGGAACACACCGGCAGGCTGCACAAGCAACGTGTCGATGTTGATGGAACGGCCAAGGAAGCCGGCGCGCCCGTTGGCGATGTACTTGTCCACGGCTTCCGCCACTGGCCCGACGAGGTTCGCCGCCTCTTGGATCGGAAATGGGCTGCCCCAGGTCACGCGGCCGTCGATAAGCGAGCGCAACGGCTGGCCCTGCGCGGGCTCGCGCAGCACGTATAGGGTGCCGGAATCAGTCACGCCGCAGTCCTCGACGTTGAACACGGCCTGGTCCTGCAGCCACGACAACGACTGTGCGATCTGTGCGATGTGCTCGCCGGCGCCGTCGGCAGCCGGGTCGTTGAACACCTCCACCTCGCGCACCGTCGTGCCCCACGTGTTCGACGCGGACAGCAGCGTGGAGGTCGCCGTCGTCCCGGCCTCGGCGGTCTCGGTCAGCGCGTACTTGTCGTGCAGGAGTTGGGAGAGTTGGGGGTCAGCCATGGTCTACCGTTGGTCTTTCCTAGAGGGCGTCAAAGAAATCGTCGAAGGAAGGCAGGCTCTTCTCAAAGTCTAAGACACGTGCTTGGCCGCCCTCGATTGCGACGAACACAGTCGCGCCGGTACTCGTTCCGTTACCGTTTAGCACCGGCACGTAGTAGACGTCGTCGATGCCCTCCGAGTTCAACGTGCGGTAGTAGTCCTCTTCAGAGAAACTCGTCATCGCACGTGCAAGTTCCTTGTAGTCGAGCGCCTCGCCCGCCTTCGGGTCAGAGGCACCGAGGTAGTTGTCAACGCCCGAGAAACCATCGTTGACGTCCAGTGCCTTCAATAGATCAGCCCGTGAGTCACCGGAAGCGTTGTCGATCAGCCAGCGCTCGGTCTCCTCGTTGGTGCGCAGGCCGACGAACTCGTTGACAACCTTCTCCGCCTTGCCTGCGCCGCGGTCGCCGCCGAACAGGGAAAACAGACCGTAGATCAGCAGCATCGCCAGTGCGGTGACGATCGCGGTGCCGGCGATGACGCCCTTGGAGGAGCGGGCGATCTCCGACTTGGCGTTCTGCACCGCCGGGTTCAGGCGCTCCTGGGCCTGCTTGGAGTAGTTGGAGAAAGACTCGCGGCCCTTGGCAAAGGCGCTCTCGCCTTGGGGCGCGGGCTGGCTTTGGGCGCCGCCGCCGAGGTTCGCGTTGGACAGGTCGCGCAGAGCGGCGATGTTGATATCGGGCGCGTTGTCGTCGTCAAGCTTCTGGTCGTAGAGCGAACGACGCTGCGGATCGCCGAGGATGTTGCGCGCGATCTGGAGTTCCTCCATGCCGCCCGGGTTCGTCGCAACGCCGGAGTTGATGCGCTCATCCAGCTCGCCAGCGATGGTGGCCGGGTCTTTCGCGCGGTCGAGGCCGAGCGATTCGTAGAGGTTGTAGTGAGCCATGTCCTGGAAAGTCCTTCTCTATCTCTCTCATGGATAGGTGGTGCGAAGTTGTTAATATCATGCCAAAGTCTCTGGGGGAACGCTGGACTAGCCCCAGGCATTGGCTGTAAAAGGAGTAGGAAAAATGACCGCACCGGGCAACGGGAGCTACAACTGGGGAGGAACGACCGCAGTCAACGCGACCGCACCCCAACCAAAGCGCAAGGGCGGCCTGCCGGGGCTGGTGAAGATTCTGCTCGCGATCGTCGCCGTCGTCATCGTTGCCCTGGCCAGTGTGTGGTTCCTGCAAAAGCAGCGCCCGGCGCAGAACGGCCCGCTCGGCTGGGACGACGCAACGCTGGCGTCGAAGCTCGACAGCGGCAGGCTCGCAGACTGCGACCTGGGCGACGACTTCTACGAATCTGTCGGCCTGCGCGACATCGTGTTCAAGCAGGGCGCCTGCGAAGGCAAGGCCAAAGACGCTGACGGCAACGAGTTCCCCGTGCGCATCCACACGAAAGGTGGCCCGAACGGCGACGTTGCGGCCGCTGGCGACGAGGCGCTCGTCGGCTGGAAGCAGTCCGCCGACCCTACCGGCCACATCCCGGCAACACTGCACGACGTCACAAGCTCCGGCGATGGCATGCGCTGCCAGATGTCGGGCAACAAGCCGATTCTGGGCAACTTCTGGCTCGCGGCGGACGGCCCCTGCGAGGCGCTGTACCCGGTGGCGCGCCAGATAACCAACCTGCAGACGCAGTACGACTGGTCACGCACCGACCACAGCCTGTTCGACTTCTCCAGCCCGGACTACCTCGAGGTCAACCCGGCCACACCGAAGGTGGAGACCGACCTGTACAAGCAGGCGAAGGAAGCCGCGCTGCCGCTCGGCGAGACGTTCGAGGTCGACGACAGCGACTACAACGGCTCCACCTTCACCATCCACGGCGGCGACGTCGACTACGCGAAGAACTCAAAGGTCTGCGTCGACGGCACCTTCACGCTCGGCCAAAAGGCGAAGGAGTACACCTACGGCTTCAACATGCCGAGAACCCCCATCGCGCTGTTCCCCAACGGCCAGCGCGTCCCGCTTTACGACGAAGACCACCGCACTTACACCCTCAAAGAGGGCGAGTCCCAAGACCTGCGCCTGTGCGGCAACGACTTCGACGCCGACATGGAAAGCAACTCGTTTGCCGTACTGGTCGAGGACGACCGCGACCAGTACGTGTGGGTGGTCGAAAACGCCGGCAGCGAAAACGCTTAGGCCTCGACGGGCTGCTTGACTTCGAGCACCGCGTCGCCAGCGGCGACGGTGCCGTCGGCGACGTCTGAGACACCGCCGAGCTTCTTGGAGTTGACCACCGTAGTGATCACGGTGGTGTTCACGCCCTTGGCGGCAATCGCCGGGAAGTCCACCTCGGCGAGCGCCTCGCCCGCACGGACCTCCTGCTTCTTCTCCACCAGCGGGGTAAATCCCTCACCGGCGAGTTTCACGGTGTCGATGCCGATGTGCACCAGCAGCTCCACGCCATCGGCAGTCTTGATGCCGTAGGCGTGGCCGGTCTTGGCCACCGAAATCACCTTGCCGTCAGCCGGTGCAACCACAGTGGTCTTCGCATTCGCCGGCACCACACCCACTGCCTGGCCGAGGGCGCCGGAGGCGAAGGCGTCGTCGTCAAGCGCCTCCATCGCCACAACCTCGCCGGCAACGGGTGCGAACACCGTGCTTTGCGACGACTCCCCTGCCGCCGCGACCGGCTCATCTTCCTCGTTGTCCTCACGCGCCGCTGCCGCGCGAGCGAGGGCGTCGGCCTTCTCCTCCGGGGTGCGGTAGTCGGTGATGAGGATGATGAAGAAGGAGGTCAAAAACGCCACGGTGATGGCGACCATGTAGACCCAGCGCGGGTCAAAGACAAACATGGTCGGCAGCGAGGTGAACACGAACGCGTCCGTCTTCACGCCGCCGAACGGGGTGCCCAGGATCGCGATGGTCAGGCCACCGGTGAAGCAACCGACCAGCATGCGCGGGTAGATTTTCTTGTAGCGCAGGTGAATGCCGTAGAGCGACGGCTCGGAAATGCCGCCGGCCAGGCCCGCCGCGAGTGCGGAGCCGGAGGTCTGGCGCATGAGCGGGTCGTGGTCGCGGATGGAGATCGCAAGCACTGCGGCGGTGGCGCCGAAGCAGGCGAAGTTCCACGCACCCATCGGACCCTGGATGAAGTCGTATCCGAGCGTGTCAATGTTGACCAGCATGAGCGCGTTGAGCGGCCAGTGCAAGCCGAGCGGCACCAGGAACGGGTACAGCATCGGGATGAGGATGGCGAAGATGAACGGCGCGTTGCCGTTCATCCAGGCCAGGCCGGTGCCGATCCACGCGCCGAGCAGGTAGCCGAACGGGCCGATGATAAAGGCGGTGACCGGGATCATGACCAACATGGTCAAAAACGGAACGAAGACCATGTGCACCGCGGACGGAATGACCTTCTGCAGCCCCTTGTACACCACCGCGGCGACCGCAGCCATGATCAGCGGGACGAACACGTTGCCGTCGTAGCCGTTGAGAATCATCGGCAGGCCGAAGGCGTCGATGACGTCGGTCGGCTCGCCGAACAGTTCGACCACGCGTGCCTCCGGGTGGTCGACAAGCGTGAGAAAGTTCGGGGTGAACAGCGCGAGCATGATCGCCGTGGGCACCCACGGGTCAATGTCGAGTTTCTTGCCGGCGTTGTACGCCACCGCAACCGGCAGGAAGAAGAACACGGAGCTCCACATCGCGTCGACGAACTGCCAGCCCGGGCTCTTCACCTCGGCGCGGAAGTCCACCAGTTCGAACGCGTCGAGCACCGCAGCAAAAGCGATGATCAGCGACGCGCCGAGCAACACACCCAGGATCGGGCGGAAGGAGTCCGACAGGTACTCGAAGAACGCGTCGAGCCACGGCACCTTGCCCTTGGCCTTGTCGCGCTGCTGGGCTTTGAGGTCCTCGTTGGACACGTCGCGGTTCGCCAGTTCCGGCAGGCGGTTCATCGCGTTGTACACGGTGGCCACATCGCCGCCGACGATCACCTGGTAGTGGCTGCCGCCCTGCGGGACGGCACCCATCACTTTCGGGTTCGCCTCGAGGCGGTCCTTGTCGGCCAGGGAGGCGTCGTGAAGCTCGAAGCGCAAGCGGGTCGCGCAGTGCGTCATCGACACAATGTTGTCGGCCCCGCCGATGCCGGCGAGGATGTCGGCGGCCTGGTCGCTAAGGCTCGCCTTGGTGGTTGCCATGCTGGTGCTCCTTTCAACCACAATGGTTGGTCACACCAAAGGTTAGTTTGTAACAACCACCGCACGAAATTAACAGGGGTCGACGTATTCCCCACTGTTATTCAGCAAACGCGCGTTGCCGCCGTAATTCGCCTTCGCCGCACACAGCGCATCCGTGTCGTGGCCAAAGTCCATGTAAATCGGATAAATGTTTTTACCGTCAACCTGCTTGCGCAATGATGCGCACTGTCCGGGGTAGGTGAATTCCGCATTGCCGTCCCCCAAGTAGGCAACGCCGAAAGCGATTTGCGAATGCGTGTGCCCGACATCTCCCTCGTCAATGACGGAATCGAGGATAAGGATCCCTCGACCATCACACGACGGAGCTGAAATTTGTCGCGTCAAACCTTCAAAGTTAGCTTCAACGATCACACCGTCACTATCACGTTTGACTCCCCAGTTCGGGTCTTTCGTCTTCGTCGTAGACGGTGCGGCATTGCTGGACTGCTTATGCGGCGGCTCTTGGCCGGGACCGTACACGCCGCAGCGCGGTTCCTTCTCCGCTAACCGCTTCGGCACACCCATTTCTTCGAGGCGCCCCGGGTTAAAGCACGGACGTGCCATACCCATTCCGTCCCAGACGCCGTCTGCCTCAACCTCGGTCCAGTGCTTCCCGTCCCATTGCGCCAGCACGATGTGGTCGGATTGTGGCACACCCGGGCGCGCAAAACCGCCTTCGCATTCGCCGTGCATCTCGAAATTCTCGAACCCCGGCGAGGCCTGCAGCGCCTCGTCGGAGCAGTCCGGCGGCGAGTCCTTGCGCTTCGCGGAGCTGGTGCTTGACGACGACTCCGTGGTCGTCTCCCCCTCCGACGTTTCAGACGTTGACGTCGTCGTGGTCGGCGCGAGGCTCACGGTCGGTTCGGCGAGGTCCTCTTCGGTCTCGGTGGAACACCCCGCGAGGGAGGTGGCGAGTAGCGCCGCCACAAGGAGAAAACGTCGCATCGTCGCTTACGCCTCCGGCTTCACCATCGGGAACAGGACGGTCTCGCGAATGCCAAGGCCGGTCAGGGCCATGAGCAGGCGGTCCACACCCATGCCGGTGCCAGCGGTCGGCGGCATGCCCTGCTCCATCGCGGCGAGGAAGTCCTCGTCGAGCTGCATGGCCTCGTCGTCACCCGCGCTGGCCAGGCGTGCCTGGTCTTCGAAGCGCTCGCGCTGGATGACCGGGTCGACCAGTTCGGAGTAGCCGGTGGCCAGCTCGAAGCCGCGCACGTAGAGGTCCCACTTCTCGGTCACACCGGGCTTGCTCCGGTGGTCGCGGGTCAGAGGTGAGGTCTCGACCGGGAAGTTGACCACGAAGGTCGGCTCGTAGAGCTGGTCGGAGCACAGTTCCTCCCAAATCTCCTCGACCAGCTTGCCGTGCAGCCAACCGGCGTTGTCTGGCACCTTCAGGCCGATGGTCTCGGCGATGCCCTTCAGCGTCTCCACGTCGGTGTCGATGGTGACCTCGGGCTGGCCCGGGAACTTGCGCTGCAGCGCCTCGTTGAGTGAGGGGTACATGTCCAGGATCTTCCACTCGCCGCCGAAGTCGTACTCGGTGCCGTCGGCAAGCGTGACCTTCTGGGAGCCGAATACTTCCTGAGCGCAGAACTGGACGAGGCCCTTGATGGTGGCCGCGCCGTCCTTGTAGGTGCCCCACGCCTGGTAGGTCTCCAGCATGGTGAACTCCGGCGAGTGAGAGGAATCCACGCCCTCGTTGCGGAAGTTGCGGTTGATTTCGAAGACGCGCTCGATGCCGCCGACGACGGCCCTCTTCAAGAACAGCTCGGGGGCGATACGCAGGTACAGGTCGATATCCAGCGCGTTGGAGCGGGTCACGAACGGGCGTGCAGCTGCGCCGCCGTGCAGCGTCTGCAGCATCGGGGTTTCGATCTCGACGAAGTCCAGGCCGGTGAGGTACTTGCGCACCGCGGCGATGACCTTGATGCGGGTCATGGCGTTCGTGCGGGCGTCGTCGCGCATGATCAGGTCGGTGTAGCGACGGCGCACGCGCTGCTCTTCGTTCATCTCGGCGAACGCCACCGGCAGCGGGTTGAGCGACTTGGACGCCATGTGCCAGGACTGCGCTTGGACGGAGAGCTCGCCTCGTCGAGAAGCAATCACGCGACCACGCACGGAGACAATGTCGCCCAGGTCGGTGTCGGCCTTCCACTGCGCGAGCGCTTCCTCGCCCACCTCGGCGAGCGAGAGCATGACCTGCAGCTGCGTGCCGTCGCCCTCCTGCAGGG
>ERZ1029884.219-NODE-219-length-12148-cov-94.280410_pt1 | contig 12148 bp, 7 predicted proteins | sample MGYA00519233_ERZ1029884 | MGnify/ENA primary metagenome ERZ1029884 (study PRJEB33666, sample SAMEA4610931) | skin metagenome | biome: Human-associated habitat; feature: Malodor aspect; material: skin | place: Philippines | collected 2015-08 ...
CTTCAATATAGCCGTTGCATTCAATCTCGCGCTTCGCTTTCCTCGCTCGCTGGGCGGCGCGCTTGTCTTCAATGTTGCAGATCATCAGCCACATCGTTTTCAACGCCGCGGTATCGTTCGGGAATTGGCCCCGGTTACGGGTAGCTTTACGCAATTCAGCATTGAGCGACTCGATTGAATTCGTGGTGTAGAGCACCCGACGTGCCGCCGGCGGGAACTGCAGAAACGGCACGAACCGCTCCCACGCATCACGCCAAACTTTGACCGCCTGGGGATACTTCCGGCCTAGTTCACTGGCCTCGAAAGCATCCAGGCTGGCACGCGCGGTGTCTTCGTTGGCGGCCGTGTAGACCTCACGCAGCGCACGGGAGACAGATTTGCGGTCCTGATACGACACCCACCGGTTCGCAGCCCGAACCAGATATTCAAGACGCCTGGCGAGTACGACCTCGCCATCGCCTACGTGACAGACTCGCAGTACCTGACCGAGCAGAACCCGACCAAGTTCACACAGATGATCGCGTGGCTGGCTGCAAACAAGGACGCGCGCGACATCATCGCCTCTGGGCACACCGGCGACGTGATCCAGAACTGGCCGCGCGGCAACCAGGAGCCGGACCGCGCAGAGCTGGAATTTTCGCGAGCCTCCAAGATCATGAAGATCCTCGAGGACTCAGGCGTGCCCTACGGTATCCCGCCGGGCAACCCCGACAACGTGTGGGGCGCGACGAACGACAAGTTCAACGAATACTTCCCGGCCTCGCGCCACGAGTTCAACCCCTGGTGCGGCGGCCACGGCCCAGACGGCAAGGCGTCGAACTTCTTCAACTTGGAGCGCGACGGTGCGAAGTTCCTCTTCCTGCAGATGGGCTTCGATCTCCTCCGCGGAGGAGATCGACTGGGCGGACAAGGTCATCGCGGACCACCCGAACTGCAAAGTGATCTTCTCCACCCACGAGTACCTGCGTCCCGAGGAGGATGCCCGCCCCGACCCGGATAACGGCCGTTGGACCGCCCAGGGCGACCTGCTTTTGGAGCGCCTTGTCAAACCCCACTCCAAGGTCGTCCTGGTGTTCTCTGGCCACTTGCACGGTGTGCGCCAGCGCATCACCGAGCGTGAGGACGGCACCCACGTCATCGAGACCGTCTCCGACTGCCAGGCCTACGAGGAGGACAGCGCCCGCGACGCCCTGTACACTTGTCTGCACCAGTTCGGCCTGGACTCCGGAAAGGTCGCGGCCAACGCGTACTCGCCGCGTCTGCAGTCCTTCGAGCCGGGGAAGAACGACCCGCGCGGTTTGAGCTACACACCGGAGACCGACGAGTTCGTCTACGACGCCGATCTGCAGTACGACAAGCAGGTGTCCACCTCCGGCATCGTCCGTTTTGGGGCACCTGTGGAGCTCGGCACCGCCCAGCTTTCCGATGGCACCGCCGCCGAATTCACCTGGGACAACCTTGAGCCAGGCGTGGAGTGCCTCAGGTACGCCAGCGCGCATCGCGACGCCTCCGCCGCTGGCGGCGCCGACCCGCGCTACTCCTACTTGCGCGTGTTCACCGCGCCGGCGGAGGACGAGGAATCACCGGAAACCTCGGCCGAGCAGCCCACCGCGACCGTCACCGAAACCACCACCGCCTTGTCTACGACGACCGTGTCCGCAGACCCAGTGACCCACACCGAGACCGTCACGGCCACTGCGACGGAAACGGCGACCACAACCGAGACTGAGAAGGACACCGAGACCGAAACGACCGTCAAACACCGCGAAACGGTGACGACTTCCGCAATCGTGGTCACGCCGACGACGGTGACCTCCACCGCGAAGGATGTGTCTACTGCGCCGAACACGACGGTGACCAAGTCCGTGCCCACTACCGTGGTCACCCCGACGACCGTCACCGTTCCAACAACGGTCGAGGTGCCGACGACGGTGGCAGTGACAGTCGAGAAGCCTGGCGACCGTGTCACCGCGCGCTCGGTGCGGTTGGCCTGATCCCCGCGCTGCTCAATTTCATGGGCACTAACCTGCAGGAGTACTTCGACCAGTTCCTCGACTTGCTCCCGTAAACCTGGCTCCCAGGTGAGGGGATGCGGCTGCGTTGCGCCGCGTCCCCTTTTAAATGGTTGGCCGCATTTCCTGGAACTGCCGAATGCGCGAGCGATGAATGAATTGCTCGAAAATAGACAGTTTCGCCTGCTTAAGCATTGTCTGTGACTTATTGTCATAATTATGACGAATGCCTCCGGTGAATCCGACAAGAGTAACGATCAAGAAAGTCGAGACGGGATCCTTCCTAAAGAATTCGACCGTTGGAGAGACCTCGAGAACGGTTTGAAGAATGATCTAGTTTTCGCTTATCGGAAAGCTAAGGCGGACGTCTTTCAAACTGACCATCTCTCACGCCTCGAAGTCGTAGCTTACGAGGAAAATCTTTGGGCCGAACTATGCGAGTTAGCTGAGGAAATCTCCGTAGTCAGCAGCATGCTTTGGAATGATCTTTTCGAAGAGGAATCCAGTGATGACGGTTCACGAGCGATGATTCGATACAAGAAACTTCCTGGTCGAAGCGCAGATTGGTGTTCGAAGATCGTCGGTGAGCCCCACTACATTTTCAAGAAAGCAGACTGGCGAGAAAATAAGAAAGACCCGCGAATACACCATTTTTCTAGCCAGCACTTGCAGGCCGACAAAGGCCTAGGGATCGCTCAAAGGCGGGGAGCAAAGGCATCCCAAGCGGGGAAGAACGACGCTAAAGAACGGAGGTTAGTCCTCCGACCGGTATGCGTGGGCACGATGCATCTACATGTTCTCTCTGCATTGTGGATCGCACGAGTGGGGTCAAAGTTTGATGCGGAGCTAAGCGACAGTGTGTACTCCAACAGGGTTCGGCGTAGCTATGACAAAAAGCACGTAAATAATTTTGCTCTTGGCAGCCTTGAGCCGTATTTGAACAACTATCGCCGCTGGAAAGAAGACGGCGTTAATGCGGTCGAAGAACTGGTAAAGGCCAATAAAGATGCGCTCTTTGTCAGCGCCGACCTCACCAACTACTTCCACAATATCGACCCGAATTTTCTTCTCAATGAGGGCTGGTTGACCAAGTGGCAGGACCATCTGTTTGATGAGAAAGGGGATGGGGCAGTAGTCGGCGAGAACCTAGCGATCCACATTCTCCTTGTGGAGGCCTTTAAAGCGTGGAGCCAAAGTCTCGGCAAAGCATTAGGCAAAGCCAACAAAGTCGGCGGTCTGCCGGTTGGTGTCAGCGCGAGCAACGTCATTGGCAATATCGCACTGATTGATCTTGACCGCGCTGTCGAGCAGGGCATCAAACCGCGTTTCTACGGCCGCTATGTGGATGACATCGCCTTAGTGATTGAGGGGCACCCAGAGATCGAGGACTTGAAAAACCTCGGGGATTGGATCAAGCATCGCCTCACCCTATTTCCACTGGGCGTCAAAGACATTTCTGACGAAGATGTCAAACTGCATTTCCATACTTCGGTGGCTACCGGCGGCAAAAGCACCCACCCAGAGGGCGGTGCTGGCTCAGATAAGTTGTCGGCTGAGGCCTCAGAGCAGGCAAGAGCAACCGATGATTCTGCCCCACACGGAGAACCAGAAGATCGAGAAATAAGCACTGGAAGTTCGGTGATCGAGGTCAGGGTGCCCTTCCAGAAAAACAGTGAATTCGTCTTTAACGGAGACAAATTCTCGTTGGTGCATGCCGAGGGCAAGTTTGGTCAGTGGGCCGTGAACCACGTTCGATCGGTGATGATGCATAACACCAGTGAGTGGCGCAACATGCCGGTACTCCCCGAAGACCCGGTGGAGGTTGCCACCAAAATCATCGCATTAATGTATGAGCGGCCGACGAAGGATGCCGAATTTTTCGGTCTCGAAGCGATCGCTACAAAGCGTGCAGGTTTTGCGCTCAAAGTTCGTGATTTGAAAACGATCGCTAGAAACGTCACCGCAAGCGATTGGAAACCACACCGGGAGCAGTTCATCACCTCTTTTGTGCAGCACACTTCTAGGCCAAATCGCTTTACTGAGTTCCACAACTACTACCAGCGACTATTCCGACTATGCCTTGAGGTAGGTGACACCGGCGGCGCGCAAAGCATCGCCCACGCCTTGGTAGAGATCATGAGGTCGATTCAAGACAATCGGACAGTGCTTGAAGTCGCAGGTCAAGACGTGGATAAGAACGCAGATTCTGTACTCAAAGCCTGGAGGAAGCTCGCTCATGCAAAATTCGCAGACGAAGTGGTTTCAGTCCCTGACCGCTTGGCTTCTGTGGCGCATAAGCGGGCGCTTCTGAAAACGCTCCAATCGTTGGTGTACCACAACGTCGACCAGCGCAAGGACCAGTTAGGCGACTACTTCCGTACTTGGCTCCCAGAAGACGGTAGCGATGAAAAAGCCCAGAAAGAATTCTATCAGGGTACTTTCCAAAGACTATTCGCAATGGACTTGGCGTTGGTGCCTTTCAAGCAGGTCCTGGTTTCGCGAGAGCTTGACCACTACTCCAAGGGAACTCCGGTGAAGTTTGAGGAATACGACTTCGCCTTCTTGCAAGCCGCTGAAAATCGGCAAGACGAAGTGCCAACTGCTTTGGAACGGCTCCTCGGCGAAAGTACTTGGAAGCTGTTGGAGTTTCTGGACGCAGTCGGGGCGCGCTTCTCAGTCGAGACCTTAAAGCGGTATCTCGAGGAAAATAGAGTGGATACTCCGGTAACGATACGGGGCATTGTCTTTCCAACGAGGCCACCATCACCGATTGAATTATTCGCTTGGACCCGAGTGGCAGGTGCGGATGGTCAGGGGCCGTGGAGCGATTGCGACCTGAATATGCGTCACGTGCAAGACTGGTTCTTAATTGCACGGGGCTTTGCAGAGCGCACGGATATTTTCGCGGACTTGCCTGTTAAGGACAAGGATCGGTTTGAGCGGCTTAAAGAGACCATGAGGAAGGAGCTCACTGAGCCAGCCGGTGTTCCTTGGAGAGGTGGCTCTAACGATGAAAATATATGGTTCCCCTCTGCAGGCTCTGACCAGTCGAAGGTCAAGGTTGCTATCGGGGCCCTTCTCACACCGCAGGAATATCTGACGCAATCGGTCATGGGGAACCCTCAAATTGGCCTCAAGCGATGGAATACAACCGCCAAGTTGATCAACGGTGTCATGGCGGAAGGCAGCGCAGACTACTTCGTATTGCATGAGGCGTGTCTGCCGCCTACCTGGTTCCTCACCGCTGCAACCCACTTACGGAGAAAGAAGATTAATCTTATTTCCGGAGTGGAGTACCTCCACGGACCGCGTCCAGTTGTGCACAACCAGGTGTGGTTCTCCGCGCTCCATAAAGGATTCAAATTTCCGTCGCTTGGTCTGTACATCCAGGATAAACAGCGTCCCGCCCATGTGGAAGCCGATAATCTTAACCACATTGATCGATTGAAGCTTGAGCCCAAGGTTGCATGGAATAGCAAGTCAAAGCCTCCGCGCATCGCGCACGGCAACTTCCACTTCGCTCTTCTGGTTTGCTCAGAACTCACTAATTCCGAGTATCGAAACTCGCTCCGCGGAGCAATCGATGCACTATTTGTTGTGGAGTGGAACAGGGATCTGAACACTTTCAATTCCCTGGTTGAAGCGGCTGCCCTAGATATCCACAGCTACATCGTGCAGGTAAACAACAGGGAGTACGGCGATTCACGCATTCGTGTGCCTGCTCGCGAATCCCACAAGCGAGACATGGTTCAGATACGAGGCGGGACTAATGACCACTTCGTAGTTGGTGAACTCGATGTAAAGGGGCTCCGTGAATTTCAGCGTCATGCGTATGTGCCGAAGGGCGAATTTAAACCGCTTCCTGACGGTTTCGAGCTAAAGTCTCACCGGAAGAAGTAGTACAAGAGGGCGCCGCGTACACGTAGGTAGGCTCGGCCGCATGCGTAACTTGGGCTACAGCGAAGTCATGTCCGCAATCCGGCCCGCCGTCGCAGTTGAGGCGGTACGACGCGTGCTTCTCGACGGCTTCGATCCCGCCACCGACCCCCACCGGCAGAAGGTGGCACTGCCGCACGGGGAGATGCACCTGATGCCGTCGGCGATCGACGGCGCGGTCGGGGTGAAGGTGCTGGGGATTCAGCCGGCGGGCTCGACTGTCGACGTCCCACTGGTGCAGGGGGCGTACCTGCTCATGGGCGGGGAGACGCTCACGCCTGAGGTCGTGATGGATGCCGCGGCACTCACCGAGATCCGGACGCCGGCGGTTGCGGTGGCGGGAGTGTTGGACCGGTTGCGGACGTCGAGCGAGCCGCTGGAGTGCGTCATCGTCGGCGCGGGGGTGCAGGGGCGGGCGCATGCGCGCACGGTTATGGATGTGCTTGAGGGGGTGCGGGAGGTGGTGGTGACGTTTGTGTCGAGAAGTGAGCCGGCGGATCTGCCGTATCCGTGGGTGGATTCGGGCAGTGTTGAGGCCGACGAGGTGTTGGGGCGGGCCGGGTTGGTTGTGGTGGCGACTTCTGCGGGGGAACCTGTGGTCGTCGATAGGCAGTTGCGATCTGATGCGACCGTGCTTGCTGTGGGGGCGCACACGGTGGACACGCGGGAGTTGCACGAGAATGTGTTGCGGGGCGCGCAGGTGATTGTGGAGGATGTGGGGGCTGCGCGGCGGGAGGCCGGCGATGTGGCGATCGCGGTGGAGAAAGGGGCGCTTGCGTGGGAGGATGTGGCGACGATGGCTGAGGTGGTGCGCGGGGATGTGGCGCTGGATCCCGCGCGGCGGGTGGTGTTTAAGACTGTGGGGATGCCGTGGGAGGACCTGGCGGTGGCGCGGGTGGTTGCCCGCCAGGCCCCAGCGGCGTTGAGGTGAGCACTAGGCGAGGTCCTTTACCAGGCGCTGCGCGAGCTCGCGCGACGAGGATGGGTTCTGGCCGGTGTAGAGATTGCCGTCGACGGTGACGTAGGATGCCCACGGCTCCTGTGCCTTGTCGTACTTCGCTCCGAGGGCGACGAGGCGGTCCTCGAGTAGCCACGGCGCCTTGTCGGCGAGCCCACCAGCGCGTTCCTCATCGTTGGAGAAACCCGTCATGGTCCGCCCGGCGAACGGGGAGCCGCCGGGTGCATTCTCGGTTGCGAGGATAGCTGCCGGGGCGTGGCAGAGAAGGGCAACAGGGGTGTTGTCGGTCATGCGCTCGATGAGGATGCGTGCGGACGTCTCGTTGACTGCGAGGTCTTCCATGGGGCCGTGCCCGCCCGGGTAGAACACGAGGTCGTAGTCCGCGGCGTTGACGGTGTCGAGGTTGAGCGGCTTAGCTAGCACGGGCTGCAGTTCCTCGAGCTGCGTCTTCACCTCTTGGAGGGTGTCTGCGTCGCCTGCACCTTCGTCGAGGCTCGCCTGATCAACGGTGGGGGCGGTTCCGCCCGGGGTTGCCACATCCACGTCCCAGCCAGCGTTGGTGAAGACCGAGTACGGGGTGACCAGCTCTTCGGCCCAGAAGCCGGTGGGGTGGTGCGTGCCGTCGTTGAGCGTCCAGTGGTCGGCTGCTGTAACAACCATAAGTACCTTGGTCAAGGTGTCCTCCTAAAGATTGGCGATCGTTCCGCATCGCTGCGACCTCGTTCGTGGGCTGCGCCTTGCGTGCCGGAACGCTCGTAGCAACGTTGTGTGGGGCCGTGGCTATTCCCTCGCCTTGGCGGGCGACGAAAACACCCCGCGGCTAGCTTTTAAGCTAGACGCGGGGTGTAGATTGCTCCTCCAACTGGGCTCGAACCAGTGACCCTTCGATTAACAGTCGAATGCTCTGCCAACTGAGCTATGGAGGAATATGTTGCGGTTGCTTGCGCTGTGCAACGAGATGTAACAATAGCGCGGTTTGTGGGCTCGGCCCAAATCGGCAGGTTGAGCACGGTTTTGCGCTATTGGTAGGGTCTTACTCATGTTGATTCCGGTTGGCGGCTTTCGTTCCAATGCGCTCGCTTGGGGGCTGGCGGGTTTCGGGGTGGTGTGCCTGATCTCCGCGGACCGTCTGGCGGATTGGCGGGCGCTGACGTTTCTTGGGATTGCGCTGATCGTGCCGTCGGTGGTGTGGCTAGTGGCGGACAGATGGTTCGCGCGACCGCAGGGAGTGGTGTGGTGGGTGCTCTTGGCGGCGGCTGTGGCGCTCGGGGTGTGGGGAATTGCGCTGTTTCCCTCGAAGTGATGGGGGTTACTGCTATAGGGTGGGGGCCATGAAGAAACCGATGCTTGCGCTCGGCGTCGCCGCCGCTGTCACCACGTCCGCTGTCGTTGCTCCTGCCGCATTTGCTGAAGAGGGCGGGAAGGCTGTTCAGTCCGAGTTGTCCTCGGGTTCGTCGGAGACGGGGAAGGCCGAAGGATCGTCGCTAAGCACGGGCGCCATTGTGGGCATTACGCTCGGCGTGCTGGCAGCTGTGGGCGTCGGCGGCGTGTTTGCGGTGCAGCAGGGCTGGGTGCAGCTGCCGGAGTTCGTGGACCCGGCTGCGGCCGCAGGGCTGGCGGCGCTGGTGCCAGCGATTGCGATCCCGGGGGCGGCGAAGAAGGGCAACGCTGGTGGCGCTGGGGCGAAGGGCTCGTGTGCGCCGCAGGCGTTTGATGCCGTGGTGCCGGAGTGGCCGCACTTCACCGGGACCAACGTGATGTACTGCGACGGTAAGTGGGCCATCGCGGGTGCGAACCAGACGGACTGGATCTTGTACTTCAAGAACTCCAACGGCAAGTGGGCTGTGATTCCGACGGCCGGTACGAAGCAGACGGGTATGGCGCGCGGGTGTTACAACGGTTTGACGCTGCGGGAGCAGGGGGCGCCGGAGGAGTTCATCCGCCATACGCCGATTTGTACGCCGGCGGAGATTGGGAAATAGTTCGGTTTGAACACGGTGTCAGACTTCCGGGAGTTGCTGACCCCTTACCGTCCTTGGAATAAATGCTGTTCTGCCTTAATTACCGGAGATAATCACCTGTGGCACAGCTCTCGCGCAATATGAAAGAAATCGGATGATGGTGATCAAAACATTCGACCCCAGGGATTGTGTGCTGGTACTTGGGGCAGGTTTTTCTACCGCTTCGACGAATAGATTGGGGCAGGCACCGCCCACTGGGGAAGGGTTGCGGCGACAACTGTTGGGCAGACTTCGGTTGCCTAATTCTGGCGAGACCCTCACAAGCGTCGCTGATTATGCGATTAGTCAGTTGGGGGACAGCGCAATGTGGGACATTCTTGCCGAGAACTTCGAAATAGAAAAGCTTTCAGAGTCTCAAAAAAAAATTCTCAAATGTGACTGGAAACGGATTTACACCACAAACTATGACGACTCAGTAGAAAGATTTGATAAATCGAGACATTCCTTCGGTGTTGATGATTTCAAGGCAGGAAAAATACCCGCAGGATCAGTTGTGCACCTACATGGTTCTATTTCAAACGCGCACAACGGACGGGTAGACACCGAGTTAGTTTTGTCTGAGTCCTCCTATGTGCGACAGCGGCTGCAAGAAAGTGGGTGGTGGGATCAGTTTGCGTTAGATCTCCGAAACGCACAGAGAGTATTCTTCGTCGGGTACAGAGCTCATGATGAGGCTGTTCTTCTTCCGCTCCTTGAAGATCCCGCTCAAAAATCAAAACGATTTTTTGTGTTGAGGGGCGAGCAGGACCCCATTGCAGCGAGCCGTATTAATAGGGTGGGACACCTTGTGGACTGGGGCTTGGACGGGTTTGCACAGAAACTTCCAGAGCTAGTGAAGGAGGAGAAGCGTCCCAGTCACCCGAACGAGCTTCGCGGTTTTTATTTCACTGATCTAGATAAAGACTCCAAAACGGTTATAGAACCGACAACTGAAGACCAATACAATCTCGTAGTAAAGGGTGTTCATTCGGAAAAATTACTTCGATCTAGCTTGGGTAGGGCTGCCTATATGGCGGATAGAGATTCTCAGTTAGGCAAGTTACAGAAGGCGATCGGGTCAGAACGTGTGGTCTTACTCACCTCACGTCGGGGCAACGGCAAAACGCTTTTCTCGGAAATTGCGAAAATTCACTTAAGCCGCCAGGGGAAGAAGTGTTTCTCAATCCGCGAAGACGCCCCCTATACGCAAGCCTCGCTGGACTACCTCCGGGAGCTAGGTGAAGATGTCATTGTTTTTGCCAGTGAGTACGACTCATTAATTCGGAATCGCGACCTGATTACCAGTTTGCCCAAGGCGAAGTTTGTAAGTGAAATGAATACGAGCCTTTTTGAGCTGCGATCATACGAACTCCCTCAGAAGATTCACCATAATTTCACGCGTATCGATTTGGATAAACTCGAATCGGCAGACAGAATTCAGCTATTGAGGGTGTTCGAGGCCACGGGGCTTGCTGGCGGCTCAGATTTCCGCCCCTTGCTATCGAAGAGCAAGAAATCGGACATGCGTGACATTATTATGCACCTGTTTGCGCAATCTGATGTTGCGAACCGAGTCAACGAAACAGTCAAACCTCTACTTGAGAATGATCGCCAAACTCTACTGCTAACGGCGATGACATGCTGCGCAAAATGTGCAGGAGTGTCGATGAGTTCCCATGGTCTCGCAGAAATTCTTAATAAGGATCCATTTGCCACGCTTGGGCTGGTCGCGCAAAGTGCAGATCAAATGCTTTATTCTGCTGACGTATTCAATACTCAAAATGGGCATTTCGAACCCCATTCGTATTTTCTCGCAACTCACATTGTCAGGCAGATTGATCCGCAGGTTGGGTTCGAAGCTGTTTCGAAGCTCGTGAGCTATGCTGCTACGGTCCGACATACCAAACGTATACGCAGTGACATTGGCACCGATGAGCGCTCGATAATCTCCGCGATGTCTCGTTTTTCTTTTCTTAAGGAGATGTGGGGGGAGTGTAGCAATTTCGAAGGACTCGCCGGTGATTTCTATGAGAAGCTCCGGAACGATGAATTTGTCAGTCGTGAGCCACTTTTCTGGTTGCAATATGCGATCTTCAACTCCTCGCTGGAAGATTCAAACGGTTCGAAACTGAACACGGCAATCGCTTTGCTCAACACAGCGTACGAGAAAGCGGCAACTCTAGAGAACTTTTCTACCTTTCAAATCGATACTTTCGCAATCGGTCTTTACTCTCAAGTGCTCACCGCAGGTGATCAAATTACCCCGGATAGAATCCAGCCACTCAAACGTTTGTTAAGTCTTGTACCTGAACTGGCGAAAGATTCCGATCGGCACTACCTCGCGAACGGATTTGAACACTTTAAGCACTTCCTTTCAGAAAGGAGGGATGATTTAAGCAATGAGGATGCGGCTAACTTGAGGGGATCTCTGCAGGCGATTATCGACGCTGTAGAAGATAAGCTAGCTGAGGAAAGAAACTTAACGGGGCAGGACGATTTTGTTTTGCTGGTAAAGCAGTGTCGAACACTTTTATCAAATTAAGCGTCACGCCTGCTCATCAAAGTAGTAGAACTCCCGTCCACGGCTTTTGTTGGGGCAATTCACATCTGGGCGACTTCGGGGGAGGCGTCGACGTACATCATCATAGGCACCACCGACTGGAGGTGAGCCGACGGGACCGTCGGAACCGCCTACCGGAGGGCTTGCTGCGGGGTGCACAGGTGACCGCGGAACGTGGGGCGGTTTAACGGTGCTGAGCGATCTCGCCCAACGCTCTCTTCACTCGCTGTGCAAACACCGGGCATCCAGCTGCCTCCAGCATTTCGTGGATCGGGCGCGAAATTACTCCGGGCCGAGAGTAATAATCGAACTGTGCTCCGTCGCTGCGTGAAAGGCAGCGACGTTCGAATCCGCGACGAGGTTAAGAAAGTCGTCGCTGCTATAGCATTTTGTAATGCTCCTTGTTTAGACCACGTTTTTAGTAACGGTGTGGTGAGTATCGGGTAACGCCCGGGTGAGTATCGAGTAACTCCCGGGCGTTTTAGGGTTTCGGTGGGGTTATTGGGTCAGTCGCATGTGGGTGCCTTCGAGTGTGATGATTTCGGCGCCGGCGACGATTCGGTTGAGGATGGATTCGGCGATGACGGTGTTTAGAAGATCGAAATGGTAGCGGTGTGGTGAGTTTGTGGTAGCGCTTGAGTGGGGATCCGGTAGCGGTCCCCGCTCAGGCGTGTTGTGGAGT
>ERZ1029884.220-NODE-220-length-12132-cov-87.863625_pt1 | contig 12132 bp, 10 predicted proteins | sample MGYA00519233_ERZ1029884 | MGnify/ENA primary metagenome ERZ1029884 (study PRJEB33666, sample SAMEA4610931) | skin metagenome | biome: Human-associated habitat; feature: Malodor aspect; material: skin | place: Philippines | collected 2015-08 ...
TCGTATCCCGACGGCGCTTGCCGTAGCGGGTGCGTTTTACTACGCCGCTCACAGACCAAGCGCCCTCGAGAGCACGACGCTCGTCGGGGGCTTTTGTTGTATGAGATCGCGACGCAGAGAAGATTGCAGAGAACAATTGAGCGAGCAAGGAGCCTTCAACCGTGGCAGCTTCAGAAAAACGAAAGCCCGAACGCATGACAGGCGCGGACGCCGTCGTTCGCAGTCTTGAGGAGCTGGGCACCGAGATTGTGTTCGGCCTGCCCGGTGGTGCGGTGCTCCCGCTGTATGACGCGCTGTTTCGCGCCGAGAAACTCCGCCACGTGCTCGTGCGTCACGAGCAGGGGGCGGGCCATGCCGCGGAGGGCTACGCGGTGGCTTCCGGCAAGGTCGGCGTCTGTATCGCCACCTCCGGTCCTGGCGCGACGAACCTGGTCACGCCAATCGCGGACGCGTACCTCGACTCCGTGCCGATGGTTGCGATCACCGGCCAGGTCGGCTCGCCGCTGCTGGGCACCGACGCGTTCCAGGAGGCGGATATCCGCGGCATCACCATGCCGATTACTAAGCACAACGTCATGGTGACTAAGGCGGAAGATATACCGCGAGCTATCGCTTCGGCTTTCCACATCGCTTCTACTGGACGCCCGGGTCCGGTGCTGGTGGATATTCCAAAAGATGTGCAAAACGCTGAGATAGAGTTCAACTGGCCGCCGAAGGTGGATTTGCCTGGGTACAAGCCGAACACGAAGCCCCACAACCGTCAGATCGCACAAGCGGCGAAGATGATTTCTAAGGCGGAGCGCCCAGTGCTCTACATCGGTGGCGGTGTGGTGAAGGCGAACGCGCACAAGCAACTTGCAGAATTCGTGGAAGCAACGGGCGTCCCGGTGGTGACCACGCTGATGGCGCTCGGTGCCTTCCCTCAGTCGCACCCGCTGTACTTGGGCATGCCCGGTATGCACGGCACGGTTCCGGCCGTCGGCGCGTTCCAGGAATCCGACCTGCTCATCGCAATCGGCGCGCGTTTCGACGACCGCGTGACCGGCGACACCGATACGTTCGCACCCCACGCGAAGATCATCCACGCGGACATCGACCCGGCGGAGGTGGGCAAGATCCGCGCGGTTGACGTCCCCATTGTCGGCGATGCAAAACGGGTGCTTTCCGAGCTCACGGACCACTTTGCCGGGAAGGGGGCCGGGAAGGGGGCCGAGAAAGGCGCCGAGAAGGGGAAGGTCAAGGCGCCGAGCATTGACCCGTGGATTGCGCGCCTGCAGGACCTCAAGGAGCGTTTCCCGCGCGGCTATGAGCCGCACACCGACGGCACGCTGGCTCCGCAGTTTGTGTTGGAGACGCTGTCAAAAGTTGCGGGGCCTGAGGCGATCTACGTCTCCGGCGTGGGCCAGCACCAGATGTGGTCCGCCCAGTTCATCGACTACGAGAAGCCCCGGCACTGGATCAACTCAGGCGGTGCGGGCACGATGGGCTTTTCCATCCCCGCGGCAATGGGCGCGAAGGCGGCCATGCCGGATGCGGAAGTGTGGGCCATTGACGGCGACGGCTGTTTCCAAATGACCAACCAGGAGATCACTACCGCCACACTGGAGGGTTTTCCCATCAAGGTGGCGCTGATCAACAACGGCAACCTGGGCATGGTGCGCCAATGGCAGACCCTGTTCTACGAGGGCAACTACTCCCACACCAAGCTTGGCGGCGAGGTGTACGTGCCTGATTTTGTGAAGCTTTCGGAGGCGTTGGGTGCGGTGTCCTTCCGGGTCACCTCTGCTGACGACGTCGAGGCGGCCATCCAGCGCGCCCGGGAGATCAACGACCGCCCCGTCGTGGTCGAGTTCGTGGTCGGCGAGGACGCGCAGGTTTGGCCGATGATCGCGGCCGGCACCTCCAACTCCGACATCGAGTATGCGCGCGGCATGCGGCCGTTCTTCGGCGAGGAGGAGTCCGCGGCTGAAACACCCGAGGCAATCAACGAGACCATCGCATCGCTCGAGCAGGAGGAGAACTAAGCATGGCCCAGCAAGAACCCATCACCCGCCACACGCTGTCGGTGCTCGTTGACGATGTCGACGGCATTATCACCCGTGTCACCGCGCTATTCACCCGCCGCGGCTACAACTTGGTCTCGCTGGTTTCGGCCAAGACGGCGACAGACGGCATAAACCGGCTGACCGTCGTTGTCGACGCCACGGAGCACGCCGTCGAGCAGATCACCAAACAGCTCTACAAGCTCATCCAGGTGCACAAGGTGCTCGAGCATGACGACGGCACGTCGGTCGGCCGCCAGCTGCTCTTGGTGAAGGTAACGGCAGATAACCTCACCCGCCCCCAAGTGGTGGATGCGGCGAACCTCTTCCGCGCCCGAGTGATTGACGTCGGGGTGGATTCCGTGATCATCGAGGCCACCGGTAACTCCGCCAAATTGAAGGCGTTTCTCGAGGTGATGGAAACCTTCGGCATCCGGGAACTCGCACGGTCGGGTTCGGTGGCGCTCTCGCGCGGATCCAAGACGATGGCGAAGGCCGACTGAATTCTCAACCCCCGTAGGCGGTTGTGTCATAATGTGAAATGACCGTCTCATAAATTGAAGGAAGTGACGTACACATGGCAATCGACGTGCTCTATGACAACGACGCAGACCTGTCCCTGATCCAGGGCAAGAAGGTCGCCATCATCGGCTACGGCTCCCAGGGCCACGCCCACGCGCAGAATCTGCGCGAATCCGGTGTCGAGGTCGTCGTGGGCCTGCGTGATGGCTCCAAGTCCGCGGAGAAGGCGCGCGAGGCTGGCTTTGAGGTCAAGACCAACGCGGATGCCGCCGAGTGGGCCGACGTGATCATGCTGCTCGCGCCGGACACCTCCCAGGCGCAGATCTTCACCGAAGACATCGAGCCGAACCTGAAGGACGGCGACGCGCTGTTCTTCGGCCACGGCCTGAACATCCACTTCGGCCTGATCAAGCCGGCCGACAACATCACCGTCGCCATGGTTGCGCCGAAGGGGCCGGGGCACCTGGTCCGCCGTACCTTCGCAGACGGCAAGGGCGTGCCCTGCCTCATCGCGGTGGAACAGGACCCGCAGGGCAACGGACGCGACCTCGCTCTGTCATACGCGGCCGCTATCGGCGGCGCCCGCGCCGGAGTCATCCCCACCACCTTCGAAGCGGAGACGGTGACTGACCTCTTCGGCGAGCAGGCAGTGCTCTGCGGCGGCCTGGAGTACCTGATCATGAACGGCTTCGAGGTGCTCGTTGAGGCGGGCTACGAGCCGGAGATGGCCTACTTCGAGTGCCTGCACGAAATGAAGCTGATCGTCGACCTGATCTACGAAGGCGGCATCGCCAACATGAACTACTCGGTGTCCGACACTGCAGAGTTCGGTGGTTACCTCTCCGGCCCGCGCGTCATCGACGAAGGCGCGAAGGATCGCATGCGTGAGATCCTCAAGGACATCCAGGACGGGACGTTCACCAAGCGCCTCGTCGCTAACGTCGAGGGTGGCAACAAGGAGCTCGAGGGCTTGCGCGACCAGGTGGCGCAGCACCCGATTGAGAAGACCGGTGCCCAGCTGCGTGACATGATGAGCTGGGTGAAGGCACCACTCAACGATACCGCGCGCTAGAGCTATCAGCGACGACGCAAACGCGGCAGGGCTCCATCGGCCCTGCCGCGTTCTTCGTTCTTGCGCGCTGCGCTTGTCGTCGAGCTAGCTTTAAACCCTCGCGCCTTCAAACCCTCGCGGAGGCAAAGCAAAAACCCCGCGCCCCCTGACCGGGGAAGCGGGGTGCACTCTCTGAGGTGAGAGAAGCGGCTAGTTGGTCGCCGGAGCCTCGGACGGTGCGAGGGTCTCGGTCACCTCGTCGACGATTTCGGTCTGGGTAACCGTGTCGTCAGCGGCGTTGTCGCCTGTTGCCGCAGCGGACTCGGAGGCGGCAGCAGACTCGGTAGCGCCGTTATCAACGGTGGTGGTCTCGGAGACGACCTCGGTTGCGGCGGTGGTGGTGGAGGTAACGGTCGTGCCCTCGTCGTCGTTGCCGGAGAACAGGGACCACAGCAGCCACAGCAGCAGCAGTGCTACGAAGATGCCCAGCAGCCACTTCCACCAGCCGCCACCGTTGTTCTCCTCGGTCACGGCAGTGGAGCCGGCGGTGTTACGTGCCGGGGTAGCGGTCGTGCGCTCGGTGGTGGTGCGCTCAACACGGACATCCTTGGACGGATCAACGTTGGCGTCCTTAACGTCCTTGGTGCCACGAAGGTCGTTGACCTTGTCCTTGCCCAAGTTCTTCGCGTCCTCGATCTTGCCCTCGCCAAAGTCCTTGGGGTTGCGGTTCGGGTCATTCGGGTTGGTCATTGTAAATTCCTTTCGTGCTAACACAAGTGCTGGCATACCGTTCGCGTGGATTGCGTGGACGTGCCAGCATCCTCCGTGAACGACCGCCCACTCTAACAAATATTCGCACCGCACTCTGGTGCCCGTGTGGCTCGCGTCGATCCCGTCGCAGCATTTTCCCAGCACCTTAGGGGTGCGGGTGCAACGCCGTAACGATTTTCAGTTAGTTGTCAATAAGGAATCGGGCGGGTACCGTTGGTCGTCGGTAAGCATTGTGAAAGGAACCAGGATGAACGACCACGCGCACGAGCACCATCACCATGAGCACGGGGGGCGCGAACCGGCGCCGCGCCGCGCGTTGATGATCGCGCTCGCCATTACAGGGGTCGTTTTCGTGGCGGAGGTCGCCGGCGGTCTTATCTCCGGCTCGATGGCGCTGCTTGCGGATGCGATGCACATGCTTTCGGATGCCGCAGGGTTGATCATCTCCCTGGTGGCCGTCGTTGTCGGGCAGCGGGCTGCGTCGGCGACGGCGACGTTCGGCCACCGTCGTGTGGAGGTGCTCGCCGCGCTCATCAACGCGGTGGCTGTGCTGAGTATTTCGGTCTGGATTGTGGTGGAAGCCGTACGCAGGGTGCGCGACCCCCAGCCGGTGCAGACAGGGCCGATGATGGTGATCGCCGCCATCGGCCTAGTGGCCAACGCCGCCTCGGCATGGGTGCTCGCGCGCCACCGGGAGGGATCCGTCAACGTGCAGGGCGCGTACCTGCACGTGCTGGTGGACATGTTCGGTTCCGTTGCGGTCCTGGCAGCAGGTGCAGTGATTGCGGTGACAGGGGTTGCAGCTGCCGACGTTGTTGCGTCCCTGCTTATCGCTGCACTTGTGTTGCCGCGGGCGTGGCAGCTCATGGTCGGTTCGGCCCGCGTGATGCTGGAGCAGGTTCCGGAGGGGTTCGACGTTGAGGTGGTGGAGCGGACGCTGGGCGAGGTCGACGGTGCGGTAGATACCCATGATCTTCACCTCTGGTCGCTTGATGGAGTGAGCGTGCTGGCCACCGTCCACGTGGTTGCCGCATCTGGTGTAGACCGCGACCAGCTTCTAGATAGGGTCCAGCACGCGCTGGCTGGCCTGGGGGTGGAGCACGCCACTGTGCAGATCGAGCGGCCCGAGCACATCTCCCACGAGAAGGTGTGCTGAAACTGATCTACCCTTGGGCCCATGGGTTTCACCACGCCAAGTTACTCGCTCAAGGATCTGTTCTCCCGCGCGGAGAAAGGGGAGTTGCAGCTGCCCGATTTTCAGCGGGAATACCTATGGGACGTCGATAGGATACGCACTCTGGTCACTTCGGTGCTGCGCGGCTACCCGGTGGGAGCGTTGCTGGCGCTGGACACCCGCAACACGCAGCAGCGGTTTAAGCCGCGCCCGCTCGAAGGGGTGGAGGCGTCAGGCGTTTCCCCGGGGCTGCTGTTGCTGGACGGCCAGCAGCGGTTGACCTCGCTCTACCAGGCATTCACGCACAGCGGCGAGGTGCGCACCGTCGATTATTTGGGAAGGCCTATCCGGCGCCGCTTCCTCGTGGACGTGCGTGCCGCAGTGGCGGCGGAGACCATGCCGGTGGAGGCGCTATTCGCCGTTGATGACAGTGGCCGCGTCCGCTCCCACTTCGGGCCGAGCGTGGATGAGCCACTCGACGCACGTGAAGCGTATATCCGCCACGGCGTGATTCCGGTGAGCATGCTGTTGTGGAAATGTGGCAACGAACTACTCGTGGATATGGCGGCGCACGCGCAGGATGACACGCTGCGGGATGCGGTGAAGCGGTTTATCAACCAGGTCATGCGGGGGCTTCCGGCGTACGACGTGCCGGTGATCCGCGTCGACCGCGATACCACGCAGGCCGGCGTGGGCCAGATCTTCGCTTTCGCCAACTCTGCGGGTGTGCAGATGGACGTCTTCGAGCTCCTTACCGCGGTCTACGCGGCCGAAGACCCGGGCTTTGCGCTCGCCGACGATTGGGGCGGTATCGAGGCGCAGCTGAGAGCTCACCCGGTGCTGGACAGCGTGGGCCGCGTGGAGTTCTTGCGCGCGCTGTCACTGCTGCTGACAAGTCGTCAGGGCCCGGCGCTGGGCCACCGCGGCGACATCTTGAACATCACCCTCGAGGAGTATCGGACACACGGCCCTGAAATGGCGGCAGGGTTTCTCGCCGCCGCCGATTTCCTGGAACAGCGGCGCGTCGTTGCCGCCGACCAAGTGCCATATCCCGCACAGTTGATCCCCCTCGCCGTCATACTTGCGCGCTTGGCGGAGCAGCCGGACGCGCTAGCGGCGGACGGCGCAGCCGACCGCCTGAACCGCTGGTTCTGGTGCGGCGTTTTCGGCGAGCTCTACGGTGCGCACGCGCCGACGATCCGGATCGGGCTGGACGTCACGGAGGTCACCCCGTGGGTCCGGGGAGACACCCAGGATCTGCCGCGCACCGTCGCAGACGCCCGGTTCCACGAATCGCGCCTGCGCAGCGCGGGGCCAAGTAGCGGCGTTTACCGCGGTTTGTATTCGCTGCTGATGGCGCGGGGAGCGCGCGACTGGCGCACCGCAGAGCCGTTTACTGCAGACACGGTCGCTGAGTTGCAGCCGAGGTTCCGCCAGGTGTTCCCACGGCAGTTCCTGGCCATGACTGGAGCTTTGGATGCGGACCCAGAACTGGCCGACTCGGTATTAAACCGGACGCCAATGGGTCGACGCACCGATGTGGTGATAGAGCACAATGAGCCAAAGCGCTACCTTCCACGCCTGCAGTCCAAATCGCTTCTGGAGGACGACGAATTTGATGCTGTGCTTGCCGGCCACGAGATGAACCCGGAGCTGCTGCTGGCATCCGACTGGGAGGGATTCGTTGCAGACAGACGCGAGCGCTTTGTCGGCATGATTGAGTACGCGATGGACCGGCAGGCGGTTCGCGACTGGGACCGAAGCGAGGCCGAGTGCGACGAGCGATAGTTGCCGCAGTCGCCGTCGCTGTAACTGCCGTGCTCGCGGGATGCGCGCCGGAGGCGCAGCTCAGTCCCCTCGAGAGGGCGAAGAGCGTCAACCAGTCCAAACATGTCGCGCAGCTGTTCGCCGACAGGCCGCAGGTGGTGGACGATGTTCTCGGTATCAAAACCACGCGGCTGTTCTTCCCCACGTCGGAGACCCTGGTGCTCAGCGACGCCACGGTTGAGGCCCAGTTGCGCGCCGCCTCGATCGCAGTGGCAACCAACGCCCCGATGATGGTTTACGACCCCGGCCGGCACGCGGAATACGCGCGCATGATAGCGGACATGCACACTGTCACCGTGCTCACAGTCGGGGACGTCTCTATCGCTCCTTCATCAGGCGCGGTTCGCGTGCGCAGGGACCCAGGGGGGTTGCGTGCGCTCGAGGAAATGACGGCGCTGCGCTTCGTGGAACGCACTGTGGACGAGCCGGGGGATGCAGTGCGCGAGGTCGCATCGTTGGACCAGCGCGAGCCCACGTGGATTCGAGCCGCGTGGGCGGACCCGGTGGTGCTGCCAGCCGCAAAACCCGAGCCGCTTCCCATCCAGTCTCGGCGCGACGCCAACATGGCCCCGCGCGTTGTGGCCACCTGGGAATCATCGATCCCTTCAGTGGCAAATGCGCGCAGCTACGGCGCGACCGTCTCAGTGGTTCCGCTGCCGGACCCACGAAAAAGTGAAGAGACGCTCTTCGCCATGGCTGGCCTGTCAGATCTGCCGCTCGTGGCGTTGGGGAGTCAGTTCGGCACGTCCGAAGTACTCGCGCACCGCATCCGGCAGGCCGAAGCTGCCTATTAACACGCTAAAATAAGCCCCGGCTTATTGTTTCTTGCAGAAGGAGATCCAGTGCCACCACGCACACCGATTGTGCTGATCGCCGACCCGCTCGCGCCGGAGGCCGAGCAAGCACTGGGATCTGGGGTAGAGATCCGCCGAGTCGCCGGGCCTCGTCGCTCCGACTTGCTCAGGGCGGTACGCGATGCCGACGCGCTCATTGTCCGCTCGGCCACCACAGTCAACCGGGAGGTTCTTGATGCCGCCGCGCACCTGAAAGTCATCGGTCGCGCCGGGGTCGGTATTGACAACATCGACGTCGAGGCCGCCACCGAGCGGGGAATTGTCGTGGCGAACACTCCTACCGCGAACATCCACTCCGCCTGCGAACACGCCATTGCCCTCCTGCTAGCGGCCGCCCGCACCATTCCGGCGGCAAATGCCTGCGTGCATGAGGGGAGCTGGGAGCGCTCCCGGTTTCACGGTACGGAGATCTACGGCAAAACCGTTGGCGTTGTCGGTTTCGGCCGAGTAGGCCAGCTTTTCGCTGAGCGCATGAGCGCCTTTGGCACCCGCATTCTCGCGTACGACCCGTACCCGGACCAGGCGGCCGTCGACCATCTCGACGTCGAGCTGGCGGATCTTGACGCGCTGGTGGCTCGGGCGGATTTCGTTTCCATCCACGTGCCGAAAACCGCCGAGACGCACGAGCTTTTCGACGAGCGACTGCTTCGCTCAGCCAAGCCGGGGCAGATCCTGATCAATACCTCCCGCGGTGGGGTGGTGGATGAGCGCGCTCTCGCCGCTGTGTTGCGCGAGGGGCCGATTTCTGCCGCCGGGATTGATGTCTTTGAGCAGGAGCCGCCCCACGAGTCACCCTTGTTTGGGCTGGACAACGCCGTGCTCACCCCGCACCTGGGCGCGCAGACCCGGGAGGCGCAGGCGCGGGCCGGTGTGGATGTGGCCCGTGCGGTGCTGAGCGCGCTTACCGGAGAGCCGGTCCCGGGCGCCGTAAACAGGTGATACCCTGGATCTGTTTTCTACGATGTGAGAAAAGGATTCCAGATTATGAAAATTGCAGTGCTTGCGGGCGACGGTATCGGCCAAGAAATAATGGCGGAAGGGCTGAAGGTGCTCAACGCAGTTCGCAACGACGTGGAAACCACGGAGTTCGACCTCGGCGCACGCCGCTACCTGCGCAATGGGGAGCTTCTCACCGACGCGGACCTGGATGCGCTCAAGGAGCACGACGCGATCTTGCTCGGTGCCATCGGCGATCCGGAGCGGGTGCCGGCGGGCGTGCTGGAGCGTGGTTTACTGCTGCCCCTCCGGTTCAAACTGGACCACTACGTCAACCTGCGGCCGTCGCGCCTCTACCCGTCCTCGGTCAGCCCGCTGGCGAACCCGGGCGACATCGACTTTGTGGTGGTGCGCGAGGGCACCGAAGGCCTGTACGCCGGTAACGGCGGCACCCTGCGGCAAGGTACCGAGCATGAGGTGGCCTGCGAAGTTTCCCAGAACACCTATTACGGGGTGGAGCGCGTGGTGCGCTACGCCTTCGAGCTGGCCATGACGCGCCGGCAGAAGCTCACCCTCGTGCACAAGACGAACGTGCTGGTCAACGCCGGCGGGTTGTGGCAGCGCGTCGTCGACGAAATCAGTCCGGAATTCCCCGAGGTCGAAGTGGACTACAACCACATCGATGCCGCCACCATTTACATGGTGCAAGACCCTGGCCGTTACGACGTCATCGTCACAGACAACCTCTTCGGCGACATCCTCACCGACCTCGCCGGTGCCGTTGCCGGCGGCGTGGGCCAGGCGTGCTCCGGCAACATCAACGCCGCGAAAGCGTTTCCGTCGATGTTCGAGCCGGTGCACGGATCCGCCCCGGATATCGCGGGTCAGGGCATCGCGGACCCCACTGCAATGATCTTGTCGGTGGCGATGATGCTGCGTTTCCTCGGCGACGACGACAACGCCTCACGCATCGAGGACGCTGTCGAACGCGACGTTGCAACGCGTGGCGATGCCAAGGTGCGAACCGCCGAAGTGGGTGACCGGATCGCAGCTGCGCTGAAGTAGGGTTGAGCGCATGAATGTGACCCGCACGATTCCCGCCGTACTCGCAGCAACCGCGCTGGTGCTCACCAGCTGCAGCAGCACTGAAGAGGGGAACACGGGGTCACGGCCCGGCGAAAAGGCGGTCCTGCAAACACATGGCGACGAGGTGATCCAGGATGCAGACGGCACTGGAGTCGAGGTGTCGCGCCGGCTGTTTGACGCGGCCGACACCGTTGTTGTCGCCGCCAAGGAGCGCGATCAGCAGCTGAAAGCGGCGGCCATCGCCGTCAAACTTGGCGCTCCAATGCTGACGCGTCTCGACGGCGCCGATGCCGCCGTCGACGCGGAGATTGCGCGACTCGGCGCGACCCATGTGATTACCGTGCCTGGCGACGACGGCGAGGTCGCTGCCACCGACGCGGTTGACTCAAACGCACCGGCGGAGGATGCGGCCGCGATCGCGGCCTTGGAACCCCAACACCCGTCGGAGCTCGCCATGCCTCCGGTCTTTGCTACTGCCGTGTCGTCCCGCGCTTCGGTCGCCACAGCACGCGCTGCCGGGGCAGAGGTGGAGGTCCTCCCCGCAGCGGACCCGCGCGCAACGGCGGAGAGCATGCGCACGGTTACCGATCAGGACACCCTGGCGCTTGGGCGCCAGTGGGGCTCGAACGACAACTTCCAAACACGTGCCGCGTTAGCAGGAAACGGCGAACTGCCCGGCGGCGGCGGGTTGGTATTCCCGGGACGCCGCATGGTGGCGCTCTACGGGCACCCGTACGGGCCGGACTTGGGTGTGATGGGCGAGCAGGATCCGGCCGCCTCCGTCGAGATGGCGAAGCGCTTCGCCGCCGATTACCAGCCGTTCAGCGATCAGCCCGTTATTCCGGCCTTCGAAATCATCGCATCTGTCGCGTCGGAATTCCCGGGTGACGACGGCAATTATTCAAATGAGACGCCGATGGAGGACCTTGTGCCCTACGTCGACGCGATTGTGGACGCGGGTGGTTACGCCGTTATCGACCTTCAGCCCGGTCAGGGCAGCTTCCTCGAGCAAGCGAAGTTGTATCAGGACCTACTCACCCGTCCAAACGTCGGGCTGGCGCTAGACGCCGAGTGGAAGCTCAACCCCGGCGAGGCGCCGCTGTCCCGGATCGGCAGCGCCACGGCTGCCGAGATCAACGAGGTGGCCGACTGGCTCGCTCAACTTGTCCGGGAAAGGAATCTCCCCCAGAAAGCGCTGGTTATCCACCAGTTCAACGTTGCCATGTTCCCCGATCGGGAAAATATCGTCACCGGTCAACCGGAGCTGGCGTGGATCCTGCACGCCGACGGACACGGGGTGCCTGAGCAAAAGTTCGAGACTTGGGATGTGCTGCGTCAGGGGTTGGATCCGAACTTCTATATGGCGTGGAAGAACTTCTTCGACGAGGACTTTCCCACATTCACCCCGGAGCAGACGTACCGGGACGTCCACCCGAGCCCCTGGTTTGTGAGCTACCAGTAGAAAGTGCCGCGAGCATGTCGTCGGTCACGCTAGGCTCGCTCCATCAGTGTGGAGCTAGATGAGGTCTACGGTTTCCCGCGGCGAAGTAGCGCAAGCTTATCCACGGCGCACTGCTCGCCGTGGATGTTGAAACCACGGGACTCAAGCCCGAACGTGCCCAGCTTGTGTCGGTTGGCTGGGTCCCGGTCGATGGCCGGGTCATCGATCTCGCCGGTGCCCAATACTTCGTTCTGCGGGGGGACACGAGTGGGGGAGTCCGCCACGCAGATGTGCGGGGTTCGAGATGCGCCGAGCTCTATCTCGCGCTAACGGCACAATAGCGGTCGCGGGATAACGCCACTTGTGCCGCCGGGTTGTATGCTCGGTCACATGCGTTTTGGACGAATTGCAACACCCGAAGGCATGAC
>ERZ1029884.221-NODE-221-length-12130-cov-15.719172_pt1 | contig 12130 bp, 8 predicted proteins | sample MGYA00519233_ERZ1029884 | MGnify/ENA primary metagenome ERZ1029884 (study PRJEB33666, sample SAMEA4610931) | skin metagenome | biome: Human-associated habitat; feature: Malodor aspect; material: skin | place: Philippines | collected 2015-08 ...
ATTAGTATCACTCCAATTACTTATTCCTTACAATTCTTATCATACACGCTTTTTTTTATTTTAAAAGGGGTATGTGATAGTTTTCACAAATAGTTCAATAATTTGAAAATCTGTTTGTTCATTTTTTCACATGTAAGTTGAATTTAAATGACAAGTATGTTAAGGAATAGAAAAAATGCGTGCTATTTTGCTCCTTTAGGAATGTCGCAAATGCACGCATAAATAAAAGACTTAAAAACATACTAAGTCTTAGCTTTTAAGAAATTGATTATTTAGAATCGTCTTTTCAATTTCTAGCATTTGAGAAAATATTTTTTCAAGAACATTCACAACGATACTATTACCAGCTAAACGAATAAGCTTAGAATTAGGTAAGATTTTTCTATCATTTTCAAAAACAATATTATTTCTCATTAAGTTATTAAAATCTTTTTCATCAAAACCCATTAATAAAAAACATTCTCTAGGAGTAAGGTTTCGATACATTTTATTTTTTTCTACCAACTTGATTTGATCATATAAAATAATACCCGAATTAGGATGTTTATCTTGTTTGGTAGTAATAGTTCTAGCAATAGTATTATCAAATGCAATATTATCTTTAGCAAGATGTCTATTTAATTTTAATATTTTTTCTCGAGATGGAGTAAAGGTTGGAGTGCTTTCTATAGCTTCATGTCTATATATATCATTATTATAATCAAGCTTTAAATACTCAGATAAAGGATGAAAGTTAATAGACTGATAATGTTCTAAGTTATTTTCAAATAAGTATTGTTCTAATTTTCTTTGTTGATCTTCATTATTGACTTTAATACTCATCATGTAAGTTCTTATTCGACTTTGTGGCACTCCAAAATTTCTAGAATCTAATGTATATATTTGATTCACATATCCCAAAGATTCTAAAAACTCACACCACTCAATAAAATTATCTTTATGTTTATCTGATAAAATTTCACTTACGTTTTCCATTAATAAAAAGCTAGGTAGCGTTTTATCTTGTTCAATATACTCTTTTAATATTCTTTCAATTTGCCATAACAATGTACTTCTATTATTGGCATTTCTATCTATACCACCTTCATTTTTATGCCAATGACCGCTTTTTGATAAATCTTGGCACGGAAATGAATATGTAAGTAAATCAGCATCAGGCAAATCTATAGCTTTTACCGAAGTGATATCTACTAAATTATTTGTTCTTCCAATTGCAATTAATATTGACTTAAGTTGTGTCATATTTAATGCACTTAAACCTCTTTGAGTCATCGGTTGTTTTCCATCATTAGATAAACTATATTTTGACAAAATCTTCAAAATAGATTCTCTCGTATGATGTCTTAGTGGTTTAAGATCTTGTGAACCATTATGAATGATATCATATGCATATAAAGCGCCAATTTCCCATTCAACAGTTGCTACTACTGAATAATCAATATTTAAGTTTTTTAATGCTTGAGCTTGGCTGCCTATACCACTAAACGTTTCTATTACTCTAAAAATTTTAATTCCCCCTTTAATTTGTAAATGTTAATAAATATTTATTACTATCAACTTTTTTGAAAGTAAAGAATTTATAACCAAAATACTCTAGATGTTCATGAGTTATAGGGGTTTTTTCTTTTAAACCAATTATATTACTAAAATAATCATACAAATTAATATTTAAAAAATGTAATTCTCTATTAAATTCCCCATCTAATTTACCTTTTATAGATTCTCCCTTAAAATCAATGATGTCAAGTTCAGCATCTTGAATAAAAAAGCTTTTCATATCGGCTACATTATTATAATTAGATTTAATTAAATGAGGATTCCTATTAGAAAATTCGCCATTTATTCCTGAACTATCCCATCTCTTATTAGCTTTTAAAGGTACAACAATTGGTAATTTAATAAAAACATCTGAATTATCCACTTTTAAGTCAGATTTTATATTATTTTTCTTATTAAATTCTTTAATATTTTTTTTAATAGAATCGATATCGTTAAAAATATCTTCTCTCAAATTTCTATTATCTACAAATTGCAAATACTCATTTATCGAGTTATCATTACATAATTTTGACTTCTCTTTTTGATCATTGAATAATTCATTTAAAGACTCATTAGTTTCACATAATAATTCATTATTAAATATAAATCCATTTTCTGTAAAGTTTGCAGAGCCCACGAAGCTTTTAGTCTCTTCATAGTTAGAAAAAACATATGCTTTAATATGAGTTAAAGCTGCCTTATACTGATAATAAATATTTACATTTTTATTTATACTCATAATTCTTAAATACTGTTTATGATTAGCTTTTAATACGCCTTCTTGACTCATACCAATGAATAACTCTATTTTTAAATCAGGAAATTCTTCTATAATTCGTTCTAAAAAAGATGCTGAAGCATATCCTGAAATAATCGATAACTTATCATAAATTTTACAGTTTTCTTTTAGTACATTTAAATATAGTTCATTATTATAAATCATTACTATTAGACCTTAGCCATTTTAAACAAACTATCAACATATTTTTCAATTCCTCCATCTACTAACTCAGGAGATGTAGTAAGAATTTTGGCAGTATTTAATTTTAAAACTGTTCTAAATAAATTTCTTGAGCTATCACTATAATTTGCATATTGTTTCATAATTTCTCTAAATAATTCAACATTATATCCTAAACCTGGTCTTTCAACTAATTGAAGTATAGTATCAGTAGTATTACCTATTAAAATTTTGTAAGTTTCGTCAATACTATTTTGCCATGACAAATGAATATACCACCATATCGTTTTCAACCAAATTCTACGTGATGTTTGATAAAAATGAGAAGCATTCATTCCCCATCTAGCATGTACAATATCTGGTATCACTTTAATAGATAAAAATCTCCAAATTTCGTCATTTGCCGCTACTCTATTAGAAAAATTATCATCTTTTCTTAAAATATCATATAACTTTAATCCAAATAAAACGTCAAATTGATAGTCCAATTTATTCGCATTATCAAAATTATATTCATCATATAATGAATCTCTAGCTTCAATTAATTGTTCACGTAAATGTTCAAATTCTTTTGGAGGATTAATAGGTTCAATTTCATTTATATTAACGATTAGTTTATCAAAGTCTTTATTGGCATTACTTATATCGTATCTTATATTTTCCCAATTAATCATATTAATTTGTTTCCTCCTGATTTAAATTTTCAATACCATTCATAAGGCTATTTTGGATAGAAAATATATCACTAGTATCTACATTAAAAGTTTTTACCCAATATGAAACAGCTGAAAGAATTGTACCAGGAAGTAAATTTTCTTCATCGTCTATAGAATATTGTTCAATGAGAATTACCTCTTGAATAATAAGTGCCATAGCTTGCATAATAATATGATTCATATATCCAAGATTAATTTTTCTTGTTTCTTTTTTTACTTCTGAAAACAGAGGATGTTTAATATTAAATGCAATACTGACATTAGATGCATCTAATGTATCTTCATCTGGCGATATCCAATTTTTTTCAATTTTCCACAATGGTCCTTCTTTATCTTCAAACTCTGTAATAGGAAAACTAGATCCTACTCCATCCACCACTAATTCAATAGGATTTAAGTCTTCATAAGATAAAGTCATTCCTTGTGTATTTGCCATATATGGTAACGTATCTTTTACTTCTTTTAAATATAAAAAGAAATCTAGATTGATTACTCCTCTAATCGTTGAAGGCTCAAAATTATAATCAAATGTAATTTCTAGTTTATTTGCTTGATTTTTAAAAGATGCAATTCTCACTGTTTCTTGAAAGCTAGAGCTTTTTGAATAAATATGTACTGCTAAACCTATAGTATTATCAGTACATGTGATACCATCTTTGCCGAATAATAAATATGGTTTTTCAATAATCAATTTTTGCTCTAATCTAAGATTGTTATCGTAAGGAGACCACATTGAGTCAAATTCATTAATATTAATAGAAACTCCATTTTCGCTATCTATTGAAATTTCTTTTTCTTCATCCAAATCATTAGAAGAATAATATAGTCTGAGTTGTTCGAATTTAACCCCTGCTTCATCAATAAACTTCTCATTTAGCTTTCTATATAATGCTATTTGATTTGTCGAAAGAGTCAAAATTAATCATCTCCTTTCTCTTTATATTTATCTGAAGCTATAGAAACATTAGGTATAAAGTCTAAGGTATTAGTATTTATAACCATTTCTCCAGAGACAATAACTTTATCGTTACTCATATTTTTTATAATAAATTCATCTAAATTATTAGACTCTTGATAAATTGATATGTGTGCATCATTAAACTGTTCAATATTTTCATTTAAAATCTGTTCATTAATTTTATTTATTTTAATGTCACTAATTTCAAAAGGAAACTGAATTTCTTCTCCCATCGTTTTTATCCAGTCTTTTTTCGTCATTTTTTTCTCTTGAGATAAAACTTCAAGATAAACAACACTAGTAGCTGTATTTTTAATACTTGCTTCAAACTCTACTTTCACTGTATTTCTATCAATTGGTTCAGAAGATAAAATATTGATATCAGCTAATCTATTCTTATCACTTGAGTTTCTAGAATTAGTATTATTTTGTCTCTTACTTGTAGAAGTTCTTCCATAATTTTTGGGAGGTAGAAATAACTTACCAAATTTTCTCGAAATGCCTGACGTAGCTGATGATTGTTTTTCACTATCATTACCTTGATAAAAATCACTTATTGTTTTACTTGTTGTAATTTTCATTCTATTTATAATACCGAATCCATCTTCGTCTATCCAATTAGCATGGTCAGCATTTTCTGTTGCTCTTAAATATTGTTCAAGCTTATCATAGCCTTCTTTTTGAAATTTTATTGCTAATGGTCCTTCTGAATTAGGTACAAAAAAACCAATTAGTAAATCATTTTCATTAAACAAACTTGCTTTAGGTGCCCATTCACCATCAATACTATACTCAACAATCATCCCTGGTTTTCTACAATAAGCAATTATTTTAGAAGTATTTTCTAAGACTTTTTTCTCATTTTTTAGGCCAATTAATTCTAGCGGTGAATATCTATTATCAGGGGGTGTCATTTTAAGCTCTTCTTTAGAAACTTTTTTAAAAGCAATATGTCCTACCGGTGTTTTGCTCGGCTTATCCATACCATTTTTCTTTAGATAAATGGGTTGAGTGACTATAGTTTTGTCTCCACTTTCTCCCTTTAAAGCACTTGTATATAACTCTTTCATAAGTTCAAAAAATGGTTCTATATTATAGTTATCAAGTAATGGTTCTTCATTTACTCGTGCAATTAATTTAGAATTATTAACTAGCTTTCTATATTCTTCATTATTTAATCTTGGATTATACCATCTTTGAATTGCATATTTTAATGCTATCTCTTTATCTTCTTCCCAAGGATAAAGCTTTTCTTCATCTTCATTTAAATTAAAATCTTTTAAGTAAGGTATGATAATCGTTGTGCCTGTTTCTTCGTTTGTATATTGACTTAATCCAAATATTTCTAAAAACTCTTTAATTTTTTCTGAATCAGTCAGAGGAAAGATTCTTTCATCTGATTCATCTTTATATTCTCCCCACCAAGCAATGCCTCTTACATTATTCGGTAGTAGTTTCTCTTTTTGTTTTGGACTTTCTATAAGCGAAGCAATTAGTCTTTCTTCAAAACCATTATCAGTCTTCACACGAGTATAATAGATAACTATTCCTGCTCCAATTCTGAAATAACTCGTTTTTCCTAAACCCCAGCTACCACCTGCTCCTTCTGCTTCTTGATTTTTGCCTATTCCAAATACTAATTTATAAAAATTACTTTTATTTAATTCTTCTGGGTCAGTAGAACTATAATTTCCTGTTAAACCAGAAGTATTTTTATCTCTTATTGCAATGAAATTTTCATATTTATTGTATTTACTATTTAAATTGTCTTCTACACCTTCAAGATTAGTTGCAAGTTGATAAGAATTGAAATTTCCTAATGTAAAATCTACAATTGTTTCACTACTTTCTGGTAGTGTAGCATCTAAACTATTTTGTAAAGACTCTCTAACCATAAGATCTACAATAGGTAAACTCTTATTTTGTAACGATCTTAAAATTGCATCACCATCTTGAGCCATGCTTTGTAAATCATTGGGAGCATTTTTTAATTTCATTTTTCTTTCTCCTCATTTTTAAAATCTTCTTTAAATTCATCTTCATCTATCATTTCATCTTTAAAATCAATTTTTGCAGAAATATAAGTAGTATTATTACCTTTAGAGACTCCTGGAAGCATAATATTTATTCCAATAATGTCCTCTGGAAAATCTAGTTTTTCTCTAGATTCTGGATTTTTGACTTTAATATCCTTATCTCCCTTATTAATTCTATAAATAATTAATTGAGGCACATTACCATATCCATATTTTTCCCTAGTATTACGAACATCTATCATTTTAGCTGATCTTCCTTCTTTTTTTTCAAGAGGAGTTTCTATATCAGAATATAAATCTTCTGGTACTCTTAGGGTGCCAATTGAAATTGTATCTCCTTGACTTCTTTTAACCAATTTCGTACGAGCAACTGAATTTACATGAAATCCATTGATATTCCACTTATGGTTTTCTGAAGAAGAAACCTTTCCTGTTCCTGATAAAATAACACTCCAACCGTTAAGGGTACCTCCATTTGTTTCGAGCCATTCAATTAAGGCAGGTAACGCTCGCATTTTAGTATCTATTTGTGATACTTTATAATCTTCTAAGAAAGCCTTAATTTTCGAATTATCAACATTTCTCCATATAAGTTTATTATTTTTAACTTCACAGTTCTTTAACTCTTCAAGAAACCCTTTTGTTATATTTAAATTATGTTTTAACATGTCACTATTTTTTTCGAAATATACTGTTTGACTATTAAATCCAAAAAAGTCAAATTCTCTTTCAATAGATGACTGTTGTTTATTATTTGATGTAATTCTAATTAGTTGATAATCTGGTGAGTTCTTAATACGTGGAGCATAGTCTATAGGTGTATTTCCATTGATGGCATATTGTTGTATTTCTTCTCTTAATTCTTCATTCATTTGACTTAAAAATAAGAAGCGTCTATTAGCATTTTCATCTAACCATACTCTAGGAAAAATTTCATATCCTTTTCTATAACCAAACCATCTTCCCATTTGCATTAAAGTATCAGCTTGATTTGTGGTACGTAAGAAATAAGTAGTAGTTAATCCTTCTAATGTTAAACCTCTTGATAAAGTGTTTCCACCTATAACAATAAATGCTGGAGCAACCTCAGGCATATTATTTTTATCAGGATATATTAATCTTACTTGTTGATTATTTACTCTTGTTCTACTATTATCTATTGCTAAATGTATTCCATTATGAAATACTGGGGCCTTTTCCTCATTTAATGGTATATAACTTATAAATTCATCATCATCAAGAGAAATCATTTTAATTAATTGTTCTTTAACTTTTTCCCATATCGGATATTCTGGCACAAGCTCTGGTGTAGAATAACTTCCCATACCCTCAAGAAAAACTCGTTTATTCATAACATATTGTTCAGATTTATATAATTCATGAAATTCTGATAACACTTGTTCGTCAAAATTATCTTTTAAATATTTAATATAATTTTGAACTTTGTCAGCAATGATTTCATGATGATCTATTTTAAAACTTGTATGTATTAACATACTAATAGGTTTTTTTAGTGAATATGTTCTTATAGCACAAACCGTCAATATAAACCATCTTATTGAATCTTTAAAACTTCTTGGTATATTTTGTCCAGTTTCCCCCTTTTGAATATCTTTTACCAAATTTGCATCTGTTTCACTAATTTCTTTTATAATTTCAACTTTTGGACTTTTTTCTGGCTCTTCCATACCAAAAATTTGTGTAGGTCCTATATAATCTTCGGATGGTTCTAATAAAGTTATAAAGTCTTTAGGATATAAAGAGTTTTTACTAGTTTCATTTAATACATTTGCATAAGGAGTTGCAGTATAAGATATATAATTCATCGCTAAGAATGATTTATCGTTCACTAATTTTTTAATTAATTTATTAATTGTTGAATTTTCTTCTTCTATATCCTTAGTATTAATACTTGCTTGATCAGCTTCATCGTCTATTACTAGTATTCTCAATTGCTTTGCTTTATTAGGGTCTGATTTTAGCCATTTAATCAAACTTTCCAGTCTTCCTTTATTTTTCAGACACACAGTAAAATACTTATCCCTAGAGTTATTACTTAAATTATATTTGCTAATATCGTGTTCAGGTTCTCTAGATCTAATAGTCGGGTTATCTACACGTGTCCAATCCAAATTTCTCAACTTCACATTTTTTAAATCATCGTATAATCTTGAAGCTGTTTGTCGTCTTAAGTTTTCTATGACACCTGATAAAACAATAAAATAATTAAAACCATTATCAGCAGCCATAGCCATTAATCCTGCCATATTAGCTGTTTTCCCAGACTGAACATTACCAACTACTAAACCTTTTATAGGTCCGCTCTCTCGAGTATCAAATTGTAATGATTTTAATATCTCAAATGAAGATTTTTCTATATTAGTAATTGATTTTTCAGAAAAACCTTTATCTTCAAGTTTTTGTTTATATGTTTGCCAAGATGAATAAATAGTATTAGGTATTTTAGCATCATTTTCGGCGTTTCTTCCTAATTTGACAATATTAACTTCCTTTTCTAACTGATACATTTCTTCAACAAGTTCTTCCCATTCTTGTACTGTCAATCTCTCAGCAATCAAAGCAGAAGATAGATTATCTAACATTAGTTGTGTATCGGTATTTTCATTACCTAAGTTTTTGATCTCTTCCCAACTTTGACCTATCTTATTTAATCTATGATGAATATGATTTACATATACTTCGTATTTACTATCGTTTATTTTCATAAATATCCCCTTATAAAGTATTTTTAATATATTAATTATATAATATGTATATGTATAAATAAATATATTGCAAACCATAATACTATAAAACAAAAAAGATATCATAAAATACTGGCTTAGCAGTTTTTTATGATATCTTTATTTAATTCATAATATTTAAGGTTAAAAACTCTATATTTTTTTTGTTTTTTATAATTTTTTGGTATTCTTCATCCGATACATAATTTATAGTAGTTGAATTTGTGAATACATCTAATTCACCTTTACTATCAAAGCTATTGATTAGGTAGCTTTCACCTTCAAATTTCCCTAACATTTTAGTATATAAAACATTATAATATCCATTAATATCGAAAGAAAAATTTAATTTATCATTTTCTAAAGCTTTAGAAATATTATTTGCAATTCTTCTAATTACTGAAACCACGACGCTATTACCCGCTTGTTTATATAATTGACCATGTGATACTTCTTTAGGTAACTTAAATTCTTTAGGAAATCCTTGAACATTAAAAGTTTCACGAGGTGTTAGCTTTCTAATTCCATATTTTGTTTTAATTAAAGGCACATTATGCCCTCCAGTACCCATGTTTGCGGTAAGTGTAGGAACTACGCCACTTCTATTAGCTCTAACATATTTTCTCCTCCACTGATAAACTGTATTAGAATCTACTATGTTTTCATTCAAAATATCATAAAAAGGTTGTTTTCCTTTTCTGTAATAATATCTCTCATCTTTAGGGTCAGTAAAATCTATTACATCTTCTAATGAAGTCTTTAGCTCAATAGCTTTTGGAAAATTAAAACTATCAAAAGCTTCATATGATTTAAAACCAACGATATATATACGTTCACGATTCTGAGGAATATTACCATAATCTTTAGCATTTAATACTTTCCATTTTATAAAGTATCCGTTCATAGTCAATGCCTCTTTAATAACTTTAAAAGTATTTCCATCATCATGTGTTACCATGTTTTTTACATTCTCTATAAAAATAGCTCTAGGTTCCTTTTTCTTTATAATTCGTAGTAACTCAAAAAATAAATCCCCTCTTTCATCTTCAAATCCTTTTCTATAACCAGCAATACTAAAAGCTTGGCAAGGAAAACCACCAACTATAACGTCACTTTCAGGAACTTCATTTTCATTAACTATATGAATATCTCTAGTATCTAAAAATGTACTATCGTAATTTTCCTTATAAGTTAATTGAGCATTTTTATCAAACTCATTCGCGTAATGAACTTTAAATTTATTAGTTTGTTCAAAACCTAATTCAATTCCTCCAACACCACTAAAAAAAGCAGCAAGTGAATATTTTTTATTCTTAACTTTATTGCTCTTGGACGACATTTTATTCACTCACTTTCAGATATTTTTTAAAATATAATATTAACTTCTAAATGCGTACTTACGTTCTATTTTAATCTATTTTTCAGATACCCAACCTATCGAATCTAATGGCGGGTTATTTTCATCAATCCAAATAAATTCTATACCAATTCCTCTTTTGTAATCTTTAAATTTATACAATCTTATTCCATTAATACCAACTTCAATTAATTTTTGCTTAGTTAATACTTCTCTAGGTTCAAGTTGAAATACTCCTCTTAAAATCCATTCACCAAGTATCTGTTGATCTTTGTAAGATTGTATACTTTTACCATTATCTTGATTTATATAAGCTTTTATAATATTTTTTGAAGATATAAATTCTAAGTTGAAAATTCTTTTTCCCTTTGGTAATAATAATTTATTTGAATTCTCTTTAAACTTACCAATGTCTTTACCGAAAAAATTAGGTTTTTGATTGTGAAATGTTCTAGAATTAGGAATGGGAATATACATTTCACTTATTGGTCTAAAAATTGTTTTCTCTATTTCTTTTTCTAAATTTTTATTTCCAATGTTTTCAACATATTTCATTAAATTATTGCGGATATTTTTCATTTTCTCTTTTTTATCTTTAGATTTCCATTCATTTAATAAAAGTATTTTTAATTCATTCTCAATATAATCTAACTTTTGTATATTAACATCATCTTTATATTTACTTATTATATTTTTTATTCTTTTTTCTCTATTATTATTAGATTTACCTAATTTAAAACCACCGTTAAAACCATTAAAACCAGAACTTTCTTCAACTCTTCCATTTTTATTATAAATTATCCAAGATACAGAGTCCTCAATTTCATCTTCTAGCAGTTGACTAAAATAACCACTATTATCTGTTTGTCTATTTAATTGCTCAAAAACCTCAAATGGATCTTCTATATAGTTCACGTCCCAAGACTCTACTATAATTTCTCTATTATTAAAAGTCATAAGTAGTTGACTATCTGCTGAAGTATATTTGTATTCATGCTTATCATCTTTAAATTTAAAATTTGTAGGATTTTTTAAACTTGTAGCACCTATAATTTCTAACTTCTCTAAGTTTATGAAATTATAGGAAGTTTCTCCAACATGTATTTGAGGTTTTTCACCTTTTTTAGATGGCATCAATACATGATATACAGATTCTACTTCTGCATCAGTTCCTTTAAATCCCTTTATTTGTTCTTTAGATGATTTAATTCTTTTATTTCTTAAAGTTGCTATTTTAAAAGCTAATTTTTTATATAATTGTTTATTTTTCTCATTTGCTTGTTCTTTTGTATCAGAATTTTTAGCATTTACAGTTATTTTATTTAATATATTTCCCCAATTATCAATTTGACTATTTTTTTTAAATTGAGCAATTTTTTGATCTCCTGAATATAATCCAAATGATTTAATACCAATTAAATATTTTTTATTTTCGTCAATCAATAATGAAGCATCATATGAAGTGTTTGCGATATCCTCACCAACAGCTCCAAATGATTTTTGAAAAACTGTTTCTTGAAATTTTGAATTCACTATAGGAGCAACTGTAGTATTAATATCTTCACTTTTTTGAGAAAAAGCTTCACTTAAACTAGCAAAATTAGTTATTAAATTTTTATATTTTGCTTTTTCATCTTTGTCTAGAGTAAACCACATATTTATTCACCTAATTACACAATTAAATTATTTTAATGCTTACTATTTAAAATATACATTAATTTTCCCGAAAAGTGCTATTATTAGTCAAAATATTGCTATTGCAACATCTATGATATTCAAATTTTATATTATATAATAAAAATGTCTTAGGAGAAGTCCT
>ERZ1029884.222-NODE-222-length-12118-cov-5.774020_pt1 | contig 12118 bp, 11 predicted proteins | sample MGYA00519233_ERZ1029884 | MGnify/ENA primary metagenome ERZ1029884 (study PRJEB33666, sample SAMEA4610931) | skin metagenome | biome: Human-associated habitat; feature: Malodor aspect; material: skin | place: Philippines | collected 2015-08 ...
TGTCATTATATTAATCGTTTTAAGGGTGTTTTTGATGAGAAACTAACATCTATAGTTGAATGTGATCATTGTCATAAACTTATTTATATAAATCTTCCTTATATTAATAACTTCTATGGGAACACGTATACATCAGATTTAATCCCGGCTAAATCACCGAAGCGATATAAAGAATTATTAAAAGACACAGATGATGAACTTTTATTTGAAAAATATACATGTTTAGGTTTCATATTAAAAAAAGATACAACGTCGTCATTTCGTTTAGCTCCTGTTTTTGACATTGTATCATTAAGATTAGATAAAAAAGAAAAGTTTTTGAGCCGGACAATAGGCGGTAATACAATTGATATTCCAAAAGCATTAACAGATAGTGCAGAGATACAGTATTTTAATTACAAAGTTGTATCTAAATTAAACAAAGAGTTTATTGTTTTATTAGCGAACTATATGGTGTCTGAGGTGCCTGTATTAAATCAAATGTTAGATGTTAATGTAATAAGCAGGAATAATATAAATGATGTGTTAATTAAAAAGGCTATAGAAACATGTTTATATCTTTATATGTATCCTATGTTTTTAAATGAAGTATTAGATTCATATAAAGAAACTCAAGAACTTTATATACCTCTTATTAAGCATTATATTTATAGTTGTAGTGAAGACTTACAAGCTATGATGAAGCATTACAAACATATAAACGATTTCATATCGGATCAATATCATGACACAAGAATTATTAATTATGTATATAATCATATCAAAGAATTAAATGATGACTTGGAATGTTCGAAATCGTTTTTATTGTCATCTGTTGAGCCGAAAAAAATAGCTAATGTAAAAATTATAGCAATGCTTATTAATGGATGTTATTTGACTCCTATTTTAACGTGTTTTAATGATGAAGAAGTAGTAGAAATATGTAGTCAATTTTTTAATAAAGATGTTAACATGAAATATATTTTTCCATTTATGCAAACACGATTTTTAAATGATGTATTAAAAGAAAATGAGAATGACAAAGTAAGATGGTTTATGAGAACAGATACCGTATCTATTTTAAAACAGGCTGAGTCATTATATTCAAGAAAAGGTGTAAAAGATTTATTAAAACGTGTTTTTTACACAGGTTTGCGTAATACCGCAGAGCAATATAAATTGAATGCAAGTTACTATGCTCCATCATTTATGTATAATTTAGCAGAAACTAAAGATCTTGAAACCATTATACTTATGTATAGTGTATTTATTTTGCATTTACCACAATATATAGTATCTATGTCAGATGATAAATTGAATATATTAAAAGAAGATTTAAATAAATATAATACAACAATTTATAATGTTTACTGTAAGGTGATAGATTCATTAGTAGCTGATGTAGATAATTCATTTGTTATAGGTGATGCTAGATTTTTAAAATTTACAAAGGATTCCTATTTATATAAATTATTATCCATATCACGTACTGAAATTATTTCAACAAATCGGGTTGAATTTTTATATGTATCAGTTGGTCATTATTTTAAATTATTTCAAAAATATAATGGTAATTATATTGAAACAAGAACTCGAATTACAGAAAAAGTTGTAAATGATTCAACAAAAAGAATAGAACAAGCTATGTTAACATTTAATTTGTTTACGAACGAATAAACCGTGTACTTTCTACACGGTTTTAGTTATAATTAAAGAGATATAAGTTTTATAAAGAAAGGTGATACACATGCCAGATTGGTTAATTATTGCAGAGAAAAACAGTCAAGCTAAAAATATAGCAGCTGGTCTTTTTGATAAGAAAAAAGGATCGGGATCATTTCAAAAAGGTGGATTTGGAGGTAATGGTGTTTCCAGTGTATTAAACGGGGATGTTCGAATTGTTCATTTTATAGGACATATTTACGAAATGAAAATGCCAAATGAACAAGATGATAAGTACAATTTTAAATCAGCTCAAAAAACGAATAGTTTAGGTATGGTCATTGGTGGTGGTTATAAATCAGTAGATGAAATGATGAATAACTATCCTGTTGAACTTGATTTAAATCGTATTAAATGGAAACTATCTCAGAGTAAACATAGAGCCATATCAAATAATATGAAGGATTTATATAATAAATCAAAACATGTTATTGTCGCAACTGACTTTGATAATGAAGGCGAAATGATTTATATGAATTGGCAAACAAATAATATTAAGAATCCAGATTGGAATAAAATGTATCGTTTGAAAATAAATGATATGACGCCAGTTGCAATTCAAAATGCTTTTAAAAATTTAATACCATATTCATCTAATGATAAATCATTAAATATGATGAAATCTCAAGGTTTTGCTAGAAGTATTGCTGATTATGAATATGGACTTAGTTTTTCATATTATGGTCGTCAATTAGCTTCTCAAATGGGTAATGTAAAAGGTCAATATGGTCGATTGAAAAATGCACTATTAGGTGTGGTGTATAATCAAGAAAAAGAACATGATAATTTTGTAGAAAAAACACATTATCGGATTGATATGGTGTTACCAAATGGTGAAACATTACTTGGTGACGAAACACTTGTTTATGATAAAAAAGAAGATGCTGAAAAGTATATCAATTCTAATAAATTACCAAGTAAAGCAACGATAAATTATGATGAAAAAACAGTAAGTGAGAACCCTAAGAAGTTATATTCTCGTAACGAACTTATTATTGCAATGACAAAGAAACATTCAAAATTATTAAGTAAAAATGATTCTTGGAATACACCGCTTCAAGCATTATATGAAAAACATGTATTATTAAGTTATCCAAGAACAGATGTGCAGTATATTGGTGAAAATACTTATAAAGAATTAAGTAATGTATTACAAACACCAATGGTTAAACAATTATTAGAGGATCGCATTAAAGAAGTTGAATCTAAGACTAAAATAACTAGAGATATTCAAATTAACCCTAATGCACCTGCTCGAAAAGCATATGTTGATGATTCTAAATTAAATGGAGAAAGTCACTACGCTCTTGTTCCTACTGAGAATGAGCCGGTTAATTTTAATAGTTTAAATGCTGCGGAAAAAGCAATGTATATTGAAGACTTAATGCATACAATGGCAATCTTTTGTAATCCAGCATTAGTTGTTAAAAGAAGTTATACATCAGGTGATCACTTTAAAGCGAACCAATCTCGTATAAAACAATATGGATATCGCTTTTTAACAGATGAAGTTTCTGAGAATAAAGATTTATTCCCGGATTCAGGTGTATATGATGTTACTTATAAAATTTCAGAAGTAAAATCAAAACGTCCACCTTTATTTACTGAAACAAGTTTGCTTGCTATGATGAAAAAAGTAAAATGGGGGACAAGTGCTACAAGAGATTCAACTTTACATGATATGATTAAAAAGGGTTCTTTCAAAAAAGATAAAGGAAAACTTCGTGTTAATAAAGATTTAAAACCAACGGTTGATTTATTATTAAAAGAGAAATTAATCGACTTTGAAATGACATCTAATTGGCAAATGAAATTAGATAAAATTGTGACAGATAGTGATGCTAAACAATTTATTAATGAAACAAGACATGAAACAAAAGATGTACATGATACATTTAAATCATTATTACTTTAAGAATAGGTGATTATATGCAGGATATAAGAAAAGTTGTTTATTTAGAACCCTGCATTATAAAGGAAATTGATAATTTTAGGAAAAATTATGCCATGTATTATAGAGGACAGGTTGTAAATATGTGTGTAGGTTTATTTGGCTTGGTTAGTCCAGATGAACAACGTGTGTATTTTGAAAAAGCGTTATCTTATATCGAAGACAATCATATAAGAACATCCTTTAATAAATCTGGTTATAAACGCAATGGTAATGTTTCTATACAAATGCATATTTCTAATAAACAATATACCCTTTTTGAGTATAATGATGATAAAATAATAATTATTGCAGCATTGTTATATGTTCATATATTAAATTGAAGAAAGGGTGTTTACATTGTCGAAAAATAAAGATAAAGATGCTGAACTTTATTTTGATGGCGAATTAGAAAATGATAGTTCTAATAATGGCAATGATCCGAATACGCCAAATAAACCACCAGAATCAGATGGTAATCAACTAACTGATTCAAATGGTTCAGGTTCGGATAATGAAGGTGTATCTCCTGATGAAATGAATGATGCTGATAACGCTTCATCAGAAACTAATCGGGATGATATAGATAACGAAAACGATATGCAAAATAGTAGTTCTGATGATAATTCAGAAGGTTTATCTAATGATGGTGAAAATGAATTAGGTGATGATGATTCTTCATCTAATATTACTGATAATAATGATAACAATGATGATATATCATCAGATGGTGACTCTCAAAATGGTGAAAATTTTGATAAAGATGGTGGATCAGATGATTCAACTGGAAATGAAGGTATTGATGGTGATCGATCTAATGATTTAGATAGTGATCCAAGTGCGAATGGATTAGAAAATGACAGTGGTCAAAATGGATTAGACAGTGATGATATCAACAATGGTGTTGGTAATTCAGGTGGTTCTAATTTTAATGATGACTTAGATCAGCAAGCATCTGGTACAGATCCTTATATGGGTTCTACAGATGATTCTAATTCTGAAGTTGGTCAAGGTGAACATCTTGGTACAGATCCTAGTCTTTACAATAATGATGCTGGTCAGTCAAAAGATGATTCAGATGCCGATAAAGAAGCATTGGGTAATAAAGACGATGGTTTTGAGTCGGGTGATAAAGACAAAGATGGATTAGATGACGGTGTTACTAGTAATGAGGATGGTAAGAATTCGAAAGAAGGCGGAGGTGGTGATAGATCTCAAGAAGATTCAGGTTCTGGTAAAGAAAACGAAAATGATCAAGCAGATTTAGATGCAGATAAAACAGCAGATAATCGTGGAAAAGATAATAATAAAAATAACGATGATGATGAAAATGGAAAAGATGATCAATCAGGAGGTAATTCTCAAGGGGAATTAGCAAATGATGAAGAATCACCATCTGCCATCAAGAAACTTACTGGTAAAACAGAAGTTGGAGATGCTGTAAATAAAGGTAAACGACTTAAAGATTTATCTAAAATGAAAAAAGAACAAGCGGCTAAAGAAGGTGCGTCATTAGCAAAAGAATTAGCTGTTAAAAAAGTTAAATATGTAGTAATTACAGCTCTTGCTCCGTATGTGATCCCCGTTATTGTAGGACTTTTATTACTTTTAATGTTGATTTTAGGTATTGTCGCTGCAACAACTGCTTCAAAACCAGCAGATTACGTTGCTCAACAATGTACTGAAAATGATGCTGGTGGAGAAAATGCCGATAGTAGTGGTGCAAAAGATAGTGGTAGTAATGTTGAAAATGCAAAAAAGACTTACATATTTCTACTTGAAAATGTTAAAGGTTTATCAAAAATTCAAGCGGCTGGTATACTAGGGGCTTTAGATCAAGAATCTGGTTTTAGTCCTACAATTGTAAACCCAAGCTCAGGGGCATATGGTTTAGCTCAATGGTTAGGACCACGTAAAGAAGCGTTAGATGCCTTTGCAAGTAAAAAAGGTAAGAAACCATCAGATTTAGGTTTACAACATCAATACTTATTACATGAGATTAATGGTCCATATGAACATGGTCAACTTCAAGCACAGGGGTTTTTTGAGGCGGATAGTATTGAAAAAGCAACAACAGCTTGGTCAGTAGGTTTTGAACGAATGGGTAGAGATGAAGCCAATATGAGTGGTCGTATTGCTTATGCTAAAAATTGGTATTCAAAATTTAAAGATATAAAAGTAGATACATCAAAAGCAAAAGAATTAAATAAAGGTGGATCCGATGATAACATCTCAGATGCGACAGATGCTGCTACGGATAATTCTGAAGGTGGCGAAGAAGCATGTGGTGATGGTGAAGATTCAGGTTACACAGGTGGAGAGATTGGAGATTCTGTTAAAAACAACGGTGGTACAGGTAAAATAGTTCCGGGACTTGGTCCATGGGAAGGTAAAGATGCGGTTCCTAAAAAATATAGAAAATATATTAAAATCCCTGATTTCCAACAATCATTTTTAAATGGCTCTCCTTTTGCTAGTAGTAGTTCACTAAGAGGTCAATGTACAGAACTCACTTGGGCTTATATGCATGAGATGTGGCAAAATACAAATGTTTCTATGGGTAATGGTGGAGTGGTTTATCAAAGTTATAAAGCAGGTGGAGCTAAAGTAACAGATAAACCAACCGTAGGCTATGGCTTCTCTTCTTCTACACCATATGCAGGTGCTGGTGGTGATGCTGGTCACACAGGTGTTGTAGCCGGTGTTATGCCAGATGGTAAATGGATTTTAGCGAATTATAACTTACGTTTAGAAGCACCGAACCGAGTATTAACATATGCAGTTGTTGATGGTAATACAAAAGACGGAGCTATTAAATTCTTTAGTGGTACATCTAGACAACCAAAAGCTAAATATAAAAAATAAATAAAGAAGGGTTTTAACCCTTCTTTTCATATCATGAATATCTTTGGAGGTATACAAAATGGATAATAAAAGAAAAATAATTATAGGTATGATTATTGCATTAATTCTTATTGTTGGTTTTATATTATTTAGATTATCGAAAAGTGATACATCTGAAAATAACGCAGATAATAAAACAGAAGAAACAAGATCAGGAGCTCTTGATAGAAAAGAAACATCATCATCTGACAATTCAGCTAAGAATTCAAATAAAGATAATAAAAACGTTTCAGAAAACAAAAATGATAATAAAACAGGTGCTCTAAAATCAAATCCAAGAGAAACACAAAAAAATGTAGCTGCACCGAAAGAATCAAAAGCACCTAAAGATCCAAATAAAAAAGATTTAGAAAAAACTGCTATTCGTTTTACAGAATTAGCTAACAAGTCAATTACACCTGATAACGTTAAAGGAATTAACGCTGAACTTAAAGATGTTGCAACAAAAGATTTATGTAATACTTTGATGGGTAATAGAGTTGAAACGAATGAAAATGAGAATAGAGCAAAAAATATTAAAGTTAAAATAGATGAAGCATCAAAAGATAAACAACATGGTGTTGTTACATTTGATATATATGGTAAATCATCAGAAAATGGAGAAATTGTTAAATTATTCCCTGATATTAAACAAGATATTTGGTTTAAATACGAAGATGGTAAATTCAAAGTTGATGCATTTAAAATGTAATAAGTTAGGTGGATAAAATAATGCAAATGAAATTATCTAAATTTTTAACAATTGTATTTGGTATCTTAGCTTTAATTAGTATTATTGTATATGTATTTTTAGGATCTAGGATGAACCAAACAAATGATAGAGCGGCAGAAGAAAAAAGTTTATATGAATCTACAAAATCTGATATTGAAGAAATGAGAGCTAAAATAGAACGTAATCGTGTTATTATTTCAAAAGCTGAAAACAATCATGAAAATGTATCAGAAACAGCATTAAATACAGTGGATGGTTTCTTAAAACAAGTTAAGAAAGCAAATGTTGGTACAGATGAAGAACGTGCTGAAAATTATCAAAAATCTTTAAAATCATATGCTTCAAATGATGTACTATCAAATGAAGATATTTTGCATTTGAAAGTTCCAGATAATTATAAATTATATCCGGGTACATCAAAATCAGGTAGTATTCAAGTGTTAATGGCGTTTGATAATAAAGATAAAAATGACACATATACAAAATATGGGGAATTTATGGTTGATACTGTTAATAAACAAGTTACTAGTTATGTGGAATATGATATTTTAAGTCAGGAGGATGAGGATAATGAGTAGAGATGATAAGCCTTATAATCATTTAAGTGATGAAGATGATATTCCATATTACACTGATGAGTCAGTTGAAGAAGATAGTAAATTATCATCTAAAGAACGTAAAAAAAGAGATCGAAAACTTGCTCGAAAATATTTAAAAGCTAGATTTAATGAAAAAATTGGATATCGATTCCAAGCTCAAAAAGAATATAGAAAAGAGCAAAAAAGTAAGAAAAATAAACGATTTTTTAGATTGTCGTATAAATGGATGGCTGTGTTATTAGCTGCAATATTCATTGCATTTGTTATATTTAATGTACATGCTGTTATAAAAACAAAAGATTATCAAAAAGAAGCAGATCATTATGCAGCTGAGACAAAGAAAATTGCAGGAGAGCAGTCTGATTTATCGAATAATGTTGATCGTCAAACTCGTAAAGTACAATCTTTAAATAAATCTAATTCAGCCGGTGTTATTAGAGCAATAGATACATTGAATGAGTTATTTAATAATATGTATGATTATAATGATGGTCAAATGTATGTTTCAAATTATAAAAAATCTATGGAGTTCTTTGATGATCCAAACGCAGATTATGTGAAAAAAGTATATAGTAATGGTAAAGATGCTGATGGTCAAAATGTAATAGATGCTTTAGATTTATCAAGCGATTTAGTTACAATATCTATATACTCTGAGCATACAAATGATGTTGATAGAAAGGTTGTTAATTTAAAAGCACTCGTTGCTTATAAAGCCTACTCAGAAGGATCTTCTGGCAAATTCACAACACGTACTCATGAAGCAGTTTATAGTATTGATTATGATGCTACTAAAAACAAAATTGTGGATATGAAGAAAGATGCAAATCTTAAAATGTATAGTCAGGATATTAATGCATCGAACTAAAGGATGTTACTAACATGAAAAATATAACAGAAAAAAATAAATTCATAAGATTATCATTGTATATAAGCATCGTATTTGTAGCTATGATTTTAACCTATATTCCATCTATTGTTTATTCTTGGTATTTAGCAAAAAGTTATACAGCGTCTATTATAGCAATGATTATTGGTATTATACTATATGCTCTTTTTTCATATTTTTTATATATATTTTGGAAAAAACAATCAAAAGAATATAATGATTTTGAATCAAGTCGTATAGAATTAATATCAATCGAAAATGTAACGTGGTTTATAGGTGCGTTAATCATATACATTGTCTATCATATAGGTATATCTCAATATTTATTTAAAGTAGATAATTCAACTAACCAAGATTTAACATGGTATTTCATTTTAGTTGTGTTTATTTTCCAAGGGATATATGCTCCGATCGTTGAAGAACTTGTAACAAGAGGTTTATTCTTTTCACTATTCTTTAGAAAAAATAAAAAGTGGAATACATTTTTATCAAAACATTTACCTACGAATGAAAATGTCATTCGTATATTTGTTGCAAGTGTTATTAGTATATGTTTATCTAGTGTATTACATGGTGATGTAAGTGACATGGCAATGACAGGATTAATGGTAAACGCAACACTTTGTGTGATTTTGTATTATAAAACAAAACATATTATGTATCCGATTTTACTTCATATGTTTAATAATAATATAGTGATTGTGAGTTTAATATTATCGTTACTTCAATCATAAAAAAAAGAAGCCTATTTAAAGGCTTCTTTTTATTTTAATTTGTGTGTTTGTTTTGCGATTCCTGTATCATAATTAATTGATACGTTAGGTGCTTTATTATCTAGTAAAACAACGGTAGCATGATTACCTTTTTGTTCATGAGGTGATCCAAAATTAATAGGAACTTGTTCACCTTTATTTGTATAACCAGTATAAGCTAATCTTACTTGTCTAGGGACAAGTTCATCATTTCTATATAATGGCGTGACTTGATAATCTAATGTATAATCCGGGTTTTCTTTTAACCAGTTATTAAGATTCATTTCATAATATAACATACTATTTTTATTAGATTGATCCATACCATTATATGATCCTCTATTTAAATGTGTTGTTCCCATAATTAAATTTTTAGGTTCATCATTTAATCCACTAAACAAATACCCAACTAAGTGTGTTCGGTCAAAAGCCCAATATTTACCAATAGATCCGGTATCTTTTTTATATGTAAATCTATAGTTGTGCCATCCCGGTGGATTGTAATTGAGACGGGGTTCTCTTGAAGCTCGTGGTTTATCTGTGTATTTCAATTGAACATGAGCGTCTTGTGGTCGATCAATATCATCTAGTGGTGCTAATTTTATTTGTTTAGTCTTTTTGTATGTGAGAGGTTCTTGTTTTATTTCAGTGTGATAGGGTGAATTTTTAGTTTGTGTATTTTTTTGACTACTATCAATGTAATCATCTAAATTGATATCACAACCGGTTAATACAAAAAACGTCATGAATAAGGGTATGAGTAACATTTTTAATAGTTTCATTATAAATAACTCCTTTTTATGTATTTTAAAAGAGAGAACTATATATAGTTCTCTCTCTATTATATATCAATAATCAATAAAAACTTTTCGCCATAGTTCATATATAATAATATTACCAATAAAAAGTATTGGACCTATTGTTAAAAAGTCAATACTATGCCATAAATCATGTTGTTTAATGGTTGCTATAATACCTCGTTTATATATAATAATAAACCATGTTGCCATAATATAATTAAACAAACATCCTCCAGCAAAGAAAATAATGTGTCCTATAGTGAGACATAAATAGTATAAAAATTTTTTCATTTATATCAGCCATTAATAGCATTTGTTATGTCATTTAAAATTTTCTTTGCTAAGTCATCTGAAATACCATCGCTATGTTCACGAACAGCTTTTGTAACAATATTATATACTTCGTTAAGTTTCTTAATATGCTCAGTTGATTCTACTTTAGCTTTTTCATTTTTTAATTTAGCAATTTGTTCACGTTTTTTGTTTTCTTTTTCAATACGTAAACGTTCAGCTTCAATCTTTTTAGCTTGTAATTCTTGTCTACGAGCATCTTCATCTTTATATCGTTGTTCTCGATTAAAGACTTCTGATAAGTCTTGTAAAAGCGTATAATCTTTTAATAATTTATCCTCATAAATAGAGTTCATATTCAAAATAGCTTCTAAATCTTTATTTGCTTTATTTAAATGTTCAGAAACAACATTTTTTACTTTATCATTTACTTTAAATGATTTTGCACCTTTGATTAAGCTGTCATGGTTTGATTGGAAATTATTAAAATCTAGATCCGATAACTTTTCTTTTACATTAGGATATGTTGATTCTAATAAGTTATTATAATGTTCTTCTAATTCATCCCAATGACGTTTCTTTCTATTCTCAATAACTAATTTTTTACGTTCTTTAATTCGTTCAACGTTTTCAGCAAGTTTATCAACACCTGCTTTTTTCAATTGTTCATCATATTGACCGATAACGTAATCTCTTGCTGTATTAAATTGTTTTCTCATAGATGTTCGAGCGGCTTGTAAATTAGAATGATATTTTCTATATTTATCAAGCTCATCTTGAGTTCGTTTTACTTCATCTTCATCAAATTCCTCATTGGCAGGTGTTGCAAGTAATTTTTCAACTTTTTCATTAACAATAGGGATTCCGTTTAAAATTTCTTTAAACTGTTCAGATGAAATAATATCATATGCAATGTTTTCAATTTTTACTAATTCATTTTGTTTATTTTCTGCCATTATTTAGTACGCTCCTTATATTTTTTATTCGAAATAGATACCTTCAAAAATTTCAAACCCTTCATAATCACCTTCACGTAAATCTAATGGAATACGTCCGTCAGGTGTTAAATATGATTTATATCGAGGTTCCATTTTAAATTTCACAGTATCATCGTCATTTTCAACATCAATTAATACAGATCCATCTTGTGCAATAATAACAAGTCCTGTTTTTTCTAAATTATTAATTGAAAAATCATCATTAGCATTGATGAATTTTGTTATGATATTCATAATTCTATCGAAAATAACAGCTGATTCTATTTCATTAAATTCTTTTTCCATAGTTAAAGATCATTCCTTTTAAATTATAAATTGAATAATTATATTAATAATTAATGTTATTGGTGTGAATAAATTATTTGTCGATAATTTTATTGGAAAACTATTTTTGTTTGATGCTTCATATGTTTCTATAACAACATCACGATTATTAACTAGTGACTGTTTTGATTTTAACATTAATTCTTTTTGTATTTTATTTAAACGTTTATATAAAATGAATACGTCTAATATTTTAAAACTAATTATAATCATTAAAA
>ERZ1029884.225-NODE-225-length-11983-cov-9.169517_pt1 | contig 11983 bp, 9 predicted proteins | sample MGYA00519233_ERZ1029884 | MGnify/ENA primary metagenome ERZ1029884 (study PRJEB33666, sample SAMEA4610931) | skin metagenome | biome: Human-associated habitat; feature: Malodor aspect; material: skin | place: Philippines | collected 2015-08 ...
GGTTCTCCAGCTCCTGGAGGGTGTCGATGTCTAAGTCGTTGGTCGGCTCGTCGAGAAGCAGCACGTTCGGCTCGGCCATGAGCACGCGGGTGAGCTGCAAGCGTCGCCGCTCGCCGCCGGAGAGGTCCCGCACCGGGGTGCGTTGCCGTTTGGGGGAAAACCCGAGCCGCTCCGCCAGCTGCGAGGCGGACAGCTCGCCTTTGCCGAAGGAGATGTAGGTGGCCACGTCCTCGATGGCGTCGATGACGCGGCGCTCCGGATCGAGATCGTCGAGCTCTTGGCGCAGCCAGCCGATGCGGGTGGTCTGCCCCTCGATCCGTTTGCCGGCTGCGAGCGGGTACTCCCCTGCCAGGGTGCGCAGCAGCGTGGTTTTGCCGGAGCCGTTCACGCCAACCAGGCCGATGCGCTCGCCCGGGGCGAGCCGCCAGGTGAGGCGGTCGACGAGCGTGCGCCCGTCGGGGGCGTCGATGCGCGCGTCCTCGAGCTCGATGACTACGCGTCCCTGCCGCTGCTTGGAAAACGCCATGAGTTCCACGGTGTCTCGCGGCGGCGGCACGTCTTTGATCAGGGCCTCCGCGGCCTCGATGCGGTAGCGCGGCTTGGAGGTACGGGCGGGCGCGCCGCGGCGCAGCCACGCCAGCTCCTTGCGGGCGAGGTTTTGCCGGCGTTGCTCGATCGCGTCGGCTTGGCGCGCCCGCTCGGCGCGCGCGAACGTCCAGTCGTTGTAGCCGCCCTCGTAGACGTCCACCGTCCCGTCGTGGACCTCCCAGGTCAGCGTCGCCACGGTGTCTAAGAACCAGCGATCGTGCGTGACCACCACGACGGCGACCTTGCGCGACAGCAGGTGGTCGGCGAGCCATTGCACACCCTCGACGTCCAAGTGGTTCGTCGGCTCGTCCAGCACCACGAGGTCGAGGTCCTGAACAAGCGCCGCGGCGAGGTTGACGCGGCGGCGCTCACCGCCGGACAGCTGCCCGACCGGGGTGTCGAGGCCCAGCTCAGCCACGCCGGTCCCCTGCAGCACCTCGCGTACGCGGGCGTTGGATGCCCATTCGAAGGTCTGCAGGTCCAGCGGCTCGACGACGGCTTGGCCCACCGTCAGGGCGTCGTCAAGCGAAAAGCGCTGCGTGACCACCGCCATGCGCAGGTCAGAGGTGTGCGAGACGCGGCCGCTGTCCGGCGGCTCGATGCCAGTGAGCACCTCGAGCAGCGTGGTCTTGCCGCCGCCGTTGACGCCGACGATGCCGATGCGCTCGCCCGTCTGCACACCGAGCGAGACGCCGTCCAGCAGCGTTTTCAGCCCCCAAGTCTTCGAGACGTTTTCCAGGTTGATCAGGTTAGCCATATTGGGTGTGTAGTTTACGCGGGGAGCAACGCGTGCAGTCCTCGGCTGCGCTGCAGCTGTGCGACGATGTGCGCGCACGCCAACGCGTCCGAATCCGCCCGGTGATGCTCCAGCGCAAACCCCGGCGTGCAATACTCCGCGACGGTGGGCAGGCGGTGGTCTGCCAGGTGCGGAAGCAGGCGCCTCGCCATGCGGCAGGTGCAGTAGAACTGCTCCGGGTACGTGCCGGTGAAGTAGTAACGGTCCAGCCCACGCCATACCGACGCGTCGAAGGTGGCGTTGTGCGCGTAGACAGGTGCGCCGCCGACGAAGCGCACGATCTCGTCGGCGATGTCGAACCAGGAGGGTGCGTCCTCGATGTCACCGCGATAAATACCGTGGATGTGGCTGAACTCGAACCGGATGTACTCCTCGGGCGGGCGCAGGTACGTGCACAACTGGTCCACCACTTCCCCGCCGGCGACCTTCACCAGCGCCACCTGGCACGCCGAGGCGCCGGAGAGGCGGTTGGCGGTTTCGAAGTCGACGGCCACAAACTCGTCTTGGAGCAGCTCGCTTCTCGACGGTATCCACTTCGCCGCCGCCACCTTCTTCGGCGCCCGCGCCTTTCCGGTTAGCTCCGCGCGGGGTGTGGTGGGCAGCGCCTTTTCCTCGGCCACCTTGGCCTGCCACGCGGCTTTGTGCGGCGCCGGGTCGCGGCCCTCGCGGCGCGCGTTGCGCTCCTCTGCCTTGGCCAGCCGCTTTTCCAGGTTCACCCGGGCGTCCGCGTAGCGGGCTCGCGGCGCGGATGCGATCCAGCCGCGGATGACGTCGGCGGACGCGGCGTCCTGGCCCAGCGCACTGTGGAGCGCCGCCACCTCGGCGACGTAGAGATCCAGCGCCCACGCGGGATCCTGGCGCGAGGCATCCTGCATCGCCACCATGAGGGTTTCCGCCAACGCGAGCGCGGCCCTCGGCTGGCCGTCGCGCTTGAGCTGGCTCACCCGGGGTAGGTGCTCCCAGATCGGCCGCCCTTTCACGATGGGCGGGCCGGCGGCGGCGACATCTCCCAGGCGAGTCTCCACGCTGGAGGTGTTGCCGTCGAGGTAGTTGCGTGTGGCGTCGATAAGCGGCATACCCGGCACGCTACAGCGCGTGTCGAGGCATGAGCCGCGGCATTAGCTCACACGTTCGACGACGGCCCCGCGATCCGGCCCTTCAGCGACGAACACCTCGTAGCCGTCGAACTGCTCCGCCAACTGGCCGGCGGCGGCGTGGGCGGCGGCGGCGTTGTCGCACAGCACGGCCACGGTGGGACCGGAGCCGGAGACCAGCGCGCGGCGGCCCGCCTGCGCTGCTGCTTCCAAAACGCGCTTGAGCACCGGGCGCATGGTCATGGCGGCTGCCTCGAGGTCGTTGTGCAGCGCAGCGGCCACGCGCGAAACGTCGTCGGACGTGATTGCCTGGGACAGCGCCGTCGGGTTGAGGTGCGGGACAAGGGCGGGGTTGCCGTGCCGGAGGTCGTCGAGAAGCGAGAACGCCCTGCCGGTGGGGATGCCAATCTTGGGGTTGACAAACACCCAGTGCAGACGGCCGCGGGACAGCATCTCCACCAGCTCATCGCCGCGGCCGGTACCGAGCGCGGTGCCGCCCATGAGCGAAAACGGCACGTCGGCGCCGAGCTGCACGGCGAGGTTGTGCAGCGCCTCGGTGGGCAGCGGGGTGCCGTACTCGGCCACCAGCGCGTTCGCGGCGACGAGCGCGGCTGCCGCATCCGCAGAACCGCCAGCCATCCCTCCCGCGACGAACACATGCTTTTCCACCTCGATGTGCACGCGGGGCACGGCGACGCCGGCGCGCGCGACCACCGCCTCAACGGCCTGCCACGCGAGGTTGCCCGGGCCGTCGATGTCCTCGTCCGGCTGGTCCACGAAAAACGTGGTGCGCATGGAGGCCACTACCGGCCCGTCCACGGGATCGCCGTCGATAAGAAGCCGCACCACCTCACGCCGGTCCACGGCGTGGAAGACGCTGACCAGGTCGTGGTAGCCGTCAGCGCGGGCCTCCCCCACGCCGAGGTGCAGGTTCACCTTGCCCGGGGCGGACGCGACAATCTCACGCAGCATGGCGCGCCTCTCCGAGGCGGACGAAGTCATCCACGGTGAGTTTCTCGCCGCGCAGCCCCGGGTCGATCCCGGCCGCACGCAGGGCCGCCTCGGCGGCCGCAGCGGAGCCGTACACGCCCGACAACGTCGAGCGCAGCGTTTTGCGGCGCTGCGCGAAGGCGGCGTCAACTAACGGAAAGACGGTCTCGCGCAGGTCGCGGGGTGCATCGGGGGCGACGTCGATGCGTACGAGCCCCGACTCGATGTTCGGTGCCGGCCAAAACACGTGTTTGCCAATCGTGCCCGCACGCGAGACCTCGCCATAGAACGCGGCCTTGACGCTGGGGACCCCGTAGATCTTCGACCCGGGCTGCGCGGCGAGGCGGTCTGCAACTTCCTTCTGCACCATCACCAGCACCCTGCGTATCGACGGCAGCTCCGCCAACAAATGCAGCAGCACCGGCACGGAAACGTTGTAGGGCAGGTTGGCCACCAGCGCGGTAGGCGGTTCCACGAAGTCGCTGCGCGTGACCTGCAACGCGTCGGTGTTGATGACGGTGAGGCGCCCAGCGAATTCCGGTGCGAAATCGCCGACTGTGGCGGGCAGACGTCCGGCCAAACGTGGGTCGATCTCCAGCGCGGTCACGGTCGCTACGGTGTCCACCAGCCCGAGGGTAAGGGAACCCAGCCCGGGGCCCACCTCAACGACGTGGTCGTCCGGAGAGACGTCCGCAGCGGCGACGATGCGGCGCACGGTGTTGGGGTCGTGCAGAAAGTTCTGCCCAAGCTTTTTCGTCGGCGTAACGTCCAGCTCTGCCGCAAGCTCGCGGATTTCTGCGGGACCGAGGAGCCTTGACTGGCCCATTTAGCGGATACCCAGGCGGGCGGTGCAGGCCGGCCACGCGCCCCAGCCCTGTGCGGCCTGGACACGCTCGGCGACGGCGATCTGCTGCTCGCGGGTGGCCTGGTCCGCGGTGGCGGCGTACTCGGTACCGCCGTAACCCGCCCAGGTGGACGGCGAGAACTGCAGGCCGCCCTGGTAGCCGTTGCCAGTGTTGGTAGCCCAGTTGCCGCCGGACTCGCACTGCGCGATGGAGTCCCACACGCTACCGCCGGCTACCGCCGGCGCGGCCGCGGATAAGGTTGCAGCGCGGGCAGTCGTCGCAGGAGCGTTTGTTGCGGGTGCGGGCTTCTTGGTGCCGCGCGCGATGACGGCCGGCTTCGCCTTCTTCACCACCTTTTCCTCGGCGATTTTTGCCGACTCCACCACGCCGTTGACGGTGACCGTACGGTGGATGATCTTGGATTCGCCCTGCTCGCCCTTTTCCCGGACCTTCTCGCTGCCCTCGTCGAGGGTCGCGTCATCTACATACTCGGCGGGGGCCTCCACCGTGACCGTCTCCGGGCGGTCAACGGTGCTCACCCGGTCCAGCACGATCTCCATGCCGGCCACGACGGGCTCAGACAGGGCAACGTTGAGGCGGTCGTCCGAGTCGAACGTCGTTCCGCGGGCGGACAGCAGCTCGCCCACCGTCTTCGCGGCGGCGGAGATGTAGGTCAGCTCACCGCCGTCACGCAGCGCGACGATTTTCGGGGTGGTCACGTCGAGGTTCATGCCCTCGGTGACCGGCTGGTCGCGGTCGGCGTCCACGGCAACCGCACCCGCCACGCCCGCTTGGTCGATCAGCTCGCCGACCGTGCTGGCGGTGGAGGTGATCTGCTGCGCCACGCCGTCGATGACCACGGCGACCGGCTTCGCGGTGCGCACGGTCACCGTGTCGCCGTTGCCGAGCTTCTCGCCCGGCGCCGGGTACACCAAGTCTGCCGGCGCGACCTCTACGTCCGCGGCCTGCAGCGCGCCTGCGACGTCCGAGGCGTAGGTACGGACATTGGTCTGCTCACCGTTGACATCGACGGTGATCTGCTTTTGGGTTGCGAGTGCGGTGCCCGCGCCGCCCACAAGCACGGCCCCGGCGACACTGCCGGCGACGGCACGTTTGGTGACGGTCTTTTTCGGGGTGATCCGTTTCGTCTGACGGGACATGTGCTTCCTCACAGGTGGACTCGACTGAAACTCCTCAGCAGATAACCCGGGTAACAATACGGTAACGCCCGCTGTGTTTCAAGCGTTTCAAGCGTTTCCCGCCCAGCTCACACCCCGTAGACGCGGGAGAACGTCTCGGCCATCTCACGCGCCACATCTGTCACGTCCATTCCGCGCGCTTCAGCCACCACCTTGGCCGTGTGCCCGATCAATGCAGGCTCGTTCTTCGCCCCGCGGAACGGCTCCGGCGTCATGTACGGCGCATCGGTTTCTACCAGCAGCTGCCCCTCCGGCGCGAGCGCAGCCGCCGCGCGCAGGTCCTCGTTACGCTTAAACGTGACATTGCCGGCGAAGCTGAGCACGTAGCCACGCTCGATCGCCTCCCGCGCCACGTCCAGGTGCGAAGAAAAGCAGTGCAAGATCACGTGCTTCGGGCGCGGAGCGTCGTCGAGAATGCGCATGACCTCGGCGTCGCCCTCGCGGTTGTGGATCATTAGCGCCTTGCCCGATTCCACCGCTAGGTCGATGTGCCAGCGAAACGCTTCCTCCTGCACCTCAAGTGGCGCGGTGGTGTCCGCGTCGTGCGTGAGCCAGTAGGTGTCGATGCCGGTCTCCCCCACCGCCACGCAGCGCGTATCCGCTGCCATGCGCGTCAGTTCCGCGCGAGCGTCGCTGTCGAGCTCATGGGCCCGCGTCGGATGGATCGCGCACGCGGCAAAGACACGGTCATTCAGGTGCGCGGCCTCAAGCGCACGCTTGGCTTCCTCCAACCCGTCACCGACGGTGCAAATGCGCTCCACGCCGGCGGCCACAGCTCTGCCCACAACGGCATCGATCTCTTCCTGCGTGCGCGCACCGCAGGAGGCGAGGTGCGTATGCGCATCGACGAGGCCCGGGATCGGCTCGGCGGGCACTGGCGTGGGACGCGGTTTCTTTTTGCTCATACGATGCACCCTATGGCATTTGCAGACATAGACTCAGCGACCCAAAGCCAGATCGACGCGGACCTTGCGGAAGCAGCGGGCCGCGGCATCAACGGCTCCCCGGCCGATATCGTCGGCTCGTTCGAGGCCGATCTCACCGATTACCTCGCGCTTCCCCCAGACGTGCGGCGCTCGTACCCGCGCGGGGAAACAGCCCGCATCTACGGCACCGCATTGGGCCAGGCGCTCGTGCGCGAGGGCTTTTCGTGGAAGCTGCTGAGCGACGCCTACGGCACCGACCTCGTGGTGGTCAAAAACCCCGGCGAAGCGGACGAGAAGTACACCGCGCCGCTGGTGGTGGTGGACCAGCGCTTCGAAGACGAGGAACCCGGCAAGCTCTCCGAGTTTTTGGGGCAATTCCTGTGACCGAATCGATCATGCCGCTCGTCCGGCCAGAATTTCGCAGGCGCGCGCGGCTCATCCCCCACCCGCATGTGGAATACGGCGCGACCCGCTGGCTCGCCTCCCACGGGCAGGCGCTGTTTCCCCACCCTCACCGCGAAGGCGTAGAGCTGCTCCGGTCGGGCCGCACCCTCATTTACAAACCTCGCAACCCCAAGGGCGCACTGCTGTGGCTCCACGGCGGCGGCCACATCATCGGGCACCCGAGCCAAGACGGCCCGTTGTGCGCGAACACCGCCGCGGAGGTTGGGGTCACGGTGATTGCTCCGCGTTATCCGCTTTCCCCTGCCCATCCGTTCCCCGCCAGCCTCAACGCGGCACTTGACACGTGGGCGTGGATGCACGAGCACGTCGACGAATTCGGCGAACCGTTCGCCATCGGCGGCGAAAGCGCGGGTGGCGGTCTGGCCGCCGCGGCGTGCCAGCGGCTGCACGACGAGCACGGCCCCCAACCCCGGGCCCAGTGGCTGTTTTGCCCAATGCTTGACGATCGCCCCACCGCGGATCGCCGACGAGACATCCCGCGTGACAGGCCGGTAGCCAACAACGAGCAAACCCGTTACGCGTGGGCCTCCTACCTGGGCCAAGCGCCAGGAAAGGAGCGCGTGCCCGAGTACGCGGTGCCCGCCCGCCGTGTCAATCTGTCAGGGCTGCCGCCCGCCTGGCTATCAGCTGGCGACATCGAGCTGTTCTACGAGGAAATCTGCAGCTACGCCCGCCGCTTGCGCGAGGCCGGGGTGCCCGCGCAGCTGGAAATCGTCGAGGGCGCCCCGCACGCGATTGAGCTGTGGGCGTTCGACCGCGGCGTGGTCAAGCAGATGCTCGCCTCGGCGCGCGCCTGGCTGGGTGACCAGCTCTAGCAACTACACCGGGCACTGGACCGAGTCACTGCACCGGGGCCCATTCCGGGCCGGTCTCGCCCAGCTCAGGGTCCAGCTTGGCAATCAGGGGCTGCGGCTTGGAAAGCTCGGCGCCCGGCGTGACCTCGACGCGCTTCCACACCGCCTGCTGCTGGGTGTAGTCCCCAGTAATGGTCAGGTAGGTCTGGCCCTTTTCCGGCAGGCCGACGCCGACAAGGTTGTAGTCGGCGTCGTCCACGACCTCTTCCACCCGCGGCTCCGCCGCCCACACGCCGGTGCGGCCGAGGGTCTCGTGGACCTTCTGCGCGGTGTGCGGCAAAAACGGCGTAAGCATGGCGTTGCAATCCGAGACCACCTGCAGCGCGGTCCACAACACGGTGGCCAGGCGCTCGCGCTGGGTGTCGTCCTTGGCAAGCTTCCACGGCTCCTGCTCGGCGATGTAGGCATTCGCCTCGCCCACGACGTGCATGATCTTGGTGATCGCCGACTTGAAGTGAGCCTTGCCCAGCGCTTCGCCGGCGGCCGTGAACGTCTCGGCCGCGAGGTTCAGGATGCGCTCATCGGACTCCTCGAGCGTGCCCGGCACCGGCACCTGTCCAAAGTTCTTGTGGGCCATGGACACCGTGCGGTTGACCAGGTTGCCCCAACCGTTCGCCAACTCGTTGTTCACGCGGCGGACAAACTCGTCCCAGGTGAAGTCCGTGTCGTTGTTCTCCGGGCCGGCCACGGCGATGAAGTAGCGCAGCGGGTCGGGACCGAATTCTTCAAGGAAGTCCTTGACGTAGATCACCACGCCCTTGGAGGAGGAGAACTTGGAGCCGGACATGGTGAGGAACTCGGAGGAGACGACCTCCGTGGGCAGGTTCAGCTCGCCGAGCTCGTGCACCTCGCCGCCCTTGGACCCCTTGCCTGCGTACCCCAGCAGCTCCGCGGGCCAGATCTGGGAGTGGAAGGTGATGTTGTCCTTGCCCATGAAGTAGTAGCCCTCGGTGGCAGGGTCCTGCCAGAACTCCTTCCACGCCTCCGGATCGCCGGTGCGGTGCGCCCATTCGATGGAGGCGGACAGGTAGCCGATCACGGCGTCGAACCAGACGTAGAGCTTCTTCGACGGGTTGTCCTGCCAGTCCTCCACCGGGATGGGAATACCCCAGTCGATGTCGCGCGTCATAGCGCGCGGACGCATGTCCTCGAGGAGGTTGAGGGAGAACTTCAGCACGTTCGGCCGCCAATCCGCGCGGGTGGTCAGCCACTGCTCCAACGCGTCGTGCAGCGCCGGAAGGTCAAGCATAAAGTGCTCGGTCTCAATGAACTTCGGCGTCTCGCCGTTGATCTTGGACACTGGGTTGATCAAGTCCGCCGGATCTAGCTGGTTGCCGCAGGTGTCGCACTGGTCGCCTCGGGCGTCCGTTGCGCCGCAGATCGGGCAGGTGCCTTCGATGTAGCGGTCCGGCAGTGTGCGCCCAGTCGACGGGGAGATCGCGCCCTGCGTGCTCTCGCGGACCATGTAGCCGTTGTCGTTCAGGCCGCGGAACAACTCCTGCACCACCGCGTAGTGGTTGCGGGTGGTGGTGCGCGTGAACAGATCATAGGACAGGCCCAGACCCGCCAGGTCCTGCACGATCTGCCGGTTGTAACGATCCGCCAGCTCCTTGACGGTCACGCCCTCCTTGTCCGCCTGGACCAGCAGCGGGGTGCCGTGCTCGTCGGTGCCGGAGACCATGAGGACGTTCTTGCCGGACATTCGCTGGTAGCGGGCGAAGACGTCGGAGGGGACGCCGAAGCCTGCCACGTGACCGATGTGGCGCGGACCGTTGGCGTACGGCCAAGCAACGCACACAAGAACGTTCTGATTGGTCTCGGAAGAAGTCATGGCTCACAGCATAAGTTATGGCCCCGCTTGCGCTCTGCAATGCTCAAGCGGGGCCGTGCCGTCCGGGCGTCGAGAAGCTAGGCCTATTACTTCCTGCGCGTCTGCAGCATGCCCTTGACTTGCGCGCGGCGGGCGTCAAGCTGCGCTTGGTCGCGGTGCATGCGGCGCTCAATGGCGAGTTGGCGGGCAAAGCGCTCTTGCTCCTTCTTGTCCAGATAGATCGTGTCGCTGGACATGTCCTTCACAATCGCAAACATGAGCGCGATCAGGATAAACAGGAACGGCGTCGCGGCCACGATGGTCACGGACTGCAGCGAGTTCAGCGCATCCGAGCCGCCGGAGATCAAAAGCGTCAGGCCGACGAATGCAGTGGCCAGGCCCCACATTGCCGCGAGCCACGGCCTCGCCTCGGTCTTGCCGGACTGGGTCATGGACGCCATCACGGTGGACGCGGAGTCCGCCGATGTGATGAAGAAGGTGCCCAGCAGGATCAGAGCGAACACGCCCATGATGTAGCCGCCCGGTAGGGAGTGCAGCAGGTTGAACAGCTGCTCCTCGTTGGTGCCGCCGCCGTAGATGGACTCGCCAGCCTGCTCCATCTTGATGGCGGTGCCGCCGAAGATGGCGAACCACACGGTGGACAGGCCGGCCGGAACCAGCATGACGCCGAGGCAGAACTCGCGCACGGTGCGGCCGCGGGAAATACGCGCCAGGAAGGTGCCCACGAACGGGGACCAGGAAATCCACCATGCCCAGTAGAAGATGGTCCAGCCGGACACGAACTCGCCTGCCTCGCCGTCCGCGCTTTCCGCGGTGCGGGCCGCCATCTCGAAGAAGTTGCTCAGGTAGCTGCCCACGGCGGTCGGCAACATGTTCAGCTGCGCCACGGTCGGGCCAAAGACGAACACGAAGATTGCGAGGATGGCCGCGATGACCATGTTCGCGTTGGAGAGCCACTGGATGCCCTTGGACACGCCCGACATCGCGGATAGCAGGAATGCGAGGGTCAGAACAGTGACGATGCCGATGGTCAGCTTGGTGGACGGGTTGTCCACGAAGCCGGAGGCCTCCAGTCCGGAACTGATCTGCAGGGCGCCAAGGCCCAGAGAACAGGCGGTGCCGAAGATGGTGGCGAAGACTGCGAAGCCGTCGATGAGCTTGCCCAGCCAGCCGTTCGCGGCCTCTTCGCCGATTAGCGGGACGAACGCGCTGGATAGGAGCTGCTTCCGGCCAAGCCGGAACGTGGAGTAGGCGATGGCCAGGCCGATGATGGCGTAGACGGCCCACGGGTGCAGGGTCCAGTGGAACATGGTCTGCGCCATGGCGGTGCCCACCTCGTGCGTCTCATGTCCCGGCACGCCGTCGCGGTACATCGCCAGCGGTTCTGCGGCACCGTAGAACATGAGACCGATGCCCATGCCGGCGGCGAACATCATGGCAATCCAGGAGGTGGTTTTAAACTCCGGCCGCTCATCCGCGCCTCCCAACCGGATTCGGCCGAAGCCGGAGAGGGCGATGACGATGACGAAGGCGACGAAGATGGTGCCGCCGAGGACAAAAGCCCAGCCCAGGTTCTCGATGACCCAGCTAAACGCGCTGTCCGCGAAGGTGGAGAAGCTGTCCGGAGCCGCCAGACCCCAGCTGACTACCGCCGCGACGATCACAGCGAGGGGGATGACGATGCCCCAGTTGACGGGCGCGTCCTCGGCATCGGCGGCGCGCTCGACGCTCTCCTCCGGGTCGGTGTATTCGGGCTGCACGCCATCGCGGTCCGCGCGCAGCAGCGCGGCGAGCTGGCCGACTGCAGATGAATCGTTCGTTTGGATGGGATCCGTACTCCGCGGCTCCGCACCGGGATCGTGGGGATCCCTGTGAAGATCACGCTGAGACATAACATTCTCCTCGCAAATATTCAGGTGTTTTCTAGGGCGCAAGCAGGCTAGCGCAGAACACACCATTGTGCTAGCCCGCGCACGCTGCCACGAGCGGGAAGAGGCCGGCCCGGTTGCCCTCATCCGCGCGCGTCGAGTGCGGCGTCATACAGGTCTCCCACCTTCACGCCGTGTGCTTTCGCCACCCGTTTCGCCGCATCCTTCATGCGCTCGCCGCCGTCGACGAGCTCCAGTACCATGCCCACCAAATCCTCCGGTTCGGCGTGCTGCTGCGCGCCGCCCTCGATCACCAACGTGATCTCACCGCGCACTCCACCTTCGGCCCATGTGGCCAGCTCCCCCAGGGTGCCGCGCCTGACCTCCTCGTACGTCTTGGTCAGCTCGCGGCATACCGCGCCGCGGCGGTCCGGGCCCAGCACGTCGGCGGCGTCGGCAAGCAACTGCTCGATGCGGTGCGGCGACTCGAAGCAGCAGACCGCGCGGCGCTCGTGCGAGATCGGAAG
>ERZ1029884.228-NODE-228-length-11940-cov-43.385528_pt1 | contig 11940 bp, 13 predicted proteins | sample MGYA00519233_ERZ1029884 | MGnify/ENA primary metagenome ERZ1029884 (study PRJEB33666, sample SAMEA4610931) | skin metagenome | biome: Human-associated habitat; feature: Malodor aspect; material: skin | place: Philippines | collected 2015-08 ...
CAAACCCTAGACGTGCAAGAATTGTTTGTGATGGTGAATGGGGCGTAGCTGAAGGACTTGTTTATACAAACTTTGAAATAAAAGACTTTGATTGGTTTGAAAAGTATAAAGCAACTCAATTAAAAGTTCACGGTATTGACTATGGTTTCACAAATGATCCTACTGCATTAATTAGTGCAGTTGTAGATTTACCTAATAAAGAGTTATGGATATATGACGAGCATTATGAAAAAGGTATGCTCACAGATGATATCTACAACATGATTGTTGATAAAGATTTAAAGACAGCAGAAATTAAATCAGAAGGTGATATGCGAATGATTGCGGAACTGAAGTTAAAAGGTATTAAAAAGATTACACCTGCAACAAAAGGACCTCATTCGATTATGCCGGGCATTCAATATGTTCAAGGTTTCAAGATGTACATACATCCTAGTTGTATAAGTACGATTGAAGAATTAAACACATATACCTTCGACCAAGATAATGAAGGTAACTGGTTGAATAAACCTATAGATGCTAATAACCACTTGATGGATGCACTTAGATATTCGCTATCTGATTTAATATTCAAACCTAAAGAGAAAACAAGTGTTAGCAAATTAAGACAAATGAAAGGCATGGTGAGAGGATAAATGGTTAAAAAGCTAACAGATTTATACAGTTACAATACATTTGTAAAAGAAGCAAATGACGACTTTTTAGTTAGTGATATTGAAGAACTCTTAACTGAAGAAAAGTTAAGAGAGTTAATTAATAACCATAAAACACTTCAATTGCCACGTTTAGAAACATTAGAAGATTATTATTTAAACAGAAATACTGATATTTTAGTTGGAAAACGTCGTTTAGATGATGAAAAGTCAGACCATAGAATTGTTCATAACTTCGCTAAATATGTATCACGTTTCATTGTTGGTTATCTTACTGGTAATCCTATTACGATTCTCCATAAAGATGAAAATACCAATGATAAGATAGTCGAATTAAATGATTTGAATGATGCAGATGCAGTAAATAGCGATTTAGCATTAAATCTCTCAATTTATGGCCGTGCTTATGAAATTGTGTATCGTGATTTAGAAGATAAAGATACATTTAAGCTACTTGATCCAAAGAATACATTTGTTGTGTATGATGAGTCGCTAGATAAAAAAGTGCTTGCTGGTGTCAGATACTACACAAAACAAGATGTTGATAAAGTACCTACAGATTTTGTTGAAGTCTACACGGATGAAGATATTTACTACATCAAGATGAAAGGTAGCCAATTCGAATCTATTGATATTGTTGAGCATTATTACAATGACGTTCCTATTATTGAGTATCTCAATGATCAATTTAAGCAAGGTGACTTTGAGAATGTGATTTCATTGATAGACGCTTATGATGCTGCAGAATCAGATACAGCTAACTACATGACAGACTTAAATGACGCTATGTTGGCTATTATTGGTAATACTGAATTAGATAGTGAAGATGCCAAGGCATTTAAAGATGCAAATATGGTTCATATTAAACCTGGTATCACTGCCAATGGTAGTGAAGGTACTGCAGATGTGAAATATATCTATAAACAATATGATGTGGCCGGAACAGAAGCATACAAAAGCCGGTTAGAGCGAGACATTCATAAATTTACGAATACACCTGATTTAAGTGATGAAAACTTTAGTGGTGTTCAAAGTGGAGAAGCAATGAAATATAAGTTATTCGGACTTGAACAAATGCGAGCAATCAAAGAACGACTGTTTAAAAAAGGTTTGATGAAACGCTATAAATTGCTATTCAATAACATCAATATTGAAAATTTAACGCAACATTCATATAAAGAAATTACAATCAAGTTCTCTCCTAACTTACCTAAGTCATTAATGGAATCAATCGAAGCATTTAACGCTTTAAGTGGTGGCGTATCAGAACAAACACGTTTATCAGTTCTAGATATTATTGATGATCCACATGAAGAAATGGAAAAAATGAAGGAAGAACGTCAGCAAGAAAGAGACGAATCTGATGCAAACAGTTATCAAGATGCTTTTAACTCATCCGAAAAGGTAGATGAAGGTAATGGCAGAACAATGTGATCCTCAGTATTGGATAGAACGCGCTCAGCTTGTTATGGAACAAAATGTAGTTGAAGATGCTAAAACTGCAGCAGAGATTAATCGTATTATTACTTTGATGTATGCAGAAATAGCAAAAGAGATATTTGCTTTTTATGCTAAGTTTGCTACTTCTGAAGGATTATCTGTTACTGAAGCAAAGAAAGTTGTAGATGCGTTTGACGTTGTAGCATTTAAATCTAAGGCAAAAGAATATGTTAAGAATAAAGACTTTAGTGAGAAAGCGAATAAAGAATTAAAGAAATACAACGTTAAAATGAAAATTTCACGTGAGAAATTACTCAAAGAGAATCTAGATTTGATAGTTAAATCATCAACTGCAGAAGTAGAAAAGACGATCGAGAATGGCTTAGTTGATTCAATCACTCGTGAAGTAAAAGAGCAAGCCGGAATATTAGGTGCTGACCTAAGTATTACAAAAGAAAAAGCAGAAGCTATTGCTAATAGTAAGTTTCACAAAGTCACTTGGTCAGAACGTTTGTGGGATGATATGGATTTAGTAAGAGAAGAAGTTGAGCGTATTACAACTAATGTCGTTGTGCGTGGCCGACATCCTAATGAATATGTAGCAGATTTTAAAAAGAAAACAGGCCAAACCACATACAATGCCAAACGTTTATTAACTACTGAGTCAGCTAGAGCGCAATCAGAAGCACAACGACTATCTTATTTAAAAACACTTGGCGAAGATGGTGAGTATGAGTTCTTAGCATCTAAAAGTGAATTACCAAAACCAGGTTTTTATGAGAAAAACCTAGACTTAAGCAAGTTGAAAGATAGTGAAAAAACAAAGGTTTGTCCAATTTGCAGTAAATTAAACGGTAAGATATTCAAAGTAAAGAATATGGTTCCTGGTGTCAATGCTGCGCCTATACATCCACATTGTAGGTGTTCAACTGCTCCACATGTTGGTAATTGGCGTGATAAGTTCTTTGCAGAACGTAAAGGAAAATATTCAGGAGGTAAGATTGTAATTGACTAGAGAAGAATATGAACAAAAATTAGATGATGTAACTGATGAATATATGCAAGTCTACGGTGATACACCAGAAGATATTTTAAAAGATGAAATGACAGATTATGAAAAAATTAAAGCAATTGAACAAGCAATACAGAAACGATAAAGCTATCACATTCGTGTGATGGCTATTTTTTATGTCCAAAACGTGCTGAAGACGTTAAAAGCACGCATGGAATATACAGTCGACAGACTATAAACGGAGGTATATCTCATGGCACAAGAAAGTAACGTTACTGAAACACAAGAAACAAATGTAAACGAGCAAAACCAAAGTAATCAAGATGATACTTCTAACAATAAACAAGAGCAGTCAGATAAGACTGAAAAAACATTTACGCAAGAAGAAGTTAATCAATTGATTAAAGAGCGAGTTGCTCGTGAACAGAAAAAAGCTGACGAAAAAGCTAAAGAAGCTGAAAAACTCGCTAAAATGAACAAAGACCAAAAAAACGAATACGAAATGGAGAAACTTCGTAAAGAGAACGAAGAACTTCGTCAAAGAGAAGCAATGAATGCTATGAGAAACGAAGCACGTTCAATGTTTAGCGAGAAAAATATTATTGCTGAGGATGATCTTTTAGACATTGTCGTAACTACTGATGCTGAAAGTACTCAAAAGAATATTGATACAATCACTAATGTAGTTAACGATATTGCAAAGAAAAAAATTCAAGAATCTCTAAGAAATGGCGCACCTAAAAATATTAAATCTGGTGGCATGACTAGAGAAGATATTATGAATATTAAGGACGCTGATCAAAGACAAATGGCTATTGCTCAGAATCGTCACTTATTTAAATAAATGGAGGTTTTTTAAATGGCACCACAACCAAATCAAATTGATGTACAAGCTTTGGGCGAAGCTAAGTCAATCGACTTCGTTAATCGCTTAGGAGAAAGCTTAAATAAACTATTTGAAGCATTAAACATTACGAATAAACTACCAATGAATGTTGGTACAGCATTAAAACAATATCGCTTTTCAGTAAATTCTGAAGGTAACCAAGATGGGATTGTCGCTGAAGGTGACGTTATTCCGTTAACTAAAGTTGAACGTGAATTAGTAGACATCACAGAATTGACATTCAAAAAATTCCGTAAAGCAACTACTGCAGAATCAATTCAAGCACACGGATTTAGTACAGCGGTTAATCGTACCGATGATGAAATGTTACGTTATGTTCAAAAACAATTCCGTACAGATTTCTTCAATATGCTAAAAGCTGCATTAACAAACAAAGCACGTACAAATAAAGCAAAGTTATCAGCACCTAACTTACAAGGTGCATTAGCTAAAGGTCGTGCAAACTTATCTGTTTTATTAGATACAGAAATCACACCTATCGCTTTAGTTAATCCTAATGATGTTGCTGGACACTTAGCAGAAGGTTTAATCAACTCTGACGGTTCTGAATTCGGTTTGAATTTACTTACTCGTTACGTAGGTGCAAAAGTTATTGAATTCTCTGATGTTCCAGAAGGCGAAGTATGGTTCACAGTTGCAGAAAACTTAAACGTAGCTTATGCAAATCCTAATGGTGATTTATCATTAGCATTCCCATTCAGTGTTGATCAAACAGGTTTTGTTGGTGTGTTACACGATATGGATTCAAGCCGTCTAACAAGTGAAACAGTATTAATGCATGCTATCTCAATGTTCCCAGAAAACATTGATGCAGTTGTTAAAGTGACTATTACGCCACCTACAACAACTACTGCAACTGCATAATCCATTAATCATTAAGAAGGTGAAACTATGGATTATTTAACTAAAGTTAAATCTCGTATTGGTTTGAAAGATAATAGACAAGATGAGCAACTCAAAGTAATTATCGAAAACGTAACTGCAGAGTTACTTTCAAGATTACCGATAGATATGCGTGAAGATGTACCTGAAGGTTTAGAATTTATCGTTATTGAAGTTACTTTAAAACGATACAATCGCATAGGTGCTGAAGGAATGTCTAGTGAATCACAAGATGGACGTTCTAGCACTTATGAACCTAAGGACTTTGATGAGTATTTACCAATAATTGACAGACTTTTCCCTGTAGAAACAATTGAACGCGAAGGAAGTATCAAATTCTATTGAGATTTGAAGATAGAGTTGATCTAATCGTTCAAAAAGTGGCTAAATATAATCCTGTTACTGAGAAGAAGGAAAGTGTTGAAAAAATACTACCAAATATTCCATGTAACAGTAGCGCTTTGTCTAGGGAAAGAGTGCTTGCTGAATTTGGCGAAGCGTATAAAGATATTACCGTTGTCCGTTTTAATCATGAATTGGATGTTATTCCTACTCATGCATTATTAAGAGACCGACGCTATCGAGTAGCAGATGTAAGGACATATCGACATAAAACATCTATTTATCTTCATGAGGAGTTATTAAATGAAAACTAAAGGTCTAGATAGACTGATTAAGCAAATGAGAGATATGCATGACAATATAGATGATGATGTTGATTTCATTCTTGAAATGAATGCAAAAGAAGGTGTAGGAATTGCTCAAAAAAATGCTAAAGAAGTAATGATTAAAGGTTATTGGACAGGTAACTTACGCCGCCAAATTGAGTATCAAAAAGTTGGTAAGTTACATCACAGAGTAATATCAAATGCTGCTTATAGTGGTTATCTTGAATTTGGTACGCGTTATATGAATAAGGAACCTTTCATGTTTCCGACGTATCAAACTTTAAAAGAAAACCAATACAACGATTTAAAACGATTACTCAATGGATAGAGGTTAGATGATGAGTAATAGAACGCCACAACAATTGTTATACAATGAAGTATTTAAAAAGTTACAAGGATATGGAATAGAAGTCATTGATTCAACAGAACTTGGCCAATCTATCACATATCCTTTTTTTGTGGTTTCAAAAGGTAATGCAGATAAATTTCATTATACCCTTAATTCTTTTGGTGGTGGATTAATCGTAGATGTTGATATATGGTCTGACGCTAATGATGTTGGTAAGCATGATGAATTAATTTATTATGCTGATCAAATATTAAGTGATATTAGCGATTTAGGTAATTACCATGTATCAATTGATACGATTCATACAAATACACTTATTAACAAAGAAGAAGGTAATAAGAGTTTGTTGCATACTTCTTTGAAAGCTGAATATAAATCTTATTAATTGGAGGTAAAGTGATGGATAAAAAAGATAGTAAATTCAGATTGTATCTTTTTAGAAAGCTAGGGGAAGCAGTTGATGCAACTCGTATGATGTGGATGACTGAATTTGAGTTAAGTCATGAAACAGATACTGATACAGAAGATACAATGGATGGAAGTTATTCAACTGAAGGATCTACATCTACAACAGCAACAGCAACTGCAAAGATGGCTTATGGAGATACGTTTGCTGATGAAGTAGAGGATGCAACAGTTGATAAAACTCCTTATGAGATGTGGGAAATTGAAAGTAAAATTGAAGGTACAGGCGAAAATGCTGGAAGATTTAAAGCTAAATATTTCCAAGGTAAATTTAATAAATTTACTTTAAAAGGTGAAACTGGAGGAGTAGATGAATACGAACTTGAATATGGCGTTAATGGTCGTTTCCAACGTGGTTATGCAACTATTCCTGATGAAGTTGAACAAAAATTAGATGCTAATGGTTACAAATTCCATAACACTACTGCTGATGATCCTGCTACTGAAAATCTGGAAAGTATTCCTCAACCTAAAGTAAATAGTTCTTCTAGCAGTACATCAACGTCAAATTCAACTTCAACATCTGATAAGTAAATCGATTTATAGAGTAGGTGAATAGCCTGCTCTTTTTTATTTCAAAAAATTAATGAGGTGGAAAATATATGATTACAATTAAGAATGGTAAAAAAGATTTAGAAATGCGTTTTGGTATTGGTCAATTAGATGCTATTGATAAAGCGTTAGGATTTAAAGTTCAAGACCGTGTAGAACTTGGTGAAGGTTTAGAGAAATTAGTACCTAAATTAGAATCAGGTAATGCGATTGCAATTGCAAAAATTATTAAAGCGACTACTCGTGGCCAACAACATTCACCTAAAAATGATGAAGAATTAGAGGGTATCTTAGTTGATTTAATTAAAGAGCATGGTTCCCTTAAAAAATTCGGTGAAATCGTTCTTGAGGACATGGGAAAGAATGTTCTAACCCAAGACGTTATCAACAACAGCAAAGCACTAGAAGCGAAAGAGATTTAGTCACTTATGATCGTATAGTTTTAGCCTGCATGTCAGATTTGAAGATGACTAGTTTAGAAGAGATTGATAATTTAACACTACGTGAATTTAATTATCGCATGTGGGCTTTAGAACTAGACGTTTTAAGAGAAGAATTCGAAAGGTATAAACTCGCTTTTGCAATAAGAGATGCTGCTACCACTAAAAATGTTGGTACAGAAAAGAAGCCTAAAGAAGTTTATAGATATCAAACTGCTAATGACATTATTGATTTTGAGAAAAATTATAAACGTATTCTTTCAGGTAAAACTATTGAATATCATAAAGAAACAGAAGAAATATCACCTAGTGAAAATAGTTTATTACAAGCGATAGCTAAGATGAATAATGAAACTAGGAATAAGGAGGTGGAATAGTGCCTAACACTGAATATACTGTCAGTAATGAATTGGTGGCTAATACTTCGCGATTCAAAAAAGAAATAAATCAAGCTATTAATTTATTGAAAAGATATGATGCTGTCGCTAAAAGTATTGATGATATCGAATTAAAAGCTAGTGATAAAAATCTTATTTCTAAGGTCGAAGAAGCTGAAAAAGCATTAAATGAACTAGATGGAAAGCGTTCAACTTCAGAAATTGATGCAGATATTATTGATTTAGAAATTAAAAAAGACGAAGTTATTCGTCAATTAGATGAAATTGATGGAACTGAGGCAAGTCCTGAAATCGATTTAGAAAAAGCGAAATTTGATGCTGAAATTAATGAAATAAATGCTAAAATTGACCGTTTAGAAAATGAAAAAGCAACAGTTGATGTAGATATTGACAAACATGAGTTTGATATGGATATAGATGCGATTGAGAAAGATTTAGAGCTTATCGACGATATGGATGTTGAACCTAAAGTGGATGCGAATACTAAACAAGCAGAAACTAAGATAAACCAACTAGAAAAAGCTTTAGATTTTTTAGATAGTAAGTCAGTTCGAACTGCAATTGATTTAAACGACAGATTATTTGTTACTAAATTTCAAAAGACGAAAAAAGAGTTGGATAGACTTGATGGTAGAAAGGTTAAAACTGCTATTCAAGTAGATTCTGCATTAGCTAATGCGGAAGTAACTACTTTTAAGACGGTGTTGCGCAGTATTCCAAATAAAGTTCGTACTCGGTTAGAAGTTGATAGTGATAAAGCAGAAGGTTTCTTAAAAGCGTTAAGCGCTGGTATTGATGAATCAACAAAATCTTGGGATAGATTAGCTACTAAGATTCGTACAATAGGAACAGTGCTAGGAAACATGGTTCAAGGTGTTCTAATTTCCAATATTACTTTACTTGTACCAATAATTGCTAGTTTAGTACCCGTATTGATGGCGGTATTAAATGCAATTAGCGTAGTAGCAGGTGGTGCTGCTGGTTTAGCTGGCGCATTCGGTGTTGCTAGTGCAGGTGTAGTCGCATTTGGTGCTATGGGTATTAGCGCTTTAACCATGTTAGCTGATGGAACATTAGAGGCAACTAAAGAAACTGAGCGTTATGAAGCTTCATTAGATAGCTTAAAGAGTGCGTGGGCTGGCCTTATCAAACAAAATCAAGCACAAATATTTAATACATTATCCAATGCTATTGATACTGCTAAAGTTGCATTATCTGGACTTACACCTTTCATCAACGGTGTTTCTCAAGGAATGGAACAAGCTAGTGCTAAGATGCTTGATTGGGCTAGAAATTCTCAAGTAGCTCAACGTTTCTTTGAAATGATGGGTACAACTGGTGTGAGAATATTTAACAATATGTTAAATGCTGCTGGTTCATTTGGTAGTGGTTTAATTAGCGTACTTACACAAATTGCACCTTTAGCCGAATGGGTATCACAAGGTTTTAAAAAAATGGGGCAAGCATTTAATGAATGGGCGCAATCAGTTGAAGGGCAAAATGCGATCAAGTCATTTATTGAATATACTAAACAGAACTTACCATTAATAGGTCAGATATTTGGCTCAACATTTAAAGGTATCTTCAACTTGATGAAAGCATTCGCACCTAATACTCATCTTGTATTGCAAGGTTTAGCAGATATGGCTAACCAATTCGAACAATGGAGCGCAACGATTGCAGAGAGTGATGGATTTAAAAAGTTTATTGAATACGTTCAAGAGAATGGTCCTAAACTTATTCAATTATTAGGTAATATTATTAACATTATCATTAACGTAGCGACTGCTATGGCACCATTTGCAGCTGCAGTATTAGATGTTGCTATCGCTATGACAGATTTCATTGAAAAACTAACTGAGGCGCACCCAGCAATCGGCATAATGCTAGGTTTAATTGCAACATTAGCTGGTATTTTCATGACTTTAGGCCCACCAATTTTAGGCGCAATTGACTTTATTGGGACATTTGTAAGTAGTATTGGCGGACTAAGCGGAGTAATTGGCATTGCGACAGGTGCTATTGATCTTTTAGGTGGCGTACTTACAGCGTTATCTGGTCCAGTAGGCATAGTAATTGCGATAGTCGGTGCTTTAATTGGTGTGCTTGTATGGTTATGGAACACGAATGAAGGTGTGAGAGAAGCGCTCACAAACGCATGGGATGTAATTTCTAGCACGATAGGTGGAGCTATTCAGTCTGTGATTGACTGGTTTATGCAGTTATATGACAATATCATGCAAACCATTCAACCGTTAATGCCGATTTTTCAACAATTTGGAGATATGATCAATCAAATTCTAGGCGTTGTAGTTGTACAAGCGATTAATTTCTTAGTAGAAGCTTTTAAGGGCTTGTGGCTTGCAGTATCTGTAATTTTCACTGCAATTGGCGCAATCGTATCATCTGTTATTCAATTAATAGTTGGTTTATTCACAGCTTTCATTCAGTTAATTACTGGCGACTTCTCTGGTGCATTACAGACTCTACAAACGACTTTTACAAATGTTCTTAATACTATTTGGACTGCGGTACAGTCGATTTTTACCCAAATTTCAGAATTTATTTTCGCAAGTTTAAATTCGATACTTGGCACGAGTATTTCAAGTTGGTCACAAATATGGTCATCTACTACTCAATTTCTTAGTCAAATCTGGTCCAGTGTGACACAGTGGTTTGGTCAAGTTGCTTCAAGCGTTGCTAATTGGATGCGTCAAGCTTGGTCGCATATTACTTCTATTGGCTCACAGTGGGTTAGTTCTATTGGATCAACTGTTTCTAATTTCTTTAGTCAAGTTGCTAATGGATTTATGAGAGTAGTCCAATCAGTGTGGCAACATATGCAACAAGCATATAGCAGAGTTGTTTCTGGTGGCTCGCAATGGGTATCAGGAATCGTCAATGCAATGTCTAATTTTGTTTCAAGTGTAATCAGTGGTTTTTCTAACGCAGTTTCACAAGTTCAAGCAGGAATGCAACGTGCTTATAGTACAATTGTTGGTTTTGTCGGCCAATTTGCTAGTGCTGGAATGGATTTAATGCGTGGTCTAGTTCAAGGCATCATGAATGGAATGTCATGGGTAGTCAATGCAGCACGAAACGTAGCCAAAAGCGCAGTCAACGCAGCCAAAAGCGCCTTAGGTATTCATTCACCATCAAGAGTGTTTAAAGAAATCGGTGGATATACAATGCAAGGTTTCGGAATCGGTATTGATAAAGAAGGTCGTAGCGTTGTATCTGGTATGGGTAGCATGGCAAACTCAATCACAGAAGCATTTAATAGCAATTTAGCAGTACCAGACATTACTTCTAATATGAAGAAAGTTAATGCTAATATGAACGCTCAAGTACAACATACACACACTGTTCAAACAAACCCTTCACAACGTGTTGTTCGTATTGAAATGGATGTTAACAACGAAGCATTAGCAACGATTGTGAATGGTCAAACTGCAAATGATGATACGGTATTTTCATTCTAAGGAGGTCGTTCAATGGATATAGAAATTAAGAAAAAAGACGGACAGCGTTATACTTTGAACGACTTCGGTTTCAAAGTGACGAATGTGACCGTTGAAAGTATTGAAAAAGAAACGGATTACGAGAAAAAAGAAAATACAAGTGGTCGTATTCTTCTAAGTAGTCAGTATCGCAAACGAACTATTACAGTTGATTGCTATGTAGTTTCTACTAAGCTAAACGATAACTCACGTTTACGAGATGAGTTTTACTCGCTAACTAATAGTAACGAACCTATTCATATTAGAGAGTTAAGACGGACAGTTCCACTTAACTATCGCTTTGTACAACCTACTGAAGATGACTATCAAGAGATAGATGAATATAACGTTCTTGTATTTAATCACGAGCCGTTTAACGACAATCATTATGTGAATGGTAGACAATATCAAGTTATGTGTTCAGATGTAGTTGTACCCGAAGAAAATGGTCGTAAGATTAACTTCTCAATTAAATTTGAAACGGTAGAACTTCCATTTGCTGAAAGTATCGGAACATCATTGGAATTAGAGAAACGACCTGATAGAGAATTATGGTCGAATGATATGTTGATTCCTTTTGATGAAGAAGATGCACGTCGTAAATATACATTTACTAATATATATAACAATTCAGTGTACTATCACGGGAATGTACCTAATGATCAATTCAATTT
>ERZ1029884.230-NODE-230-length-11904-cov-17.974344_pt1 | contig 11904 bp, 10 predicted proteins | sample MGYA00519233_ERZ1029884 | MGnify/ENA primary metagenome ERZ1029884 (study PRJEB33666, sample SAMEA4610931) | skin metagenome | biome: Human-associated habitat; feature: Malodor aspect; material: skin | place: Philippines | collected 2015-08 ...
GTAGAACATCAGCTTCCCAAGCTGAGAGTGCGAGTTCGATTCTCGTCGCCGGCTCCAAGACATCGGGGGATGGAGAATAATGGGTGAACAACCGCTTAACTTTAAATCTTCAAAACTTGGCGAGTTTGTTGTTTACAGAACCCAAGACGGCTTAACAGAAGTACATCTGCGAGTAGTCGATGGCTCGGCATGGATGACTCAAGCGGAAATTGCCACGCTCTTCGATGTAACTACGGCTACTGTGAACACTCACCTGAAGAACATTTACGCCGAAGGCGAGTTGAGCAGGGACCGAACTATTAAAGAAATTCAAACAGTTCGTTCTGAAGGGGACCGTGACGTTCACCGGACACTACTTCACTACAACCTTGACGCGATTATCGCCGTCGGCTACCGGGTAAAGGGGCCGCGAGGCAACCAGTTCCGGCGATGGGCAAGCGAAGTACTCCAGGAATACTTGGTGAAGGGCTTCGCACTCAACGACGAAAAGCTTAAAGATCCTCGCGGTACGGACTACTTCGATGAACTTTTGGAGCGGATCCGCGACATCCGGTCTTCAGAAGCACGTTTGTATCTCAAGCTGCGAGACATCGTCGCGCTCGCAGCCGATTACGACAAAGATAGCCCACGAACGCGTGGGATTTACAGCGCTATCCAGGACAAACTGCACTACGCAATTACGGGTCAAACATCTTCAGAAATCATCGCGACACGATGTGACCCGGCGGCGGACAATCTCGGCCTTTCCACTTTCAAAGGAGAAGTTGTCCGAAAAGGGGATGTGACGACAGCGAAAAACTACCTCACCCACCCGGAGCTCACTACGCTCAACCTCTTGGTTTCCCAATTCTTGGACTACGCGGAGTTACAAGCGAAAATGCGCAGCCCGATCCATATGGCGGAGTGGCTGGAGAAGACTGACGCGTTCATCGAGTTCAACGGCTTCCAGCCGCTTGAAGACCGAGGGAGGATCACCCGCAAGGAGGCTAACCGCTTAGCCAAAGAACGGTACGACCTTTACGACTCCGGTCGGCAGGCAGCTGAGCTAGCTGAAGCCGACGCGGAGTTGGTCGCAACTATGAAGATGATCGACCAGCGAATACTCGCTGACCGAGCGCGCTTACGTCCTCGTGTGGCAGGCAGCGAGGAGTAACACAGTTACGCCGCCGTCGTGCAGGGTGTGAGCGGCTTTTCCGACAGCAGGATCGCGCGGTACGACGTTCGGCCTTTCACCGTAAACCGCAGGATGCCCCAGTCGGGGTTGAACTGCTCTGCCTGTGCGAGGAGTTCGGGGTTGTGGTTGTAGGCGGTGCGGGTTTCGTCGCCAAGCGGTGAGCGGAAGCTGAAGGTCAGTTTGGTGCCGTCTTGCTCGAGGATCTCGATCGGGAACCAGCCGTATTTCTGGTTCATCGCGCGCAGTACGGGGATGTAGTGGTCGTTGTGGCCTGCGGTGCGGCGGTCGCATTCGTGGTACGTGCAGGTGCGGGTGGGCATGATTGCTCCTTGGAAATCGCGTCTTCCGGCGCGGCGGTTGCGCGTGCCGGCGGATCTTCCCCCGGGAGCACCGTGCGCGATGTGCGCGGTTGCTTGCCGACGAGCCGGGGGCCTTTAGCGTCGAACTTCTTGATCCACAACGCACACTAATAGATCAAGCGGTCTAGTGTAAAGCGCGAACCTTGATGACGATAGTTCGATGGGCATAATCGCAGGTCAGAGCATTGCTTAACGACGGCACCCCGCACCGCCGAAAAGCGCTTAACCGGGAACTATTGTCATCGGACTATCGACATTTGCGGAAATGGGATGCGAAACCGCGGCACGCGCTACCCGCAGCGCACGATCGGCTGCGGATCGTAGACCGTGGTCTGCGTTTCGCGGTTGATCTCGTTGCCGGCGAGGTCGTAGATGATGCGGGTGTCCGAGGTGGTAAAGCCCGGGGCGCCACCGGAGGGCGAGCAGTTCGCCCCGGAGACGTAGACCGGCTGCGGGCTGGTCTGGGCCCAGCGACCACCGTTGATGGATTCGACGTTCACGGTGTTGACCCCCATGAGGCTGACGGTGACTTGACCGCCGCCGACGTTGGTGGCGATACGCACCGGGTACGGGCTGTCGTTGCGGAACTGCAAGTCGATAGCGCCTTCGTACACGGTGGCTTCACGGCCGGCCGGGTAGCGGGAGATGTAGTACGAGTGCGGGGTGTGCGCAACGTCGGTCATGCCGGCGAAGTAGGCCGCGTTGTACAAGGTGGTCGCGAACTGGGAGATGCCACCGCCGACGGCGGTGTCCGCGCGACCGTTGAGGATGATGCCGGATTCGACGTAGCCCTGGGCGGTGCCGCGGGGGCCGGTAAACCCGTTGAGGGAGAACGTCTCGCCCGGGTTCACGATGGCACCGTTGACCGTGCCCGCCACGATCGCGATGTTGGTACCGGAGGCGCCGGAGTAGCCGCCGGTCGTAAATGAGCCGACGACCTCGTCGAAGGTGGCGTTGTTGGCGTCGTCGGTGGTGAACTCGGCGGGGACCTCCTTGTATTCGGCGTCCCAGGTGCGGGGTTTGTCGCCGAGCAAACGGTCGTTGAAGCCGGCCATGGTCTTTTCCCAGTCGACGATGGTGCCGTCAACGGACGGCTCTACCCCACCGCCGGCGAGCACGCGGGCGTTTTGGGTTTCGACCTCGCTGTCCGCGAGCTGCTCGCCGAGGATGCCCTGGGCTGCCTCGACGCTCACGCGCGGGGTGATTTTGCCGTCCACGTTGGGGAAGCTGACCACCTCGCCGAGGCGCTCCTCGGGGATGGCGGCGGTGTGGTCCTCGCGGCCGTTGACGGTCAACGGCCCGCCCAAGGCGGCGCGCACGGGGCCGTCCATGGCCGCGGTGATGGCGGCGTTGTCGACCGCGGGCGGTACTTCAACCGGTTCGATGTCGATGCCGTCGGGGTTGAGCCAACCTGTGGTGGTTTCGTCGCGAAGCGTGTCGCGGTCGACCTCCTGGCCGCTGACCGGGTCGGTGGTCTCAGCCTTGCCATCGTTGACGTTGATGGTGCCGTCGGTGGGGTCGACATGCAGCTCGTTGACCAGACGGTCGAGTTGCCGGTTCAGGGCGGGCTCGTCGATGTGCGCAACGGCGTCGACTTCCCGGGTGGTGAATAGGCCGCGCAGGCGCGAAACCGGATTGGCGGTTTCGATGCCGGCGGCGTCGACGGTGGCCTGCCAGTCGATGTCCAGACCCGACTTGGCGGGGATAAACGTCGCGGTCTTGTCGCCGGCGCGGACCTCGACCGACTCGTCGACGATGCCGCCAAGTTCGCTTTCGAGCTTCTCGCGCGCCTCGTCGGGTTTCATCGCCCCGATGTTCACGCCGCCGACGGTGGTACCACGCGGCACGTTGCCGCGGTGCATCGCCAGGTCGGCGAGGTAGAGCGCGAGTGCGATCGCGACGATGCCGAGCAGCACGCCGAGTGCGATCTTGCCGCCGCGGCCGGAACTGCCCTCTCTATGCGAGGTTGCCTTCACCGTAGTCACCCAAACCAGGGTAATGGAGATCTTTGAAAAGACTGCCTAGAGGCTGTCGTCGATAAGCATTTGCTGTACGCGGGTGGCGGCTTCGGTGACGCGCTCTTCGGGGATGTAGCCGTTGTGCACGCACCACACGATGTGGTCAATGATCGCGGGCAGGTCCTTGCCGGAGGACCATAACGCCTGGTCGGCACCGGATCCGATGGCGCGGGCGACGGCGTCGCGGGTGGGCGCGTAGTCCAAGATGCCGCGCATGCCGGACAGGTCGTCGGTGACCACCACGCCGTTGAACGGCACGCCGCCGGGGTAGTCGCCCTCACGCAGGATGCGGTAGGCCTCCGGGTTCATGGAACTGGGCACGCCGTCGGGGCCAAGGCCCGGCACGATCATGTGGCCCATCATCACACTGGCACGCGGGTACTTCGACAGCAGCGGGCCGTAGGGGCGCATGTCCAGCTCGCGCATCTCGTGCAGCGGCGGGGTGACCGCAAGTTGCAGGTGGGTATCTCCCGAGGCGCGGCCGTGGCCCGGGAAGTGTTTGAAGGTGGGGGTGATGTTGGCGTCGATAAGCCCCTGCGAAAACAGCGACGCCACTCGCACGACCTCGGCCGGGTCGCCGTGGAATGAGCGGTCGCCGACGATATCCAGGTTGGTCACGTCGAGGTCGAGCAGCGGCGCGTAGTCCACGTTCACCCCGTGCTCGCGCAGCGCCCGGCCGATGTCCCAGCCGGTGCCGCGGATGACCTCCGGCGGGGTGCCGGCGAGCGCGCGCGGCGGCATGAACTCGCCGAAGACGCCGGTGTGGCGCTGCACGCGGCCGCCCTCGAAGTCGATGGACACGGAAAACGGCCGTTCGTACTGCTCGCGCAGCGCGTTGATGTTGCGGCCCGGTTCCGTGAGCAACTTCGGGTCCGCCCAGCTCGGGATGATCAGCCCGCCGGCGCCCTGGTCGAGCGCGAACCGCGCCTGGTCATAGTTGGACACGCCGACGACCATCAGCGACGCCACACGCGCCCGCAGGTCCTCCGGCACGCGCTGTTGCGCCGGGCTGAGCACCTGGGGAGCTGCTTGCTTATCGACGAACCCCTGCCCCGGCTGCCCCTCCGTCGAGGTCACCGTCACCACTTCGGTCTCCGGCGCCGGTGTTTCCTCCGGGGCGCAGGCGGCAAGGCCGGCGCACAAAAGCAGCGCAGTCGCAGCCACTGTGGCTCGAACCCGCATTGCACAGACCCCTTCATCGCGTGTGGAAACGCCACCACTGTACTCGCCACTGGTAGCCTTACCCGACATGTCCCACCGCGTGAACCTGCTCCCCGAGCCGCTGCGCCAACACGCAGCGTCGCCCGTGGTGGCCAGCGCCGTTGTCGGCATCGTCCTCGGCGTGGTCGGGGTGCTCGGCATCGCGGCGGCATCCGGCCAGTCGACGGTGCCGGAGGATACTGCCGTCGCCGCCGACGACGCGGTGCTCGGCGGGCCGGAGTACGGCTCGCGGAAGTAGGCCGGCGTGCGCTCGTCGCAACGCGCGCATGTGCTCGGTTGGCTCGCGCTGATCCTGCTGACCCTCGCGCAGCCGCCTGGGCAGGTCGCGGCGGACACGAAGTTCGATCTCGTCGCTGATCCGCTGCGCTTTCTCACGCGCGCCACCCACGCGTTTACCGACGAGTTTCCGCTCGGCCAGGTGCAGAACCAGGCGTACGGGTACCTCTTCCCGCAAGGTGCGTTTTTCCTGCTGTTCGACTGGGCGCCGGATTGGCTCACCCAGCGCGCGTGGTGGTCGCTGCTGTTGTGCCTGGCGTACTCGGGCACGCTCGTACTGGCGCGGCGCATCGGGATCCGGGGCACGTGGCCGCCGGTACTCGCGGCGATGTTGTACGCGCTGAGCCCGCGGATTTTGACCACGCTCACCGCGATCTCGTCGGAGGCCTGGCCGGTCGCGCTGGTGCCGTGGACGCTCGTGCCGTTGGTGTCTAAAAGACCCCAGGTCGCACCCGCGTTGGTGGCGGTGGCATGCATGGGCGCGGTCAACGCAACCGCCACCGTCGCCGCGTGCCTGCCGGCGTTCGTGCTGCTGCTTGCCCGGCGCGCGTTTCGGCAAGCAGCACTGTTCGCCGCCGGAGCGATGGCCGTCTCAGCGTGGTGGATCGGGCCACTGCTCGTGCTCGGCCGCTACTCCCCGCCGTTTACGGACTTCATCGAGTCCGCGCACGTGACCACCGCGTGGCTCAACCCGGTGGAGATCCTGCGCGGCACCACCTCGTGGACGCCGTTCGTGGACACCGAGCGCGCCGCCGGACACCTTTTGGTCGCCGAACCCGCGTTCATCATCGCCACCTGCCTGGTCGCTGCCGTGGGGCTCGCCGGCCTCGCCCGGCGCGACATGCCGTGGCGCGGGCCGCTGCTCGCCATTTTCGCCGTCGGGTTTGTCATTCTCGGGACGTCGGCGAGCATCGCCTCGCTTTACGACGACACCCTCGCCCCGTTGCGCAACCTCCACAAATTCGATCCGCTGGTGCGCTTGCCGCTGGTGCTCGGGGTGGGGTTTGTGGCATCAACGGTGCGCCGCCCGCAGGTTGTCGGCGCGACCCTCGCCGCCGCGGTGGCGGTCGCACCCGCGTGGTCGCTGCGCCTGCTGCCGGAGGGCACCTGGACCGAGGTCTCCCCGGATTGGGTGGCGGCCGGGCAGTGGCTCGAAGAGCACGCCGCGGGCACGCGCACCCTGGTGGTGCCGCCCACACAGTTTGCGCGCCAAGACTGGGGCTGGACCCGCGACGAGCCGATCCAGGCGCTGACCGGCACCCGCTTCGCGTTCCGGGACGCGGTGCCGCTGGTGGACCCGGAGGCGATTCGCGGGTTGGACGGACAGACGGGGGTCGTCGATACGCAAGCGCTGCGCTCCGTCGGCGTGGGCGCGGTGGTGGTGCGCCGCGACCTCGAGCACCAGCCGGTGACCCCGAACCTGGGCGAGCCGGACGCAAGTTTCGGCGACGTGGATATCCACCTGCTCGACCCGGAGGCGGATGTAATGGACACCGACCGCGCCCCCGTTACCGTCGACGGCGGCGGCGAGGTTCTGGCTCTGTTGTGGCGCGAACTCGGCTACTTCCCGGCAACGCTGACCAGCGGGGATGCCGACATCGTCACCGACACTCCAGCGTTGTCAGTTCGCAACTACGGCACCATCCGCGGCCAATCCGGCACCCTGGCCGGCGAGTGGGAGGACACCACCGTGCGCAACCGGGTGAAGGACTACCCGTCCGCCGGCACACGAGTAGGCGTGCGCGAGGAGGGGATGGCGCGGGCATCGTCGTCACGCGCGGACGCAGGCGCGTTCGGTGGTCCGGTACCGGCGAACTCGCTCACTGCCGCCTTCGACGGACTGGCAGAGACCGCATGGTGGCCCGCGCCGGGCGATAGCGACGCGTGGATCGAGTTCGACTCGCAAGCAGACACGGTCACCGTGACCGCCACCGCCGACACCACGGTGCGGCTGTGCGACCGCAACGACCACTGCCGCAGCGTCACCCTGGTCGAAGACCAGCCGCGGCGGCTCACCCGCGGCGACGCCGCAATCCTGCGCCTGACCGAACCGGTAGGCATCCGTGAACTTGACGCCGGCGTGCGCCGCATCGTGGAGGTCAACGGCACCGCGGACCGCTACTTTTTCCAGCGCCGCTTCCCTGCCACAACTGTGATCCAGCGCCGCTTCACCACCGCCGTGGACAGAGAGTGGGAACTGTCGCAGCCCGCCACCATCGACGGGCAGCGCCACGTCGGCCGGGTGTTCCTCGAGGCTGGCACCCACGAACTGTTCACCCGCGCCGAAACCGTGATGCTCTCGCGCGCGCCGCTGCCCGACGAGGCCGGCGACCGGCTCATCCTAACCACCCGCGCCTACAACGAGGGCCTGCGCGGCACGCTCGGCAGCACCCCGCTCGAGCCTGTGCGTGTCGACGCCGGCGCCCAGGCCTTCCGCGTCCCCGACGGCGCCACCGGGCAGTTCGAGATGACGTTTGCAGGCGATAACGCGTACCGGTACTCGCTCCTCCTCGGCGGGGTATTCAGCCTGCTCGTCGTAGCATTCTGTCTATGGGTGCCATGGCGCCGCTTCGAGCGATTCACCCCGCCGCCCGGCGCGAACTGGCTGCCCGGGGCAGCCGTCGTCGCCGCCGCACCCCTGCCCGGCCTGGTCGCAGTCGCGCTCGCGTGGCTGGTGCGCCGGTTTACCGTCCTGCCGATGCCGCGCCTCGCCGCCGCGTCGATGACCGTGGCCGGGCTCGTGCTCGCGCGTGCGCCATGGCCGGCGGCGAACTACGCGGGGTGGTCGCTGTTTTGTGTCTTCGCCGCGTGCTTCGCCGTGGCCTGCCTGATCAATCGCGCGCCGGGCACCTCCACCAACTCGTAGGACACGTACGCCACAGCCGTGCTGGCCAGCGCGGTAGCCGCGTACACGACCACGAAGTGCCCACTGAACATATCCACGCCGAGTACCGGGAACACGAAGTACAGCACCGCCATGTGCCACAAAAACACCGAGTAGGACCAGTGCCCCAAGGTGCGCATGCTTGCCGACGACAACAGCGTCCCCTCCACACGCTGCCCCAGCGCGAAGGGCGCGACGATGAGGGCAGCGAACACCGCGCCGAGCAGTACCCGCACGTTGAACTCGAGCGGGTCCGGGTGCGCCAAACCGCGCGGGCCGATGACACCGGCGATCCACGCGACCGGCAGCGCCAGGAGGGGAAACGGCCAGCGCGGGCCCGCGTAGCGCACCCCGGCGCGCTCCAGCTCGGCGAGCACAAGCCCGACCGCGAACCACGGCGCGTACGACGGCGGCCAGATCTGCAGGTTCACCACCGCCGGATCCGCGATGCCCGCCACCGCCCACGGCCACACCAGCCCGAGCACCACCGACACCGCCAGGGCAATGCGCCGCCCTCGCGCTGCGAGCCGCAAGTACAGCGGCAGCACAAGGTAGAAGGCGGCTTCGATGCAGAGGGACCACATCTGCGTGAGTCCGTCGATAAGCGCGTGCGGCACGTAGACCTGCACTAACAGGAAGTTCGCCACAACCTGGCTTGCGCTCACGCCCGCGAGCGACGGCAGGGCAAGCAGCACCACCGCAACGCACACGACGTACGCCGGCACGAGGCGCGCGACGCGGCGCGAGTAATAGCCGTCGCGCACCCCGCCGCGCGCGAGCAAAAACGCCGACAGGGCAAAGAACACGGCGACGAAGTAGTCGAAGCGCTCGAGCACCGCCGAACCGGTCCCGGTTTGGAACGCGACGTGGGTTGCCACGATCCCGTAGGCGGCGACGGCGCGCAGGCCGTCGAGCTCGGGGAGGATGGCTGGTCTCGGATTCACGATGGGCAAAGTCTAGCGGCCCGGTAGGGTAAGTCGGGTGAATCTGCGTCGCCGTCTCGCCGCCTGCCTGGGCGTCATTGTTGTCTGCGCAGTACTCAACATCGCGTCGCCGATTGTGATCGCGAAGCAACGCACCCTTGTCCCCGGCGACTACACGATGCTGTTTTCCGGCGATCGCTCCCGCACCGTCACGCTCACCGAAGCACCGAAAGCAATGCGGGCGCGCGTCGACGTCGACGGCGAAGAGGTGGACTCTTTCCTCATCGACCCGTCCACCGCGTTTCCCACGAAGGGTCGCGCCGGCCTCGGGCCACTGATGCCCTACAACCCGGAGCGCCGCACCTACCCGCTTCACGACCCAACCACCGGCAACGACGTCGCCCTCGACTACCTCGGCCCCGGCAACGTGCGCGGCCTGGAGACCTACAAGTACGCCGCCACACTCGCCGACGGTTGCACGCGCACCGTCGACGCCGAGCGCCGCACCGGCCGCATCCTCGACGAGGTGTGGGACTGCCCGCCCGAGCAGTGGGTGCTTGCCGACGACACCAAAACCGCCGCCGTCGACACCGCCCGTCGCGACGTCGCCTGGCTGCGCGGGCTGCAGGTGATGGCGGTGCTCACCCGGTTCATCGCGGCCGTGGCGTTCATCGTCGGGCTGGTGTCCTATGCGCGCCGCCGTTAACCAGTGGTGGGCGCCCGCCTACGGCGCGGTGCTCGTCCTTGCGCTGACCTGGCCATTTCTTGTCCCCGGCGAGGCGTTCGCCCTGCGCGACATGATGGTCTTCGACGCAATGTCGCTCACCCGCGCCTCGCTCGGCTGGGGCGATCTGCCCGCCCGCAACGTGCCGCAGGACGCGCTGTTGGGCATCCTGCCCCACCCGGTGCTGTTCCTGCGCGTGTTCATGGTGGCCGCGGCCGCCTGCGCCGCCTGGTCCGGGCACCGCCTGGGGCGTACCCCGTTGGGCCAGGCGGCGGCGATGACGGTGGCGGTGTGGAACCCGTTTGTTGTCGAGCGCCTCCTGCAGGGCCAGTGGTCGCTCGCCGCCGCCGCGTGGCTGCTGCCCCTGGTCGCGTTGCGGCTCCACCCTGCATCCGGCCTAGCACACTGGCTCGCCTCGCTTACCCCCACCGGCGCGATCGCCGCGGCATGCGTGGCTCGCAGCCCCCTGATTTCCGTGGTCACGTGCGCGCCGTGGGTGGTCGCCGGATTCTTCGCCGGCGCCGGCGGCACCTCCTCTGCCGCGTCCGCCGACGTGTTCGCCCCGCGCGCCGAAGCTTTCACCGGCACCCTCGGCGCGCTTCTAGGACTCGGTGGGATGTGGAACGCCCACGCCGTCCCCGCCTCCCGCGGGGCCGGCTTTGCCCTCTTCGGCATCGCGCTGTTCGTCCTGCTCGCCCTGTCCTGGCGCGCGGTGCCGCGGCGCTGGCTCACACTCGCCGGCCTGGGTTTTCTGGTCGCGCTGTTGTCCTGGGCGGGGCTGCTCGGGCCGGTGGTCGCGTACGTGCCCGGCGCGGGTTTGCTTCGCGACGGCCACAAGTGGCTCATCCTCGCCATCCCCGCCTTCGTCGCTGCCGCGGGGGCGATGGATCCCCGCCGCGCGCTGGCCGCGCTGACCTTCGCGCTGCTGCAGGTCCCCGACGCCCCCGTCGCCGTCGCGGCGCTCACCCCCACCAGCGTCGACGTGCCCGCCGTCAACCACCAGGGCCGCGACGTGCTGTTCGAATCCCGCCCCACGCTTGTGCTTATCGACGACCACCCCACCGTCGACCCCGCCCCCAAAGCCTTCAACGTCGTGGAATCCGGGGCGCTCACGGTCGACGGCGTGACGGTGGATCCTCCGTCGCTGCGCTGGACCGCGGCGCAGGCCGCCGTCGACGATCCAGCACGCCTGCGCGAGTTGGGCGTCGGGGTTGTGGTGCGGGCGGATGGTGGGGTCGTCGATACGCACGCGCCCGCGCGTGGCTGGCCTTGGACGGGCGTTGCACTGTTTGCGCTGTGGTGCATGGTGCCGCTTTTACTATGTGGCATAGATCACTATAAGAACCGGCAGGCTCGCGACCAGCGTTTATGAGGACATTAGTTGGCAGTTCCCAATTAATGGAAGGTTCCAATCGTTGACCCTCTTGCATGATTCACTTCGCTCGGGTTAAAGTGAACGCAAGATGAACAACAGGTTACACCCCAGGTGTAGCCCCGAGATTATGAAGGAGCAGATACAGCTTCTGCAAGAGAGGAACAATCATGGCTAACAACATTGATTTCAGCATCATCCGCGAGCGCGCCCTGCGAAACATCCGCGAGGACCTGCTCACCGAGTACGCCGGCCAGTTCGACGCCCTCGAGATCAACGACGCATTCGATGCTGTCCTGCGCACCCACCGCAAGTCCGCCGTCATCGAGGACTTCATCCCCGTCCTCGTCGAGGCCGAGATGCGCGACCGCCTCCGCGGCGGCGAGCTGTTCCCCTCCGCGGCGTAGTTCCGCACATCTGTAAACGCCCAGCCCTTCCCAGCGGCTGGGCGTTTTGCTATGTTCGGCTCGACACTGTCGGTAGCGGAAGCTGTCCGGCGCTCACTCAGCGAACGTCAACCCCTTGTGCCCGGGGGCAACGGGCACATGTATGGCGCCTTGTGGCCGCATCAAGGCTGACACGGTTCGATTCCGCGCACACGCACGATGCACGCGGCCTGCACGACGCACACGGGCACGGCCCCCACCACAGGGCAGCACCGAGCACTGTTTACTACCGCGACGTTGGGGGTGAGCCGCCGAACGCTTCCGTGAGGGTTGGGCACGGGGACAGAAACGCAAGGAGGCACTCATGCTGCTCGCAGAGGCACTGGCGCGCCGCGCCGAGGCACAGGACCGCCTGAACAAACTGCAGGAACGCCTGGTGCAAGGCGCGCTGATCCAGGAGGGCGACACCTCCGTCGAGGACCCGGCGGCCATGCTCGAGGAGGCGGCGGCGCTGCTCCAAGAGATCGAAACGCTGGTGCGCCGCATCAACCACACCAACGCGCAGAC
>ERZ1029884.231-NODE-231-length-11858-cov-98.281539_pt1 | contig 11858 bp, 7 predicted proteins | sample MGYA00519233_ERZ1029884 | MGnify/ENA primary metagenome ERZ1029884 (study PRJEB33666, sample SAMEA4610931) | skin metagenome | biome: Human-associated habitat; feature: Malodor aspect; material: skin | place: Philippines | collected 2015-08 ...
TCATATTCTACATAGTTTCTATTTACTATTTGGTTAATGGTTGCAGAATATGTTGAAGGACGACCTATGCCAAATTCTTCTAAGACTTTTACAAGGCTTGCTTCTGTATATCTTGCAGGAGGATTTGTAAAATGTTGAGCTTTTTCTATTTTGCTAGCAGATATTACATCTCCCTCACTTAGTTCTGGGAGGATATTTTCATTTTCCAAGGCCCCACTTATTTTATTAAATCCTTCAAAGATAGTTATTTTACCATTTGACCTAAAGATTAAACCATTGTTATCAAAATTTATAGTTGTTGATAGGTATTCATAATCTGTCATTTGTGATTGGACTACCCTAGTCCAGATTAATTTATAAAGTTTATATTGCTGGTCTGTTAAATATGGTTTTAAGGAAATAGGATCTCTATAAATTGAAGTTGGGCGGATGGCCTCGTGGGCATCTTGGCTGCCTTTTTTCTTTCCGCCATGGTTATTTCCCTTAGATGCGTATTTTGCCCCATATTTTTCATTTATATATGATAAGGACTCATTTACAATCTCTTGAGAAATTCTTGTAGCATCTGTTCTCATATAAGAAATCAAACCAACTGATCCATCGCCTACATCTATACCTTCAAAAAGTTGCTGGGCAAGTTGCATGGTATACTTGGTTGAATATCCTAATTTATTTGATGCATCTTGTTGGAGGGTCGATGTGGTATAAGGTTTTGGTGGCTTACGAGATTTTTTAGTCTTTTTTACCTCTACTACCTTAAAGTCATCCTTATCTATGGCATCTAATACCTTGTTAGCTCCATCTTCATTGGAGATTTTCATCTTTTTACTAGCTTTACCATAAAATTCTGAGATAAATTTTGTATTATCATGCTTATGGTTAGCAGTTATAGTCCAGTATTCTTCTGGAACAAAGGCATCTATTTCTTTTTGTTTTTCTACAATAAGCATTAGTGCAACGGATTGTACACGTCCTGCTGATAGGCCAGATTTTACTCTTTTCCATAAAATAGGGCTTATTTCATAACCTACTATCCTATCCATTACCCTTCTTGCTTGTTGGGCATCGACTAGGTTTTGGTCAATTTGCCTTGGGTTTTTGATGGCATTTTTTACATTGTCTTTAGTAATTTCGTGAAATTCTACACGGTTTTTATCTTTTGGATTAAGGCCTAAAAGATATTCTAAATGCCAGCTAATGGCCTCACCTTCCCTATCCGGGTCAGTTGCTAGATAAACTTTGTCTGCTTTATCCGCTTCTTTTTTAAGTTCATTTATAGTTTTAGCCCTGCCCCTTACTTTAATATATTCAGGTTCAAAGTTATTTTCTATATCTACACCAAATTTTGACTTTGGTAAATCGCGCAAATGCCCAATGGTAGCCATTACCTTGTAATTGCTACCTAGCATCTTGCCGATTGATCTTGCTTTTGTTGGGGATTCTACTATCACTAAATTTTTAGCCAAGCTTTTCACCTCTTCGTTGTAAATTCATTATTTCCAATATTTTCTATATAATCTCTTAGCTCCAGAGAAGTTAAAAGATAGTTAATTTCATCTATACTATAAGTTAAGTTGTTTGCTAAAATATCTGCACTTGTGTTTGGATTTTCCTCGATATATCTTACTATTTCCAACTCATCTTTTGCAAGTGAAGAGTAATCTATACTTGATTTTACTTGATTTATGGCTAAAAGATAGTCAAGTTCTTCTAAAATATCCTCAGGACTGGTTATTAATTTGCTGCCCTCTTGGATAAGTTTATTGGTACCCCTAGAGTAAATAGAATTTATATTTCCAGGTACTGCAAAAACTTCCTTGCCTTGGTCTAGGGCACATCTGGTAGTAATCATTGTTCCAGATTTTTCTTTAGCTTCTATAACTACAGTTGCTAAAGATATGCCAGATATTATCCTATTCCTACGCGGGAAATTATAAGGCTTTGGTTCTGTTCCTAGGGGGAATTCTGATAAAATTAAGCCATTATTTTCTAAATCTTCGTATAGCTTACGATTTTGTTTTGGATATATTTTATCAATGCCACAACCAATTATTCCTATTGTCCTACCTGAAACATCTAAAGTAGATTTGTGGCAAACTGCATCTATACCATAGGCAAGACCTGATACGGTTGTAATGCCCGCTGCAGAGACTCCTTGGCTTAAAGTTTTAGAGGCCCATTTACCATAATCGGTACATTTTCTTGCTCCAACAAAGGCTATAGAGTTTTTATCCTTTTCATAATCAAGCTTCCCTTTATAAAATAAAATAGCTGGCCTATCTTCTATATATCTTAGATTTTCTGGGTAATCATCATCCAAAATTGTCACATAGCTATATCCATACTCTATAACTTTTTCATGGTAATCTTTAAATTCTTCTATAGACTTAACATTAAAGATTTTTTCATAGGCCTTATCTGTTAAAAAATCTAGGTCTAGCCTAGATTTTTCAAATAAATTATCAAAGCCTATAGTTTCATGGATTTTTAAAATGATGCGATTATCTAAAAATATGTAGTTTAGGTAGAGAATTATTTCTCTATTTGTATATTTAAAATGCATTTTCAATATAATTTATCTTTCTACTTTCGGTAAATACTTCTGCTACATCAAACCTCATTATATAATCAGTAAGATTATTTTCAATTAAATAAACTTGGCTTGCTTTTGTAATTCTTTGTTGCTTGTGATAGTTTACAGCTTCTCTAGGATACCCATATTTTATATTTTTCCTCGCCTTTACTTCTACAAAGCAAACTATATTATTTTTAAAGGCTATGATATCTACTTCCCCATAGGGTTTTAGGTAGTTTCGACCTAGGATTTCATAGCCATTTTTTATTAGAAAATTTGCAACTAATTCTTCTCCTAGATCCCCTATTTTTCTTTTTTCACTCATAAAAAACTTTCCTGTTTGGCAAAATATTTTTTTAAAAAACTTAATCTATGGATTGGTGTAATGCCCACATCATCTATGGCTTCATAGTGTTTTTTTGTACCGTAGCCCATATTCGTATCAAAGGAATATTCTGGATAGATTTTTGAAAAATTAATCATAATATCATCCCTGCGGACTTTAGCAAGGATTGATGCACACGATATGGCATATTCGTTTAAATCACCTTTTACTATATTTAATTGAGGAATATCTGTAGCTATTCTCTCCGCATCTATGAGTAATATATCTGGTCTTATTTCTAAATTATCTACCGCACTTTTCATAGCAAAAAGAGTTGCTTGCCTTATATTTATATCATCTATTACTTTATTATTAGCATAACCATAGGAAACTGATAGGGCATCTTCTAATATTTGCTCTTTTAAATCTAGCATCCTAGCTCTTTTTAGCTTTTTAGAATCAGTAACACCATCAATATTAGATTCCTTTTTCATAATAACTGCACAGGTTACCACAGGACCAGCCAAGGGGCCTCGGCCCACTTCATCCACTCCTGCTATAAGCTGATATTTTTCATAGATTTCTTTTTTTATCTTTTCATTATATTCTGAATATCTCATGGGCGTTCTAAGCTTATTCTTCCAAGTTTTCCTGATCTAAAATCAGTTAAAATAATATTTGCAGTTCTGGTATAGTCAAAGTCTCCACCCCTAATTATTGCCCCTCGTTTTCTTGCAATATCTTCATAGATTTCTAGGGCTGATTTTTCTGGGTCTACCCCATACCTTTCTGTTAAATTTTCTGGATATTCTTCTTTAATTTTTTCTAAGAATTTAAGGGTTAAATCTTCTATATTTAATATTTCATCCTTTATGGCATGGGTATAGGATAAGTGTAGACCTGTTTTTTCATCAAATTTAGGCCAAAGTACACCCGGTGTATCTAAAAGTTCAATATTTGCTCCAGTTTTTATCCATTGCTTAGTCTTTGTAACTCCTGGACGATTTCCGACATTGGCAGACTTTCTTTTAGCTACATTATTTATAAAAGTAGATTTTCCTGCATTTGGTATACCTACTATCATCATACGAATGACTTTATTTTCTATATTTTTTGCTTCTATTCTTTCAAATTTTTCAGCTAGTTCTGCCTTTGCCATATCATAGATTCTAGAAACATTTATTTTTTCTTTAGAATTCATAAGAGTAGCTGGTATACCTTCTTGTTTAAATTTGTTAATCCACATTTTGTTTACCTTACTATCAGCAAGATCTGATTTATTCATAATTATCAAACGTGGTTTATCTCCTAAAATCTCATCTAACATAGGATTTCTAGATGATTCTGGAATGCGGGCATCTATTATTTCTAAGACTATGTCTACTAGTTTTAAATTATTCTGTATCTCTTCTTTGGTCTTTTTCATGTGACCTGGATACCAATTTATATTCATCGCCATAATATTCTCCTTATTTTCTAAATATATTATACATAATATATGGTTTTTATCTAGAATTAGCTAATTTACCGTAATCAAAATTACCAGCTTATATGGTAGTTTTTATTCTTAACTTTTCTATCAAATATAGTTAATATTTTAAATATATACTCTAGGGGACTACATGTAGCCACATCAATATTTTACTATAAGCCAAGCTAAATATTTGATCTAACTATCAATATATAAATAATGCATATTAAAATAACTTATATTTATAGATATTCACTGTTTTTAATGGTACAATAATTAAAATTTTTCGAATATTGGATTAATGGTGGATTTTATGGAATATATATTTAAAAAATATTATCAAAATAAAGATTATAAAAAAATTTATGAAAGCAGAATTAATTTTGAAGAGACATTGAATTTAAATTTTGAGGTAAAAAACAATCCATTATATTATGTCTTTAATTCTTACTCTACAAATCTAATTGAAAAAATTAGAATCCTAGATAATGAAATAGAAAATATTTTTGAAGCACTACCTATTGTTGCTAGAGAATCATTTTTTGATGATATAATCGTCGAAGAAATTTTTAGTAGTAATGAGATTGAAGGTGTACAATCAACTAGAGAAGAGATATTGCTAACAAAAAAGAATATATCTGAAAATGGCTATTCAAAACAGAGGTTTGCTTCTGTAATCAATTCATATTCTAAATTAGAAAAGGATGAAAAATTAGATTCATTGGAAGATATTAGAAGCTATTATGATAAAATTTTAGGTGATGAAGTCAATATTGAGGATAAGCCAGAAGGTGAATTATTTCGTAAAAATGATGTTTTTATACAGTCTAATAAATCTTATGATGGTTCTATACTTCATAAGGGAACCGATCCTAAAATGATAAATGAATATTTAGATAAACGGATTGATTTTATGAACAATGAAAATCTACATCTATTAATTAGAGTTGCGATTGGACATTATATCTTCGAGTATATACATCCTTTCTACGATGGTAATGGTAGAATTGGAAGATTTTTTTCAAGTATGTATGTAAATCATTCATATTCTCACATTACTAGTCTAGCTGTATCGAGAGGTGCATTCATTAAAAAAAATGATTATTATAAATCTTTCATGCAAACGAACGAAAGATTAAATATGGGAGAATTGAATTATTTTGTTGATGAATTTTTAAAAATAATAATTAAAGCTCAAGAAGATATGAAAGACTTATTGATGCTAAATAATTCTAAACTAATAGAATCGTTAGAATGGTTAGAAAAAAGTTTCGATTTTACTGATGAAGAAGTAAATATATTATTAATACTAACTCAAGACTATATTTTCTCTCAAGGAATAGGTGTAAGTAGAAAAAAATTACTTAAAGCATTGGAAATTACTGGTTATAGTAATGCTTCTAAGAATAAAAGATACTTTGCTAAGTTAGAAAAAGATGGATATATAGATAAAGTAAAGTCTAGACCTATTATATACAAATTATCTAAAGATTTGATAAGTTATATAGATGGAAATATTTGATTGATACTTCTATTAGATAGTTTATAGATACATTAAGAGTAGATAGTTTATAGATACATTAAGAGCCAAATATAAATAGAATCAATAGAAATATTTTGAAATTTAAGGATGTTGCTATAATCTATATAAAAATAGACTATAGCAACAGTATCTTTTTGAAAATATTTATTTGCTTTAACTTTAATATTCTTGCTTTAAAATTCATATTGTAAGCTAACATTATATTATTACCTATCGTCTTCATTTATAATTTAATATAATAATATCTCAGAGAAAAATAATAAAAAACTCTTACAAAATATAAGAATTTTAACAAAGTCTCTAATCTTAATATCTAGATTTTTCTTTAACTTCATTATTCTCAGCTTGATAATCACGTAGAAAGGGAATTATAAACGATATATTTTATCAAGTACGATTACTACTAATCTTCCCATTCTTAGTGAATTGAAAATGATTGTTACTTTGAATCACAATATATAGTTTTATATGAAAATTTTATTATAATTACTGTATTCTTCTCTATCTTCTTGATCGACTAATAAAACTGTACAATCATCTTGCTCTAATTCTTTTAATATCGAATCTCTTACTACTTTATCAATTGATAGTAGATTATTATCAACTAATATTAAAGAATTCCCTGAAATCATAACCCTAGCTAAAGATATCCTATCTAATTCTCCACCTGAAAGTTTATTTTTCGATAAAATTTCTCTTTTATAAAGTCTTTCTAGGAAAAACTTTTTAACTATCCTATCATATTTACTTGAATTGCTATCTAATACAATATTAGTTTTCAAATCTTCATCTATTATAGATGAATTTTTCAATACTAATGGGTATTTTCTATCTTCTGCTATCTTTTTTAGTATGGTAGTTTTCCCACTACCATTTTTACCAATTAATATATTGATAACTCCTAATTCTATATTATCTAATACATGCGCTATATTCTCTATATATATTTCTTCATTTTCCCTATTTGCATTAGTATCACTATCTTCTATTATTTTTTTATTAAAGGAATCTATACTTACATTTAGCTGACTATGTATTATAGAAAAGTTTGTTATATATGTAGAAAGATCATTTATAATGAAACTATAGCTTATAAATAAGGCTATATCACCAGGAGAAAAGGATCCAAAAAAACTAAATCCTAGTAAAATTATAATAATATTTAAGTCTACTATAAATTCTTGAATCGTTGTTATATAAGCCATAAACTTACCATAGCTAATTTTATCTTTCATATTTAGTTTTAGTAGGCCAGAATAACTATTATACAAATCATCTTCCAATGACTCTATTCTTATTTTTCTTGATTCTTTTATAATATACTGATATCCATTTATAATTTTTGTTTGATTTTTTCTTACTCTCTCATTCTTTTGATAAAGCTTTTCTTTTATTATCTTTGAAATTATAAATATAATGATAGGTACTATCAGGATTATAAGAGCTATATAGAAATTTATAGTTGCCATTATAACAAAGGCAATTATGGTAGCTATTACATTACAGAAGGTATCAATTCCATATGATATGGTAGCTACAATGGTGCTTACATCATTTTGTATTATGTCTATTGTATTATCAGCTATAATTTTTGAATACTTAGATTTCTTAGAACTATCTATTATTTTTTCATATAAGATACTTGACCATTTATGTTGCGCTCTTATATCAATATTTGCACCTACTTTTATAAATCCCATTCTTAAAAAGAATAATGAACTATAAGCTAGTAAGATTAGCAATAAGTTGTTTTTATATTCACTATCAAAATATAATTTCAGTAAATAAGTCATAGCGATAGGAATATTATGAGCTAAAAACCAAACAAGTATATCAAAGATTAAGTATTTTTTCGATTCTTTTAATATATATCTTAAATTAACTTCTTGCAATTCTAATCACCTCATCAGCTCTTTCTACTATTCTATCTTCATGGCTTATAATTAAAATAATTTTATCCAATTCTTTTAACAAATCAAAAAATATATCACATTTATAATCATCAATTCCTAAAAATAGCTCATCTAAGATAAGAATATCTTTATCCGATAGTAAAGCTTTTATTAAATATAGAGTTCTATATTCTCCACTTGATAATTGTGAAGTAGGAGTATCAATGCTCCTATCAATACCAAACTTATCCATCAAGATCTTAGATTGATTATTATTAGGAATTATATCTCTTATTAGTTCTCCATTTGTTAATTCTATTTTCTGATCTACATATTCAACTTTTTGACTTATTTGTCCTTTTTTAAGTTTTCTAATATCTATTCCGTTATATTTTATACACCCACTAGATATATCGAATAGCCTAACTATCAAATTTATCAAAGTAGATTTACCAGAACCTGAAGGTGCTGATAAGACATATATTTTTTTTAAAATCTTAAAGCTATAATTTCTAAATATTTCATTATTATGATATGAAAAATCTATATTAGATAATTCTATGCAATCAATTTTTTCTACTATACTAGCATTTCCATAAATTATATTACTAGATTCTAAAGCTAGCATATCTTTAATCCTATTTTTGGATTCTTCAATATTTGGCAAAGTTTCTAACTGGAGTCTAATATCCATTATTGGATCTTCAATCATATCAATGTAATATATAAATAGATATAGGCTTCCTAAGCTGATTAAATCTATATTCAAAGATAAAAATCCAATGATTAGTATGATTATTTTAATAAAACCAAACACGAAAAGTGAGCTTAGCCAATATTGGTAAGATATAAAATTTGATACTATATCTTTTTCAAAAAATAAATGTATTTTATCTTTTAATCTATTTATTAAAAACTTATCTTTACCTATAAAATAGAATTCTTCTAGTAAGTTAAATGTCTCAGAGAAAGTACTTATCATCCTATCATATGATTCTTTAGTTTCTTTTACTTTTATTCCAGCACTATCTTTTATTTTCTTAAATAAAATTACTAATATTATTAGCATGAAAACAAAAGCTAAGGCTATATAGTATGTTTTCTTCATAGAAAAGCACAAAATACCAAATATCAAAATAATATTTTTAAATAGAACTGATAGAAAATTAATATAAAAATCTAGCAACTGATCAATATCATTATTTAAATTAATGAGCTTACCCTCATCTATAGATATAATATCTAAATAAGAACTATAAATAACTCTGCTAACTAATTCTCTTTTCATATCATATTCTATAGTATTAAATAATAAATTTTCTAGCAATTTATCAAATAGGGATAAAAGATTTTTTGAAATAAGTAAAAATACTATTACAAGGTTAATCTGTCTTAATCTATTATAATCAGAAAATCCATCTATAAATTTAGATATGAATGTTGGATAAATTATCATTATTAAAGAAATTGCTAATAATAAAATTCCGTGTATTACTATTATGAGTTTTCTCCTAAAATCAATTTTCATTTATATTCTAATTAATATTCTCCTTTATATACTATTATTTATAGTATCATACTAAATTAGTAATATCTATATATAATTGCTCTATAGACTAATTATAATATATGTAATAAAATTTAATTGTTAGAAGATAATAATAACTGATATTAATAAAATATTTGCTAAGCTTAAATCGTATAGGAAAAGGATAAAGCTTAGCCAGGCAAAATTATCGAAATTTTTCTATATAAAATATTAAAACTATTTATGAAATGGAAAATGCTAAGGCTAATATTGATTTGGATAAATCGGAAGCTCTTTAACTTGTTCTTGATGTCGACTTAGTCTAGGAATACTTTAATATATTATTGAAGATTCAAATATTATTGAACAAATAGTTAATTCCATAATTGCTAGGGACAGTTTTCATGGAAGAAGTCAATCTATAGAAATACAAGCTTTAGAAGATATAAAAAATAGGACTAATAGAAAAATAATTGAAAATAAATCTAAAAAATTGATTCTATATTTTAGAAGTATTGAAGTAAAAGATAATTTTACCCTTAAAAGAAAGTTACTCCTGGATGCTTTAAATTTAAATTGTTATTTTGATTTAGAAAACTTAGAAATTAATATTTATAGAAAGATAGATTATAGAATACTAATCTAGAAGACAATGACTTAAACTCTATCCTATTTCATAATATCAGCAATACATATTTTATTTTAGAAGAAAGCGAAATAGCCTTGGATTATATAGACATGGCTATTGATCTAAATTCTAATAACCCTACTTCAGCAGTTATGTACTATATTAAAGCTCTTCTCTTATCTTATATTATTTATCCAAGCCTTATGAAAAGTATGTTATAAAAGATCTAGAAATTAGTAATAGAGCTGACAAATAGCTTTATTCTTACATATTAAAGTTTTTAAAAATAAAATTTAATCTAAACCCCTGAGTATCTTGCTTAGAGTTTTTTATTTTTTTATTCCATACATTATGAATCTTATTTTAATAATATCTATCCTTGTTTTTAGCTAAGTTTTGATATACAATTAATAAAAATTATCAACTAAAAATAGAAAAGAATAAAGAATGGAGAAGAAAATGAGTAAGGAATTTTCTATTACGGGAAACAAGGCTATTTTAAATTTATCAGAGCAATTTTTTAATGATATAAATGAACTTTTAAATAGCAATTCTTTTTTTGAATTAACAAAATCATTTATAAACTATCATAAGGAGGAATCATCTAGGGTCTACACATACATAGAACAATTTTTTATCAATTCATCTGTAGACTCTCTTTCAAGAGAGTTGGTTGATATACTAAAGCTACTTACAGTTATGAATATTGATGAAATATCATCAAAGATAAACAAATACCATAATCTAAACAAGGAAAAAGACGGGCTATTAAAGATAGTTGAGGAGTTTTATGATTATTGGAGAAATCTTGAAAGATATTCAATAATAGAACAAAAAGAAGATTCTCGTGGAGTTGGAGTAGTAAATTTTGTTGAAATCAATGAAAAACTAAAAAATATGATTCTTCAAGCCTACAGAAGAATAGAAATGTCTATAGTAGGAGCATGGCCAAAAGTATATAGGCAAGTACCCGCAGCAGCTGATGCATCTATTATGATTAGGTATTTTGATAAAGATTTTCCAAAAATTTACGATAATTTAAATAAGATTCCTTTTATAACTCAAGTAATGATTGAAACTCCTTATATTACCTATACTAAGTCAAACAAAAGGGATGGAATATTTGAAGAAGTTTACGAAAATCCAATACTAGATACAAATATAAATTACGATCACTTTTTCTGCTATCCTGCAAAGGTGGGAGATAATCTGATTTATATATATTTTCATAGAGACCTTCTTACTCATGGTGTTTCCGCATCAAACCTATTTGAACTTGCTGATGTCAAAGAAATAGAAGAAAAAACTCCTGATGCCATTTATATATATGGACCAAAAGATAAGGGTAATAGGAAAAATTCTTTCTATTATGATGAGGAAAACAAGTTATATGTAGGCTATGCTGCCTATAGTGATAAGATCGATTATTTTGGTTATCTTAAAAAAATGGTTTTAACCTTAAACAATGTAATAAACATAAAAAAAGGATACTTACCAATACACGGGGCTGGACTTTCAATAGTTTTACAAAACGATAAAACAGTAAATATAGTAATCCTTGGTGATAGTGGTGCTGGAAAAAGTGAATCAATAGAAGCCTTTAGAACTCTTGCCAAAGACTATATAAAAGAGATGACCATAGTCTTTGATGATATGGGATCATTTAGAATTAAGGATGGAAAAGTCTATGCCTATGGTACAGAAATAGGTGCCTTTGTAAGACTTGATGACCTTGATGCAGGTTATGCTTTCAAACAAATTGATAGATCAATTTTTATGAACCCTGATAAAGTAAACGCACGACTTATAATGCCAGTAGCAAGTTTTGAGGAAATAAATAAGGGATATGAAGTTGACTTTTTCCTCTATGCTGATAACTACTCAGCAGTTTTGGAT
>ERZ1029884.235-NODE-235-length-11739-cov-137.646782_pt1 | contig 11739 bp, 11 predicted proteins | sample MGYA00519233_ERZ1029884 | MGnify/ENA primary metagenome ERZ1029884 (study PRJEB33666, sample SAMEA4610931) | skin metagenome | biome: Human-associated habitat; feature: Malodor aspect; material: skin | place: Philippines | collected 2015-08 ...
GTGACCGATTGTTCCGATATTAATATGTGGTTTACTTCTGTCAAATTGTGCTTTAGACATTTTATCCTCCCAAATTTAATCATTTAAGATTATTCTACCATAAAAGAATAGAAAATTCTATATTTTGAAAATATTATTATTTTAATTTGCTTATCTTGTAAATATGGTGTATACTATATAAGTAATGCCACTTTAGCTCAGTAGGTAGAGCGCATCCATGGTAAGGATGAGGTCCTCGGTTCGATCCCGGGAAGTGGCTCCATTTTTTTACCCAAATTGTATAATTTAAACATTCCTACGTTTGTTTTTTATATTTTTTTGGTATTTTTGTTTTAGGTTGGTAGCACGTTGGTAGCAATTGACCTAAACTGTTGGTAGCATGTTGGTAGCACGTTGGTAGCAATAAAATAGGTACAATAAACACACTTAAGAGGACAATTAGTCCTCTTTTTCTTTAATCCCTCTAGGATTTTCATTATAGTAAATATCTATCAACTCATCTATATCATCTTTAGTTGCATGGTGCCTAAAGAAAGTTCTTGCATTTCTTTTGTACCTTTCAATCTTTGTTTTTTCTGGATTTCTTTCTTCATAGATTCTTGAGGCTCTTTTTTGAGCCTCACTTGATTTTCCCCTTTTATCTGTCATTTTCTGCAGCCTTTAAAAAATCACTCCACATAGTATCTGGATCATCATAGCTACTATAGTCTAGGTCATACTCTTCTAATGCTTTTGCATACACTTCATCATCTATATCGCTCCACATATCAGCACTTTCTACTTCTTCTACAAATTCATCTACTGTAAGATAGTCGTAGATATCTAGGTCTATACCGTTGTATGCTACTGTGATTTGGCCATCTTCTTTGTTTCTTAATACTTCTAATTGTTTTGTCATTTTAAATTCTCCTTTATTATCTTTGATACTCATATTATAACGCGGGCGTGATATAAAATCAAGTACTTTTCTTATTTTTTATGCTAATTTTAAATTATTTTCTAGAGCGATTACTGCTTCTTGCACATCATCATCTTTTGCTTGTGTGCAGTGAAGTTTGCCAGATGTTAAGTCGATGTAAGCTCTTTCTACGATACTAGCCATGTTTCTACCTTTTGTGTTAGAAACTTTTTCGCCATTAAGTTTAGCGCTTGAAACATTACCTGTGTTATATCTGCTAATTTCTAGACCTGCAATTTTAAGGCCAGCGTTGTTTAAGTAAAGTCTGTCATAACCAGCTTTTTGCCATCTTTTAGCACCCATAGCTATAAGATCTTCTATTGAGTATCTTACTACTTTAACTTCTTCCCAAGCCATTTTCATAGCTTCTGCTATATACTCAACTGCTTTACCACCAAAATTTGCTACTGCTTCTTTTGCGATTTCCCATGCTCTTGTCATAATGTTTTTTAAGTTTGCCATTGTTTTTTTCTCCTTTTGTTTATCTCTTATGTTAATTAGATTAAATCACGCCCGCGTGATATGTCAAGCTTTTTTTGTAAGTTTTTTAAGAAAATCTTAACTTTTTTATTACTATAAGCTATAACCCTTGCAATCAAGCCAATCATCAATATTTTAACCTGTAAGCGATTTTAAATAGTTAGGCATAGATTAGTATGCCTAATATCCATATAAAAACACAAAAAAAGTGGCCACAAAGACCACTCTTCTGCTACACGCTCGCGCGTTATCATTAAATAAGAGATAAGCACTACAAATTGTTTATTGTAGTAACTCTATCACTAATATTATACTCCAATAAAAAAGAGCCACCCAAAGGTGACTCTCCATAATTATACAATGATAGTCTGTTAGTAACAGTCTTTGTACTAATTAAAATAACTATTGGTTACTAATTTCTCCTAATTTTATAGTTGAAGATTTTATAGTAATCTTATCATTGAAATCCTTCAATATATAAAACTTATTAAATCCAGTTTTCTCTGGAGTGTGGAATGTCATTACATCATTCATTCCGGGTTTTAATTCTACACTTATTTTTTCATTAGATGGGTTATCATCTCCAATACTTAATTTTATAGTTGTATTAGTTGTGTTTAAATTTTCTATTTGTCCTACAAATTTGTGAAGCTGTCCTACATTTAATTGTCGTTTCAAAGAATAGCGTGTTTGAATAGATGAAGGGGTGTAGTCACTAGGGCTTACTCCAGTTAAAAGATTTTCTGTAATCTGAGCTTCAGCCCTTCTTTTTTCTTCAGCTAGTTTTGCTTTTTCTTCAGCTAGTTTTGCTTTTTCTTCAGCTAGTATTTCAGGGTCAATAGCTACCTTAAGCTCTATATCATTTAATAAGGTTCTTCCATTTCTAAATTTTAAAAATATGTTGCTACTATCTTTAACTGCATAATAATCAATCACCTCTATAGTGGGTTTAAACATCTTTTCTTTATTTTGTATATCAAGTACTTCTACTTCTATGTTTTTCATAGATTTGCCATAAGATATGAATTTATAATACTCATCAGTAGGAGCTAGTGGTATTTTAAATAAAGAATCATTTATAATTTTTCCTTTAATATTTATAACACTTTGATTATATAGTTTTTCATACTCTATCCATGAGTCTCCATCGGTAATTCTATTATCATTAGTAGGCTGAGGTGTTGGTTTAATTGGTTCTTCTACAATTGGAGTGGAATTTTCTGCAGTGCCACTAGCCAAACTCCAATCCAATGGTTGGTCATTAAGTTCCACAGCTTTTTTTATTAATATCTTAGCAAGGTCTTTCAACTTTTCAGCACCATAGGTGGTTTCTTTAGGTACGTGAGTAAACATATATGGTGTATTTAAACCCCTAGATGAAAGATACTGTACTGTATAATATATCAAAGCATTACACAAGAATTTCCCTGGATCATTAGAGGTCTCAATAGTCTGATTAGTACCCTTGACCCAGTCCATAACAGTTTGTCCGTTATAAGTTGTTTTATATCCTACTCTAGCATTGAGCGAAGTATTAAGTCTGCCATTATAATTATTACCATCAGCATCCGCTCCACTTCCAGCTAAATTCCAGCCGTAAGTCTCCACTCTCGGCTTAAACAAACTACCAGATAGACCAAAGCTAATTATCATATCTGGCTTATTTGTATCAATTAAGTTTTTTATCTCATTTTCTATCTTATTATATACTACAGATACCTTACCTAAAACAATCTCATGTTGTCCTACAGTTTTAGGCAAGTCTTTAATCATTTCCCAGCTAGGATTAGTAGTAGCATCACCCCACAATCCAAAACCAGTTACTAATATTTTCATTATCTCACCTCACTTAAATACCTATCAATTTCTGATTGATAAGCTGTTGTAGACGTGTTGTTGTAAGCATCTTGACCTATCCAGTAAGCCTTGGTACTACCAAAGCTTGTAATAGTAGATAACCCTCTATATCCTAACTCTTGACCAAGCCTTGTTTTAAGTAGCACATCATTTATCTGACCCAAGTTGCCATTGGTCGTACGATAAAGTATATACATCTTTAAAGCCTGCTCAGTAGTCCAAGTATATAAGTCATTACCATCACTTAGCACTGGATAAGATGAGTTATCAGATGGAGTAGGATTAGGTTTTGTAGGCTCCGTAGTGCTATCATTGCCTGTACTAGCTCCACTATTAATTTTAGCCTGCAAATCATCAACTTGTTTTTTTAACCTATCATAATCTGACTTAAGCACATAGTCAGACAGATCAACATCGCTACCACTAGTACTTAGTGCATCAAGCTTCGATTTGTAAGCATTAGTAAAATCATTTGTAGATAAACCCTTACCAGCCACCTTATTTACTTTATTATCAAGGTCTTCCAATCTTGCATATCCTGTCAGCTCAAAAATAGGTTCTGTAGCACTTGCCCCACCACTTGTAGACAATGATCCTTCTACTATTTCTATCTTTACTGACCTATCACTAGGAAATACCATATTAGATACAGTTATATCTAGGTCATAAACCCCGACAGCAAGGTTGCCAGGGAGCTTAAATCTCACAGTAGAATCTCTTACAGTACTACTTATAGACCATTTCCTGTTGTTGTACTTATCATAAAGCACTACACTTGCAGATAATCCGTTTAGATTATCGATAGTATTCCTTTTAGTATCAGTAAGTAAGAATGATAGGTAGCTCCCCTTATCAGCTTGTTTAATCTTCTCTCCACCTTCAATTTGCTGGAGATTTAAAGTATTGTTTAAACTCATACCCTACCACCTAGTAAAACTTAGCCCATTGATTACGTATATTATTTTCTGGCCTATAAGCAAAGTACCTTACATCACCCTTATAGGTCACAAACTCGCACCACCTATAGCCATCAGCACTATACACGGCGCGATATTTTAAAGTCTTACCCCTATAAAACTTATCAACAATAGGTGCGCTAGTACTAGGCTTTGCCCTAATATTTATATAATCAACGATACATTCTGCAGTCCCATTTTCATCTTTGATTTTAACCGGCCCTTTACTAGCATTATAAGTAGCTCCACGTTTTAAAGCATCATTAGTAGACATAGTAGGAGCATCTTCCACAATCCTATAAAAGTGCCTATCAGCACTTGTAGACATTGGGAAGTATATAGGGTTAATAGTCACACCATTATTACGGTAGTTACTATGGATTATCTTACCATTGCCATAAAAGACTCCAGTATGGCCAGCAGCACCAGCACTAGCACCACGCCTACCCATTACAAAAATATCACCAGCTCTAACTTCGCTAGCCTTAATAGGTTTAAGCACACGGCCAACATCACCCATGCTAATCAAAGTATCAGTAATACCTATATAAGAGCCCTTAGTTAAAACACCCGCAGCAATAAGCCCCTCAAAGACTGCACTACTGCAATCTCTGTGGGTACTACTCATACGCTTATACATACTATATTTAAAACCACGTGCCCTTAGACTCTCCATATGCCTAATCAGTTTGTTAGCCTTACTCATCCTTACCTCCTTTAGCATCTCTTATGCTTTGACTTAGAGACCTTAGCTCCTTATTCATTTCTCCAAGCATAGTTTTTGTCTCTAGCTCATTAGATTTATCACTAGCTATCTCCATTTTTTTACTCAAATCATCAAGCTTAACATTTATAGCCTTAAACTGATCCATAGAGTTTCCATCATGAGTTTCTAGCTTATTCTCAGTCCTATCTATAGCGATAGTGTTATTTGATACAGAATTAGTTAGCCCTCCAACAGCCTTAGTTAATTCCCTTTTTAACTCAAAATCTGATTCAGCTGATTTCCTAGCGTTTTCTCTCTCATCCGATAACTTTAGCTTGTTAAACTCTCTCTCATCCTCTAGTTGCGTAGCCTTAAAGCTTCTCCAGTCAGTATAAGTACGCCAAGCTACATAAGCTATAAAGGCAACTACTAGCACAGTAATCACAGATGTAGTACCTTTTTTATCCATCACATCTGCACCACGTTCTATAGAGTCGATTATCTTACCCATTGTTTCAGGATTTTGATTAGTATCCATAACCACTCCTTTCTTACATCAAAAAAGGAGCTATAAAAGCTCCTCATCATCTTCATCTATTGTATTTTCTTCAATCTCTTTTTTAAGTGCTAAATTCTCTTTTTCTAGCTCTTCAACTTTTAGCTCAAGCAGTATTTTATCATGATTAGCTTGCGCTAATACTCCACTGTATTTTTGTAAAATTATATCATTAAAATCTTTCATATTAATCCTTATCCAATAAAGGAAGCTACTTTATTTCTAAAATCAAAGAAATATCTTCTTCCTGTTTTTTCATTTTCGATTTCTAGAAAATCATCTCGATCTTCTATAGTAAAAACTCCAATACTTATTCGACGCTTAAACGAAGCTACGTCTCTAAATTTTACATCTCTTTGAAAACCTACTGTTTCATGGACAGTTATATCTGCTAGCCTTGGCAAAAACATGTTTTCATCACTGTAGCTATTTACATGTTTAAACTTATCAAAGGTTACATAAGGCATATAAGAACTGCCAGATAACTGATACGATAAACTCAATGCCGATTTAGTATCATGTCTCCAGTCCAGTCTGTAATCACCACCATAGTAGTTTTTAATTATACCTAAAGTTCCTAGCTTACTTGAACCTTTATAGCTTTGCCAAAAATCTAACTCCTGGTCATGCAAGTGTACAGCCTTGCCATATCCATTATATGTGAGAAATTCACCAGTTAAATTTACATTTCCTTGCAAATCAATCTTGCTAGCTTTTATTTTCACAGACTCTGCAGACTGATTTATGGCAGAAATAACTCCGTTCTTAGACACTTTAGAGCTAACTTCATTAGAGGTCTGAGTAATTTTAGACTCAGCACTACCTAATCTAGAACTCAGTGATGATACATTGGTTTCTATCTTCCTATCAGTCTGACTTATACTAGAAAAGTTATTAGTTACATAAGTTTTTATACTGTTATCAGCAGCCATTATCTTAGCATCTACTTCATCTTTTGTATCATATTTGGCCAGTTCAGTCCTTACAGATGATATAGTAGAGTTGACCTTTCCTTCAGATATTTTAAACTCTTGACTATAGCTATCTAGCCTACTAGTTACATCATTGTCTAATTGATTTATCCTGCTATCTACATCTCTTTGCAAGTCTTTATAATCACTATTATTTTTTAGATCTATATCTACATTACGCATCCTTAAGGTCTGTCCATCCCAAAAGAAGTTATAATCACTTGTAGATTTGCCAATTAGGAAAGTACCGTTTTGCAAGTCCCACTCCACACGGCCACCTTTAAGGATACCCGCACGGATTACATTTGCATTTACTGCATCTCCATCTATAGCAACACTAAAATCCCAGCTACCATCACCTTTTTTAGAGTTACTATCATGAGCTTACCAGCTCCAAAATAGATAACTTTTGTAGGATTTTGATCTATTGGTTTATTAAAACTATAAAACCCAGCCGGCAAATTGTGCTCATTATCAGTCTTTAGGTCATACTGATAACCATCTTCATTAAAAAAGCTTGACTCCACCATAGATATCATAGCTTTTATATAGTTTTGCTCAGTGATTTCTCGCTCTTTTTCTGCTACTTGGCCTTGTTTTATCCTATCAGCCATAGTTTTTACAAGCTTATCACCAAATTCAAAAGACACTACCTTTTCTCTTAAAAAATCTTTTTTAATTTTAAAGACCCTAGTTTTATAGCGTATATCCATTTGGCCTATGATAGTGACAGTCTCTCCAAGCTCTACCTTTTCGTACTGCAATCCAGATGCCTTAAGCTGCACCTTAGGTCTACAGTTTTCTAGGGCATATGCAAAGGTAGCATCTGCTAGTTCTTTTCTATCTTCTATATCATCAAAATCAACCGTAGTTATTCTTGGCTTGCCATTAGGATAACCGTATAGGGCAGTAGCTTCCTTGATTTCTATATAGTCTTGACCCTTAGGGCTATGAACACTTATTCCATCCTTGCTAGCCCTATAATCAATAGTATCAAAGCGTATTTTCCTACCATAACCCCCAGTAGCAATACCATTTTCATCCAATACTTCTTCACCTTTACCTCTACCAATAAAGGCAGTGTAAAGCTCATCCGTATTAGTTTCTGCAACTACACTTAATAGATTATCACCATATTTAAAGAGCTTACCATAGTCATCACTTAGTTTATCTACTACATCTATAGACTTAGATACGATCTTGCCATCAGAAAATTTAATCACTGGCCAAAACTCACACCTAGCCTTATTACACAGCTCATACAAGGATGATAACACAGATTGAAAGTAAAAGTTACCAGAAAAATTATTAGATGTAACTACTGTGCCAGGCTGCCAATCAGTCTCTTTTAATATATTTATTAAGACCGTATTTACCCTTTGATTTTTAGGTCTAATATCTCTTATGATAGCCCCTTGCAAATCATCATACATCATATGGACACCATGCACTCTTATTACATTAGTATCCTTTACCACAGACCTAATCTTATACATCCAAAAGTTATTTTCTTCTTTGACTCCAAAGTACATATACTGATCATAATCTCTTATATCAGTTGTAGTAAAACCGCCAGTTATCACCCCATTTAGGCTTGCATCCATATAGTTTTCTGTAAGCTGGCCTACCGGGATAGTATCCATTAACTCTTGTTTTTTATTAAATAAAAATACACCTTGACTCATAGGACACGCTCCCTATAGTTTATCTTAAGGCTAGCACTTGGTGATGTACTAAGTTTATTTTTAGAGTATATCCTAAACTCATGGTAGTCACTCTCTACATAATCAAGCAACATCATCTTATTTTGATTATTAACTGTAATATTGCTAGGAGTAATTACCACCCTATCTCCAGACCTAAAACTACCGTTAAGTATAATTTTTGTACCTAAAGTGGTATTTCTTACTACAAGCTTGCTCGCACTAGTAGTCATTGTCACTTCTATATTTTCTATTTTTACATCATAAAAGTCATACTCTAGGTCCGGTATAGTCCCAGTTGATGTTTTAAGCTCACTATATAAAAACGGATCTTGACAGTGGATAGTAAACTTCCCTATCCCTAGGTTACTATCATAAGGCGGGTCTTCTATATCCGATAACTGTCCATACCTATAGCCCAGTTCATCATCAAAAAAGAACTCCACATCACCTTCACTTTGTAGCAAGGTATTTAGTACCTTTATCTGCTTTAACCATTCTTCATTTTTGTCAGCTTGCATCAAAAAGTGTACTTTTATATCCCTGCTAGGATAGTTTTTACCTATAGCTATATCTCCATCTCTACCAGGGACTTTTAGTGTTTCAAGGCTAGGGCTAAATAGTTGCCTACCCTCTACATTTATAGTCATATAATTATCTAAATACCTATCCAGTATTACGCCATTATAAGATAAAGCACAATGGCCGTGCTGTCTAAAGTCTACCATAGTGCCTCCTAGTATACTTCTTTAAATCTCACATTCTTATCTTGAGTTTCAGTTATATCATCTACAAAAGCTTGATATGTCCTACCATTCATTTCAACTTGCAACAATACCGGTTGTTTTAAGTTATCCTCTACCTGGTACTTATCAGTATCTAAATCACTAATATTACCATTTATAGCATCAAGCATTATAGAGCTTTCAAACTGCCTATTAGCTATGCCTTCTACATCTTCCATGGCCTTACTTACTGGTCTTAAAGTATCTTCAATGCCCCCAGCAAGACCTAGCATCATGTACTCACCATAGTCACTAAACACTCTTGAAGGAGAGTGGATACCTAGGGCACTTTTAAATTGTCCCATAATTTGATTAGCGACCCAGTTAATATTTTCAACAACATTGCTTACTGCATTTTGTAGACCCTCTATAATACCGTATATGATATTCATTCCAATATTTTTAAAGCCTTGGGTAAAGTTATTAAATCCTGAACTTATACTGTCATAAATAGTACTTGCTATATTTCCAACTGTATGTTTGGCCCCGTCAATACCAGACTTAATGTTATTTATAATTCCACGGCCCTTATCTTTAAAGCTTTCGTATTTGTTACTTATAGCAGTCCCTAAATTTGATACTACGCCAGACATTGAGTTAAATACTTCTTGTTTTTTTTCGGCCAGCCCATTTTGTACACTTATAATTATGGACTTACCCCTATCTCTAAAGTCATTAAACTTATCGCTGATCTTATTTAAAACAGACCCCACTATATCTCTCATAGCATTGTCTATATCAGATAGCATATGATAAAGACCCTTTATAATGCTAGCTATTATATCTTTACCTTTGGATAAAAAGTCCGGTAGTTTATTGACTATCTCTTGATTTACTGATCCTAGGATTTCTAGCATTGCCTTAAGGATTACTGGTAGAGTTTCTGTTAGCCCTTTAGCAATTTTCTTGATTATATCCCAGCCTTTTTCAAGGAATTTAGGCAAGTTTTCCACTATAAAATCCAGTACTTTGCCAATTACTTCACTCATCTTGCCCACTATTTCTGGAGCATTTTCAGCAAGTCCCTTGGCCATTTTTTGTATTATCTCAAAACCTTTTTGGATAAAGTCAGGCAGCTTATCAAGGATTGTATTTATTACCTTGCCCAATACTTCTAGGATTGCTCCCACTATTTTAGGTGTATTGTCTATCACACCCTTAGCAAGCTTAGCAACGAGTTCTATACCCTTTTCTACAAAGGTTGGCAGGATCTCTATAATTGCTTCAATGACTTTGGCCAGTATCTCTCCCATGCTACTTATAATAGTTGGAGCAGTTTCCAGCATCCCATTTACTACGCTAGTTATTAAGTTAATCCCACTATCCAACCATCTAGGCAAATACTCTACCATAGTAGTAATTAAGTTATCCAAGGTGCTTGTAATAGCAGTAGTTATATTTGGTAAGTTTTGTTGGATACCATTAAATATATTAGTTACTAGCTGGGCCCCCGCATTAAATAACTGCTCGGTAGCTTCAAAAAATGATTTTAGCAAGCCATTTATCAATGACCCAGCAATCTCTATGATTGTTGGCATAGCATTGAGCATACCAGTGCTTATATTTGTAATTATTTCTACACCTTTTTGTAAAAACTGCGGTAATACATTTACTACTCCTTGGACTAACTTAAGTAATATCTCTGCTAGCCCCTCAAGGATTATTGGTGTAGTTTCTATAATCCCAGTAAGTAAGCTATTGATCAGGTTAGCCCCTGCAGTTAACCATGATGGCAAATAAGTTTCTATGGTGTTTGTTAATGCACCTAAAGTCTCACTTATACTAGTAAATATATTTGGAGCTTCAGTTTTTATACCTCTTGCAATGTTAGATATTATTGTTGCCCCAGCATTAAATAACTGCTCAGTAGACCTTAAAAATACAGATAGCAGCCCCTCAATAATCTCTCCAGCAGTACCAATAAATTCTGGCATACCTTTAATTATTCCGCTGCTAATGTTAGTTATAATCTCAACACCTTTACTTAATAATTTTGGCAGTTGAGTAGTAATAAACTCATGCATACCTACTATTGCATTAGATAAGGCGTTACTTAAGTTACCAGTTCCCGACTTAAATCCCTCTACAATGGAGCCAATCATACTAGACCCCATGCTTATAAATTCAGGTAAGGCAGCTTTAACAAAAGTAACAAGAGCCCCTGGTAGGTTTTTAAGTATCTCACCCACCATAGGTATAAAGTTTTTAAACAAGAATGTAGAAGTTGTAGTAGCCAAAGCCTCCAGCGATGGCTTTATATTTTCACCTAGGGCAAGATTACCTAAAACATCAGTAAAGGCCGCTTTCATAGACCCAAAAGACCCACTTAAAGTTTCTGTAGCCTCTAATGCAGTTGTCCCAGTTATACCTAGGTCTTCTTGTATAGCGTGGATTGCCTTGTAAACATCTGACAGATTTTCTATGTCATATTCCACACCTGTCAGCGCTTGAGCATCTTTTAAAAGACGCTCCATCTCCGACTTCGTACCCCCATAGCCAAGCTTAAGGTTATCCAGCATCGTATAATTTTGCTTAGCAAATCCTTGATAGGCATTTTGGATATCTCTCATGGGCGTGCCCATCTTGTTCATGTTATCTGACATATCCATCATTGCAGTATTTGCCACATCTGCTGCATCTTTGGTATTGCCACCCATAGACTTTATAAGGGCAGCCGAAAAGCTAGTTACATTTTCCATGTATTCATTAGCACCTACCCCAGATGTCTTATAGGCATCTCTAGCATATTTTTTTACTGTGTCAGCAT
>ERZ1029884.236-NODE-236-length-11716-cov-22.624132_pt1 | contig 11716 bp, 9 predicted proteins | sample MGYA00519233_ERZ1029884 | MGnify/ENA primary metagenome ERZ1029884 (study PRJEB33666, sample SAMEA4610931) | skin metagenome | biome: Human-associated habitat; feature: Malodor aspect; material: skin | place: Philippines | collected 2015-08 ...
GCTTTGCGCGCCGCAACTACTGCCGCCAGGTAATACTCACGCGCTGCGGATCGAAAGTTTTCGCCCCTAACCTGCCAGGCAAGATATGAATGTCCATGAGTAGCCGGGTGAGTCGACGCTTGTCTTCGACAGAAGCACTGCGCCACCACTCGGCAAAGTCCGGCCCGTTGGCCAACTCTGCGGCGAGTGGGTCGGCGTCACGGCCTGCCGTTAGCTCACGCATAGTCTCGTCAAGGTCTGCGATCTGCACTTCGATCTTCTTTGACACGCGCGCGAATGTGGACATATCAACATCTTCACGGATGACAGCATCCTCGACCTGCTCACGCTTAGCCAACAGTGCGTTGCGCTGGCCTGTAAGTTCCTGCAGCTGTTCGGTAAGGGAGTCGTCCTCTGGGGCGAGCGCTTGCTGCAGCGCGTCCATGGCATCGGGCTGTTGCATCCGCTTGATGATGATTGCCTCAATAAGGTCATCCACCTCAGCGCCGATGGAGACATGCGTGCCGCCTGGCTCCGTCCGCTTGCAGGTGTAGAAACGGCGAGCCTCACCCTTACTGTTCTTCCGGCTACGCGAATACATCGGATCTCCGCAAGTACAGGTGAGCACCGAAGCAAGGAAGTAGCGCGGTGCGTTGCCGCTATGCGAGCGCTTTCGCGTCGGATCACGCAGGATGGCGTCGAGTTTCTCGCCCGTGGCTTCGTCAATAATGGCTGGCCAATTCCCCGCGCCAACGATCTGGCGGTCTTTGATAAGGCGGTATCCCGTGTCCGGGTCGGTCGGATTGAACGTGCTGATTCCTCGGACACGTGGATTGAGCAAAATGTCTCGCAGCGTCGGCGCCGTCATCTCTCGCCCAGACGTTGCGGTGAGTCCTCGCGCACGAAAAACCTCACGCACGGTTTCACGCAGCGTTTTGCCTGCAATGACCATTGCAGCGGCATCACGCAGCGCCTCGGCTTCATCATCAACGATGGTCACGGCGTCAGACTCGTAGCCAAACATCCGCCGCCCGCCCGCCTTTGGCCGTCCTGTACGTGCACGGTCTTCGTAGGCAGCTCGGATGCGTGCGGCACGGTCGATGGACTCCTGCTCGGCGATGAGGCCCAGAATCACGATTGTGAGCCGCGATGCCGGATCGCTCGGATCGATGTTGTAGCCCCGGTTCGCTTTGACGGTGACATTGTGCTTCTCGCACAACTCGAAGAGCGCCAGTGTATCTTTGGTGCGCCGTGTCAGCCTGTCGAGCGCGTAAACGTAGACAACGTCAATCTCGCGGCTCTCAATGGCGTGGATCAGCTTGTCGTACTCGGGTCGGTACTCACCTGAGAACGCAGAGATGTTGTTGTCCACGTAGGTAGCGACGATCTCGGCTTCGTCAGCCTCGGCCTGCTTGGTAGCGAGGTGGATCTGCCGCTTAACGCCCGCTTCTTCCTGCTTATCTAGCGAAATACGTGCGTAGATCGCTGCTCGCTGCGCTCCGGTTGTTGCCATGCGTACATCGTACCCCAAACCCGCGTTCTGGATTTCCGCTGCCGGTGGCGCCGATGCACAGACCGTGCGGGCCCATGCCGCCGAGGGCCGCCTCCTTGAAGTCCAGGTACACCGGCTGCCCGTCGGGGTCTGCGCCAATGGGCACAGTGAGCTTGTTGCGCACCCCAGGCCACATCGTGCGGGCATCCAGCGCATCCACGTCCGGCACACCGAGCATCGACATGAAGTCCCCGCCGGCCTCCGTCGCCCCCTCCGGGCGGCGGTAGAAGCCCAGGTGTCTAGCGACGAACTCCGCCTCCGCATCCGTGAACGGGTCCGGCACGCCGAGGGTTTCCACGCCCTGCGCTGTAGCCGCCTCGAGCACGTCGGTGCAGATGATGTGGAACGCGTCCGGGTCCACGAAGCATTCCGGGTCGTCGTGGATCGCCACCACGCAGTCGGCGTCGGTTGGCGCGGGGGACCTTTGGTCGTCGAGAAGCGTGATGCGAAACGCGCCCTCGGAGCGCGAGTGCGGCAGCCACTTCGCCCACGTAAACGGCGCGTCGATATGCACCTGCTCCGGCCCGTAGAAAAACGCCAGCTGGCACACGATCGAGCGTGCCACCTCCCGCGCGGTCGGGCCCGCCAGCGTGATGGCCGCAAACGCGTCGAGCTGCACCAGCATTGGCATGCCGGGCACGGTGCTCACCGCCGCAACGGTGCGGCGCAGGCTGACCGCGCACACCGGGTCCAGGTCCTCTGGGCTGCCGGGGTCTTCCACGTCCACCGGCGTGCACAGCGCGCCCGCGCCGGTGCCGAGGCGCACGGTGGGGGCGCCGGCACGCTCCCACACACGTTCCACCGGCACTGCGGCGACGAGCTCGCCCGGCGCGGGGTGCAACGTGGTGGCGTGCGCGCGCTGCTTGGCGGCGTTGGCGCGGGCGGTCTTCGCCAGCGCGTCGAGGTGGCGCAGGTAGACCCGGCGCGTTTCGTCGATGTCGCCCTGTTTCTCCTGCGGGGCGATCATGCCGGCGAGCCCGAACAGCATCATCAGCGGGAAGATGAGCATCATCGGGCTCACTGCGCGGCCGGACATGGCCATCAGCACCATCACCGCGCCCAGCGCCACCACCATCACCACCGGCAGCAGGATCTTCAGCATCGGCTGCGCGTGCTGCTTCTGCGCGGCGGGCACGGGCTCCGCGCGCAGTGTGCCGCTGGGCGGCGGCGCGATATCGGGCGCACCGGCGGTTGGCGCGAGCACCTGGTCGTAGTCAAGGCCAAGCAAAAGAGTTCCCCCCCTGATGTTGTCGCCACGGTTCCCCCGAACTGTGGACGTGCTGCGGATTATAAGTCATACTGTTTCCCGCTGCGCGGCAAATGGGGGCCGCGCCTGAATCTCGGGGGAGAATTCCGTTGGTTGCCACTTCGGCGCACCACGTTGTGCGTGTCACTGTCCGCGTGTCTGTCGTCGCGTTTCATCGCGACATCGACGTCACGCTGCCCACATCGTCCACGCTGGCAGAAGTGCTGCCGGAGCTCGCCCGCCTAGTGGAGCTGCCTGAGGTGCACCGCCCGTGGCAGGCCACCACCGCAGGCGGCGCGCCGCTGGACATGCACACGCCGCTATATGCGCTCAAGCTTCACGACGGCGCTTCCGTCGCCCTCCACCCCGAAGAGCCGACACCGCCGCCCGTGGTGCGCGACGCCGCCAATGCACTCGCCGGCGCGGCGGAGGCGGCGCGCCAGGTGCGTGGGTTGGACGCGGCCGCCACGTTCGCCGGGCTGGCTGCGGCAGTGCTCGTGGCCCGGGCGTACGTGCCGTGGCACGTGGCACTCGGCGCGGCAGCGCTGCTCGCATTGGTGGTCGCCTCTGCGGGTAGGTCGCGCCCGGCGTTTGCGGCGGTGCCGGTGCTTGCCGGTCTGTGCGCGGGATTGTGGGTCACAGGCGCCGGCCAGGGCACCGAGAGTACCGGGCTGGGCGCACTCGCGGCCGCGTTGAGCGCCGTGGTCGCGGTTGGCGTGGGCGCAGCGCTGCACCTGGCGGGGCACGCACTCGTGGCCTACATTGCCGCGACGTGCGCGCTCGTCGCCGTCGGCGCGCTCGGTGTGTGGCTGCCTGGGCCGCTGGCTCCGCCGGCCTTGACGCTGCTGGCAGGGGTGCTCGCCGTGATGGCGACGCCAGGGGTGGCCACCCGCGCGGCGGGACTGACGGTCCCGCGCGTGCCCACCGCCGGCGAGGAGTTCGACCGCTCCGACGCGTACCAGGACGACGTCGATGCGCGAAGCACGACAGCCACCGCGATCGCCTCCGCCCTCTCCGCGGCCATCGCCACCTGCTGTGTTCCTGCCGTGCTCTGGGTGGGCCGTGCTGGTGGTGTCTGGGCGTGCGCGTTGTGCCTGGGTGTGGCGGGCGCGCTCGTGGTCTACGCCTCGCGCCACCACTGGGCTGAGCCGCGGTTGTGTCTGTCGGCGGTGGCGCTCGCGGCGGTGGTGGCGGCCGCCGCGGCTGCAGCCCAGGTCGGCCACCCCGCGTCCATCGCCATCGCGTGCCTGACAGCGCTGGCGGCCGCGACAACCGTAATCTGGGCGCCGCGGGTGGCCGACTTGGAGCCGACCACCGTGGTGTGGTTCGAACGCGCAGAGATCGCCGCCACCATCGCCGTCATTCCGCTGGCGGTGCACCTGACCGGACTGTTCGACGTGATTCGGGGGATCTAGCGATGCGCTGGTTGCCCGTCGCCGCCCTGCTCGCGCTGTCGCTCACCCCGTCACCCGCCCACGCCCAAGAGGTCGCGTGCGCGGTGCCCGCGCGCGTGGAGGCACCTGCGCCGGACACGGACCTCACGCGCCTGCGCCGCTTTGCCACGGGCGAAGGCGTGCGCGTCGCCGTCATCGACACCGGGGTGGCGCCGCACCCGGAAATAGCGCACCTGCGCCCGGGCCGGGACTTCGTGGCCGACGACGCTTTACAGGACTGCGACAACCACGGCACCGCGGTCGCCGGCATCATTGCCGGACGCACGCTCGGCATCGCGCCCAAGGCCGAGATCGTCTCCATCCGGCAAACCTCCGCGCACACCCGCGGCCAGGACACGGACGCCGGGAACCTGCAGACGCTCACGGACGCCATGCACAACGCGCTCGACGAGGGCGCGAGCGTGCTCAACATCTCCGTCGTGTCCTGCTTGGAGCCCGAATTCGCCTCGCGTATCGACGCCTCCGGCATCACCGCCGCCCTCGAGCGCGCCGAGGCGCAAGGCGCGGTGGTGGTGGCCGCCGCCGGCAACACCGGCCCCGACTGCGAACCCGGCTTCGACGTCTTCCCGGCCCGCTTCCCCACCGTGCTTGCCGTTGCTGCCCGTGCGGACGACCACAGGATCGCCGAATACTCCCTACCGGCGGAGCTTTCCGCGCCGGGGTTGGTGCCGGCCGCTCTCGCGCCTGGCGGGTGGGCCGAAGGCACCCTGGCGCAAGACGGCGTGCGCCCGTACGCCGGCACAAGTTTTGCCGCCCCGGTGGTCAGCGGCACCGCAGCGTTGCTGCAGTCGCGCTACCCCGGCATCAGCCCTGCGCATGTCCGCGCGCTGATTACCGCATCCGCCCAGCCCGGCGGCGGGGCCGTCGACCCGCTAGGCGCGTTGACGCAACTGCCCCCGCAAGAAGTGGCCGAGCGCCCGGCGCTGCAAGTGCAGGCAGTGGACCGCGAGGGCAACCCCGCTCTGTCTCGGCTCGCACTACTCATCGGTGGCGCAATGGCGCTCGTCGCGGCGGCGGTAGCGCTTCGCACGGGCCTTAGTAGGTCGCCGTCAGCGCCGCGTCGCGAGTCAGCTCCGCGCCCTCCGGCAGCAGGGCGATAATTTCCCACGGCACCTGCTCCACGTGGTTCGCCCCGACCGTGTCCAACGCGGCCGCGTCGGGGGCGCTGTGCCGCAGACCGCTCGCGGAAACAACGTGGTAGCCGTGGCCCGAATCCACGCCGACGGAGCCGTCGCGCAGACCCGCGAAGTGCGTGGCCACGGACGTCCCGGAAAGCTCGATGCCCGCGGGCACCTCCTGCATAAATGCCCCGCCCCGGTCCTGATTCACGCAGACGCGGTCTGGTTCCACCCACGTGGGTCGCTCGCGCGGCAACCGCAGCTCTTCCTCCGCGTCCGGGTACTGCGCTAAATCTGCCCGGGCTGCGGTGGTGGCTTTCGCACCGGCATCGAGCAGCATCTCGCGCTGCGTCGCCGTGAGCGGCTGGATCCGGCCGTTGGCCAGGGCCCAGGACTGCCCGTCGGCGTCGACAAGATCCGGCAGCGGGCTTGGAATCCCAGCCGGCGGCAGCTCCGCGAGCGCGTTGATGACTTGCGTCGGCGGGGTCCACCGCGGAGTATCCGGGGTAATTCCCAGCGCGCGTCGCATGGCGCGACCCTCCGGCGCGTCGGCGTCCGGCAGCAGTCGGCGTCCCTCCGCGGTGACCAGCCATTCGCGGGAGCCGTCGGCGGCCAACGCCGCTACGTCGGCAGGCATGGGCTGCGGAGCCTCCCCTGCGATGACGGTGACGGTCTCCGCACCACAGACGGACCAGCTGGCCGGCGCAGCGTCCTCGGGCGCAAACACGCCTGGGGCCGTGACAATGCCCACCGGCACGCCGCGCGGCAGTGCCGCGAGGTGCGCGTCGCCGATGCGTGCGGGCTCGGCAGACGAGCCCGCGATGAGACGCGCAGACGCCAGATTGGTCACCGGGTGCGCCGCCTCGCCGACGCGCACGTACAGCATCCCGTCGGCGGCGCGGACGATCGGCGCGTCGCCAGGGTCGGCGTCTGGCCGCATCCAGGCGAACAAACCCATCACGCCCGCGATCATCGCCACCGCGGCGGTACCAAAGATGGTTGCGCGACGCCGCGACGCCAGCGGATCATGGATCATGCGGACATCGCCGAAGATCAGGCCGTGCTCCATGCGGCGGCGCATGAACTGGTGGCCCGATACTTGGGCACGCGTGGTTGGCAACAGCTTCGCCATGATAATTCCCCTCCCCCGAGAACACCTGGCGGAAAGCCTACTGCGTTGCCCCCACCTCCGCGAGCGCAAACAGCTCGTCGGAGCCGTGTTCTTGGCCGTCCTCGACCATCGCTTCCAGCTCCTCCTCGCTGAACTGGCTGTTCACCGCGTACACCACCGTGTCGCCCTTGCGGTAGACGGGTGTGACACCCTCAGAGACCCAGAAATCGCGCAACATTTCGTACCGCGAGTACTGGTGGCCCCAGAAGGGACCGGGGCTGAGCAGGAAGAACTTGATGTCGAGGTTGTCCACCGCCTCGTCCACCGGGTTGTGCTCGCCCTCGCCGATGAAGTCGGCGTTCCAGTTCAGTATGTCGGTGTTCGAGCCGCGCCCGCCCCTGGGCCACAGGTAGTGGCGGTTGAGCGTGGGCACACCGTTGTAGGCGTACATCCAGGAGTACCCGTCTACCGTATCGCCCGCCGTCAGCCCTTCCCACGCCGCAGGTTGGGTGGCCAACCAGTCGAAGGCCTGGAGGTCGTCCGCGCTCACCATGCGGTCAGTGTCGCGGGCCGCGGAGTAGGCCGCTTCGGCGCCGCCTTCGCTGTGGTGCCGCATCATCGGGATGACCGCAGCGGCGACGACACCGGCGACAACGATGGAGGCAACGGCCGAGACCCGCTCCCCCTTCGCGTACCGCTTAGCGACGGGCGCTGCCGCCACCAACCGAATCCCCGCAGCAACCGCAATGGCGGCCCCAGCGGTCACCGCCATAGCCACCGGCATGATGAGGCGGTGGCCGGTGCTGTAGTGCAGGTTGCCCACGTAATCCAGCACGTGGCCCCAGGTGTTGTCGAACGGTTCGAGCGCGTTCACAGTGACGGCTAAGGACACCGCGTAAAACAGCACGGGCCACACCTGCCTGCGCCACAGAAGGCACACCAAGGCGCCGGCACCGGCCAACCACAGCAGCACCGTCGGGTCGTAGTCCGGAAAGAAATGGAGCACGTGGCGCGTTTCCATTCGGATCGCCGCGCCCCACGCGCCGCCCGCGCCGAGCTCCTCCTTGGGGCGCCACGACGCGACCTCCTCCGCTTGCGCCGTGCCCGCCAGAACCTGCGGCAGGAACATGGCCACGCCGGCAACAGCGGGTAGAGCGATCCAGAGGGTGTCTGCCAGCCGCGAGCGTTCCGGAGCGACCAGGGTGGACGTCAGCCAGTACAGCGCCACCGCCAGCACCACGATGGTCACGGCGGACGGGTGGACGCACAAGACAGACACGAATGCCAATGCGACGGGCAACGCGCTGGCCCGGCGCCGCGGCACGGTGATAAGCAACCACGTCACCGCTCCTGTCAACGTGACGGCGAACAGGTAAGGCCACATGCCCACGTAGTCCGGGATCCAGAGCAGCTGCGGAGCGGCGTATCCCATCAGCGCGGCCAGGGCGGCGCCGATCTGGGCGGTCAACCCGACGGAGCGCAGGAACGCGAACACCAAGCACGCGAGCGTGAGCGGCAGCGCCACCGCCGGCAGCACCGCGGCGGCGATGTTCAGCGCGGGGATGGGATCAAGCCCCGCCGCCTCGGCAAACAACGCGATGCCCGCGTGGAACGCCGAGGGGTAAAACAGGTCGATCCTGGATTCGATGTTTTGCAGCTCACCCATCCGAGTGGCGGACGCGACGCCCTCTTCCATGATGAAGCGGACCAGGTTGGCGTGCCACTGCACGTCCCATCCCTGCACGATGTTGTACGTGCCGTTGGGCAACCGCTCCAGCCAGCGTAACTTGTCGCCCGCCGCCATATATGCGCTGCCGCCGATGCCTACTGCGGGAATCACCCAGTACAGGTCCGCGATGCTTCGCTGGCGCTCGCTGACCGCGCCATCTGGGCGCCGCCGTCGCCTCAGGGCGTAACGCCACCCCGCTGCCGCGGCGAGCGCTAACACGACGCTGACACCGAACGTCCATAGGTTGAAGGGTGCGCGGACCAGGCCCCAGAACCACGACGACATGCCGATCAACCCGAAGGTGACGGGAATCGCCGCCACCGCGGCAGCCGGGGCCTTCATCCCTGAAATCAACGACACCACAAACCCGGGAAGCGCGAAGAACACGACGGCGAACCATGCTGCTACGGCTGTTGTCACGGCACCTCCCTGTTCGGATGTAACCCAAGCATGCTACAACTCGCGGCGGGCTCTGGTCGCTTCGGCTCGCGCCGCCAAGTCCCGGTTGTCCGGGTAACGCACTCCCACCAACGTCAGGCCGCGGGCGGGAGCGAGCGGGACTTCGGCGGAGCGTGCGTCGAGAAGCAGAAGCTCCTCCGGCCACTGCGGCCTGCGTCGGCCCTCGCCCACTGTAAGGCAGGTGGCCACGAGCGCGCGCACCATGTTCCAACAGAACGCGTCGGCAGTGATGCGCGCCTCGAAGACCATGGGTTCCACCTCAGACCAGGAGAAACTGTGCACGTCCCGGATCGTGGTCGCGTGCGGTTTCGGGCGGCAGAAGGCGGCGAAGTCGCGCAACCCCACCAACGCGTCCGCGCATGCTTGAACCGCGTGCAGGTCCACCGGCTTCGGCCACACGGCGGTATCCCTGGCGCGGGAGGGTGCGGCGCCCGCGGGGTGTGTGGTGACGCGATAGACGTACGTGCGGGTGAGCGCCGAAAAGCGCGCGTCGAAGCCCTCCGGGGCCCGCGAGACGTCGAAAACGCGGACATCCTCGTCCAGCAACTTCGCTAAACGACGCACCAGACGCCCCGGATCGCCCTCAATCGAGCGCTGGTCCAGCGACGCGGCCGGAATGTCCGCATGGGCCACCTGCCCCGAAGCGTGCACGCCAGCGTCCGTGCGCCCAGCGACGGTGAGCTGCACCTCGGTGCGAAGAACAAGGGACAGGGCGTCCTCGATCGTCTGCTGGACGGTTCGCAGATCCCCCTTTTGCCGCGCCCAGCCGTGAAAATCGGTGCCGTCGTAGGCGATGTCGAGGCGCAGGCGCAGCGTGTCGTCCATGGTGAGGCATTCTATCCCCGCGCCAGGAGCACAACGGCAAAGCGCCCGGTCGCACTGCCTGTGCAGTACGGCCGGGCGCTGGACCGGATGTGTAGCGGGCGCTACTTGTCCTCGGCCGGAGCCTCGGTGGCCTCGGTGGCCTCCTCGTCAGCTACCGGAGCCTCTTCCGCCTTGGCCTGCTCGGCCTCGCGGGAGGCGGCGGCGCGGGCTGCGCGGGTGGCCTCGGAGGACACGGTCTCCTCGAGCACCAGAGAGATCTGGGTCATCGGAGCGTTGTCGCCCGGGCGGTTCTCCAGCTTGATGGAGCGAGTGTAGCCACCGTCACGGTTGGCGAACTTCGGTGCGAGCTCGTTGAACAGGTAGGTCACGACCGCCTTGTTCGGCAGCTCGGCAAGCACGGCGCGGCGGTCTGCCACGGTGCCCTTCTTGGCCTTGGTGATCAGCTTCTCAGCGTACGGACGCAGCTGGCGTGCCTTCGCGTCCGTCGTCTTGATTGCGCCGTGCTCGAACAGGGCCTGGGCCAGGTTGGACAGAATGTGCTTCTGGTGGCCGGCCGAGCCTCCGAGACGGGCGCCCTTCTTCGGGGTAGGCATTTTCGTACTCCTCGTGTGCGGTTAATTGAGCGCGTGCTCTGTGGTGTTACTCGGTCTCGTCCGCGCTGGTGTCGACGTAGTCCCCAGTCTCGGCGTCGTAGCCCTCGATCTGGGTCGGGTCGAAATCTTCCGGAGCATCCTTGAGGGTCAGGCCAAGGCTTGCGAGCTTGATCTTCACCTCGTTGATGGACTTCTGGCCGAAGTTGCGGATATCCAGCAGGTCGCTCTCGGTGCACTCCGCGAGCTCACCGACGGTGTGGATGTCCTGACGCTTCAGGCAGTTGTAGGAGCGAACGGAGAAGTTCAGTTCCTCGATCGGCGTGGAGTACGCCGCGATGTACTCGGTCTCCTGCGCCGACGGGCCGATCTCGATGCCTTCCGCCGCGGTGTTCAGCTCGCGGGCAAGGCCAAAGAGCTCCACCAGGGTGGAACCGGCCGACGCGAGCGCGTCACGCGCGGTCATCGAGTTCTTGGTCTCTACGTCGATGATGAGCTTGTCAAAGTCGGTGCGCTGCTCAACACGGGTCGCCTCAACCTTGTAGGCGACGCGGGTCACCGGCGAGTAGATCTGGTCGACCGGGATACGGCCGGCCTCACCACCGGAGTTGGGCATGGCCGGGACGTAGCCGCGGCCGCGCTCGACGACGAGCTCCATCTCAAGGCGAGCCTGCTCGTTCAGGGACGCGATGTGCAGATCCGGGTTGTGGATCTCCACACCGGCCGGCGGCTCGATGTCGCCCGCCGTCACGTCGCCTGGGCCCTCAACAGCAAGCTGCATGACAACCGGCTCGTCCGAGTCGGAGGACAGCACCAAGTCCTTGATGTTGAGAATGATCTCCGAGACGTTCTCCTTCACACCGTTGATCGTGGTGAACTCGTGAAGCACACCATCGATCTTGATGGACGTCACCGCCGCGCCCGGGATGGACGACAGCAGCGTGCGACGAAGGGAGTTGCCCAGGGTGTAGCCGAAACCAGGCTCGAGCGGCTCAATGATGAACTTCGAGCGGTTGGTGTCGATGTACTCCTCGGTCAATTCAGGACGCTGAGAGATGAGCATGAACTTCTCCTTTGTCGGCTCCCGCTATTTGAAGCCGGTAGGAATGGATGTTGGGAAAATTCCGAGCCCAGTTGACGCCGGAAGTGACGGTGGCCAGCGTCGACAGTGCGCGGGGTGAAGCAAACGGCGAGTTTACTTCGAGTAGAGCTCGACGATGAGCTGCTCCTGCAGCGGCACGTCGATCTGAGCGCGCTCGGGCAGCTGGTGCACGAGAATGCGCAGGGTATCCGGAACGACCTGCAGCCATGCCGGGACGACGGCGTCAAGCAGGTTGTCCTGCGCCTCTTCGAACCAGAGCATGCTGCGGGACTTGTCGCGGACATCGATGATGTCGTACTGGGTCACAGCGAAGGACGGCACATCGATCTTCTTGCCGTTGACGGTGAAGTGGCCGTGGGAGACCAGCTGACGTGCCTGACGGCGGGTCTTAGCAAGACCAGCGCGGTAGATCACGTTATCCAGACGAGACTCCAGGAGGATGAGCAGGTTGTCGCCGGTCTTACCCTGGCGGCGGTTAGCTTCCTCGTAGTAGCGGCGGAACTGCTTCTCCATGACGCCGTAGGTGAAGCGAGCCTTCTGCTTCTCCTGCA
>ERZ1029884.237-NODE-237-length-11714-cov-88.537782_pt1 | contig 11714 bp, 10 predicted proteins | sample MGYA00519233_ERZ1029884 | MGnify/ENA primary metagenome ERZ1029884 (study PRJEB33666, sample SAMEA4610931) | skin metagenome | biome: Human-associated habitat; feature: Malodor aspect; material: skin | place: Philippines | collected 2015-08 ...
GGTGCGTGGAGACGTCGCGTAGCAGCTCCTTGCCCAGCATCCGCATCGCCTTGGGCGACAGCTGCAGGTTGCCCTGCTCGCCCTTGTTCAGCAAGCCCGATTCCCGCAGCGCCTTTTCCAGGTCGCGCAGCGTCTTCGCGCTGGTGGCCGCCTCCTTGCCTAACAGGTCGGCAACTTCGTCGAGGTCTAGATCGGGCCGGGCGGCGTTCATCGCCTCCGCGAGCTCGTCCAGCCGGCCCAGGTCGCGCATGGCGCGGGTGGCCTCGCCCAGGCCCATGCCGTCGCCGTCACCCTCGAAGGGTTCGGACCCGTACCAGTCCAGGTCCGGGCGGATCCCGCGCAGGTTCGCGTCCAGCTCGCCCATGAGGTTCATCAGCTCATCCGAGCCGAAGGCCTGGGCGGACAGCGCCATGAGCTCCGCGCGCTGCTCCGGCGTCATGGAATTGAGCAGGCGCTGGGCGGCCGCCGAGCGCTGGGCGAGCAGCTCCACCAGCTCATCGATACTCTGCGGGTTTTCCGGGAACTGGTCACCGTGCTTGGCCATAAACTGCTGGAAGTCCTCGTCGGTGGCCATGCCCGCGCGGTGTTTGCCAAGCAGCACGTTGAGGTCGCGCAGCATCTCGGACACGGCGGCGCGGTCGGCGTCGGTGGCGTTTTCCAGCAGGTTCTTCATACCGTCGAAGCGCTGGTCCAAAAGCTCACGCCCGATGAGGTCCCGGATCTGGTCGTATTTCTCGCGCGCCTCGTTCGACGCCCAGTCGTAGTCGCCCAGTTCTGTCATCGCCGCGGCGGGGGAGTTGGGCAGGTTCTCCAGCGTCATCTCGCGCATGGAGCGGTCCAGGTCGTCCATGTCCACGTCGCGTGCGAGTTGGCCGCGCTCGGCGAGCACCGCGGCGTCGAGAAGCTTGCGCACCTCGTTCAGTGTGCCCTGCAGGTTGCCCTTCTGCAGCAGCTCCTGACGTCGCTCGGCGATGCGGGCGGCAAGCTGGTCGTATCCCTCAGCGCCCTCGGGGCCCTCAGTGCCCCTGCGCAGGTACTCGCGCAACGCCTGCTCGGCGGAGTAGCCGAACATCACGTCGTCCGCGATGGCGCGCACCGCCTTGGACAGATCCGGCGGGGGAGCGAGCGGGTCAGGCCCCGGGGTGTACTTCCGGTAGTGCTGGTAGCGGGGTTTAACCATAGATGGTTTCGCCCTCTCCGGAGTCCTTGGAAATCTTCTGGGTGAGGTAGAGCGCCTCGACCGCCAGCTCGATTGCGGCGGCGCGCTCTCCCTCGCTGTCAGCGCCGAAGGCGCGGGCGATGTCGTCGTAGAGCGGGGCCTCAAGCGGGGGCAGGCCATCCAGGAACTCTCTGGCGGTGACGTTCGCGCCGTCGGTGATGGTGGTTGTGCCGTCTAGCGCCTCGATCAGCGGGGAGAAGTCGAGCCCTTTGATTCGGCTGCGGACGGAGTGAGCGACCGCGTTGCGCAGGAGATACTCCAGAATGTCCCACTCGCGGCCTTCCTCGCCGTGCTCGAATTCGACCTTGCCGCCCAGCACGTCCACCGCTGCCTCCACGTCCACCAGGCGGGCAACCGCGTGATCCTCCCCGCGCACGGCGGCGCGGCGGGCGGCTGCGGCGGCGACGGTTTCGGCGCCGGCGATGGCGAAGCGGGCGGACACGCCGGCGCGCTGGTTCACCGCGTCGGACTCGCGCAGGGCCCTGGTGAAGCGGGCCAGGATCTCCATGATCACGTCCGGTACCTCGGCGGTGAGCTGGGACTCTTGGCGGATCACGCTGATCTCGTCGTCCAGCTCGACGGGGTAGTGGGTGCGCACTTCCGCGCCGAAGCGGTCCTTGAGCGGGGTGATGATGCGCCCGCGGTTCGTGTAATCCTCCGGGTTGGCTGATGCCACCACGAGCACGTCAAGGGGCAGGCGCAGCATGTAGCCACGGATTTGGATGTCCGCTTCCTCCATGACGTTGAGCATGGCCACCTGGATGCGCTCGGCCAGGTCCGGCAGCTCGTTGATGGCCACGATGCCGCGGTTCGAGCGGGGAATCAGCCCGTAGTGGATGGTCTCCGGGTCGCCCAGGCGGCGGCCCTCAGCCACGCGCATCGGGTCCACGTCGCCGATGAGGTCCGCCACCGAGGTGTCCGGGGTGGCCAGCTTCTCCGAGTAGCGGGCATCGTGCGGGATCCAGGTGATGGGCAGGGTGTCGCCTTCTTCGTCGATGCGGCGTTTCGTCGCATCGAGGATGGGGTGCAGGGGGTGCTCGCGCAGCTCCGAGCCTGCGACGGCGGGCACGAAGTCGTCGAGAAGCAGAGGCAGTGTGCGCAGCAGGCGGGTTTTGCCCTGGCCGCGCTCGCCGAGCAGGACGATGTCGTGGCCGGCGATGATGGCCCGCTCGACCTGAGGCAGCACGGTGTGCTCGAGGCCGTGCAGGCCGGGCCATGGGTTCTCGCCCGCTTTCAACTTGGCCAGGAGGTTATCGCGCAGCTCCTCGCGGACCGTCTTGTATTCGTAGCCGGCGGCCTTGAGCTCGCCGAGGGTGGCAATTGCAGGGGCGTGAGTCATGGCCGCCAGGGTACGCGTGGCGGGCACGTAGGATGGCCCGCATGGTTCAGGCCGCCATCTACCTCGTCCGTCACGGCGAAACGCCCACAACCGGCAAGATCCTGCCCGGCCGTGCCCTGGGGCTGCACCTGTCCGAGCGGGGCCGTGAACAGGCCCGGCAGGTTGCGTCGCAATTCGCTCGCGTAGACGCGGTCTACTGCTCGCCGCTCGAGCGCACCCGCGAGACCGCCGCGCCCCTGTGCGAGAAGTTCGGGCTGGAGCCCATGCTTTGCGACGGCATCCTGGAAGCCGACTTCGGATCCTGGACCGGCGCATCGTTGCAGGAGCTCTCCAAGCTGCCCGAGTGGCAGGTGGTGCAAAAACGCCCCTCGCAGTTCCGGTTCCCGGGCGGGGAGTCCTTCGCCGAAATGCAGGCCCGGGTGGTGCTGGCGTTGGAGGAGATCGCGCGGCGGCACCCGGGCGAAACGGTGGTGTGCGTCTCGCACGCAGACCCCATCAAGGCGGCGCTGACGCACTTCGCCGGAAAACCGCTGGATGCGTTCCAGCAGGCGAAGGCGGCGCCCGGCTCGGTGACAAGGATCGAGTTGTGACGCACCAGGAAGATGTGCTCGCCCGCGGCGAGGTCCGCGTGCTGGGCCAGCTGGCCGAATCCTCAAACGCCGCGTTCCTCGTGGAGGTTTTGGCCGACGACGATTCTTGCTGGGCCATCTTCAAACCCGAGGCCGGCGAGCGGCCGCTGCACGACTTCGAGCCCGGACTGTGGCGTCGGGAGCGCGCCGCCTACCTACTCAGCGAGTGGCTGGGTTGGTCGGTCGTTCCGCCCACTGTGGTGCGCTTCGTCGAGCCCTTCGGGATCGGGTCGTTGCAGCGCTACATCGACAACGACGGCTCCCACTACTTCCCGCTGGTGGAAACCCGCCCCGACCTGCACCCCCAACTCCTGCGCCTGGCCGTATTCGACCTGCTGGTCAACAACACGGACCGCAAGTCCGGGCACGTGTTACTCGGCGAGGGCCCTTCCGGCCCGGACCACGTCTGGGGCATCGACCACGGGCTGTGCTTCCACCAGGACCCGAAGCTGCGCACCGTGATCTGGGATTTTGCCCATGAGCCGGTCGGTGCGGAGCTCGTTGACAGGGTGGAGCCCCTCGTGGATGCGGTGCCGGGCGACGTCGCGGCGTTGCTTACGGAGCCCGAGGTTGCCGCGTTGCGCGCGCGGGCCTCGCGGATCGTGCGGCTGCCGTGGCTGCCGGAGCCGCGCTCGCACTACCAGTTTCCCTGGCCGCTGGTCTAGTGCTTGCGGCGGCTGCGTTCCCGCCCGGTTACAGCTTGGCCACGGGCCCCAGCACCCCGTCCACCGCAAACGGGAACAGCAGCGCGAGCAGGTTGGCCAAGCCGAACACGCCGGCGATGGCCACCGGAATGATCCAGGCGATCCCGCTCGTGCTCGAGCCGTTCGCGGCGGGGGCGGGCTTCGGCTCGTTCGTCGCGGCCGGATTTTCGGGCTTCGGCTCGCTTGGCGCGGGCTTCGCTGCGGGGGCAACCTCGACCGGGACGGTGGCTTCGGTGCCGGCGTCGGTGGTGATGCGCAGCTCTTGGGTGCCGGACAGGTCGGCGGGGACGGTGAGCTTCACGGTGGCGGTGCCGTACTCGTTAGCGGTCAGGCCCGCGGTGTCGGGGGAGATGGGGGCGTCGGCTTGAGCGTCGCCAAGCGTTGCGGTGACGGTGGTGGCGGACTCGCCCCGGTCGAAGAGCAGAGAGCTTAGCTCGATGGTCGCCTCCTCGCCCGCCTTGAGCGGGGTGGGCAGATGGACGCCGACGTTGGACTGGCTGCGGCGCTGCTTCTGGCCGGCGCTAAGCGCCTCGACGAGCGCGTTGAGGTCCACGTACCCCAGGTTCGCCGGGGCGGTGCCGCGGGTGAACGCCTTGAACTTGTCGCCGCCGCCGAGCAGGAAGGTCGAGCCGGCCACAACATAGGTTTTGTCGGGGTCGATCGGCGCGCCGTCGACGGTCACGGAAGTGATCTTCGAGCCGACCGGCGCCTTCGGGTCGTAGGTGTAAGTGACATTATCGGAGATGCCCAGCGGGAACATGGGGCGCTCCGGATCGTCGCGCCACTGCTCCTCCAGCGCGGCCACGACATCGGAGCCCTTCAGCTCCACATAGGTGTTCTCGCCGCCGAAGGGTTGGACGGAGAAGGCCTGCTCGTAGGTGACGTCGCCGGCCTCGATCTCGGCGCGGACGCCGCCGGCGTTCATCACGCCGATGTCGGCGGTGACCGACGAATTGTTGGTTACGCCCCGACGCGTCGCCTCGGCGATGTAGTTGTTCAGCTGGGACTCCTTGTCGCCGGCCTTGTACAGGTCTTCGTCAGCGCGGCCGATGACCTTCTTGCCCTCGGCGCCAGCCTTCTCCAGCGCGTCCTTGACCACCGCGTCGATCTCCGGCTGCGGGGTGTCGCAGGCGCGGATGGCGTCGGCGTCGAGGAGTTCCGTTTTTCTCACGGTCAGTTTCTTGGTGGCGCGGTCGAAGCTGAAGTCCACGTTGGCGAGGGTGTTGCCGTAGAAGCCGGCCTGGATAAGCAGCGGCTTTTCGCCGGCGGGCGCGATGACCTGGTGGGAGTGGCCGAGGAACGCTACGTCGACGGCGTCGGAGAACTCCTCGGCCTTGATGCCGCCTTCGTGCACGAGGGCGACCACCACGTCCGCCTCGCCGTCTTTCTTCAGTTTGTCTGCGAGCTTGTTGGTGGTTTCCACCGGGTTGTTCCAGGTGATGCCCTCGATGGACTTCGGGTTGACCAGGTTCGGCATGTCGTCGGTGACGGTGCCGACAAACGCCACCTTCGCGCCGTCTAAGTCCTTGACCACGTAGTCCTTGGTGTTCGCCACGCTTTCAGCGTTGGCGGCGAGATAGTCGAACTTCGCGGCCTTCGTCACGTTGGTGGAAAACTCCTCGGCGCCTTCATCCAGCTCGTGGTTGCCCAGCGCGGAGACCTGGAGGTTCATCAGGTTCAGGATTTCTAGGGTGGGCGCGTCGTTGAGCAGCTTGGAGGCGAAGGGGGAGGCGCCGATGTTGTCGCCCGCGGAGGTGAAGATGTGGGTCTTGCCGTCGGCGGCGTTGTCTAGGGCGCACTTGAGGTGGGCGGCGCCGGGCACCCGTTTGGTTTCCTCCCAGTAGCCGTGGAAGTCGGTGATGTTGGAGATGGTGAACTCGGAGGTCTCCGCCGCCATCGACGCGGGGGCGGCGGCGGCCGCGAGGGCGATGGCGGTGGTGGCGGAGATCAGGCGGATGCGGGCGGACACGGCGGGCCTTTCTGTGGGGGGTATGTGAGAGCAACCTTAGAATGGCCGTTTTGCCGCAAGGTTTCGTCCAGGTGAATTTTATGTTTCTGGGTAGCGCACAAGGAGGTCGTCGCCGACCACGGCGCCGTCGTTGAGCGTCGCCTCACTTATCGACGCACCTTCGGATCCCATCCCCATCACATGCAACACCTCATCCCCGCGGGCCAGCAGGTGGTCGGCGATGATGCGCCGGTGGCAGCGCCACCACACCGCCTCGGAGCACATGACGGCGGTGGGGGTTTCGGCGGCGTGGTCGCGAAGTTCGGCGAGCGCGTCGGCGAACTCCTCGCCGAGGGCATGGTCGGCGTAGTTGTGGAAGCTGCGGTTGCGCCAGTTTCCGTTGACCTCGAAGGGGACGGTGCGCGAGACGTTGCGGCGACCGGTGAGGCCCTCGCTTCTGGCGTAGCTGATGCCGAGTTTGGGGAGGCGCTCGGCGAGGGCATCGTCGTTAAACCAGGGGTACTTCTTAGACCCGGGTAGTTTCCGCACATCCACGATGGATTCCACACCGGCGGCGCTGATCATTTGCGCAAAGTCGTCAAATTCCAGGTTGGAGTGGCCCACGGTAAAAATTCGCATACAGACGACGCTACGCGCCGGTGGCACAACACAGCGCGAGCTGACAGGACAGCATGGGTTGTCACACCCGCATCGGGCTCCAGGAATCCTTCATCGGAGGATGGTCGGGCGGGTAAAAGGCAGGGTCGTGCCAGGGGTGTCTCGCGCATTCGCACCTGCCCTTGGCCGCGTAGATCCTGCTCACGGCGGAATGTTTCGCCGGGACAGATTGGTTGAACTTCATCGGGTCGTCAGGGCGCCGTCGGAACCCTGACCTGCCTGTTTGTGGGTCGAAATCCATGTACCCCTTGTTAAAGGAGCCGTCCCTGTGGTCGTTGTTGCACCTGTGGTGCTCGCGGCACAGCCCGGTGAGGTTCTCGATGTCGGTGGCGCCGCCCTTGATCCACGCGAGGATGTGGTGGGCCTCGCACTCCGACATTGCCGCGGTGCATCCGAGCCAGGAACACACGCCTTGCACCGCGAACATGGCGATGCGCTGCTCCACCGATGCCAGCCGGCTGGTCCGCCCCATCCACAACGGCACGGAGGTGACGCCGTCGACCTGTAGCAAGAAGTCGGTCGTTCCGTTCATGCCCAGGCGCACCAGGTCGAAGCAGTCCACCTCGATGCCCGCGTTCGTGTCATAGAGCATGGCCGCGTCGCCGTCCGCGAGGTCGTCCAGTGTCAGCGCGAGCACGACGGACGCCGCCCCGCCGTTCGCCTTCTGGCATTCCTGCTCGTACTGCTCGAAGATGGCGAAGAACTGGTCGAAGCGGCGCTGCTGCGGCGTGCGTGGATCCACTTCGCCCTGCAGCTCCTCCGGCAGGTTCGAGTTCGGTGCGAGACCCTTGTCCATGTGCGCCTTCATCAACGCGGCGTGGCCGGCGGTGGCGTTGATGTGGATGTCCACGGTGCCGTCTGCCTTTCGACGGCCAAAGGTCGCGCTCCTCTTCTCAAACCCTGCATTCGGGTTGGAGTGGGGCGCGTGCTTCCGGTTTGCCGCGTCCACCGCCTTGCGCACGAACAGGCGCAAGTCCTCGGGGCTGCGGTTAAGTGCTTCCTCCATGGCCTCGGCGTAAATACGGGTGCGCTCGCTGGTTGCTGCCTTGAGCAGTTTGTCCAGCTCACGGCGGATAATGTCTTGCTTCTCGGCGCTGACCTTCGAGGAGTTTTCACGCGCCTTCCTCTGGCGTGCGCGTTCCTCCTCGGCTGCAGCCTCCGCAGCGGCCTCGGCATCATCCCCGGCCACATCGAACAGGTCCTCGGTCTCATCCTCGGAAGGAGGGGTGGGCTCCGGTGGCGGCCCGTAGAGCAGCCGGCCGCGCTCGAGCCGGTTGTACGCCTCACCTTTGGACAGGTCCAGGCACTGCTGCAGGTACGCGTTCGGGTAGTTGGCTCCGACGACGCGTCCGGCATCGTCCCGGTCGGCGATGAAGGCGAATGCTGCGTCGATAGCCGCCTTCTTTTTACACTGCTCCTCCAAGCACTCCATGTCGTGCCGCACGTCCTCGAACGCGAGGGTGGAGGGGTCAGTGAAAAGCTCGCTCAAGCGCCGCAGCGCCGAAGAAATCTCGGCGACACACTTGGTGATCTCGCTGGTCATAGCCCCTCCTTCCACGATGAAGCGCGGTTATTCGAAAGTGATGAACTCAATCTAACAACGCGTCCGACACGGCCAGTCAAGAGGGGAACAAATGTTCGAAAGTGGCTAATTTAGCACGTCGAATGTGGCCGCATCGCCCATCCATGTGGAGCCGAGAGGCATGGTCGTGTCGGAGGGAAAATAAACGTCATCCTTGTCTTTCACGAACCTCATGCGTTTGCCGACGTACTGCTCCCACTCAGCGTGGGTCTCGCGCGGACCGCTCGGCCAGTACTCGCGGCTGCCGAGGGTGACGTAATCGATCTGCTTGGTTTCGGTGCTGATGTCCTTCTTGCCCGTCACCGACATTGGCTGGTCCAACCAGAGAAGAAAGTATTCGCTCTGCGGGTCCTGGCCATTTGGCATACCCAGCCCGCGCGGCGCCATGAGTTCTTCGCCGGTCTTGCGCACGACATTGCCCACGAACTCAACCTGCCCGGCGCCGGCGGGTGTTTCCGACGCGCCAGCACGGGCGCCGGAGACGTTGAGGACCGTGAGCGTGCCGTCGTGAAGCGGCCGTGTGTCGCTCACCGGAATCCACTCGATGAGCTGGTGGTCCGGCAGCTGGCCGTCGCTCGGGAACGTCTCCTGCGCGCCGCCGCGTAGCGACGTACCGGCCAACGTGAACAGCTCAGACACCGATTCTGGGCTGCGTGCGGAGCCGCTGATCTGATAGACACCCCGGCCACCAGCGGACGCCCACACCGCCAACCGCCCCGCGCCGTTGCCGGGCGCGCCCATCATGAGCACGTCCGTGGACGCGCGCGCCTTCCCGTCCTCCACGGTGAACACGATCACGGGCGAGGTGTCGCTGCCTCCCACCGCGAGGAGGAGCTCAGGCGCGCCGCCGCCGGTAGCCTCCACCAGCGCGTATTCGTACGTGCCGTCGGGCGTGTACTGCGCCGCGGAATTCACCGGATAGTCACCGGGGTGGGAAAGCACCTCTTCGTAGGCGCTTTGCCAATCGACGTGCTCCGCTTGGCCACCCGCAGCATCCCCCTCATCATTCGCGTCGGGCCCCTGCGCTACGGCCTCTCCGGAATCCGGATCCACCCACTGCGTCGAGGTGACCACCACGGTCTCGCGCGCATCACCGCCTGCGCAGCCAGCGAGCATGCTTACACAACCAACAACACAGAGCGCCACCGCGCGTCGCAACGTCATGGGCCAACTTTAACTGCGCCGCGCGGCGGGCGCCCGCTTATTTCCCAAGCTCCTTGCGCCGCTTTGCAGCCAGCTTCAAACGCTCCGCACGCTCAGCCCTGTCTTTCTCCAGCAGCTCCTCAAGCACGTTGTCCTCCTCGTCGGAGATGTCGAAGACGGCGTACCAGGCGATCATCAGCAGGCCGGTTATGGGCCACACCACCCACGCGTAATCGAGGTCGAGCCCCATCTGCAGCACAAAGAACGCGGCCGCACCCGCCACACCCGTGATTACCTGGGCCCGGTCCATCTTCTTCTTCGCCGCGAGTTTCTCCTCCAGCTCGACCTCGGATGGGGTGCGCTGCTCCAATGCGGCCGGTTCGGCCGGGAGGTCGTCGAAAAGCACTGAAAGCTCCCCACGTGTGCGCGCTACCGCGGCCTGACCTGTGCGTTCTTCGAACTCTTCCACATCCAGGTAGCCGTCCGCGAACAGCGTGCCCAGCCGGTCCAGCGCGTCCGAACGCTCGGCGTCGCCGACGCGGATTTCGTCCATTATTGCTCCCAACTTGCGCTTGCCCTTGCGGCAACCTGTTCAATCGCAATCATGACAGATGGTAACGAGTACACGATCGGCGAGGCCGCGGAGGCTCTCGGGGTTTCCACGAAGGCGCTGCGCCACTGGGAAGCGCTGGGGCTTCTTGAGCCAGCCCGCACCTGGGCGGATCACCGCATCTACACCGACGCGGACCTCGAGCGCGGCGCGGCCATCGCGCTCTACCGCGGCGTAGGCGTGCCTCTTGCGCAGATCGCCACGCTTATCGACGCCTCCGGTGCCACCCTCGCCCGCGCCCTCACACACCACCAGGAAGCCCTCGCTTCTCGACGCCGCACGTTGGACGCGCAACTCGCATCTGTCCAAACCCTCATCCAACAAGCAACGAAAGGATCCATTGACATGGACGCAATGAAGAAGTACCTCGGCGAGGACATGCCCGCCTACCAGGACGAAGCCGAGCTGCGCTGGGGCGACACAGCAGAGTGGGCCCAGTCCCAGGAGAAGCTCGCGCAGATGGGCGAGGGCGACTTTCAACGCCTGCAGGAAGAGCAGGAGTCGCTCGCCGCGGACCTGGTCGCCGCCCGCGACGCCGGGGTTGCTCCGGGTTCCGAGGAGGCCGATGCGCTGGTGGAGCGCCACCGTGCCAGCATCGCGCAGTGGTACGACGTGACCCCGGCCCGCCAACTTATCCTCGCGCGAATGTACGTCGGCGACCCCCGCTTCCACGGAGCTTACAACGGCGCGCAGAACTACCTGCTCGAGTTGGTGACGGCCCACGCCAAGGCCGAGGGCGTGGACGTGGACAACCCGCGGTGGGGCTAGGGAAGCGCCAACCTCCGCCCGCAGCAGCTACACCGGGCACACCACCGGTACGCCTGCGTCGTCGAGCACGCGTGCACGGATGCCGTAGACCTCCTCCAGCAGGTCGGGTTGCAGCACCGCGTGCGGGGTGCCGTGGGTGACCACGCGGCCCGCTTTGACCACGAGCAGCTCGTCGCAGTAGCGCGCGGCCAGGTTCAGGTCGTGGATGGCAACAAGGGCCAACCGGTTCGAGCCGCGCACCTCGTCGCGAATGATCTGCAGCAATTCCACTTGGTGGCGCAGGTCGAGGGCGGAGGTGGGTTCGTCGAGAAGCATGATGTCGGGTTCGCGTACGAGCATCTGCGCCATGGCGACGAGCTGGCGCTGTCCGCCGGACATGTCGGACACGAGACGGCCCGCGAGGTGCGTAATACCCAGGCGCTCCATCACGGTGGCGCTGCGTTCAAGCGGATTCCACGTCGCGTCCCCTCGGCGGCGCGCGGACACCATGATGGACTCGAACGCGGTCAGCGACGCGCTGCTGAGCAGGTCCTGGGGGACGTAGCCGACGGCTTGTACTTTCTGCTTGCCGACGAGCTCCGCGCCGTCGACGCTGAGCGTCACGGACCCCTCAGCGGGCTCCTTAATCCCAGCAATGGTTTTAACCAGCGTGGACTTGCCGGCCGCGTTCGGCCCGATGAGGCCGACGACGTTTCCTGGCTCGAGGGGTCCGAACGACAGCGAGTGCAAGATGGTGGCCCGGCCGTAGGAAACGGTGAGGTTATCGGCGCGAATCGTCACGGTTTACGCACTCCTTCGGCGGGCCCGGGTGAAGATGAGGAAGACGAAAAACGGTACGCCGACCAGCGAGGTGACGATGCCGATCGGGATCGCTACCCCGGGGATGATGGACAGGGACACGGCGTAGGCCAAACTCAACAGCATGGCTCCAGCGGCCGCGGCGGCGGGGAGGAAGAACTTCTGATCTTCGCCGACGAGCATTCGCGCGATGTGGGGGCCGACGAGCCCGATGAACCCGATGATGCCGGTGAACGCCACAGAGGCGGCGGCGAGGAACGACGCGACCAGCAGGGTAGACAGCCGCAGGCGCTTGA
>ERZ1029884.241-NODE-241-length-11647-cov-9.099034_pt1 | contig 11647 bp, 6 predicted proteins | sample MGYA00519233_ERZ1029884 | MGnify/ENA primary metagenome ERZ1029884 (study PRJEB33666, sample SAMEA4610931) | skin metagenome | biome: Human-associated habitat; feature: Malodor aspect; material: skin | place: Philippines | collected 2015-08 ...
ATTACACCCGCGCCAAGGAGGAGCAGTTCCGCTACACGGACACCGACGAGTCCCCGTGGATCACCATTAAGTCCAACGACAAGAAGCGCGCCCGCCTCAACGCGATGCGCTACATCCTCTCCAAGTTCGAGTACACGAACAAGGACCACGAGGTTGTCGGCGAGCCGGATCCGCTCATCGTCAAGCGCGGCCGCGACCAGATCGGGGACTAAGAGCTTTCGCTTAGCGACGCCCCTTCAACCGCCACGGAGCCACACTCTGCGGCGGTTTTTCTATGCTCGCAGGGCAAGGGCGCAAATTGTGGGCAAACTCACAGTTGTAGTTTCCTTAACTGTTTGACGGGTGTTAATTTATAGCGACAAGCATAAATAGCGACTTTTTTGACATATGTGTCTCCATGATCTCAGGTTTGTTCGATTATGACCTCGGCTAGACGCTGTTCTCGCGGGTGGAGAGCTTTTCAACACCCTCGCCCGGGGTTACAGTCTCACTATCCGCCGGAGCTTCTCGCATAGGTTCCCGTTGAGTGCCTAGGCGGTGCCGGGTAGATACCTGGCAGCTCGCGCAAACCGCGACAATAGCGAACGCCGTTATCGCGGGGTGCCGAAGTTGAATTGCAAACCGCTGCGGGATATACACCCGCGCTAACACGAAGGGTTCTTACGTGAAGAAAAACTCTGTTGCAGTGCGCTCTGTCACGATCGCCGCTGCCGCCGCCCTCTCCTTTGGCGTCACCGCCCCGGGTATGACCGCCTACGCGCAGGGCGGGGCCCCGGCTTCCTCCGCTGTCGGCACGGTTCGTCAAGATGGCAGCGTGCGAGTCTCTGACTCTACGATCGACAAAGACGCCACCGGCACCCTGACCATTTTCAAGAAGGCCAATCCGGAGAACACTCGCACTGCTACCGGTGAGGTCGACACCAACGCTAGCGGCGACGCTCTCAAGGGCGCCGGCTTCACCCTCTACAAGGTGACCAACGCCGACCTCACCACCAACAAGGGTCTCGCGGCGGCCTCGAACCTCACGGTCGCTACCGCAAAGCAGGGCGACGCATTCGGAACCGAACAGACCACCGGTGCCGATGGCCAGGCCAAGTGGGAGAATCTCCCCGTCGGCGTTTACCTGCTGAAAGAGACCACCACGCCTGACGGCTACTCCCCGGCAGCTGACTCGCTGGTCTTCGTCCCGATGACCCGCGAGAACGCCACCAACGGCGGCACCCAGTGGCTGTACGACATCACCGCGTACCCGAAGAACACCTCCCAGCAGCAGCCTGAGAAGAAGGTCGAGGACTCCGGCAAGAACGTCGGCGACACCGTCAAGTACACCATCGACACGTGGGCGCAGACGGTTCGTGCGGGCCAGTACCGCACGGTCTACCGCATCGAAGATACCCTCGACGCGGCTCTCGATGCCGCGAACGCCAAGGTCACGGTCACGCCGGATACCTTTAACGCGGAGACCGACTACAAGGTGACCAAGAACGGTCAGAAGATCGTCGTCGAGTTCACCGACGCTGGCGTTAAAAAAATCACCAATGGTCAGCAGATCTCCGCAACCATCGAGACCAAAGTCAAGAACGATGTCCTCACCGATGGTGCACTGAAGAACAAGGCTCGCCAGATCCAGAACAACCCGAACTCCAACCAGAAGACCAAGGAGAACGAGACCCCGACCGACACTCCTGAGGTCAAGACCTTCTACGGCAAGATCAACTTCAAGAAGGTCGATGGCGACCGTAAGGATCTCGCAGGAGCGGAGTTCCAGGTGTACGGCACCAATGAGGCCACCTGCTCCAACGCTGATGCGAAAAAGGATGCCCGCCAGACGGCGAACGGCAAGGACACCTGGGTTTCCGGCGAAGACGGCACGGTAACCATCGAGGGCCTGCACGCGAACAACATCGCGAACATGGACAGCAAGGGCAACACCACGCCGAACAAGTACACGACATACTGCCTGTTCGAGACGAAGTCCCCGAAGGGCTTCGAGCTTCTCGCTGAGCCGCTCATGTTCACCCTCACCGCCAACACCAAAGACAGCACGGTAACCGCGTCAGACATCCAGGTCGGTGCCAACAAGGGTGAGATCGTCAACCTCGAGGACACCACCCCGAAGCTGCCGCTGACCGGTGGCATGGGTATCGGCATCCTCGCAGCACTCGGCGCGCTGATCATCGCGGCTGGTGCCTACTCCGCGAAGCGCCGCAGCGCGTAAGCGCATCAGCCAGATAGGCTGCCACGCTTCCCAGCGCTGAAGTTCCTCGGTGCTGGGGCGTGGAAGGGGGCGTCGATAAGCAATGTGTCTCAATGCCCCCTGGCCCGGGTGACCGGGCCCTTCTTCAGGGATGGGAGGGGAGCTCCCTCGAAGAAGTAGCCGCCGCAGGGCGGATGCTCCCCCGCAAACTTTCACACGTTGAGGTGGTGACACATGACGCAGGTTGCCGTGGCGGATTCCCCGCGCGAGGCCAACGAGCCGAAGCGGCCGATGCTCGTGCCTGTCATCACCATTATTATCGGCGTGCTGGTGCTGCTGTACCCGGTGGTAGCGACGCAGTGGAACAACGTGCGCCAGCAATCGGTGGCCAACGAGTACGCCAAGCTGCAGCAAAGCGAGCCGGAGGACGTGCTGCGCGGTCAGTTTGAATCCGCGTTGCTGTACAACCAGACGCACACCAAGGGCCCGATTCTGGACCCGTGGATTACTCGAATTAGTACCGATAACCCCGAGTACCGCCGTTACCGCGCGGAGCTCGATGGCTACCCGGTGATGGCGCGTCTGGTCGTTCCCACGGGGCAGATCGACTTGCCGGTGTACCACGGCACCTCGGATGACGTGCTGCAAAAGGGCGTCGGGCACCTCTTCGGCACCGACCTCCCCGTCGGTGGTAAGGGGACGCACGCGGTGCTCACAGGCCACACCGGTCTGACGAACGCCACGCTGTTCGACCACCTGAAGGACGTCAAAGAGGGCGACGCCATCTACGTTCAGGTTGCTGGCCAGAAGCTGAAGTACGAGGTCGATTCCACCGAGGTTGTCCTGCCTGACGAGACCGACAGCCTCAAACCGCACGGCGACGAGGACCTACTCACCCTCATCACCTGCACCCCGTACGGCATCAACTCGCACCGCTTGCTCGTGCACTCCCACCGGGTGCCGATGGAGCAGTCGGACGAGGTGGCATTCGACAAAACAGCACCGGCGATGCAGTGGTGGATGTGGGCAATCCTGCTTGCGGTTCTGATCATTCTCATCCTTCTGGCCTGGTGGCTCCTGCGCCGCACACGCCGGGAGAACACTCCGGAGGTAACGCTATGACCCGAAGGGTCTTGAATGCGGCGGTCGCTGGTGCGGTCGCCTTTGGCGTGGGTGCGGCACCGATGCTTGCGGCACCATACGCCGTCGCCGATGAGCGCCCAATCGTGGGTGCATGCCGCCAGGTCACCTCCCCAGCGCTACTGCAGGATGACGGTGAGCCGGTCTCGTTGACGGTTCAGAAGACCGCAGGCAACCCCTACGACGACTCGAACGGCAAGCCGCTGGGTTCAATCCAAGGCATCGAGTTCGACCTGTACATGGTCGAGGGCTTGGACTTATCGACCACACAAGGCCTCGCCGCAGCCCAAAAACTCACCGTCGATCAGGCGCGTGGCAAGGGCGTCGTCCTAGTAGCCAGACGCGTAACCCGGGCAGACGGGACAGTGATGTTCGGCGGGCTTACTCCTGGCATGTATCTCGTGGAGGAAACCGCTCCCGACAACGAGCACAACTACCGCACCTCCGCGCCGTTTCTTGTACTCCTTCCCACTGTGGACGCAACTTGCAGAACCGTGAACGACGAGACGACGGTTGTAGTTAAAGGCCGCGGTGGATCCGACGAAGGTAACCCCCTGACCACGACATCCACACGCCCCTCCACGCCAGGCACTGAGACCGAGACCACCGAACCTGGCACGCCTGGAACATCGACGGTGCGGACAACAGAGTCGCTCACGCCCCCTACCGGCACCACGGTGACGGAAACTGACTCCTCGCGCGTGCCACCGACGGGATCAACGGTGACCACGACCCAACGCTTCGGTGGCTCGGGGTCAGACGGCCCCGGCAACTCCACTACACGCAACGTGTTCCGTGATGGGCCGCTGGCCTCCACTGGCGCCAACGTGATCTGGGCGCTGTTCGTCGGCCTGGCATTGATCATCGGCGGCGTGCTCTTAGTCCGTCGCTCCCGCGAAGAAAAGTCTGAGTAACCGCCATGTTGAATCTGAAAGTAGAGCTCATGCCTCATAAAATCAACCGTCGCCGAGCTGGTTGGGGTCTCTGGCGGCTACTGACGTTACTAGCGGTGGTGATGGTCGCGGTCGGCATGATGCCCATCTTCACCGGCTCGCCAAAGACACACGCGGAAGAGGTTGTCGAATGCAACACCGTCTATGACGCAGAAGACCGCCAGCTGACGATTCCGATCAATGTCGGAAATACTTCGGAGAGTTCGTTTAAGCGGTTCAGTTTCGACGGTCTCAGGCCTGGTGAAAAAATCACGGGTTTCGAATTCCGTAATACCACCAGGGCGTTCACTAGCTCGAGTGTCAGTTTGATCGTTCATAACCGCACTGGCGAGCTTTCCGACATCCCGTCGCTTTCAGCAACTGGCACCAACCAGTACGTGTCTGAGCCCTACAACGGCCAGCTCAGTGATGGTGGCAAGACGTTGAAGGTAACCCTTCCTTCGGCGACCGCAGTTGCCTCTCCGCAAGGTCCAGGTATCGCTGGGCGTATCCAGATTGAACTTCCGAATACCGATACCAACAAATCACACTATGCAGTTATTGCGAAGGTCCAGACCGAACGCGAGGAGTGCACGACAAAGACCGTGACTCCTCCCACCTCCGAGGAATCAACAATCCCCGAGCCGACCCCGACCACTCCGGAACCGACCCCGGAAACTTCCGAGCCCACAACTAGGCCGACCAGCGAGCAGCCTTCCACGAAGCCGACGTCAACGGCACCTTCGAGCTCAGAGCAGCCATCTTCCCCCGCGCCCACAGAAACGAAGTGTGTCGTGGGCAATATCCCAACGAGCGGCGGCATGACAAACGGAGCGACCGACTCCGTCGCGAGCGGCGGGCTAAACCAGCAACTCGATTTCTCTTTCGGCAGCTTTAACGGCACCCGCTACCTGGAGAAGTTGACGATAGGCTCCCCATCGACGTTCGGCTCACAGCCATTTGGGCGGAGTCGCTTGAACTGGCGGTTTGTTCACGATGGCAAGACCTACGTGGCGGGAACGGATTTCAACGTGAACCCGGCCAACGGCAATGCCACATCGGTATCCCTCGTTTTCACCACTGCCGTGCCTTTGCGTGCAAACTCCTCTGCGAGGGTGTACCTGCCCGTAACCGGAGGAAACGGTGCGGCGCCGGTTGTCGCTACCGCATCTAACTGTGAGCCGGAGAATCTGCCGGAGGATCCGCCGACGGAGAATCCCCAGCCGACCGATCCAGACGAGCCAAGTGAGCCGGAGCAACCTGGCGAGCCGGAGGCCCCAACCCCTCGGCGGGATCCAGCAGTTGGAGAACAACGCCTTACAGTGTCTGCACGAGCGTTCGTCCCAATGTTCACCGCGGGGAGCTTCGATGACCACAACGCCCGAACTAGTACCGACACCCGGTATACGGCCGGCATCCGGTTCGAGCTATGGAACACGAGCAACGATATCGCCGTAGCCCTTAGGGACGGGCCCAGTAGCAAGGTTGATGAGCCGTGGGCCTATTGCGTCACTGATTCAACGGGTGAATGCGACATTTTTGTTCCGGACAGCTATCTGGGACAGGGCAAGCGCTTTTACGTCAAGCAAGTAAGCAACGCTCCTGGGACGTTTCATATCGACAAGGTCAACTGGGGCAAATACGGCGCTGCCAACGACCGCTTCGAGGCCTACCTGCCGGGACCAGTCGACTCATACCCGACTCACTCCAGCCGGGGTGTTGTCAAACCCGGCGGAAAGACCGTCCAAGAACGCTCTTATGAGATCCCTCCTTCGAAGCGTTACGACGGGACGGACGTGAAATCTATCAACTCTAACCGCGACCGCGATGCGTCAGAGTGGAGTTCGTTTGGCTCCGCAGCACAGTCCTTGAACAACCCGCCCCTTTCCCAGGCGCGTAAATGTCAGGCAAGTGGTGGGCCTAAAATTGCCTTGGTAATGGACGTAACTGCGTCCATTAACACGAATGGTAGCCCGCAAAAATATCGTGACGCGGTTTACGGAACGTACGGGTTTCTGCAGTCGCTGCGGGGAACGGGCGCAGAGATTGCGATGTTCAACTTCAACGAGAAATCTCCTGGCCGCGACTCAAACTACCCGCAGCTCCTCTCTGTTGATACGAACATGCCAGCGCTCGAAAGACAGGCCGAGAGCATTCTGAATGGCTTCAGCGGCGGCACCAACTGGGACAGTGGCCTCAATGCGGTGAGGTCTGCCATTGAAAGCGGCCAAAGGTACGACGAGGTCATCTTCATTACGGATGGCGACGCCAACGGCTACGGTAAGGACGGCAGCGGAGACTTCAACGACGGCCGTTCAGGCTACGTGCGGGCAATCGAAGCAGCGATTTACCGAAGCAATGACATTAAGGAGAAGGGCACACGCGTCGTTTCCATTGGTGTTGGTTCGGCAGACGACGCCCCCAACTGGGACGGCTCAGGCCAGCTGGAAGCCATCTCCGGTCTGAAGTACGGCGAGGATTACTTCGGCACGGATTGGGACCGTCTTGCCTCCACCCTCCGCGCCGCAGCGAGCCAGGTAACGTGCCAGAACGAGATTGTTGTGGACAAGACCATTGTGGACCAGTTCGGCGAAGAACTGCCCGACCAGAAAGACGCGACGAAATGGGATGTTGACATCACGGTTGACAACGTGGTTTCCGAGATCAACTGGACCCACGATAAGAACCCGGTCCAGCCGGCGGTATTGTCGCCGAACGCTTCAACCGCAGACGACAGCACGAACCCACTGACGATTAGTGACCGGCGCGCCACCCCCGACTCCCGTTGGTTCCTCACTTTCTATGGGAACGCCGAACCGGGGTCGAAGAACGCCAATAGGGCGAACATCTCCATTGAGGAAGATGTGAACAGTCGCGCCGGGTACACATTTGTGCGAGGCAGGAAGAGCGAAGACGGCTTCAAGGGCTCCTGGTATGAGATCCGAAGCCTTCGCGACGACAAGCTGCTGAAAACGGGGCCAGTAACGGACCCGAATACCAGATTCGACAGCTTGCCACAGGATCGAAAATTGATCGTGCACCTGAAGAACACGCCGTCTGTGGCCGTGCAGAAGACCGCCGCGCAGAGCGTTGTGACAGTCAATGCAGATAACACTTGGATTGCGAAGTATGAGGTGCGCGCGAACGGAACGAGCGAATCCAAGACGCGGATTCCGCAGATTTTGGATCGGCCCAAGTTCCCTGAGGGCTTTGAAATCACCGGGGTGAAAGTTGACGGCGAAACTCGAGAGCTCAATGAGGATGGAACGTTCGTGGTGGCAGAAGAGAAGTCTCGCCAGTTGAGCGAAAAGGATACCGCCACCTACCCGGTTGAAATTCAGGGCAAGTACAACCGCAAAGATGCGCAGGGCAACCCTGTTCCGCTCTCAGACCTCAAAGATGATGAATTACAGTGCCGGGCCGACGGGTCCGACGGTCCCGGGAAAGGCATGTTCAACCAGGTTTTCATGACCCCTGACGTGGACGGCCAAGACAACAACAAGGCGTGCATCCCCATCATGCCTAATCCGCTGAAGATCGGCGTGCAGAAACTCGTGGCCGAGGGCGGAGAGACGGAAACAAAGGAGCCCGGCGCTTACGAGTTCGTCGTTCGCGAGGCCGAAGGCACTGAGCCCCACGTCTTGAATGGGACAGTCACGGCAGACGGTATGAAGTATTCGACCGCCGACCTTACGCTGAAACCGGATACGGAGTACCTCCTCACAGAGACGAGGGCTCCAAAGGGTTATTCGCTCCTGGCGGCTCCGATTAAGTTCAAGATCGTCCAGCAGGGGAATGGCTACTCAACGGAGTTTTTCGATCCTGTCTCTTCTAAATGGGAAGTAACGATGACCAACGTTTCCGCAAGTCGTGCGAACGACGACCCGGCATTGCAGATCATTTCGGTCACAGATGTAACCACGGGTTCGCTGCCGCGGACAGGTGGCGCTGGAATTGGAGCACCTGTGACGATTGCTGTCATGATCATCGGACTCGGTTGCGTAGCGTTGCGTAGGAGGGCGGCGTAGTTGGGCGCGGTGGCGTCGACAAGCAAAAAGCCCGGCAGCAAGGCCCTGCCTGTCCTGCTGATCCTCCTCGGTCTCGCGGTGCTGCTGTACCCGGTTGTGGCCACGCAGTGGAACAACTACCAGCAGACCCGGGTGGCGGAGAACTACCGCGAGCTGATGGATGAGGCAGTGGAGAAAGACCCCGATGCCATGCAGGCTGCCATCGACGTCGCGCATCGCTACAACGAGGAAGGCCGGGGCGGCCCGATCCTGGACGCGTGGAACTCCCGCGTGGCCAAGGACAACGAGGAGTACCAGGCGTACCTCAAGCAGCTGTCCGGCCTACCCGCGATGGCGCAGCTGGTCATCCCCTCCATCGATGTGAATTTGCCTGTGCAGCACGGGACGAGCGACGAGGTGCTGAACAAAGCGGTAGGCCACTTGTATGGCACGTCGCTGCCGGTCGGCGGCCCTGATACGCATGCAGTGCTGACGGGGCACACCGGTCTGACGAACGCGACGCTGTTCGACAACCTCAGCGAGGTCAAAGAGGGCGACGCCATCTACCTGGCCGTCTTCGGAGAGAAGCTGAAGTACGAGGTGCACAGCATCGACGTGGTGCTCCCCGAGGACACCGAAAGCCTCAAGGTCCAACCGGGGAAGGACCTGCTCACGCTTGTGACGTGCACGCCCTACGGCATTAACACCCACCGCCTCCTCGTCCACGCGCATCGAGTTCCGATGGATCCTGACGACTCAGCCTTTGAGGACGCTGGTCCGCCGATCCAGTGGTGGATGTGGGCGATCGTCATCGCGTCGCTCGTTGTTCTCCTCCTGCTCGCGTTGTGGCTGCGACGCCAAAAGCGGAAGGACAACCGCCATTTCGCCCCGAGAGGCTCTGGCCGTACCCTCTGACGGTGCAATCGTCGGGACCGAAGTGCCCCTCGCGCGCACGTGTATCGGCGAAGGCAATCTCCGCACAGCTAAGGTCCATGACCGACCATGGATCTGAGCCGGGACCAGGTGGTTGCGTGAGCCGTCGTCTTGTGTTAATCCATTCTCGGAATGTTTGGAAAATGATCCGAGAAGGGGACCGCATGACCCGCACCATCTCCAGCCGCGTTGCTGGTATTTCTCTCGCAGTTGCTCTCGCAGCGGGTGCCGCGGCGCCGCTGCCGTTCGCCCTCGCCGCCGACGCGGGCACGGACTTTGGCAATGCTGTGACCGTGTCGAACACAGATGTGCAGCAGCTCATCGCCAACGTGGCCTCCCAGGGCACAAACCCGGTGGCCCTGAACCTACACAAGTACATCGGCGACCCGGTGGCCACGCAGCCGGAGTACACCGGTGGCCAGGCCAATAGCGCCGCGGATGGTCTGACCCCGGCCAACGGGGTGCAGTTCACCGTGCGCCGCGTGACCAACATCGACCTCACCACCGTGGCGGGTTGGCAGCAGTACTCGCAACTGCGCAACGCCACCACACCGGATGCGGCGAACCTGGGGCCTGCGACCACCTTGACCACGGCAAATGGTGTGGCCACAGGCAACTTCCCGGTGGGTGTGTACTACGTCGAGGAGACGGTGACGCCCGCAGGCGCGACTGCGGTGGCCCCGTTCTACATCGCGTTGCCGCTGCCGCTGACCTCCGGTACGGGCGCGGACCAGGTGGTAACCGGGTGGAACCGGGACGTGCACGTGTACCCAAAGAACCAGCAGGTCAAGGGTGAGAAAACGGTGGATGACTCGCGCGTGTACGCAGGCGAGAACATCAAATACACCGTGAGCGGCTCCGTTCCAGCTGTGCCTGCCACGAACACGTTCGACGGATACGACATCGTGGACGACTTCGACGAGACTCGCTTGGACGTCGTGGACAACACCATCGCCGTGACGCTCACAGGTGGGACGACGCTGACCAGCGGCACCGATTACCAGGTGGTCAAGGGCAACGGGAAGTTCGGCGTGTCGCTGACCAAGAGCGGCCTGGACAAGTTGGTGGCAGCACGCAAGGCGAATGGGGAGCAGACCCGCGTGGTGCTCAGCTACGAGGCGAAGCTCCAGGACGGCGCGACCCCGGGCGAGGCGACGAACTCGGCCCAGATCTACCCGCCGAACACCGCGAACACCAACGCGCAGTTCACCCGCGACGTGATCGACGTGGACAACCCGAACCGTAACGTCACCCCGATCGACGTGCCGGCGGTGAGGACGGTGCTGGGGCAGATCACGATCAATAAGGTGGGCGAGAACGACGCTGCCCTCGCAGGTGCGAAGTTCCAGCTGTACCGCTGCGACCCCGGTACCACCGAGACGAACGCCGGCCCGATCACGGTCAACGGCACGAACACGTGGACCACGGGCAACGACGGTTCGGTGACACTCCCTGCGATCCAGGTGGAGGACTTCTACAACAACGCCGCGCAGCAGGACAACTTCGACTACTGCGTGGTGGAGACCCAGGCGCCGCGCGGTTACGCGTTGAACCCGCAGCCGGTGGCGGCTTCCATCACGGACGCCAACCGTACGAACGCGGTGAAGATCACCAACGTGAAGGACAACACGGCCATCAACTTGCCTACCACGGGTGAGCGCGGCACCTTGTTCGCGGTCATCGGAGGTGGCCTTCTGGCACTGCTGGCCGCGCTGTACTTCGCACGCCGTAACCGCGCGGCTTAAGGCCGGTCGGGTGAGGAGGGCCGTGGCGGGGGAACCGGAGGTCGTCGATAAGCGAAAGCGCTCGTGGAAAGATCTGTTCTGGGCGCTGGCGCTGATTCTCGGCCTGTTGGGGATGCTGTATCCGGTGACCTCGACGCTGGTGAACAACCGATACCACTCGATCATCGCGGAGCGTACCCGCGCGGAGGCGGCGCAACTGCCGGACCACGAACGCGACGGGCTGTGGGAGGCGATGCTGGCGTACAACCGGGACATCACCGCGCAGCCGGTCTCCGAGTTGAGCATCGGCGGCGACCACACCTCACCCGACTACCGCCGCTACCTGGGGACGGGGCTGGCGCCGGGCCAGGATCAGCTCGCGCAGGTAGTGATCCCGTCCGTCGGCATCGCGCTGCCGGTGTACCACGGCACGTCCGACGACGTGCTGGCGAAGGGTGCCGGGCACTTGTTTGGCACCACGTTGCCCACGGGAGGGGAAGGGTCGAATACGGCGATCTCCGCGCACACGGGGCTGGTCAACGCGTCGATGTTCGACAACCTGCCCAAACTGAAAAAGGGCGAGGACATTTACGTCCACGTCCTCGGGCGCACGCTGCGCTACCAAATGGTGGGCTCGAAGGTGGTGCCGCCGGACTCGTTGGACGCGATCCCGCTGCCCGGCGAGCCCGGCGACCACCTCTACCTGATCACCTG
>ERZ1029884.243-NODE-243-length-11591-cov-23.682646_pt1 | contig 11591 bp, 11 predicted proteins | sample MGYA00519233_ERZ1029884 | MGnify/ENA primary metagenome ERZ1029884 (study PRJEB33666, sample SAMEA4610931) | skin metagenome | biome: Human-associated habitat; feature: Malodor aspect; material: skin | place: Philippines | collected 2015-08 ...
GTCCGCGTTGTCCGCGAGCCGATCACCGACGCTGACCGCGCTAACTACGACGGCAACATCGGCGAGCAGGAAGCATCCGTCACCCTGCACGAGGACCGCGTTAACGTCTCCAAGGACTCCGTCCCGGTGGAGAAGGTCTCCCTGGAGAAGGACACCGTCCAGGACACCGAGCGTGTTTCCGAGGAGGTCCGCAAGGAGCGCTTCGAGACCGACGGTGTTGTCGAGGGCGATGTCCGCGACAACAAGTAAGCACTAACGCTTCATAAGGCTTCAGGCCCCGGCTCCTGCCGGGGCCTTTTGCTGTACCCGGAAGCGGTGCACCGTAGTTATTCGAAGTCGAACGTCTCGGGCTCGTACTTCGGCGTCGTCGACGTTGGCGCCAGTGCCGCCAGCGCCGATTCGCGCGACATGCCGCACACCATCAGCAGATCCACAATCAACGAGCGCGTCTGTGCCAAGATCGCATACGCTGAGAGCACCGCGTTTTCCGGAACGACGTCCATACCGGCGCGCTGCGCGGCCATGCGCAACTCGTTGACACAGGCCGGGATCACCTTCGCCTGCGCCACACGCGAGTTCACGTCGTACACCTCGGACAGTTCCAGGCACACGTGCGAGAGCTGGTCGAGGATCTCCACCTGCGTCTGCGTCGCTTCGTCGTCGTCCTCCACCAACACCTGCGCACGCCGGGCCAGCACACGCGAGGTGCGCACCGCGTTATCCACCGGCGGAATCACGCGCGCCAGGGAGTTAATGTAGCGGCGCGTACCCCACAGAAAAGGCGAGACGCGGCTGGCTTCCTCACCAGACTTGATGGCGGCCGCGAGGTCGTCGATACCCGTCTGCGTACCGCGGATCATGTCCAACGCCTCATGGATCACCTGCGGGTCCTTATTCTGGATACCGGTGGCCACGTCGTCGAGCACCGAACTGACAATGCCCATCACCTTGGACACCTCCGCGCGTGCCGACGACATCGGCGCCTGCGGAATCAACGCAATCGTCGCCATCGCCACCAGACAGCCGATGACGGCGTCGACGGTGCGGTCAATGCCCGTGACCTCCGCCCCCGGCGGCATGATCGTCGCAATCAGAATGGCACCGATGGCGGCCTGGTTGTTCACCAGGATCGAACTGGAGAAGAACGAGGCGATAAGCAGTGATCCGGCGACGATGACCGCGATCTGCCAGCCGCCGTCGCCAAGCCTGTAGAAGATGAGATCGCCCACCAGCACGCCGAGCACACAGCCCAGCGCCATGTCCACCGACTTGGACACTCGGTCGCCGCCGGACATCCCAATGATGATGACCACACTGATCGGTGCGAAGAACGGCCGCGGGTGTCCGGCGACGTCGCGGGCTAAGAAGTACGCAAACCCGGCAGCGAGGCCGATCTGCAGGATCGGCAGCAGGCGCTTGCGCACACGTTTCAAACGCGACAGGAGCGACTTGTCTACCAACTGGAGCCGCTCGCGCGTGCTCATCCTCTGCTTCGCCATGGTTCAACAGTGTAAACGGCACGCCAAACCGTCGGGCGGATGCAAAAACAAAAAGGCGCAGGCCGAAAACAGCCTGCGCCTCGCCTATTGGCAGTCGGGGTCTACTTGGACACGGTCTTGCCCACAGAGTGCAGGTCCTGGCAGGACTCGATGACACGCTCGGTCATCGCGGCCTCAGCCTTCTTCAGGTAGGAACGCGGATCATAGGTCTTCTTGTTGCCCACTTCACCGTCGATCTTGAGCACGCCGTCGTAGTTGGAGAACATGTGGGCCGCGACCGGGCGGGTGAACGCGTACTGGGTGTCGGTGTCCACGTTCATCTTGATCACGCCGTAGCGCAGCGCCTCTTCGATCTTCTCCTTCTCAGAGCCGGAGCCGCCGTGGAAGACGAAGTCGAACGGCTGGGCGCCCTCGTCGAGGCCCAGCTTGCGGGAGGCGACCTTCTGGCCCATGTCCAGCACCTCCGGGCGCAGCTTCACGTTGCCCGGCTTGTACACGCCGTGGACGTTGCCAAAGGTCGCAGCCAGCATGTAGCGGCCGTTCTCGCCGGTGCCCAGGGCGTCGACGGTCTTTTCAAAGTCGGCCTCGTTGGTGTACAGGTTCGCGCCGGCCTTCGCCTCGACGCCGTCCTCCTCGCCGCCGACGACGCCGATCTCCACCTCGAGGATGATGTTCGCCGCGTGGGCCTTGGCCAGCAGCTCTTGCGCGATCTCCAGGTTCTCGTCGATCGGGACTGCCGAGCCGTCCCACATGTGGGACTGGAACAGCGGCAGCTCGCCGCGGTCCACGCGCTCCTGGGAAATCGCGATCAGCGGGCGGACGTAGTCGTCCAGGACTTCCTTCTGGCAGTGGTCGGTGTGCAGCGCGATGTTGACGTCGTAGTGCTGCGCGATCTCATGCGCGAACGCAGCGAGCGCCTTCGCGCCGGCCACCTTGTTCTTCACGCCCAGGCCGGAACCGAACTCGGCGCCGCCAGTGGAGAACTGGATGATGCCGTCGGACTCGGCCTCCGCAAAACCCTTGATGGCCGCGTTGATGGTCTCCGACGAGGTGCAGTTGATCGCCGGGAACGCGAAACCGCCCTTCTTGGCGGTGTCCAGCATCTGGTTGTAAACCTCGGGGGTTGCGATGGGCATGGAAATCCTCCTGCTAACGGGATCAGTTACGCCTCCCAGTATGCCCCTTTTACGTGTGTGCTGCAGCCACCTTCGCGGCAGCTTCGAGCAGCATCCAGCCGGAGAGTTGGACGGACAGGTCACGCTCGTCGATACGCACGAGCCCCACGGCCTCGCTTATCGACGACGGCCCCAACCCGTAGTTATGCGGCAACTTTGCATCCTGCGTCCACTCGGCGGCGAACACGGGCAGGCCGTCGACCTCGAGGCGGTGCGACCACAACGACTCGGCGGACTGCATGACCAGGCGCGCCGCGATCTTGCGGGTGGCGACGTTCTCCTTGGAATCCTCCGGCAGACGCACCGCAACCTCGGCGAGGTAGCGCGCGAGGATGCCCTTGAACAGGCCGCCGTCGCCCTCGAGCGACTCCTCCGGCGGGCTGAGCAGCACGCCCTGCGGGGTGGCCATGTCCAGCGCGATCGCCTGGACGATGGCGCGGATGTGAGTGATGTAGAACATCGACGCGTCGGCGCGCTCGGAGTACTCGAACGAATCGATGGGTTCGTCGTGGGCGAGGCCGACGTCGTCGCGAAGCGCAAGGGCGATCTCCAGGCTCGCGCCGAGCACGGTGCCCTGGTTGTACGTGTACACCTTGTCCACCACCTCGGGGCCGGACATACGCATGCGCACGCCGTCGGAAAGCAGGCCATCCTCGCGCACGAGGGAGTCGAAGATCCAGTCCACAATCTCGCGCGCCTTGTCCAGGCGTCCGGTGCGGGCGAAGACCATGGCGGCGGTGGCGTTCGACGGGATGTTGTAAAACGTCTCGCCGGCGCGCCACGGCAGCACCCCAACGACCGGGTCGATGCCAGCGAGCAAGTCGAACTCCAGATCCTGCAGCGCCCGCGGACGCTTCACAGTGGTTTTGCCGTTCTCGCGCGGCAACTGGCTAGCACGGTCCCAGGCGAGCGCGAGCCACGCCTTGTCGTCGAAGTATTGGTTGCGCGTGAGTTTGCCGCGGTTGCGGCGCTGCACCGTGCGCAGGGTGTTGGCAATGCGGCGACGACGCGTCTTCGTCGCCCGCCGCGCCGTGGCATCCACCTGGCAGTCGAGGTACTGCGCCTGCCACCAGTAGTGCCAGTGCCAGAAGATCTTGTCCTTCAACCCCGGCGGCCAAGTGACCACGGCCATGTTGGTCTTCGGCATCCACCAGAGTTTCTGGGCGTGACGTTCAGTGATCGCCGATTCAGCCAAGTCGGCTCGGTGCGCCCAGGTTTCCGGCACGGATGTCTCCTTTTATGTTGTTGCTTCCTACTTATATTGCCAGAGCACCCGGATGTGTTTCACCGGGTTTTACTGGGTTTACCAAGCCTGCGACAGGTCCGCGTGCTGGCGGATCCAAGCGTGCATGGCTATACCGGCAGCCACGCCCGCGTTGATCGAACGGGTCGAGCCGAACTGCGCGATCGAGCAGGTCATCACCGCCGCCTCCTGCGCGGCCTCGGTCACGCCGGGGCCTTCCTGCCCGAACAGCAGGACGCAGTCGCGCGGCAGCTCGGCGGTTTCCAGGGGCACGGATCCGGGGGTGTTGTCGATGGCGACGACCGCCAGACCGTTGTCCTCCGCCCACTCGATCAGGTCAGCCACCGACTCGTGGTGGCGGATGTGCTGGTAGCGATCCGTGACCATCGCGCCGCGCCGGTTCCAGCGCTTGCGCCCGACGATGTGCACCTCCTTGGCCAGAAAAGCGTTGGCGGTGCGCACGACGGTGCCGATATTCATATCGTTTTCAAAGTTCTCGATCGCCACATGGAACGGGTGCCGGCGCGTGTCCAGGTCCGCCACCACGGCGTCGAGCGACCAGTAGCGGTACTCGTCGACAACGTTTCGCGTGTCGCCGTGTTCCAGGTACTCCAGGTCGAGGCGCGGATCATCGGGCCACGCGCCTTCCCAGGGGCCGACGCCGTGGCGGCCCTCCATCCACTCGGTCGGGCCCTTCGCAGGTTCCAACTCAGGCAAGCCCGAGGTCCTCCAGGCCGAGGAGGTAGCGGTACTCCAGGCCGGCGTCGCGAAGCACCTGGTCCGCACCGGTCGCGCGGTCCACCACGGTGGCCACGGCAACGACCTCGGCGCCCTCCTCGCGGCACGCCTCCACAGCCGTCAGCGGCGAGTTACCGGTCGTGGTCGTATCCTCCACCACCAGCACGCGCTTGCCCTTGATCGACGGGCCCTCGATGCGGCGCTGCATCCCGTGCTTCTTCGCCTCCTTGCGCACCACGAACGCGTCGATCGGGCGGCCCTCGGCGTGCATCACGGCGGTAGCCACCGGGTCCGCACCCAGGGTCAGGCCGCCGACGGCGTCGAACTCAAGGTCCGCGGTCAGTTCGCGCAGCAGCTTGCCGATCAGCGGGCTGGCCTCGTGGTGCAGCGTCGCGCGACGCAGGTCCACGTAGTAGTCGGCCTCCTTGCCGGAGGACAGCGTCACCTTCCCGTGCACAACGGCAAGTTCTTTGACCAGTTCAGCGAGTTGTTCCTTCATCATTTCTCCTCCGAATCGAATATCGACGACGGCCCCTGCACCCGCCGCACCCGCGTCAAATCCGTGACGTAGTGGGCGTCGCCGGCGATGGCGGCCACGTCATCGTCGCCAAGATCGCGCTCCTCGACCTCGCCGCGCTCCCCGCCGGTAGTGCGGGTCGGCAGCTCCACCGGGTCGTCGGGGCGGGCACTTCGCTTCTCGACGACCCCCTCACCCACAACATCCACCACCTGCAGCGGCGCCGCCTCGCGCGGGGGCAGGGTGCGTGCGGCGTCGGCAAGCAATGCGAGCGGTGCGAGTGCCGCGCCCCAGTCCTCGGCGGTGTCGTCGGGTGCGAACTCGCCGATCACCCACGCTCCTTCGAACCACACGGCGGACACGGATTTCGGCAGGGTGGCAAGGGCGGTGCGCACGCGTTCGTCGATAAGCCTGCGCGCGGGACCGGCACTCGTGGCGTGCACGGTGAACCCACCTTCACCGGCTACCTCGAGCAGGTCGTCGTCGCGCTGCGCGGGCGCGAACCCGTTGCGGCGCATATCCACCACGACGTCGGCCTCCCGGCCCGTCGGCACCGCGAGCACCGTCACCCCGCCGAGGTCAGCGAGGTGCACATCGTGGCCATACGCCGATCCGGAGACAACCTCGCGCGCCGTCGCACCCCGTGAAGCCGCGCCACGCGTCCACTCCCCCGCCAACAGGTCATCCACCTTGGCAAACGTGAACCCGTGCTCGCGTGCCCACGCCCGGCGCGGGCTGCGCTGGCGGGCATCGGCGACAAACAGCGCCACACCGGCGGCCAGCGCCGCAAACGCGAGGACTAGAAGGAGAGCAACCATCGGCGACGATGTTACCGCGCCCGCCGACACTAAACGTTCGCGGCCACCCGGTTATCACGGTTCGCACTCCACTGCGACCAGCCGCCCACATAGTGCGTGAGCACCGGCAGGCCGGCGTGTTCCATCGCGGCGAGCAGCAGCGCCGAGTGGTTGCCGGAACCGGAGTAGACGATGACATCCGCCGGGTTCGTGTTCTGGGTGATGCCGTGCTCCGCCAGAGTCGCGCGGATGTGGTCGGTGTCTTTGACGGTGCGGGCGGTGTCGTCGAAAAGCATGCTCACCGGTAGGTTCACCGCACCCGGGATGTGACCCGCGCGCAGGTCTAGGATCTCCCGGCGGCCGTCGAAGCGACGCTGATCGCGCGTGTCCAGGAGGCTGCCGTTAAACGTGCGCACGTCTTCCATCGTGGCCGTCGGCAGCGAGTTTGCGTTCAACGCCTCCGGCTCGCGCGGGACGACGATGCCGCCGGGTCCGGCGATCGTTTTGAAACCACCGCGGTGCCATGCGGCGTACCCGCCGTCGACAATGTGCACATTGTTCACGCCCGCCCAACGCAGCACCCACCAGGCGCGCGCCGCGAACAGACCCGAGCCGCCGTCGTAGATGTAGACCGGCTTGCCGTCCTCGATCCCCCAATTCGCCACCGCCTTAGCGACGACATCCAGCGACGGCAAGGGGTTACGCCCCACCTGCCGACCCGGCATACTCGCCAGCTGCGACGACGGGTTGCAAAACAGCGCCGTCGGCACATGCTCGGACTGGAACTTCGACCAGGCCTTGCCCTCCTGCGCGTCCCACAACGCGGCGATCACGGTCTGCTTCTGGCCGGTCTGGACACGCTCGTTGAGTTCAGCTGCGGAGACAAAGACGCTCATGGGCGCCAGTGTAACGGGTGTCTACGCCATGTACCCGGGAGCGAGCTGGATAGCGCCCTGCTCAGCCAGGCCACCCAGCCACTCCGTGATCCCCTCGCGCGGGCAGTCTGCACCGATGCTGGCAGCGAGCATCCCGCCCGGGCCCAATTCCACCCGGCAACCGAACGCGAGCAGGGTCTCCGCGATCTCCCGCGGATTTTCGTCCTCCGGCAGCACGCGCACCGTCGACGCGCCGCCGCGCACCACCACGCGGTCCACGTGGAACGCACCGCCGACAGTCACACACTGCACGATGTCACCCAGCGCGAGCGTCGTATCGACGAACGGCACACTCGCCACCACAAAATAATCCCGCCCGATCTGCTGCGCCTGGAGCTGCTCGCTTTCCACACCGGGAATAACGACACGAGTGAGAATCGTCGTGGTTGCTTGCATGCATGGCAGTGTATCGCGCCGGTGCAAACCGGCTGGTGTGTTCGGGTGTTGGGCGACGGCGTTTGGTGGGCGTGTTTGGCGGCCGTTGCCGTAGATGTGAGGGGCAGGATGTGAACCCCGGCTACTTGTGAGGGGCAGGATGTGAGGGGCTCGCCAACGCCCGGAAATTCCCGAAACAGCGACGGCGAACCCCTCACATCCTTGCCCTCACATTTGGGTTGGTTTTTGGGAGGATGCTCACTGCAGGATGCTTACCGGGGCTAGATGCTTACTGCAGGACGCTTACTCCTCGACGTCCCGGATTTTGGCGGGGGCTGCGGACTGCGGACAACAAGCTTCTGGGGTAAGCATCCTCAGACGGTAAGCACCCTCGGGTAAGCATCTAGCCGCCAAAACGGCGTGAGCCTACGAACACAACGGCTAGGCTGCATACGTGTCTGGTTATCTCACTCCGAAGAAGAAGGTCCGGGTTGCAGATCTCGTCGCTAAGAAAGCGCACGGGGAGAAGTGGGCGATGCTCACGGCGTACGACTACGCCACGGCGCGCACTTTCGCTGCTGCCGGCATCGAATGTCTGTTAGTTGGCGACTCCGCCGCGAACGTCGTCTACGGATACGAAACCACCAACCACATTTCGCTCGACGAGATGGCCTACCTCGGCGCCGCCGTCGTGCGCGGGGCCGGCAACGCGCTGGTGGTCATCGACCTGCCGTTTGGCACCTACGAAGCGAGCGACGAACAGTGCGTTCGCACAGCCACTGAACTCGTCCGACGCACCGGCGCGAACATGGTCAAGTTAGAAGGTGGCACGCGCATCGCTCCCCGTATCCGCGCACTGAAGCAGGCCGGGCTCGCCGTCTGCGCCCACGTCGGATTCACCCCGCAGTCAGTGGACAACCTCAGCGGATTCAAAGTCCAGGGCCGCGACGACAGCGGCGACCAACTGCGGGCGGACACCGAAGCGGTAACGGAAGCCGGCGCCGACATGGTGGTGTTCGAAATGGTCCCGGCAGATCTCGCCACGGAGCTCACCGCGGCGTGCCCGGTCCCCATCATCGGGATCGGCGCCGGGGCCGGGACCGATGCCCAGGTGCTGGTGTGGCACGACATGGCAGACTTTCCCGCGGGCGACCACCGGGCACGGTTTGTGCAGCGCTTCGGCTCAATCGGCGCCGACCTCGCAGCGGCCACGGCGGACTACAAACGCGCCGTGCACACCGGGCAGTTCCCGGCACCGGAGCACACCTTCTAACCGGACCGGCGCGGGTCACACCTCGATGGCGACGTTATCGAGCAACCGCGTGTTGCCTACCTTCGCAGCCACGAGCAGGCGGGCTGGTCCGGAGTAGCCCGCGGGAAGATCGGACAGGTCGGGGGCGGTGGTGATGAGGTAGTCGATGTCGATGCTGGGGTCGTCGTCAAGCAATGCCCGCGCTTGCTCGAGGCTCCCGGTGGCCAACGCGCGCGGGATCGCGAGCGCGCACGTGCGTTCCGACGCGGTCAGGTAGCGGTTGCGCGACGACAACGCCAGGCCGTCCTCGTCGCGCACGATCGGGCAGCCGTGGACGCGAACCGGCAGGTGAAGGTCCTCGACCATCTGCCGGATCAGGGCCAACTGCTGGTAGTCCTTCTCGCCGAAAAACGCGTCGGTGGCGCCGGTGAGGTTGAACAACTTCGCCACCACCGTCAGCACACCCGCGAAGTGGGTCGGCCGGGTTTTGCCCTCCAGCACCGTACCCAGCGGGCCGGGCTGCACCGTGGTTCGCGGACCGTGCGGGTACATCGTCTCCGGCGAGGGCGCGAACACGGCGGCAACGCCCTCCGCCTCGAGTTTGGCCACGTCTTCGTCCAACGTGCGCGGGTACACCTCCAGATCCTCGCCCGGCGCGAACTGCAACGGGTTCACGAAAATGCTGACCACCACCGGGTGGCCGAGCTTACGCGCTTCACGCACCAAGGTGAGGTGGCCTTCGTGAAGGGCGCCCATGGTGGGAACGAGTGACAGGCCGGCGCCGTCGCGCGTGCCTGCCAGGGCCTGCTGGAGTGCTTCCGGGGTATGAACAATTTCGGTCATACCCCGATTATCCTCCCGGATCAGTACTTGATGGAGATCCGGCCGGCGATCTTGCCGTTTCGCATGTTCTCGAAGACGTCGTTGACGTCGTCAAGTTCGCACGCGGTGACGTGCGGCTTGACCTTGCCGCGGGCGTAGAAGTCGATCGCCTCCGCCATGTCCTGACGCGTGCCGACGAGCGAACCCTTGATCGTGATACCGCGCAGGACGATGTCGAAGATCGGTGCCGGGAAATCCCCCGGCGGCAGGCCGACGAACACGATGGTTCCGTTGGAACGGCACATCGCGATGGCCTGGCCGAACGCGTCGGTGTGCACGGCGGTGACCAGGATGCCGTGGGCGCCGCCCTCGGTGAACTCCTGAATCGCCTCGCCGGGGTCCGTGGTGGCGGCATTGACGGTGAACTCGGCGCCGAGTTCCTTGGCCAGTTCGAGTTTGTCGTCGGCAATGTCTACTGCAATGACGCGCATGCCCATTGCGACGCCGTACTGCACCGCCAAGTGGCCGAGACCGCCGATACCGGAGATGACCATGAACTGGCCCGGCTTCGTACCGGTCTCCTTCAGCCCCTTGTATACGGTCACGCCGGCGCACAGGATCGGGGCGATCTCCACCGGATCGGCGCTTTCGGGGATGCGCGGCGCGTAGCGGGTGTCCACCAGCATGTACTGGCCGAACGAGCCGTTGACGGTGTAGCCGCCGTACTCCGCCTGCTTGCAGTACGTTTCGCGGCCGGTGCGGCAGAACTCGCACTCACCGCATGCGGACCACAGCCAGGCGTTGCCCACCATGTCGCCGACTTCGACAGAGTGCTCGCCCGGTCCCAACTCGACGATCTCACCGACACCTTCGTGGCCGGGGACGAACGGTGGCTGGGGCTTAACGGGCCAATCGCCTTCAACTGCGTGGAGGTCGGTGTGGCACACGCCGCTGGCGTGCAGCTTCACCAGTGCCTGGAACGGGCCCGGGGTGGGCAAATCGATTTCTTTGACGTTGACGGTCGGGCCGAATTGCTCGGCGACAGCTGCTCTCATTGCGGTTGGTGTGGACATGGGGCGCTCCTTTCCAGCGAACCGGGGGTACGGTTTCATCATACCTTTTCGTTCGCTGGTCAGGGGCGGTTATTGAGAGGATACTTACTGCAGGATGCTTACTCCTCGGCGTCCGAGTTTTTGGCCCCCGATGTAGACGGCGGACAACAAGCTTCTGGGGTAAGCATCCTCACGTGGTAAGCATCTAGCCTCCGGGACAGTGCGGGCACAAAGAGGGGCCAGGAGGACCCCGGCCCCTCAGACAGCAGCGAGTTACGCCGCTGACACGTCCAGCGATTCGCCACCGTCGGCGACGTCGACGTGCACGGTGTCGCCGTCGCGGATGTCGCCGGCCAGCAGTTTCTTCGCCAGGCGGTCGCCGATGGCCTGTTGGATCAGGCGGCGCAGCGGGCGGGCGCCGTAAGCCGGGTCGTAGCCGCGCTCGGCGAGCCACGACTTCGCGGAGTTGGAGACATCCAGTGTCAGTCGGCGGGCAGCGAGGCGCTCGGCCAAGCCCTCCAGCTGGATATCGACGATGCCCACCAACTGGTCCTGGCTCAGCGAATCGAACACCACCACGTCGTCGAGGCGGTTGATGAACTCCGGCTTGAAGTGGTGCTTGACCGCCTCCATGATCTGCTCGCGGTTGCCGCCGGCGCCCAGGTTGGAGGTGAGGATGACCACGGTGTTGCGGAAGTCCACTGTCCTGCCCTGGCCGTCGGTCAGCCGCCCTTCGTCGAGCACCTGCAGGAGCACGTCGAAGACGTCCGGGTGGGCCTTTTCCACCTCGTCGAAAAGCACCAGCGAGTACGGGCGGCGGCGCACGGCCTCAGTGAGCTGGCCGCCGGCGTCGTAGCCGACGTATCCCGGAGGGGCACCGACCAGGCGCGCGACGGAGTGCTTCTCGCCGTACTCGGACATGTCGATGCGGATCATGGCCGATTCATCGTCGAAGAGGAACTCCGACAGCGACTTGGCCAGCTCCGTCTTACCCACACCGGTGGGGCCGAGGAAGAGGAAGGAGCCGATCGGACGGTTCGGGTCCGCCACACCGGCGCGGGAGCGGCGGACCGCGTCGGAGACCGCAACCACGGCTTCCTTCTGGCCCACCACGCGCTCCCCGAGCACGGACTCCATGTTGAGCAGCTTCTCGGTCTCGCCCTGCATCATCTTGCCGGCCGGAATG
>ERZ1029884.244-NODE-244-length-11553-cov-19.971038_pt1 | contig 11553 bp, 10 predicted proteins | sample MGYA00519233_ERZ1029884 | MGnify/ENA primary metagenome ERZ1029884 (study PRJEB33666, sample SAMEA4610931) | skin metagenome | biome: Human-associated habitat; feature: Malodor aspect; material: skin | place: Philippines | collected 2015-08 ...
ATAAGAAGATACTGTTTTTCTAATTGACTTAATAAGTTACTGTTATTTTTTTCATCCATGATTGAAGCTCCTTTTCAATCTCATCGAAATTCAAATCTTTTACAATGTAATCAATTTTTTCAAATAGTAAATTAGTTGGTATTAATATTTTACCAATCAATTCAATAGCTTCTATATCATTTTGTAACCATAGTTTGTTGATAAGATTAGAGACTTCTTCATAAATTAGTTCCTTAAATCTTATTGACTTATAGTCCTTACTACTTTGACTCTTTAGTATTTCATTACTTTTTATTTGAAAATTTGATGAGATTATTTTATTAATGTAGATAAGTTTTTTTTTCTTTTTGCTTCTATAATATGTACTTGTTTTATATATGAAGCTTCCTAAATCAATATTTGTTTTTTGGATATTAAAAACAGGAATGGTTTGTATTTCCTCTTCATCAAAACTAGCATCATTTAAAACAATAGCATCGATATTGCCAGAACTTATACTTTTAAGTAATTCCAAGGTCAATTCGTTTTCAAAAAATATTGTAAAAATTTCTTCTTTCATTTTTTTTTGATCATCGACATAGTTGAACTGATACCAATCCTGAAGATTTAAGTCTAACGAGCTATCTTGACTACTTTTATCAATTTTTAAATTAAGACTCTTCTCTATTAAATACTTATTTCCTATTACATTTATTTGTTTTTTATTCCTAGACATTTGAAACTTCGTTTTGTGTCGATAGTGTGATAACTCATTCCAAATTGATAATACATTATCTTCATGTTGATTCTCATTAATTAATTTAAATAGCCAATTTTCATGCACATTATTCATTATTTTCACCAATAATCAATTTACATTCTTCTATAGCTCTATTTATTTCTTGTATTTTATTTTGATTTTCTTCAAAATTATTTTGATTATCTGTATTCACATTATTCAAAATTGATTGTAATTCTTCAAGTTTATTAAGTTGAATTGATGGTACTGTTTGTTTGACTATATTTAGTAATTCACTAATTTCAATATTTAACCATTGAACCATATTACTTTTCACTTGTTCTGAAACAGTATCTAATTGTTCAAAAAGATTATTGTAAAGATATTGTTGTTGTTTTTCTTTTAATTCTTTTTCATATTCTTCTTCAATTCTTTGTTGTTCTAATTTTAGATTTTTTTCATTTTCTATTAATTTACTTTCTATTTTTTGTTTTAATCTTTCATTATTCGACTGCTCTGATTTTAGCTCTTTAAGTTCTCGTTCCATTTTATTAAATTTTTCTAATTTATAACGTCTATTTTCAAAAAATTCACGTTTATATTCCATATCTTCTTTTTTACTTAAATTATTTAAAGATTGAGCATCCATATTTTTCCCAATATTTCTTGAAATAGACTGAATAGGGCTCGTAACAAAATCTAATACATCAACGAACTTATTGCTTTCTCCATTATTTTCTATTTGAGAAGACATCTGATCGTTTCTCAATTCATTTTCTTTTTTAACTTTGTTTTTGAAATTTTCACTTGCACCTTTTACTGCACCTGCAGCAATTTTTTTACCCTTTTCAGATAATGCTACTTTTTGAATTATTTTTTTCGAAGTATTTTTTAATGTATCTTTAGAAATTCTTTTACCTGTTTCTTTTGCCGTTACTTTAATAGTAGTTTTAGCAGCTTCTTTTCCTGCTGCTTTAGTTCCTTGTTTAGCAGCTTCGGCAGATAATTGTCCAGCTACACTTGCTCCGCCTGTCAATGCTCCTAGTGCTACTGATACACCTATATCACCAATTATTCCTATTACATTCATTAATTTCTCGTTTTTATTAACGTTGTTATGGGTCTGTTGAATATATTGAGGTACATACTTTTCTTCTATTTCTTCTTCAATATTGTGTAATTCATCTTGTAATAATTTAATATCATTTTCATTGCTAGAGAAGTTTTTATTTTTATTATTCAATCTTTCATTTATATCATTATATTTTTTTAATGTATTTTCCTTCTGTTTAATATATTTATCCTGAAGATATGTAAAATCAAATTCTTGAATCTCCATTTTATTAAATTCATCATTATTAATTGGTTTTGGTTGATATTTAATAGTGTCATCTAAGATATTATTTAATTGGTTTTCTGATAGAGATTTTAATTTTTCTTGGATTTTTAACATTCTATTCGTTAATTCATCTTGTAAATCACTAAAATTAATTGTAGTTAAATCTTGTATTTCTCTCTTAAAAGTTGAAATTTCTTTTTCGAATTCTTTATCATATTGAATAATTAATTCATTTTTTTTATAATTTATTTTTTTCGAAATGTCTTTAATAAATCTTTGAATTTCTATTTTTTCATCTGCAATTAAATTATTAATTCGATTCTTTTCATATTCTAGTTTTTTATTATCTGTTGTTGTTAATAGATTTAGTTTTTCTAGTTCTAAATTTAGTTTTTGAATATGGTTGTTTAATAATTGTTGAAGCACATACTCATATCTTTCATTTTTTAAAACTTCCATATTTTTTTTACTATTTAGTATATAATCATTTTTTAATTGATTAATTGTATTTTCCTCTTTAATAGATGTTGCGATTACTGGAAATTCTAAACCTAAAGATTGTTGTAAGTTGTCTTTGATATTCTCAATAATTTCTTCTCTAGATGTGTCTTCACTTTCATTAATTAAATCCACTTTGTTTACTACGAATAAAAGATTCTTTTGATATTCTAATATTTCTTGGATATATAATAAGTCATCTCTTGATAAACCTTTCCAATTCATTATATATATACCAATGTCAGATTCTATAAACGCCTTTTGAGAAGCAATTTTATGTTGTTCAAATTTGGTATTCCTTCCTGGCGTATCAATAATTTCTAAGTCTTCTAACCATTCTGGACTATTTAAACATACATCTATATTCTCTATTTCATACACATTATCATCATTAGCTTTTAGAGATTGAAGCTGACTTACATCAGCTTCTACTATATCTCCGTTAAATTTATTGATAATCATCTTTTCTACATTTGAATATTTAATATTTGTAGGAATTGCTGTTGTTTCTATAGAGTGAGTTGGTAATAGATCTTTATTAATTAACTTATTGATAATTGCTGACTTACCTACACTAAATTCTCCTAAAATAGCTATTTTAAAATTTGTATCTTTTTTTTCTAAAATCAATTTCTTAATTAGTTCTTTTGATTCTGCATCTAGTTTTAAATTATCTAAATTTATATTATCTAAAGATATCATTACATCATTTCAACTCTTTTCTCTTGAATTGTATTTTGATAATTGAAGATTAATCCTTTCACACGCGCTTTTTCTTGTTGAGACTCTTTTAAGAATTTTTCTTTTTCAATAAGTTCTTCATTACTTTTTTGAAGTTCTTCATTTTCATCTTGAATATGCTTTTCAATTTCTTGTTTTACAAGATCAATTGAATCTAAATCATCAATATTTTCCACAAAATTTTTGATATATTCTCTAGCTTGTTTATTAATTGTTTGTTTAATTTTTCTTTTTTCTTTCTTTAGGATTTTTTTATCTTCTTCTTTTGCTAGATTCATAGCTTTTATGTGTTCTTGACGTCGTTCTTTATTCAATGCTTTTTCATGCTCAGTAATTTCTTGCATACTTTCAAAGTCATATTCCATTCCAGATTTTGCAGCATTAAGTTCTCTTTTTGCACGTCTCGCTTTTAATGAGGACTCATCTTTTTCTTGATTTTGTTCAAATATCCTTTCTCTTTGTTCTTCAAGTATTTTTTTATACTCTGGATTTTCTACTTCATATTCTCGTTCTCTTAAAAATTTAAGTATAATTCTTTTTTTTCTTTCAGTTTTTGTCGAGCTAATATTACTATATAAACTTTCAAAATATTTATTTTCTCTTTCATGAGCACTTTCTATGTTTTCTAACTCATCTCTTGCTTCTTGATAATCTTGTTCTAATTGACGAATCAACTTTAATTGCTCTCTAGCACTGCTTAGCGCTTCTTTTTGTCGATTATATTCTTCTTCGTCAAATAAATTATAATTATTTAAATTTCTTTCTCTCTGCTTAATCTGAATATTAATTTGCTCTGCAGTTAAATTATCATCGATATTCTGTTCTTGTAATTTAAATTTAATTTTTTGATAGTTATTTCTCAATTTTTTATCTACTTTTCTTTGTAGATTTTTAATTTGATCACTATATATCTTATTTATATCATTTGTATAAAATTCTAAATCGTCACTTATAGTTTCTTGTAATTCATATGTGGATTCTGCTTCTTCAAGTCTTTCAAGGAATGAATTAGAACTTTCTTCAATGTGCTTTTTAGTTTCCTCTATTATTTCTTCTTTTAACTCATCGATTTCATTTGAAAATTTAATCACATTTTTCTCTAATTCTTTTTTCTTTAACTCTACTAATTGTTTTAGATTTTCATACTCTTCTTTTAATTCTTCGATATTATCATTTTCAATATCATCACCTAAAATATTTAATTTATCAATTAAAAGTGTATATAAATTCAATAATGCATACTTTGGCGATGATATACTATCTTCACTTTGTTCACCATTAAATAAATATTCTTCTAGACGATTTTCAAATTCAAAAAATTTAGATTGTTTTTTTAATTCATCATTATCCAAATCCTTCCACCATGTATGACTTACATCTAGTGTAGGCTCATTTACTTTTAGTGCTTGCATTGCACTGACAGGAAATAATTCAATTTTTTCTTTTGGAATTTCCACATACTTATTATGTGCTAAATTTTGTTTAAGTCCGTCTAACACTGCTGGTAATTCGCTAGATGGTGTGACATCTATTCTATTTACTACAAAAAATATTCTATCGATATATCCTTTAAGTCTTTGTAAAAATTGAAATTCTGTATCACGTCCAGCTTGTTCACTATTAAACAGCATAATACTAGCTTGAGAGTTGGTAATTTTATCATAGGTAATTTTTATATGTTCTTCATTTAGAGCCGCTAATCCAGGAGTATCAACGATGACTACTCCATTTTTTAAATAATTTGATGCTATAAATATGTCAATATGTTTAACCTCTTCAGATACATTCATAGTTTTACTCATTTCTGTAGTATAATCAAAAACTTCATCATGAGTAATTCTATGAGTTTCTCCATTCTTCATATAAACAACTGCTTCTTCAATATCATTATTTCTTTCAGAATGTTTTAGAAAGTTAATAGTTGCAGTAGTAGACGTAACTTTTGATGGAAGAATATTTTTTCCCATTAATGCGTTAATAAAAGTTGATTTTCCTGTTGAAAATTCTCCAACCACAACAATCTCAAAATCTTTATTTTCTAAATTTTGTTTAGAATTTTGCAATTGATCAATCTGTTCTTCAAGATTAATTAATCCATTAAACTCTTTATTCATATTTTCAATTAAATTTATTGTTTCTTTATAATTTGTTAGTAATTGTTCTCGTTCTTTTTCAAAGTTTTCTCTATAATTATTCATTTGTTAACCCCTTAATTTTTTTTATTTCTTTTTCTAAATTCTGTGTAACAAAGCTTTCAAATTCTTGACGATAGTATTTTAAATAGTTGTCATATTGTTCTTGCGTATTATATTCAATTTCTTGCCAGTAATTTTTAATTTCTGTTATAAATAATCTGTTCTTTTTATCAATTACACTGTTTTTATCAAAGAACACCTTTGAAAATTCATCTACTATCTTATTTTTTAATTCATCTTTTTGCATATTTAATCTTTCAAAATTATCTTTTTTAAGATAATTTAGTTCGTTTTCTTGCTTATTTAACATCGAAATATTTTTTTTAATTTCTTTATTCTCTTTTTCTAATATTGCACTCTCATCTTTAAGATTTCTAACTTTTTCTTCGATTTCTGCCCTATTGTCTATAGTTGTAGTTTTATTAAAAAAGAAAAACACTTTTTCTTTTATTTCTTTTTCTTCATATTTTGGTATATTTTTAACTTTTTGTTTATTATTTTTTATTTTATTTTGTATTAAATAATATTTATCATTTTCATAATTTATTTTTTTACGATTTTCTACTATTTCCTTATCTATAATTTGATTTCGTCTTTTAAATCTAATATCTATTTCTTTTTCCTCTTCATCAAAATTACTAATTAACTCTTCTATATTTATTTCAACGTTTTGATTCACTTTAAAGTTTTTAAATTTTAATTCGTTCCATTCTAATGAAATATTATCATTTTCATTTTTCAATGTTATAACTACTTCTTCTCTATCTTCATTTACTAATTCACTAATAATATTTATATATTTTTTATAAAGTAATTCTAACTTTTCCATAATTCTATTTTCATCATTAGCGAGATTTGTTATCAGTTCATTTAATTCTTTTGTAGCTACCTCAAAATTAATTTCTACTATTGAACTTTTATACATAGATTCTCTTTTATTTGCTACTTCTTTTTTCACATTCTTGTTGTAGTCAAGAAGTAATCGATTTATATCCTGTTGAAATTTACTATTGATATCTTTCAATAACGTTTTTCTCTCATTAATTCGTTGCTTTCCCATTTCTAGCAACTCATCATATTGTATTTCTGTTAATTTAATTAATCTCTGTAATTTTTGATTTAAATTATTTTTTTTAGTACCAAAAGCTTCTTCAAATTCATTAATATTATTTACTAACTCATTAAATAAAGATGTAATATGATTTTCTTGATCTTCCATTGCTTTACCGCTTAATACATAATCATTAATTGCTTGTTTGGCTATTTTAATTTGAGAAATATTTACTTTGTCTATAGCATTGTCTTGATACCCCTCCATAGCTTGTCTAGCAGAAACTGTATAAATATCCTTCAAATTATATTTATATATTTTTTCTTTTGTATCTACTAAGACTTCTTGCAATGAATCAGTAGAAATTACATCCTTTTTATTACCTACTAAAATGATGTTAGTGTTCATTTTAGTTAATTTATCTAACATTTCATCATCAATAGCATCTAGACCTTTTTGAATATTGAATAAATAAACCACTGCTGAAGCATACTTTAATAAATTATTAGTGGTTTCAAATGCTCCTTCATTCATTGAATTTAGTCCAGGTGAGTCCACAATGCTTACATCTTCATCTAAAAATTGTAGGTTTTTATATATAATTATTTCTTTTACATCCTTAGACTTTTCTCCATCAAATGTTGTGTACTGCTTAATAGTTTCTTCATTTAAATCAACTAATTCTTTCCTACCATCTGTGAATTCAACTTCTAAATTTTCTGTTTCCGATTGCTTAATTTTCGTAATAATCTTAGTAGTTTCCTTACTATGTGCACTCAATAACCTTTCTTTAAGCAACGCATTAATGAATTCTGATTTACCAACACTAAATTGTCCAACAATGACAATGTAAGGTTCTAAATTATTAATTTCATTTTTTAGCTGATTAATTTTATTGCTAAAAAAAATGTTGTTTTGATATTTAGTTTCTAATTGATTTAATTCATTTAATATTTCTTTTCTATTTCTTTTAGTTTGCAAAAGGCATTACCCCATTAATTCTTTTAATTTATCCCATCGTGGGTCTTGTTTTTCTTTTTTGTATGTTTCGTTTTGCTGTTTCATTTTTAGTTGCTTGCTATCAACTAATTTTTTTGATTGGATTTTTTCATTAAAGCTTTTACTGTAGTTATCTAGAATGTTTGTCCAATTAACAAAAGTAAAGTCTTCGTCAATGAAATCTTCTACTTCAACCTTAAACTTGCGATCATTTGTTTTAAATCTATGTATATCTTTGTGTAAGGCGTAAAGTAAGCTTGTAAATTCGCCTTTGTTTTTTTCTAAAATACCAACTTCTTTTAGTCCAAATTCACTTAAAGTATGATTAATACTCGCTTGGTCTAAGCTATCAAAGCTATCAAATTGAATGATTTTCACATTTCCCTTTGCTTTTAACTCCGAGAACTTGTTTGCAATCTCTGAAAATTCTTGTTTGTTTTTCTGCCAATTCATAATTTCTCTTTCTACTACATCTGAAAATTGCAAATATCCATAATACTCAATAATCCGTTTATAGTACCCTGATAAGATTAGATACACCCATATATCTGTATCTACAATTGGTGGCGTAATAATGTTATGTTTCATTATTAAGCACCTCAATTCTCTGAATAATTTCATTAATTTTAGCGCCAGTCGTTAACTCATCATTATAATTCTTTTCTAGAATTGTCATAATATTTCGTGAAATTTGTATATCATTTGTCGGCTCTAAAATGTCAATTTCTAAATTATTTTCTGTGTAAATCGCATACAACTGTTCAGAATGGTCCTTTCGAGATAATGCTTTGAGTTGTTGATATTTTTCATAAGGTATCGGATTCAATTGCATAGCACGAATCATCACTGCATTAAAACTCATCTGATAGTAGACACTCATTCGTGCAAGTACTTCAGGTTTCATAATGTCTTTTTCTTTATCCATCCATTTTTCAATTTCTGAATTAGGTAGAAGCACAATACCTGCAAATATTTCCGCTTCACGTTCTACCAATGACTCGGGATTAAACTCGCTAATTCCATTTTGATGTCCCATATAATGATGATAGACTTCATGCCACAAGGAAAAATTCTGACGTCCTTTACTATGACTTGTATTTACAAAGATAAATGGATATTTATCTTTCTTCATATAAAAACCTGATAAGTTATTTGGCGCTTGTGCTTTAACAATGTAATAACCCTTATTAGACAATAATTCTACGCTATTTTTAATTGGATATTGAATGTTATAGTTTGAGATAAATTGCTTTGCAATTGGAAGAATACGTTCAATCGTTTCTTTATATGCCTCAGTCATGAGTATCACTTCCAATCTTCAATTGATATGTAAGTAGTTGAAAAATTTGATCTAGTTGTTGTACTTTATTGTTGATTTCTTCCGTATTCTCTAAGGCGCGAAATGAAATGCTATCTAATTCCTCTTGAGGTAATGACGCTAAGAGTTGCTTAGGAGTAGTGTGAAGTATCTTAGCTGCGAGTTGATAATCTTTTGAAATCCAAATTAGTGTCGGATGTAAAAGTCGTTGGAGTCTTGTGATGTCATAACAATATTGTTTAGCATATTCATCTATATTTAAATGACTCGAATCAATTTTAGATTGAATACGTTTACTGATTTCTATTTGCGTATATTTTGGTATCAAATTCATTTCCTTCTTTCACATGATTGATACATTTTTATTATAAAATTTTTATAAATATTTTGCTATACCTTTTAATTTAAAAATATAGTTATTTATATAGTTATTTATTCACTTTTTTAAATATTTTCGTTTTTTATTTTCAATGTATCTTTCATTTTGATACAAATAAATATTTACTTGTTCTTCTAGCGTTCTAAATATACTCGGTTTCAATAATGCTTTCACCGCTTTTTTTCTTGCAATTCGATCTAATTTAATCATAAAGTAGCCACCTCTTTGTATGTTTTATCTTATTGTATACTTATAGATAGTCAATTTTTGTCTACTCATAATTCTCAATTATTTTTTTAACTTCATTAATGTGTTTTTGTTTTAAATCTATAGGAGACAATACTTTAACACGTGATCCCTGAGATAAGAACCACATTAATATCCCATCCCCTATTACTTCTATTTCTACAGTAAAACGATTATGAATATAATCTTTTTTAATCAACTTTGCAGTCGGAAAACGATCTAATACTGATTCAATAATGCCTCCATTAAATTCGAATACAACTTTCTTCCATTCACCGCCATACATAAAATAAATACGTTTTTTCAACTCTCCTTCTCTTATATATGGAGAATGCGGCACCTTAAATTTATCCTCCGTAACCTTAAATTTGTCATCTGTAACTTTAAACTCTTGTATTCGATCTACCCTAAAAATGATAACTTGCTCTTTCTCATTGATACCTACAAGGTAAAAATAGAGTTCTGAATAAGTAATATACATAGGTTTAATGTTATGTATTCTACCGCGATTCATTGCATTAAAATATTCAAATTCAATGGTTTTCTCTTGTTGAATCAATTCATTTAATTCCCATAACTTGTGAAACAATGGTTCTCCATGATTCATAGGCACATAATGTATCATTTCAGACTTAATCGCCTTTTCAATGATTTTATAATTTTCATCAGAAACCTGTTGTTTGAGTCTAATAATGACATGCTGAATTTCTTCTTTAGATAAGCCACGAGAAGCAATAAGAATTTTTAAGATGGCAAGAAGCTGCTCTTTATCAAAGGATACATGATCCCCCCGTATCAATTCATACTTTTTGTCTGCTTGATTCATAACAATTTTTTTATTTTTATTTTTATCTTTAAAAAATGTATTAAGATCAGCAATATAGCGTTGAACGGTGCGTTCTGATTTATTTTCAAGTATATCCTTGATTTCTAGTTTCGTTAGACGTTGACCTGCCATGAACTTTAAATATAGGTCAAGTACATCTGTTGCTTTAGTCATTGATACCCCTCTTTTACATCGTCGTTTCTTTCATTAAACAATATTTTAATTAAAAATGTAAGTTGCAATTAAATGATGCGACAAAAATTGTCGTAATGTCTCGATATACTATGCTTAAGTATTTTAAATTTTTAAGAAAGTTGGGACAAAAAATTATGAATTTCCAAAATCAATCTAAACATCCTCATGCATTTACAAATGTATCGCAAAATGAAAAAACGATGGGCATGTTAATGTGGTTACTGTCTTTAGTTACTGGGTTTATTGCAGCACTTGTCATCTGGATTATGAAGAAAGATGAATCTGAATATTTAAATCAACAAGGAAAAAATTATTTAAATTATGCGATTAGTTATACAATTTATGGCATTGCAAGTTTAGTTTTAACTGTAGTGTTAATTGGTTACTTAACTTTATTCGTTGTAGGTATTGCTGGTTTTGTCTATACTATTTTAGCTATTCTTGCAATGAATAAAGGTGAAGATTTTGTTGTTCCATTTACGATTGAAATCATTAAATAAAACGAAACATCCCTTTGCGACGTCTCATCACAAAGGGATGTTTTTTTATTCTTCTACTAACCATTCAATGGTACGTTCAATGGCTTTGTCCCAAAAAGCATAGTCATGTTCCCCAGGTCCTTCTTCATATTTATAATTGATACCTTTTTCATCTAAATATTTCATAAATCGTTGATTATCATCATATAAGAAATCTTCTGTGCCACATTGAATAAAGAGTTCTGGAAGTGTTGCGTCTTTATCAACCGCTTCATCCACTAAATGATAAGTATCTAACTCTGTACCTTTAACTTTTAAAGCTTCACCGGCAATGGCTTTGGGGTCAAAGTCATTCCACTCTATATCGAGTAATGATTGTACATCAAATACTGCTGACAATGGCGCTGCTTTAGAAAATAAATGACTTTGAGTTAAAGCGAATTTTATTGTTCCGTAACCACCCATTGAATGACCTGCAATAAAATTATCTTCTCTTTTTTTAGATACTGGTAATACTTGATGTGCATAATTGTAAATTTCTAATATATAGTCATAGTAGCTATGACCAA